>Ga0335076_10002235_pt1 | contig 19167 bp, 20 predicted proteins | sample Lox_Sample_25_FD_206717 | JGI IMG/M metagenome (GOLD analysis project Ga0335076, IMG submission 206717) | Soil microbial communities from Loxahatchee National Wildlife Refuge, Florida, United States - Lox_Sample_2.5 | ecosystem: Environmental > Terrestrial > Soil > Wetlands | place: USA...
TCGAGGCGTACCGGCTGCCCTCCCCGGGCAAGCCGGGCACCCACTTCGGTGCCTCGGCCGACACCCTCCCGGTGATCGGCCACACCGTGTACATCGGGCTGACCGGGCTGGTCATGAACCTGATCATCGCGGTCCTGCTCACCCTGCTGTTCAACGCGCTTAAGGTGCCGGCCGGCACCGATGAGACGGCGCCCGCGCAGTTCGTGGCCGACCCCGAGCCGGGCGCGCCGCCGCCGATCCCGGTCATCGCCGGGGTGGGGCACCAGACAGGAGTAGCCGACAGCGGTTGACCCGCGGTCGTGCCGGGGCCGGCCCCGCCCGGCCGGCCCCGGCACCATCCCGGCCCGCACCGCATCCACCCGCCCGCAGTCCCCGCCGCAGCCACCCGGCCGCTGCGAGCTACTAGCTGGTAACCTCGCGGCATGACTGAGCGGAACCCGGGACCGGCCCGGCACGGCGGCACGCTGGCCCTGGCCGCGGCCCGCGCGCACGGGGCGTCGGCGATGTTCACTCTGTCCGGCGGCCACGTGTTCCCGCTGTACGACGCGGCCACCCACGCCGACCCGCCGATGCGCCTGGTCGACGTGCGGCACGAGCAGAGCGCCGTGTTCGCCGCCGAGGCCACTGCCCGGCTGGCCCGCTCCCCCGGCCTGGCCGTGCTCACCGCCGGGCCCGGGGTGACCAACGGGGTGAGCGCCATCACCACCGCGTACTTCAACGGGTCACCTGTGGTGATCCTGGGCGGCCGCGCCCCGGACTACCGCTGGGGCTCGGGCAGCCTGCAGGAGTTCGACCACCCGGAACTGCTCCGCCCAATCACCAAGCGGGCCTGGACCGAGCATGAGACGGCGAAGATCGGCGCCGGGGTGGCGGAGGCGTTCCGGCTGGCCGCCACGCCGCACCGCGGGCCGGTCTTCGTGGACGTCGCGCTGGAGGCGCTGTTCGGCCCGGCCGGGCTGGACGCCGGCGGCACCGCACTGGACGCGGCGCCGGCCGGGCCCGGATCCGGCGACCCGGCGGCCACTGCGCGGATCGCCGGCCTGCTGGCCACGGCCCAGCGCCCGGTGCTGGTGCTCGGCTCCGATGTCTGGGCGGGCCGCGCTGAGCAGGCCGCCCGGACCGCGGCCGAGGAGCTGCGGCTGCCGGTGATCGCCAACGGGCAGGGCCGCGGCATCCTGCCGGCCGGCCACGAACTGCTGGTCACCCGGGCCCGGGCGGCCGCGTTCCGCCAGGCCGACCTGGTCGTGGTGGTGGGCACCGCGCTGGACTTCCGGCTCGGCTACGGCACCTTCGGCGGGGCCGACGGCACCGAGCCGGCCGCCGTCATCCACGTGATGGACGCCCCGGATCAGCTCGCCGGGCACACCCCGCTGGCCGCCTCCTACGCCGGCGACCTGACCGCGTTCTTCGATGGCCTGATCAGCCCGGCCAGCTGGCCAGGCCGGCCGGCTCAGCTGCCCTGGGAAGCCGATTGGCTGCCCCAGCTCGGCGCGGCGGCGGCCGCGGCGGCAGCCGCCGACAGCGCGCTGCTGACCAGCGCGGCCAGCCCGGTCCACCCGATGCGCATCTATGGTGAGCTGGCCCAGTTCCTGGACGACGACGCGGTGGTGATCGGCGACGGCGGGGACTTCGTGTCCTACGCGGGCAAGTACATCGAGCCGAAGCGGCCAGGTGGCTGGCTCGACCCAGGCCCGTACGGCTGCCTGGGCACCGGGCTCGGCTACGCCATCGGCGCCCGGATCAGCCGCCCGGCTGCGCAGATCGTGCTGCTGCTCGGGGATGGCGCGGCCGGCTTCTCGCTGATGGACGTGGACAGCCTGGTCCGGCACCGGCTGCCGGTCGTGATGATCTGCGGGAACAACGGCATCTGGGGCCTGGAGAAGCACCCCATGCAGGCGCTCTACGGCTACGACGTGGTCGCCGACCTGCAGCCGCAATGCCGCTACGACGAGGTGGTCCAGGCGCTGGGCGGGGCGGGCGAGATGGTCACCGAGCCGGACGGCATCGCGCCGGCGCTGGACCGGGCATTCCGCTCCGGTGTGCCCTACCTGGTCAACGTGATCACCGACCCGGCGGTCGCCTACCCGCGCAGCACCACCGGCATCTGACCGGCACCGCCTGCCGAAACCACGGGCCGCTGCTAGTCGATGATGGCGATCAGGTCGCCCTCCTGGACCACATCGCCCTCGGCCACGGCCAGCTTGGTGATCGTGCCCGGCTGCTCGGCCAGCACCGGGATCTCCATCTTCATCGACTCGAGGATGACCAGCGTGGTGCCGTCGGAGACCTGCTCGCCCTCGGCTGCGACCACCTTCCAGACGTTAGCCACCATCTCCGCGCGAACCTCGGCCACGTCTCCGTCCTCTCCCTCGATCCCCATTGTGCTGGTAACTGCTTACGGACGCAGCCGGCTGACCACCGACGTGTCGTAGCCGCCGCTGCTGAACACGTCGCTGTCCAGCAGGTCGGCGTGGAACGGCAGGTTGGTCTTGGGGCCGCCGATCCGGAAGGACGCTACCGCGTCCCGGGCCCGGTGCAGTACCTGGCCCCGGTCCGCGCCGTGCACGCACAGCTTGGCCAGCAGCGGGTCGTAGAACGGGGTCACCTGGTTGCCGGCCGAGTACCCGGCGTCCACCCGGATACCCGGCCCGGCCGGCTCGGCCCATTCGGTGATCGTGCCCGGGCTGGGCAGGAACCGGCGCGGGTCCTCCGCGTAGACCCGCAGCTCCAGCGCATGCCCCTGATACTGAACGCCCGCCGGGGAGAAGCTGACGTCGCCGCCGGCCGCGATGCGTAGTTGCTGCTCGACCAGGTCAATGCCGGTGACCAGCTCGGTGATCGGGTGCTCGACCTGGAGCCGGGTGTTCATCTCCAGGAACATGAACTCGCCGGAATCGACATCGAGCAGGAACTCGACGGTCCCGGCACCCCGGTAGCCGACCACCTGCCCGGCCCGGACCGCGGCGGCCTGCAGCCGGGCGCGCAGTTCCGGGCCGACTCCGGGCGACGGGGTCTCCTCGGCCACCTTCTGGTGCCGCCGCTGCACCGAGCAGTCCCGCTCGCCGAGGGCCACCACCTGGCCACTGGCCAGCCCGAGGATCTGCACCTCGACGTGCCGGGCCGCGAGCACGTAGCGCTCCAGCAGGATGTCCGGGTTGCCGAAGAACCGCTCCGCGCGGGACCGGGCCGTGTCGAAGGCCGCGCGCAACTCGGCATCACCCGCGGCGGCGCTCATCCCGATCCCGCCGCCGCCCGCGGCCGCCTTGACCATGACCGGGTAGCCGATCACGGCCGCGGCGGCCACCGCCGCATCGGCGCCGGTCACCGGTTCGGCCGTGCCTGCGGCCACCGGCACGCCGGCCGCGGCCATCAGGTTCCGGGCATTGATCTTGTCGCCCATCTGCTCGATAGCCGAGGGCGGCGGCCCGACCCAGGCCAGCCCGGCGGCCGCCACCCGCTGGGCGAACTCCGCGTTCTCGGATAGGAACCCGTAACCGGGGTGCACAGCCTGGGCGCCGGTGCGCCGCGCCGCCTCGATGATGGCCGGCTGGTCCAGGTAGCTGTGGGCTGGCGGCGGCGGGCCGATCAGCACCGCCTCGTCCGCCTCCCGGACGAACGGGAGGTCCGCGTCGGCCTCGGAGTAGACCGCGACCGTCCGGATGCCCATCCGGCGCGCCGTGGCCAGCACCCGGCGGGCGATCTCGCCCCGGTTGGCGACCAGCAGCGATTCGATCACCGGGGCAGCCTACCGGCGCCCCGGGTAGCACCGGTCGGTGACCTTGCTCAGCGCCTCCACCACGCCTGGGTCGTACTCGGCCGCGGTGTCCAGCCGGAGCCGTTCCAGTGCCGCCGCGGACCGGTCCCGGTCCGCCGACCCGCCGACCAGGTCGTCGAACGCGTTGGCGGCCCGGATGATCCGGCTGCCGACCGGTGGCTGCACCGGCCCGCCACGCCACGGCAGGCTCTGGCAGCGGACGATCTCGGCCACCTGGTCGAGCACCCCGGCCTGCTCGATTACGCTGGCGCCCAGGCCGGCGATGCGCCACTGATCTTCCGGCGAGGCCAGCACGGTGGCCCCGCCCGGGATCGGCTGGGCCAGCGACAGCTGGCCGATATCGTGCATCAGCGCTGCGTACTCGAGGTGCAGCAGTTCCGGCTCGCTCATGCCCAGCTCCCGGCCGACCGCGACGGCCAGCCGGCCCACCCGGTGCGAGTGCCCGTCCTCCACGTAACCGCCGACCTCGGTGACCCGGGCCAGCGCGGCCACCGTCTGCAGGTAGGTGGACCGGATCCCGGCGTACCGGCGGAACGCGGTCTGGGTGACCAGCAGCGGCGCGATCAGCAGAGCCAGTGCCACCAGCCCCATCGCCTCGGCGGCCAGCGTGATCAGCACCGCGCAGGCACCGACGGCCGCGCCCAGCGGCAGCTGGATCCGCAGCTCGTCGGACAGCGAGACGCCGAACCGGGCCCGCAGCGCGTCGGCCCTGATCAGCGCCCTGATCACGCATTCGGCGAACCAGCCCGCCACGATCAGCACCAGCATCGCCGCGACGCTCAGCCAGACGTGCCGGTCGATGATCTCCCGGTTGGCGACCGGCCGGAACGCGATGGCCACGAACGCCACGGCCAGCAGCCGGCAGGCCATGCCGGCCATCCCGGCCGGACGGCCCGCCGCCAGGTGCGGGAGCGCCCCGACGATCATCCCGACCGCAGTGACCGCAGCCACCTGGAGCGCGGGCTGCGTGGCCGGCTCGGTGCCGACCCGCAGCAGCAGCGCGTAGCCCAGCGCCCCGGCGCTGCCGATCGGCGCCGCCTCCCGGCCCCCGGGCAGCGACAGCCGGAGCAGCTCACCCAGCGCGATGAGCGCACCGAACGCGAGTGCGGTGCGCGGCTGCACCAGGCCCGCCGCGGCCGTCTGCGCAACCGCGGCAACCAGCAGCACGCCCGCCCCCGCCACCAGCAGCAACTGGCCGGAGTCCATCGACTGCCAGGCCGGCTGCCGGGCCAGATGCCGCTGGCTGGTCACAGCCGGGTCCTCAGTGGCTCTCGACCACGCGGAGCGGCGCGGTCGGGTCGTCGTGGTCCTGGGCTTCGACCGCGCTGCGCAGCCCGGCAGGCGGCAGGCCGGGCTGGCTCTCCCAGCCGTCCCGGTGCAGCGCGGTGATGAACGCCTCCACCAGCACCGGGTCGAACTGGGTCCCGGACCACTTGCGCAGCTCGGCGATGGCCTCCCCGATCCGCCGGGCGCCCCGGTAGGACCGGGCTGAGGTCATCGAGTCGAACGCGTCCGCGACCGCGATGACCCGGGCGAACTCCGGGATCTCGTCGCCGGCCAGGCCCATCGGGTAGCCCTTGCCGTCGATCCGCTCATGGTGGTGCATGATGCCGTCCAGCGCCTCGGTGAGGAAGCCGATCTGCCGGACGATCTCCAGGCCGCGCATCGGGTGCAGCTGGATGGCGGCCAGTTCCTCCTCGGTGAGCGGTCCGGTCTTCTGCAGCACCCGCGTCGGCACACCCAGCTTGCCCACGTCGTGCAGCATGCCGGCGTACCTGATGGCGGCCACCCGTTCCGCCCCCATGCCGATCTCGCGGGCCAGCATGGTGGCGCCACGGGAGACCCGCTCACTGTGCCCGCGGGTGTAGAAGTCCTTGGTCTCGACCGCCTGGCAGAGCGCGGCCATGGTGGCCGAGTAGGCGCCCTCCTGGGCCGCGAACTGCCCCATCGCCCAGCGGGCCACGAACAGCGGGATGAGCACCAGGACCGCCGCGAACGCGCCGACCAGGTCCCACAGCGCCGCGATGAGCAGGCCGAGCGTGGCGTAGCCCAGGTCGGACACGAGCAGCAGCGGGAGGTGCAGGTCAAGCCGCCCGCGCTGCGGAGTGGCCGCGGCCGGCGGGAGCAGCAGCAACATGCCCCACAGCAGGCCGTGGTTGACCGCGACGTGCACCGCCGCGGCCACCGCGAACGGCAGGATGACCGCCGGGAACCAGTCCGGCCTGGGCACCCCGACGTGGCCGCCCAGGGCCAGGTAGGCCTGGCCCGCCGCGAACGCGCTCAGCGCGTTCATCGCCCCGTTGAAAGCCCGCTCGCGCAGCCCGCCGCGGCGCAGGCTGAACAGGGACATGCCGCCGACCACCGCCGCGCCACCCGGGCCGAGCAGCACCACAGCGGCCAGCGCGGCCGAGGAACTGGGTGACCAGGCGGATTGCCGGGAGGTAAGCGTGGCCGGGGTGGAATCACAGATCAGGTACAGAATGGCCAGCACCAGCAGAATCTGGGCCAGCTGCGGGGTCATGGCCCAATTCCGGTGAAACACCACCAGGTAGCCGAACATCGCGGCAGCGGCCACCACGACTATGGCCATATAGAGCCAGGCAGCACGCGAGAGCTTCTGCACGCTCCCCCCTCGCAGTCGCCACTCAGGGTAACGCCATCACCGCTATTCGCGTAGCCCTCATGACCGATATCTACAATCAGTAGAAACCACGGACAGAGAGTGACACTTGTTGAGGAGTGCGATTGGCCGCGGGAGCGGCGATTACTCAGCGTGCGATTGTGCGGGTAACTCGGAGATCTCGATCGTCGCCCGGACCTCCTGGATCCGGGTCAGCACCTTGATCCGCAACCCCTCGGGTACCGCGTCGTGGCCGCAGCTCTTGTGCACCAGCCGCTTGACCGCCTCTTCCAGGCCGTACTCGCGCAGGCAGGGGCCGCACTCGTCGAGATGCTGCCGGATCTTCGCCTTGCCGTCGTCGCCTAGCTCCCCGTCCAGGTAGGAGTAGACGCGATCCAGCACCTCGGTACACGGGGTCTCGTGTGGTTTGCCACAGCTCATGACCTGTCCGCCCCCAGTTCGCCGTTCGCCTGGGAAGCCTGCTCCTCTGGAGCCGGTCCGGTCCGGTTAACGCCGCGATCAGCCGCGTAATCCTGCAGCATCTCGCGCAGTTGCCGGCGCCCGCGGTGCAGCCGCGACATCACCGTGCCGATCGGCGTGCCCATGATGTCGGCAATCTCCTTGTACGCGAAGCCCTCCACGTCGGCCAGGTAGACCGCGATGCGGAACTCCTCCGGCAGGGCCTGCAGCGCGCTCTTGATGTCCGAGTCAGGCAGTCGCTCCAGCGCTTCCGCCTCGGCCGACTTCAGCCCGGACGAGGTGTGCGAGGCGGCCCTGGCCAGCTGCCAGTCCTCGATCTCCTCGGCCCCGGACCGCTGCGGCTCCCGCTGCTTCTTGCGGTAGCTGTTGATGAACGTGTTGGTCAGGATGCGGAACAGCCAGGCCTTCAGGTTGGTGCCCGGCTGGAACTGGTGGAACGACGCGTACGCCTTGGCGAACGTCTCCTGGACCAGATCCTCGGCATCCGCCGGGTTCCGCGTCATCCGCAGCCCAGCTGAGTAGAGCTGATCCAGGTAAGGCAGCACGTCGTGCTCGAAGCGCTCGCTGCGCTCCTCGAGTGTTTCAGTTACCGGACCCACCCCCTCGGAGATCACCCGCACCGGCTGCCGGACAGCATCGTATGGGCGGGAGGATACATCCCCGGGCAAAGCTGGCTCGAAGCGAGGCAGCTCGAGTGGATTGGCGCGCGGTGCGCAGTCGGCTACAACCACGCCGTGTGCAACAGACCGCCCACCGGCTTCATTCCGCCCCCGGACCTGGGACCTGGCCATCAGGTCAGGTGAGGCTGGGACGCGGCGGGGAACATCTCAGGAGTAAGGACTGCGCGGGCATCCGGCGCGGCACGGCGACAACGCCCGCGCTGGATGGAGTCATGGTGGCGGCCAGTATCACTCCGGCAACCAGTGCAACCAGCCCGCTCGGTGTTCTCGGTTCCAGCTCACTCACGGCCTACTGGCGATTCCAGCGGGCGGTGGCGGCGGCTCAACTGCGCGCCTGGCTGCCGCCCGGAGGCCGGGTCCTGCTCGATATCTCCGGCCCGCGGTCCAGCGTGGCCGCCGAGGCCGCCGCGTCTGGCTACCGGGTCATCCGCGTCCTCCCCCAGCAGCCCGCCGTCGGGTTCCTGCCGCCGCGGGCGGGCACCGTGCGGGGTGAGGTAGTGCCGGTGGTGGCCGATCCGGTCCGGCTCTCCTTTCTGGCCGACGGCACCGTGGACGGGGTGATCGCCGAAGATGGTGCGCTGTCCGCCTACCTGATGGCCGAGGACATCGCGGCCGAGATCAGCCGGGTGCTGCGGCCCGGCGGCCAGTTGCTGGCCTGCGTGGACTCACTGGTGCTCGGCATGTCCATCCTGGCCGAGCAGCATCACTGGGCCGAGCTGACCGACCTGCCGCAGGCCGAGGTGGTGCTGATCCCCTGGCCCGATGGCCGGATCACCCGGTGCTTCGGCCCCGAGCAGCTCACCGACCTGCTCACCGAGGCGGGGCTGGAGGTGAGCTGGATCCGGCCGCGCACCGTGCTGTCCCCGTCCATGGTGGATCACGTGCTGCGCAGGGAACCCGGCGCGATCACCCGGCTGGTCCGCGCCGAGTTGGCGGCGGGCCGGGAGGAAGGGCCTACCACCGGCGGCAGCGGGTCGTTCGGCATGTACCTGCTGGCCGCGGCGCGCAAGCCGGGCTGAGCTGCGCAGTCTGATCAGCGGCGGAGTCTGGTCAGCGGCGCATCCGGTCCCGCTTGGACTGGCAGTTCACGCAGCGGGACGCTTCCGGGCGGGCCTCCAGCCGCCCTTCCGGGATCGGCCGCCCGCAATCCGCGCACGTCCCGTAGCTGCCGTCCTGGATCCGGGCCAGCGCGGCCATGATCTCGGAGCGCTGCGACATCGCCGAGGCCAGGATGGCCTCGGCCCGGTCACCTTCGGCCAGGCTGGTCCCGGCGTCGATCTCGTCCTGGGGGAAGTCCGCGCGGGCGGCTGGCTGCTCGCTGCGCAGCACCGCGATCGACTTGTCCAGCTGCGCACACGCGTCTTCCAGGCGCTTGCGTACCGTGACAGTCTCCATTAGTCCTCCCTGGTTGGTCAGGGGCACCAGCGGCGCAGCGGAACGGGCCTTGGGGGCCAGCCGCGCCCGAGAGCCTCAGAGCAACGTGCCGGGCGCCGAACCGGCCAGCGGCTCGATCAGCCCCGGCCCGTTGTGCCGTACCGAATTGACCTCCGTCGACACCGGATACGACGTCAGGTGGCTGACCGCAGCCGGGGCCAGCAGCCCGTGCAGTGCGTCGCCGCTGCTGGCCGCGGGGTCGAGCCAGTCTGGCCAGCGAGCCGGCTCGATCACCATCGGCATCCGGTCGTGGATCCGCCCGATCTCGTCTTCGGCCCGGGTCGTGATGATCGTCGCCGACCACAGCCAGGCCCGCGGATCGTCGTCGGGCACGCTCTTGTCCCGCCACAGCTCGTACAGGCCGGCGAAGGCCAGCACCCCGCCGTCCTTGCGGTGGATGAAGTACGGCTGCTTCTGCGGCTTGGCCGGGTCGCCGGTCTTCTCCCACTCGTAGTAGCCGTCCGCCGGGAGCAGGCAGCGGTGCCGGGCGAAGGCGCGGCGGAAGGCGGGCTTGACCGCCACGGTCTCGGACCGCGCGTTGATCAGCCGGCTGCCGATCGAGATGTCCTTGGCCCAGGACGGGACCAGGCCCCAGCGCACCACGCGCAGCTCGCGCAGCGCTTCGCCGCCGTCGGCACCGCCGTCAGCCGGTTCCGCATCGTCCTTGGGCTTCCTGGCCAGCACCGCGTAGATCGGCTTGGTCGGGGCCACGTTGTAGTCGGGCCGCAAGTCTGCCTCGACGCGGTCGCGCTGCACGCCGAACTCCTCGAGGAGTTCCTGGCGCTTGCGCGCCGAGGCGAAACGACCGCACATCAGCTTCTCCGTCCGCTGCTAGCCAGGCGTCAGTTCCCGGGCAAGCCGGAACCGGCGAAGCACGGAATGTGGCCTTTCTTAACCACAAATCTGGTTAACCAAACCTGCGCCGCGAGTTCACCCGGGCCGCGCCGCCGCTGGCACGGCTCTCACCTGCGCGGCGCCCGCTGGTTCTTCCCCTGATTCGCCGGTTCACTCCGCGCGGCCGGCCAGCCCACGCATTACGCTCACAGCATGGAAACCCCGCCAGCGGTCTGGCTGACCCCGCAGGCGGCCGGCCCGGTCCGGGCCCAGGTGCGGCTGCCCGGTTCCAAGTCGATGACCAACCGGGCGCTGGTGCTGGCCGCGCTGGCCGCCGGGCCGGCTGAGGTCCGGCACCCGCTGCGGGCCAGGGACACGCTGCTGATGGCCGGTGCGCTGCACGCGCTGGGTGCCCAGGTGGACACCGGCGACCCGCAGGCGTGGCTGGTCAGCCCGGGGTGGGCCGACCAGGACACGAGCGTCGACGTGGGCAATGCCGGCACGGTGATGCGTTTCGTGCCGCCGGTGGCCGCGCTGGGCAGCGTCGCGGCGGAGTTCCACGGTGACCCCCGCGCCGCCCAGCGGCCGGTCGGCGCGATCATCGCCGCACTGCGTGAACTGGGCGCCGTCATCGACGACGGCGGCCGCGGTGCCATCCCGTTCACCGTGCGCGGCACCGGCTCGCTGCCCGGCGGCGCGGTGACCGTGGACGCGTCCGCCTCGTCCCAGCTGGTGTCGGGACTGCTGCTGGCCGCGCCCCGGTACGAGAAGGGCCTGGAAGTCCGGCACCGCGGCGGGCGGGCGCCGTCCGCCCCGCACATCGCGATGACGGTGCAGATGCTCCGCGACGCCGGGGCCACGGTGGAGACCGGCTCAGCCGCGGCCGGCCAGGCCGGCCACCCGGACACCTGGCTCGTGCACCCGGGGACGCTCAGCAACCAGGCGGTGCGCGTTCAGCCGGATGTGGTGAATTCCGCGCCGTTCCTGGCCGCGGCGCTGATCACCGGCGGGAGCGTGACGATTCTGGACTGGCCGGCCGTGACCAGCCAGCCGGCCAGCCAGATCCTGGACGTGTTCAGCCAGCTGGGCGCGAGCTGCGCCGACGGCCCGGACGGGATGACCGTCACCGGCACCGGCCGGATCCACGGAATCACCGCCGACCTGGCCGACTGCAACGAGATCACGCTCACCGTCGGGGCACTGGCCGCGCTGGCCGACTCGCCGTCGGTGCTCACCGGCATCGGCCACCAGCGGCTGCAGGAGACCGACCGGCTCCGCGCGCTGGCCACCGAGATCAACGCGCTGGGCGGCGCGGTGACCGAACTGCCCGACGGGCTGTGCATCGAGCCACGGCCGCTGCGCGCGGGCCGGCCATTCGCCACCTACGACGATCACCGGCTGGTGATGGCGGCCGCCGTGCTCGGCCTGGCCGTACCCGGCCTGGCGGTGGCCGGCCCGGAGGCGGTCGGCAAGACGTTCCCGGAGTTCCCCGATGCCTGGACGGCGATGCTGGAGCAGGCTCCCTGAACCGGCGGCCGGGCTACGCCAACCTGGACGAGGATGATGTCCGGGTCCGGCCGGCACGCGGCACCAGGCCGCGCACCCGGCGGCGGCCAGCGCATGAGGACGCGGCCGAGGCGTTCGTGGCCTCGGTGGACCGGGGCCGCTACGGCACCCTGCTCGACCACCTTGTGGTCACCGCGATGCGCGCCCGCGAGCTAGGCCGGCGCAGCGTGGTGGTGGGTGACCGGGTCGCCCTGGCCGGCGACATCTCGGGGGCGCCGGGCACGCTGGCCCGGATCGTCCGGGTCGAGCCACGGAAGTCGGTGCTGCGCCGCTCGGCCGACGACACCGACCCGGTGGAGCGGGTCATTGTCGCCAACGCGGACCAGCTGGTCATCGTGACCGCGCTGGCCGACCCGCCGCCGCGGCCCCGGCTGATCGACCGGTTCCTGGTCGCCGCGTTCGACGCCGGGCTGAGCCCGCTGCTCGTGCTGACCAAGTCCGATCTGGCCCCGGCCACCCCGATCCTCGATGTCTACGGCCCGCTCGGCATCCCGCACGTGGTGCTCGGCCAGCCGCTCACCCCGGCCCGGCTCGACCCGCTGCGGGAGGCACTGGCGGGCCGGGTCAGCGTCCTCGTCGGGCACTCCGGGGTGGGCAAGTCGACTCTGGTCAACGCGCTGATCCCGGGGGCAGACCGGGTGGTCGGCACGGTCAGCCCGGTGACCGGGCGGGGCCGGCACACGTCCTCCTCAGTGGTCGCGCTGCCGCTGCCGCCGCCCGGCGAGGGCTGGCTCATCGACACGCCCGGGCTGCGCGGCTTCGGCCTGGCCCACATCGCCCCGGAACGGGTGGTGCGGGCCTTCCCCGACCTGGCCCCGGGCACCCTGGCCTGCCCACGAGGCTGCACGCACCTGGAGCCGGACTGCGCCCTGGACGACTGGGTCCGGGATCAGGGCGGCGACAGCCGGCTGGTGATGCGGCTGGACTCGCTGCGCCGCCTGCTGCGCAGCCGGGAAGGCGACGACACCGGCTGACCGCGTCCCAGGGCAAGCCATCTGCCTGGGCCAATGGCCGGCCGGGGGGCTGATCCGCTAGCGTTTCGCGGCATGGCGGGCTACGACGACGACTTGCGCTTCGCCCACGTCCTCGCCGACGCGGCCGATGACATCACCACGCGCCGCTTCCGCGCGCTGGACCTGCACGTCGAGTCCAAGCCCGACCTGACCCCGGTCACCGACGCGGACAAGGCGGCCGAGGAGATCCTGCGCAACGTGCTGCGCCGGTCCCGCCCCCGGGACGCGGTGCTGGGCGAGGAGTTCGGCCGCGACGGCGGCGGGCCGCGGTGCTGGGTCATCGACCCAATCGACGGGACCAAGAACTACGTCCGCGGCGTCCCGGTGTGGGCCACCCTGATCGGCCTGATGGACGGGGACAGGGTGGTCACCGGCGTGGTGTCCGCGCCGGCCCTCGGCCGGCGCTGGTGGGCCGCGCCCGGCACCGGTGCGTGGACCGGGCGCAGCCTGACCAAGGCGACCCGGTGCCGGGTGTCGGACGTGTCCCAGCTGGAAGACGCCTCGTTCTCCTACTCCGGGGTGGGCGGCTGGGCCGAGCGCGGCCTGCTGGACGGCTTCCTCGGGCTGGCCCAGGCGGCCTGGCGGACCAGGGCCTACGGTGACTTCTGGTCACACATGCTGGTGGCCGAGGGCGCGGTCGACTTCTCGGCCGAGCCCGAGGTGAAGCTGTGGGATCTGGCCGCGCTGCAGGTCATCGTGGAGGAGGCCGGCGGTACGTTCACCGACCTGGCCGGCCAGGCCACCCCGAAGGGCGGCAGCGTGGTGTGCAGCAACGGGCGGCTGCACCAGGCGGTGCTCGCCCAGCTCACCAGCGAGCCTACCGAGTAGGCCTTCAACCTGGGCTTATAGGACGTCCAACCACCTGAGAACTTGGCCGGAGAACATCGCCGGAAGGGCCTTGCCCTCGGGCCGGCTTGCGCGGATGCTGGAATTCAGTGCCTGTCACAAGGGCACAAGCGCGATATGTCCGCACGAGGCGCCACCGCCGCCCGGGTAGCCCACGGGAGGGTGGTGGCGCTTCCAGAACGGCCCAGGGAGTGATCGATCGTGAAGGTGCGAGACGGCATGACCAGGCTGGTGCTCACGATCGGGCCGGCCCACACCTTGCGCGAGGCGGCCCGGCTGATGTCCGCCCGCCGGGTCGGCGCGGCCGTGGTGACCGATGATCAGCACGCCGGGATCGGCATCCTGACCGAACGCGACATCCTGGACTCGGTGGGCACCGGCGAGGACCCGGACACCGAACTGGTCGCCCAGCACCGCACGGTGGACGTGGTGTTCGCCGCGCCCGACTGGACCCTGCAGCAGGCCGCCGAGACCATGGTCCGGTCCGGGTTCCGGCACCTGGTGGTGGTCGAGGGCCAGGAGGTCATCGGGCTGCTGTCAATGCGCGACATCGTCCGTGTCTGGGCCGAGTCCGCCGACCAGGTACCCGACGCCCAGGCCGCCGCCCGCGCCTAGCGCCAAAGGAGGCGGCTTCAAAGCGCCCCCGGAGGCGCGAAGGTAACAGAGCGTCGCGGTTACCGCAAGTGACTGAGACGGATGAGAGCCCTGTGCGCCTCCCCAGCCGGGCACACAGGGCTCTCCGCCCCCCCGAATGGGCCACCGATGCCGGAAACCCCCGCCCGGCCCGTGACCATCGGGTACTAGTTCACCAGATTTCCCTGGTTAAGGACAGGGTCTAAGGTCCCATTTCGGTCAACTTGTTTTTTCTGACTCACCGTCACCGCGGTCCGGCCGGCCTGTCCCCGGAGGTTCGCCAAGAGCACAACGCGTCGCCGGCCACCGTTCACCGCCCGCACAAACGGTTGCTCAGCGTATACACGTCGCTCTCGTCTGGCGAGAGCGGTGGCTGCACACAGTCATCCGGCGGCGGGTGGGCCGTCCTGGCCGCCTGGTTTAGCCGGCCCGCTGGGTTTGGCCGGCTCGCTGGCCGGGCGCTCCGGCTCGTCCAGCACCCCATACCCGGTCAGCGGGCGCTCCCGGCCGGCCAGCGCGGCGATAGACGAGATGATGCCGGTGTCCCGGTCCCCCACCAGCTCCCAGGCCCGGGCCACGCCGATGAGCAGGGACGCGACCACCACGTTGCTGAGCACATCCAGCCCGGCACTGTTGCGGCCGTTGCCGAGCACGACAAAGCCGGTCGCCAGCTCAGCCGTGAACGTGGCCATCAGCAGCCCGATCAGGCCGAGCTGGCCGCGGATCCGGCGGCGGCCTGCCGGGTCGGCCAGTATGGACCGCAGCCCGGCCAGCGTGAACAGCACGCCGATGATGCCCAGCACGACCGCCGGGTAGCCGACGTTGTTGCCCGGCACCAGGCCGAACAGCGACACCGACAGCACGTTGGTGAAGGCCAGCAGCGAAGCCGCCGCGCGGACCTGCTGGATCACGTCCCGGCGGTCACGCCGGGATGACCGCGGCGTCACCGATATCGCGACGAACAGCAGGCCGGTCAGCGAGGCCGCGGACGCGGCGACGGCGGTGAACAGATCCCGGTACGTGCCAAACACCATGGCATGATCACCTTCTCCGCTGGACGATCAGCCCCACACGCTACGGCACGCCGCCCGGCTGACCCCGGTGCGCGGCGGCCGGGATCGCCGTACGCTCAGCTGGTCCAGCTGGCGTTAAAGAGCCAATGCCGTTGCCAGGGGGTCTCGATCGCGGCACGGTGGTAGCCGGCCCGCACCCAGTGCAGCGCGTCCTGCGGGCTCAGCCCGTCCAGGACGGCCAGCGCGGCCAGGGCGGTACCGGTGCGGCCGATACCGCCGCGGCAGGCGGCTTCCACGCGCTCGCCCGCGTGCGCCCGGCGGTGCGCTTCGCGCAGCGCCTCCAGCGCGTCCGCGCGGTCCAGCGGGACCCAGAAGTCCGGCCAGCGGATCCGGCGGTGCGGCCAGGCCGGGACCGGGCCGTGCGCCAGGACCAGCGCGAAGTCGGCCGGGCTGGCCGGATCGGCCAGGCGCCGGCCACGGACCCGGACCCCGCTGGGCAAGGTGACCAGGCCGGCCTCATCCAGCCAGGCCGCGCTCACGGCGTCCGGGTCCAGCCGCGCCGGGTGATGGTCAGTTCCTGGAACCCGGTCGCGGCCAGCAGCGCCCGGTAGCCGGACTCGTCCCGCGCGCCCGGCTCGGGGTCGTGCCGTGAGGCGTAGTTGAGCAGCCGGCTGACCTGGGCCAGCCGCAGCCAGCCTGCGGCCTGGCCGAGCAGCCAGGTGGCCACCCCGCGCCGCCGGTACGGCCCGGCGACGTGCAGGTTGCCCACGTCGGCCCAGCCGCCGTGCCGGGACCGCCGCTCACCCTCCTCGAACACCTCCACCTCGACGTAGCCGATCACCTCCGCGCCGAGCATCGCTGACAGCCTGGTTCCGTTGATTCCTACCGAACGCCAGCACGTGAGCCCGGCCAGCGGCGGCTGCGTGGCCTGCGGCAGATCCTCGACGGTGGCCAGGTACACCACCTCGGTGCCGCCGGTGTGAGCGAACCCGGCCCGCTCATAGAGCGCGCTGATGTGCGGCCATTGCCCGGGTACGCCGTAGACCCCGCGCACCGGCAGTTCGCCGCCCGCGTACTGCCGGGTGACCTGCCACTCGCCGAACTGCCGGAGGCACGCCGCGATGAGCTGCCCGGCTGCTCCGGTGGCGTCCGGCCAGCGCGGGTTGCCGGCCGGGGCCTCGGGCCAGAACACCAGCCAGTGGATCTCCCCGGCGCCGCGGTAGGACTGCCCGGCGCGATCGTCGGCGAAGTAGCGGAGCAGGTGGGCGGCGGCCACCACCCGGTCCAGCTGCTCCGCGACCAGGGTCAGCCGCTCGCTGACCCACGGGTCGACGATGGTCTCACCAGGCTGCCGCTCCAGATGGCTGAGCAAGGCGCTGACCGACACGCCCGGTCCCGGGACGACGGCGGCGGCGTGCGCGTTGACCAGGTCGGTGAGCTGTTCCCGGTCGCGGCGGCGGAATGGCCGCACCTGGATGGACGTCATGAGCAGGCCTCCTCGGCGTGCGACGGCTCGCGATGGAAAGGCCCGCTATCAGTGCGGTACGCCTGCCACTGTAGCCGGTGGTTGGCTGCCGGTCAGCCGTCGTCCGGGCCGGGGCCGGTGTGGAAGATGGGCCAGCCGATCTCGGTGCGCCACTGGGCCTCATCAGCGGTGCTGTGCCGGTCGGTCAGGTAGTACTCGCGGATCGGCCCGTCCACGGCCAGGGCATGCTGGGTCACGTAGCTGGCCAGCGCGCCGTAGGCCCGGTCGATGTCGGTATGCGTCCCGTGGTGGATGATCGTGGCCAGCTCGGCGGCGGGGACGGTCACCGGTACCACCCGGCCGACTGGCCGCACCGGGGTGTGGCCCGGCACGAACAGCGTGGCCTGGCCCTGATCGTGGGCGAACAGCTCGGTGGCGAAGATGCCGCCACCCGGGCCGTCGGCGGCGAGTTGCTGTGCGTCCAGCGTGGCGTACAGCTCGCCGAACGCGCCCAGGAACCAGTCGTGCAGGTCGGCCTGGTCCACTACAGAGCTGATGGCGGCGGCCGGGGTGGCGGGCACGCGGCGCCGGCCGATGTTGGCTGGCCCGGTTCCGGCCGGGTGCTCGAGCAGGTCGCGCAGCGAGGCGACGGCACTGCGCGTCCGGCTCAGGCCCTCCTCCAATCGGCTCAGGTGGCCGGCGATGAGCTCGTTGCGGGCGTCGATGTCCGGTGCGGCCAGCACCTTCCTGACTTCGTCCACCGGCATGTCCAGGTCGCGGAACCGCCTGATGATCTGTGCCGCCGGGATCTGGTCGGTGGTGTAGCGCCGGTACCTGGTGTCCGGGTCCACGTCGGCCGGCTCCAGCAGGCCGACCCGGTGGTAATAGCGCAGCGTCTTCACGCTCAGGTGGGTCGCGCGGGAGAAATCCCCGATCGGCAGGCCGTTGTGCATGGGCTCAGTCTGCCGCCTCCCCCGGGGGGAGAGTCAGCGCTGTTGACCTTCCCCTTCGGGGACCGGTGAGGGTGGGTGCTGTGCGCGAATCCAATCGGACAGGAGCTGCTATGCACGCCACCGAGCTGACCGGGGTGGTCGCCGAGCACATCACTGCGGTCAACGCCCAGGACACCGACGCCATCATGGCCACGTTCGCCGACGACGCCTACGTCAACGACGCGCGCCGCGAGTTCGCCGGCCGGGACGCGATCCGCCGCTGGGTGGACCGGGAGATGGTCGGCGACAAGGTCACCATCGAGGTGCGCGAGGTGCTCGCCCACTACGGCGACACGATCGTCCGCGGTGCTTACGAGGGCACATTCGACCGGACCAACCTGCCGGACGACCTCGTGCTGTCCAACTACTTCAGCGTCCGGGACGGCAAGATCGTCAGCCTGGTGGTGATCTTCAACCAGCCCGCGGCGTACTGACCTGGTGCGGCCCGGCGCCCGCGAGAGCATGGTGCGATACGCATCCGGCAGGCAACCTTGCTGCTGAGGTCCTCGTATTCCCCTGATGAGAGGACGGAGGCCACAGGTGCAGTACGAGGAGCAGAGACGCACCCTGGAGCGGTTTGTCGCCGAGCGGGGTGACCGGCTGCTGCGTACGGCGGCGCTGCTGGCCGGGAGCCGGGCTGACGGGGAGGACCTGCTGCAATCGGCGCTGGAGCGGCTGCTGAGGCACTGGCGGCAGATCGATCGCGACCCGGAGAACTACGTTCGCCGCACCCTGTACAACCTGGCCACCGATGGATGGCGCCGTCAGCGGGTGCAGCAGCGGAAGGCCGTGCTGTTCGAGCCGGCCCCGCCGGCTGATCCGGCAACTGCGGTTGATCTCCGTGACGCCGTGGTCCGGGTGCTGGTGCGGCTTCCGCCACGCCAGCGCGCTGTCCTGGTCTTGCGTTACTTCGAGCAGCTCAGCGAGGCGGAAACGGCCGAAGCTCTCGGCTGCTCGGTGGGCACGGTGAAGTCGGCAACCGCACGCGGGCTGGCCCGGCTACGGGAGATGACCGCCTCCGCAGACAGCGCGGAAGCGGCGGCGGCAAAGGAGCGATCATGACAGACATCGAGGAACTGGCCCGTGCGGGAATGCGGCAGTTCACGGCGGACATGCAGGTCTCGCCGGACCTTGCCGCCGCAGCATTCGAGCGGCACTTTCGGCGGCGGCGGCGGAACGTCCTGCGCGCGAGCCTGGCCCTGGGCGCCGCCGGGGCGGTGGCCGCGGCCGCGGTGATCACGGCGGTAGCCCACGGGCCTACCAAGGTCACGCCCATCGCGGCACCCGCGCTGCGAGCCCACCTGCTCGCGGCTCTCGATGACGCCAGCGGCGACATCCTCTACACGCCCGCACCGGGCCAGCCGCTTAGTGGGGGGCAGTACCCGGCGTATCCCCAGCCTGGCCAGGAGGTCCATGTCCGGGTCGGCCCGGCCGTCGGCTCGGACGGGAAGGTATACAAGGACGGGGAGTACTCCTTCGCGATGCCCTCCGAGACCGCCCAGCGCCGTTACGTCAATAACTACACCGCCAACCTCGACCAGGGCGGGCTGAACCTGTCCGGGACGGCCATCTGGATCAATCACTTCCAGCATCGCTGGCGCGAGTGCCATTCGACGTTCATCCTCGGGTTCGCCCTCGACCCGGCCGGTATCCGGGCCGAGCTCGCCAACGGCCAGTTCACGGTCATCGGGCGGACAGTACTGAACGGACAGCAGGCCATCGAGCTGAAGTTCAACGTGCCGCCCAACAGCGAGGCCCCGCCCCACGTGACAGCGGAGCGCATGTGGGTGAACGCCACGACCTACCTGCCGATGCG
>Ga0335076_10002236_pt1 | contig 19165 bp, 14 predicted proteins | sample Lox_Sample_25_FD_206717 | JGI IMG/M metagenome (GOLD analysis project Ga0335076, IMG submission 206717) | Soil microbial communities from Loxahatchee National Wildlife Refuge, Florida, United States - Lox_Sample_2.5 | ecosystem: Environmental > Terrestrial > Soil > Wetlands | place: USA...
GGGTCTGCTTAGGGATGTTGGTAATTTTGGTGATCTCACTGAGAGAATGTCTCTCACCTTGAATCAACCCCAAGGCTCTACTTCATTTTTTGGGGGTCCACTGCACCATGAGAAGGATGTATTTGAACTGCTATCAGGGAATTGGGGCCCCATTTATAATAGTGGTGGCGGTAACATGAGTTAGAATTCTGGTTGTGGGCAGAAAATTCGCGATCGTCCGAGAACTTTCTGTGATCGGTTGTACTTACAAAATATTCAAAGATTATATTATATACTTATATTAGATAGTCTAGTAGCATGAGGCAGCTGCTAAAATGTCAAATCATTTCCATTATGACTAAATAAATAAATCTATAGAGAGTTCATCTCTATGTAGCTATAATATCTACTCTTTAAATGTAGCTATCTCTCCATTTCACTGCTTAAAAGCCAATTTTAAAGCTTTATATATTACTCAATATTATTTCAAATCATATTATTGAGCTATCAATAGAAAGCTAATAATTTTTTCTTGAAATTTTACTCTTCAACATTTTGAAATATGTAGCTATTATTAAGATTTAACCTTTCAAAGTTGGTTCTTTCAAAAAATAGTCACATGTTTTATATAAAGTAACTAACTGGAGTCAATAGGATAGGCTTCTCTGTCAAGTCGTTTCATATTATTAGTGCAGACAAACCTAGGGGGGGCAATCATACAGGTGTCCATCTGTTCCGGAGGTGAATAGCAGGTGCATAATCCCCTGTTGCCGGTGGTGGCCTTCACCTCCCTTTGCCTTCTTAGTGACATTGCCGGTAATTAGAATCCCCCCCCCAATTGGTTTCCTAATGCGGCTTTGCGACTTGAGGCTGTGCGGGCTATCCAATACCAAACCAACAACCTGTACCTGCTCACGTCCAGGCATTCATCTTGGTCTTGGTTGTGCACACCATTGCGGAGTCAATGCATAGGTCCTACAGAAATGCTCTGACTGCAGGCCTCCGTTTGCCAAGCCACTCCATGTGGAATTACGTCCCGACCATGCCATAAATACAGTGAGATGGACGCCATGGATCATTCGTGAGAGTAATGGACTTGTGGCACAAATTGTCAAGCCATGTAATAGAACAATACAACTCAGAAATGAATAAAACAATATCCAAAACCATTGGCCATTAGCCATTACAATGATCAATGCCATTTCAGGCCACCTGTTGTCATTAAGACAGTCCGGTCCAACCATGCCCACAGCCACATTATTAGTCCCTGACAATGTCGGCAACGACACTATTGCCCCAGGGTACTGTTCACGTAGTTTTCAATGTGAAGAAGAATACGTTCTTTCGTCGCGACTATTCGTCACGAACGACTAAACGTTGCTATTGGGGGACGGGGTTTCGGACAAGTACGTTATCCAACGGAGAATCCCACGGCGTGGAGAGGGGCTGTCCCATCACGGATAAAGAAATGGGGGTCTGTAAGATTTCATGATTTTCAGTCCTTAGGAAACGGCCCAAACAAATCGTTGACTCACATTTTCCAAAGAGATCTGAGAGACTATTTATGTATATTTCAATGCGACGACTGTGAAAGTGTATGATTATTCCTCACTGCAAGCCCCTTGCCATTGATAAGATGGTTGATAGAACTTCCGTTCGCACCGTTCAACCATACTGTGACGAGATGATTCATGTTAATCTCACAGCTTTCCGGGGTCTCGATAGCATTATTCAATTGCACAGGATTCATAAAATTACAATAAATCCCGATTCCTTCTCCCCTGTGAGATTTGACAGAACGTCCGACTTTGTAGGATGGGTAGCCCCTTTCCCCACACTGAGTCCATTCCGCCTGACTGGGAACGTCGTATGGACATTCAGATTGGTAAAAGTATACTTCTCCTCCCTCTCCGTTCCACAGTGTTTGGAACCCTTCAAAGTGCTCAACAAACAATCCATACGCAGTGACATTATCGCCGTTGACAATCAGGCCATTCGAACTTGGGTTGACATTCCATCCAGTGTAACTCACTTGAGCGCCGTGGTCGGCCCGCCAGAGCCAGACATTGTCCATGAGAACATGGTTGTTATTAACAACTATGCAACTGGTTGTTTGTGCAGTCGGCGCGGGCCCGCCCACACGGCAAGATATGTCAAAGATGGCGGTGGGGTTCGTGCTATGGTCCACGGTGGTCCGACGGTCCCCAATTTGGAGGAGATTGGGGCTCAATAGCTCTCCCGCATCCAGGAGGAGTCCAGCAATGGTGACGCCACCGACATCAGCAACAATGATCGCGGGGGTGCCCGCAACAGGTTGCAGAGTGGCTAACCCAATGCCGAAAATGACGGTGTTGGCGTTTCGGACGACGATAGGCTGGGTAAGGGCGTAAAGTCCAGGCGTGAAAAGTAAATGTAGTCCTCGTTGGAGGGCAAGATTCAATGTGGTGGTATTGTCGACGTTTGGTTTTGCAATATAGAATCCGCTGAGGGGGATTAACGTAGCGTCGTTTTCACACTTTCCAGGTGCAGTCCAACTCGGTCCTTGACTGAGTACCTTGAGGGATGGGACAATGACCGAATAGGTTGAGCCGTCGAAGGTGAGATATGGTTTCTCGCGAATCACTGGGGTCTTCTGAACGACACTGAAAGGGGTTGACGGCCATGTCCCGTTTGGAGGATTCAAATCTCCGACAAAAACCATGTTCCAAAGTTGGCCTTCCCATTTGGTCAAGTCGGTATTCCGCGTTAGGTATTGCTGTTGGCTTCCGGATTGGACTTCGGTATCAATGACTGAGTTGGCGATAAACCCGCCGCTTGACCAATTATTTGGTCCTGGCGAGATGTAATCGAATAGCCACAGTGTGCCGTTGACATGGACCCGCCGGAGCCATGTTCCTTGAGATGTTGCCCAAATCATATTGTTCCCATATGCCGTCGGGTTAATCGCAATATTCTCAACGCCCCGCCAAAAGTTCTGGGTGGCGTTATCCTCAAACCACGCGGCGAGGGAATTCATACCGCCTGTAATGGTAACGGCGTCGGGGCTCGTTCCGAGACCGAGAACCGTTGTGTAGAACCCAAGTTGTGCGTTGAGAGAATAATTCCCCGGTTTGAAGAGGAGGGCATATCGCTGGCTCCCAAATTGATTCGCTTCTTGGATTTGGAACACTGAGTCGATTTGAGATTGAATGAAGGTATTGGGCATTGATGGATCGAAGATCATAACATTTGGGCCGAAGTCGGTTGCATCACAAAGGTCTGGTAAGAGTTCGCCGGTGTCAGGGATAGCCTTGACCGCCACCATTGGACTGACGGCCGGCTCATGTCTGGGATCGCTTGGATCAGAATTGAGTAAACTTTGAGAATGGGGAGCATAGAGAAGGGCCCAGAGAATGCGGGAGATATCTGCTCTTTTCATGGTCAGTCGCTCAGTATGTGCTCTGCACAGAAGCCACCAGTTCCGTGGGACTCGTTCGGCGGACGGCCGGAGAATTCGGGTCCTCGGAGATTGTGCTCAAACTGTCAGATGTAAAACGGAGTTTTTCCGTGTTTCAGCGAGAGGGAGAGGGAACGGGCAATTTATTAGAACCGGCAAGTTGTGGGATGTTATGTGGGATATATCCTGTGATGTTGTTTCAACAATTGTTTCAACTCAGCTTTATTTAACTTGTCACACGTCTTCAAATAAATATCCAGTGCAATATCTCCTTTGGTCTGCTCTTGAATTAGGTCTATCCTAATCGAGCCCGCTCAGGTCGCCTAGTGACAACGCCCGATAAATTCCGTCAAGGAAAAGTTACCGTTGCTAAGGGAAGAAAAGGGAGGCAAGGGGTCAAGAATGTTCTTGCCCCGCTTTCGTTACGTTTTCTCTAAATGTTTGTTAGCGATATTCAATGACATTCGATTTCCATTGATGTCGATATATTCGCAAGAGATACCAACCAACTTTTTGAACGCCGAAAGTGTGTAATCAGCCCGTTACGGCGCGGTTTGGCAGGGATCGATGTAAGCCGAGTTGATCCAACGGTTTAAACGTAATGTTTTTCTACCTAACCTGCACCTTGAATAGGGTCGTCCGTGTAATTCAAACATAACAAATGATCATTCTCAGCCAATCACCTGGGAAATGCTTCTAATTTTGTTTACTACAGTGGATTTCTATCAGCCGGTGATTTCATTCGAATTATCCCATTAGCATAATTCTTTGTCCGACCACCTTTCGCGTCAAATACGGCAGCACAACGCCGTGGCATGGAGTCTGGAGCGATGCAAGGGCAACAGGAGAATTTCTGGTCTGTTCCTAACCCTACCCTAAGAGTCACCGAGTCTTTGCTCTTGCGGAACCCAATTTTTTAACCTTATTGGCAGGATTACGTAAATTCTGGGGTGTTCATCTCAACCTTAATCGCCAGCGTCTGCCGCTCGGAGGTCCGAGTTCCGGCTCCTGGACAATCCGCGGTCTCCCCCCGAAGCGAAACCGGCTTCGATCGGATGCCAACCGCCGTTTGATACTGGCGTGGGGTGTTGTGTCCCCGCACCGGACAAGTCAACGAGGTTTGGCTTGGCCACCTTATTTAAGGGTCCGTTTTGACCCCCCAACATCCGATATTCGTCACATCCGACCGAAGGATCATGTCCGCCGAAGACGAGCACGTTCTCTATGCCCAAGCGTTCGGCCACGATTCCGCGGGGTATCCGGTTTTCAATCCCCCTGATGCCGACTTTTTGAAACCTGGGTCAATTGGATACTTCAACAACATCGGTGAGTGGATGCCTCTGGATATTCCATCATGGTCCGAATTTCTGAAAACAATGAAGTCCTTGGCGCCTCAACCGGAAACCTGGCCCCCCAAGCTTTCCCGAGATGTGACCCAAAGTGAGGCTGGAGCTTCCGCGAACGTGTACATGCCCCCGACAAGATTCGAACTTATATGGAAATAGGAGCATTCCAAATATTCCTCTGAACGTGGCTTCCACTATGACATACAAAAGCAATTCAGACTTCAGCGCCGTCCTCCTTACAACCTATCCGGTCACCAAAGAACGCTTCACACAAGACGTTGGAATGGACCAATGGGTGCTTGAGAACGCTTCGCTGATCGAAAAATACGACGATGTCAAAACTTACGGACTATGGATCGTTACTCAAACTTATTCAACTCCCGCATGCGCGATCAATGTCTCCACTTCTATGGGAAGTGAGATTGTTGTTGCCTTTGATGCAAAGGCCCCTGTTGTCGCCGGAGCAAGCGCAAATTCCAAATGGTATACCGACCGTCGCGACACGAACTGGAGATACATGGAAGAACAAGTTTGTCAACTCTTGATTCCGGCTAATCATATTACAGGGGAAGAAGTACGTAGTTTTTATAGCAGGCCGCCATTACAAATACACACCCCAATACAGCCCACTTCACTTACTCGGGGTAATCCAAATCGACTTGTTGGCTGCTAATGTCAGGATTTCAGGCTTTCGTCGGACTCTGCTCCTCACCCACATGTAGGGATAAGAAATGAGGGAAGCAAAAAGGAGGCCGGATGGTCTTTACACAAGGTGTGGGGTCACGAAAATTGAGTGAACGCCTGTTCGATATTCACTGTATCTTTCGTTGTAGTGTTGGGCGGCACTGAGGGAAGGGTATAAAAATATAATTCATGCAGCTAACTAAGTTTCAATCTAAATCACTCAGAACTATCGATTAGTCATTTTGCTCGATTCCACGATGCCATCGGCCGTAATACGTGCCGGGCGCTTGCGAGGAATCGCTCACACTATGTTGCCCGTGTCCGATTTGCTTCCCGTTCTTCCAATCTCCCATGTACTTTCGTCCGTCGGGCCATTGACAAATCCCATATCCGTCCTCAAATCCCTCCCTCCAATCGCCGTCATAAGTCCTTCCTTTGGCCCAAGTTGCCACCCCTTGACCTTGTTCCTTCCCTGCGCGCCAGCCGCCTTCATATCGTTTCTTGTTGGGCTCTTCATAGATCCCGTACCCACTTTCGTCATTCTCTTTCCACCCTCCATCATAGTGTTTACGCTCTTCTAACCAACGTCGTATTCCGTAGCCGTGCCTTTTGTTCTGAACCCAACCTCCCTCATACGTTTCTTTGGATTTCAGGGCGACGATGATGCCGTAACCGTATTGGAAATGAGCCTTCCAGCCGCCGTCATAGCTGTCGCCGGTTCCGAATTTGAATATGCCGTAACCATGGAACCGGTCTTCCTGGTATCCACCTTCATAAACCTCTACGCCATTTTCCCCAAGCCTCTTCCCATAGCCGTGCAGCTTTGTATCTTTCCAACCCCCTTCGTAAATTGACCCATCAATGTACTTCTGAGATCCGTACCCATGTTGGCTGTCATTCTTCCACCCGCCTTCATAAGAACCCCTGCCATTCGATTCATGCTTGCCGAAGCCATCCCTTTTGCCCAGATTCCAGCCCCCGCTATAACTTCCCGATTCGTTGGCAAAGGCGTGAATCCCAAATCCGTGTTTATTGTCGTTACTCCATCCACCAATATAACACTCCCCGTTCTTTAATACGAGTACACCGTGTCCTTCCATTTTACCGCTCTTCCATCCCCCGTCATAACTCGAGCGATCAGGCCGTGTTTCTTTACCCTGTCCAGATTTATCGCCATCTTTCCAACCCCCAAGGTAAACGATTCCGTCTTTCAATGCTTCTTCTCCATAACCATCTTTGTGGCCCGTTTTCCAACCTCCGTCATAGGTCGAGCCATCAGACCATTGCTGCTTACCAGATCCAGATATGGCGTCGTCTCTCCACCCTCCGATATAAACGTCTCGACCCTTGCGGCTAATTCCGTAGCCATCTCTTTTGCCCCCTTTCCACCCTCCATCATACTTTTTGCCATCAGGCCATGATCGTTCGCCGTATCCGGACATGGCATTATCTTTCCAACCTCCAGAATAGACCTCTCCAGCTTTGATCTCGATCCCGTAACCTTCCTTTTTGTCGTTTTTCCACCCACCGGTATAGTTTGAGTTATCAGAAAATTTCTCTTCGCCGTGTCCACACTTCTTACCGGCTGTCCAACCTCCGGAATACGTACTCGCCCCCTTTTTCTCTATCCCATAACCACTCTTTTGGCCGCTTTTCCACCCCCCATCATAAACAACCCCTCCTTTGCTCTCAACCCCATAACCGTCCTTTGTGCCGTTCTGCCACCCACCATAATAGGTCGAGCCATCAAGGGAGTTTTGATCCCCGTATCCAGATTTGACGCCATCTTTCCAACCCCCGCAATAGATGTTCCCGCCATGGTGTTCTGTGCCATAACCGTCCTTTTTATTCGCCTTCCAGCCCCCCTGGTACCAGTTTTCCGCAGATTGGGTGAGTTTGCCGTAGCCTTCTCGATTCCCTTGTCTCCAACCTCCGACATACGTTCCGTTATTGTCCGTAGACTGTCCATGCCCGTCTCGATGGCCATCCTTCCAACTCCCAAGATAGACTGTCCGGCCGGACACCTTTTCTTCCCCCCACCCGTGTCGAACGCCGTTGAGCCAACTTCCCGCGTACGAACGACCGTCGGAATAGTTTTCTTCACCCCAGCCGTGTCTTGCACCCTTGAACCAACTTCCGGTGTACGAATGACCGTCGGAGTACTTCTCTTGTCCCCACCCGTGTTTACTTCCGTGCATCCAACTGCCGATGTAGGACCGACCCGCCTGTGTTTCTTCACCCCAGCCGTGTTCATGTCCGTCCACCCAACTGCCAGTGTACGTTCGACCAGCCCTCTCAGTTTTGCGCCCAATACCATGAGGCTTTTGGATCGGACCTGCTGTAACCCAGCCGCCGTACGTGACCCCGGGTGAGAGTGTGGATTCGGGTATTTGTTTCACCTGCTCCATTGGCGCCGGTTGCGCTCTGGCAAAAGAGTGAAATCGCCGCCTTATCAATGTTCTGGCTCGACGTGGTGGGGAATTTAGGTTGCAGGCTTGCGTTACCTCTTGCGGGTCGCTTTCGGGCCATTTGCCAGCTCGCGCGGCCGCGTGCAAACCGACCCGTAAACTTGGCTTCGAGAAAAGCGGAAGCACATCGGCGTTACCTAATTTGATCGGAAGGATCCCAAACGTTGAAGCCGGTAGAACCCAGAGGCGGGAAGCGTCAAACCATATCATATTAGATTATCGTTTAACTAACACATACAGTTTCAAGTCCGTTACATTCGCCGCTTTGTCGGGTGACATTCTTCGCACTTGTTGGACCCATGGCTCTGTCTGAACAGACGATGGTGGGATTCCATGTCACCATGTGTCTGCCTCATTCTGCTATAATATCTTCCAAATTGTGCTTCCCGTGGGACTTTCCACCGTGAGTCACTCACTCCGCATTGCCCCTCCGCCACAACTTTCCGCATCTCTTCCATCGTCCCCTTAACCTTCTCTAGCCGCTCTTCAATCTCGGCCATATTTCTATCAATTTGAGACTTATATGCATTGGATCCAATCTCCCGGTCGATTGGATCAAATAGTACATCGTTTGATTCATCGATGGTCGACCTTGTATCGCAGTCGCAAGTGGACAAAGGGCTTTCTTTACGTTCGCCGAAAATTAGGTGTGTTCTGTGATGCGGTATGCGGCCCCTCGTAACGATCCATATACCGGCTCCCACTCGTGTCCAAGCTGTCCCGAACTTTTGGACAAGATAGACATACCAACGGCTATGGCCTGAATCTCGCACTGTGAGATGGTGCCGGCCAAACAGTCCTGTCTGGCCGATGATGACGACGTAAATACCGGCCGTAACGTGTCTCGCAACCTCGGGATTCCATCTGTACCAGCAGGTCCCTTCAAGCAGGAACTCCAAATTGCTGACAAAGGAGTGGTAAATATCCCCAGATCCTTCGGTCTCATCCATTGTATGGAGTGGAGTCATTCGTACTTGCAACATCCGGCAACAAACAAACTCGTCCATAAATTTGATGTCGAAATCTGAGATGTAATCTGCGGAGCGAGATACAACTCTGGAGACGGGTATTATTGAGTTTTGTATCTTGTATTGCGGAAGCCGTCGGCCCTCGTACGTGGGTATTTCCGGACAAAGCCCAGATTGCCGGTTACGAGGAATGATATCGCCGTTGCTGCTACCAACGCCAAGCCATGCCGGGCATCCCCTTGCTGCAACTGTGTGCACCAGTTCTGCGTACAGCGCGGGCAAACTGCGTTTGTAATTGACCTCGATCGAAGCACCCAGTAGATGCATGATGCTAAAAATCATGTCTTGAGGACGTTCCGAAATTCGTAACAACATACATCTCCATGCTCCGCATTGCTTTAACTCTTGGTTTCCAGTCTTCCCTGCTCGTAACACGGCAAGGAGCGCCAGTCGGGCGGCGTTCAGCTTTGGCCTGTTTGCGCCCTGCTGTCTACTGAGGCCGCTCTCGAAACAGCGTACATCGAAATCATCGGAGAGCCTGATGGAAGGCCTTACGAGCTCCAGTTCGAGAAGATGTTCGAGATGTATGATGGAGAGGTTCTCGCCTGGCGTAACTTCGATAAACTCGACCTCGTACAGGGAATCCTCGTGCTCATTGTTGGGGTCATCACGGAAAAGGCGAGGGGCTCTAAATCTTCTCTCAAATGGCCAATTCACGAGGACATATGTATTATCGCATAACGATGCTTCTTGTAGGGTCCAGGCTCGGTCGATCCAAGCTGACGTTTCATCAACGCCTTGAACAGCCCCCACTCCTCCAACCATGACGAGAACAGCGCCAGCTCGCTCATAAATTTTCCCCATTTTTTCAATCTGCTTCGACTTGTCCCCAGCTTCTTCATTCGTCAGTGTCCGATCGACTTGGTCAATGCACAGCAAATCCAACCAGAGATACTCACATTGAAGCCGTTCCGCTGCTCGCGCCGCGTCGACTAAGCCACGCCAGTCAATTCTGTGCGGTTTTCCGCCATTGACAGACTTGATTGTGGAAATCTCGATACGTTCCGGGGTTCTCTCACATATGTTATGAACGGCCGTGCTGAATTCCCAAACATGAGAAATCGCCGCATACTTTGGCCAGGAACCCGAGGGTTTAGCCTTCCATTCTGTATTGTTCCAGTCGAGATCGTTTCTCTCGTAGAGTTCTAAGGAACGCTGAGATCGCAGCAATGCTGAAACCGAGATCATTCTGAAAGCCCCGGGGATCGGGGTTGCATCGCGATAACTCCACTCATTCCCTCGTCGGTCGAACGTGACTATTTTAATTGGACGGCTCATCGATATATGCAGGTGCCGGACTCGTTGAGTGATGAGACCTGCGAAACGGTTATTACCTATTCACAATAAATATTGGGCTTATCCGGGCGACGGATCACGGTGGACAGTGCCGTATTGGTCAGGAATCGTTTGAACGCGGGAAGAGCGGTAAACGCTATTGACAAGGGCGAGCGGGAGCCGGCAGAGCCACGGCCGATGCGGCAGAGGACGTGTGTTTGTCGGAGGCTGGCGACCATGGGGGTCAAACGGGCGGCAGTGACCAACCCAATTGCGTGGACCAGATCATCCACCCCGGGTCGGCGGACGGCGCCGCGCGGCAATTGCGTCACCCTGCGGGCGCCACCCCCGGGCCGCGGCGGCTCAGAAACCCGCACTGCCGGCGCAAGAACAACCCGCTCCCTGCCGAAACGGCACGACAAGCCCAGGTGCGCCATTCTCTCAAGGTTGATGTTTGCGCGGGGCGAGGCGGGCGGCTGCACTTTGCGACCCTCCAAAGCTGCAGTGAAACGAACGACGTTGGAAGCTATTTGAGCGAACGGTCGTAAGGCTCACTGCTACCGTATAAGCAGTTGCTCTCCGCACAACCCGCCCAATAGCCATACATACCTTTGATTCACACAAAGTTGAGATAGCCATGACGACTCAAACGATCCAATATACTTTTCTCGACGGCGGCAGCTATGACGGCGAGTACGATCCCCAAACAAGTCTTGCCCATGGAAAGGGAAAGCGAATCTTTGACGACGGCAGCACCTACGACGGGCACTGGAGCCAGGGACTGATGAACGGATACGGGGTGATGAAATTCGGCTCGAGTTGTCCTTCGCTGTACCTGTTCGACGGAAATTGGAAGAACAATAAATTCCAGGGCGAAGGGACCCTCCAGTATCGATATTTTCATGCCCCGGGGGTTCAGGCGATGTACCAAGGGGGTTTCCACGAGGGGAAGAGGCACGGAAAGGGTCTCAGAACTTTTGTTGAAGGGGAAAGCTACGATGGGGATTGGGATTATGATATGCGTCAGGGGTTTGGCACACAAATCTGGAGGGCTGGGGACCGTTACGTAGGGCAGTGGAAAGAAGACCGAAGGGCCGGGTTTGGGATATATTCACAGCCACGGGGTGTCCGTTATGAAGGTCAATGGGAAGACGACAAGCGGCATGGAGTCGGAAAGCAAACGGACACCAACGGAGACTGTTATGAGGGTGAGTGGAAAAACGATAAACGTCAGGGCGTGGGTTGTTTGACGTGGGGAACCGGAGATCGCTACACGGGCGGGTGGCAGAACGATAAGCGATCCGGAGTCGGAAGGCAACGATGGAGCAATGGAGACCAGTATACCGGGGAATGGGAAGGCGATCAACCCCTTGGGTTTCTCACCGGCGATGCTGTATTATCCAACGTTTCTGTGAATTGACAACAGCGTGCTACAAGTCCAGCGGGCATACGGGATCTTCCGGCCTTCCAAAGAAATCCACGACAAGACCGGAGCACTCAGACAGATCATAGGAGTGCACTCGATATCGGCCGTCAGAGCGGCGAACCCGCTAACGGTGGCAAATTGCCAAAAGTTGATGAGGAAAGGACACAACTAGAGCTCAAATCAGAAATTGAAAGGCTTCAAGTCAGAGAGATCGGGCTTCACAAAGAATTTGCCATCCGAGAGATGGAGATGCTACGCATCCAGAATGAACTCGAATCCAAAATAAAACGATTTGAACAGAAACAAAGCAAAGTGCCGGAACAAGCGACTTCGATGCGAGTCCATGACTCGCAGAGGCAAGTCCTCAGTGATTTCAAATTGGATAACGAGAGACTGGGGGACAAAGAGACGGAACGACCTGAAGGATTCGCCATCAGAGAGTCGGATGTGCAAGATATTCATCCAGAACTCGAATTCAGAATACAACCATTCGAACAGAAAGAGAGCAAGCTCCAGGAAGAAGCCAGTGTGCTGCGAGCAAATGACTTTCAAAAGCAGGTCCTGTATGACCTCAAATCAGAGAACGCGTCGCTTAAGGACAAAGAGATCAAGCTTCGGGAAGAATTTGCCACGCGAGAGGCCAATCTGTGGGCCATCCAGATTGAACTCGAATTTAAAATAAAACAACTTGAAGGGACAGAGGGTGAACTTCGGGAAGAGGGTACATCGATGCAAATGAATGATCCGCAAAAGCAGGTCATGCGTGATCTCAAATCGGAGAACGAGAGGCTCAGGGACAGAGAGATCAAGCTTCGGGAACAATTTGCAATTCAAGAAGCAAATATGCAGAGCCTCCAGAACGAATTTGTGCCAGAAACGAACAGACTGAAACACACAGACGCCAAGATCGGTGATGAATTGGCCGCTAATATGTTTGAACATCGACGCATACAAGACGAACTCGAAATACAGATCAAAAGTCTTAACTACCAAGAGTCGGAACCCCGAAAAGAATTGGCTATGCAAGGCTTCTACAACCAAGATCACATCGAAATTACTAGGCTCCGGAGTGAATTGACGTCAACCAAAGAGGCGCACGATTCCCAAATAAGAAACCTCCAGAATGAATTCGATAACCTCAAGGCAAGCGAGACCAGGCTCCAAAACGAGTTGACATCTGCTCGAGCGGCTCAAGAATCTCAAAAGCGAGATCTCCAGGATGAACTCGAAACGGCCAACGGAAGAGAGAGAGACCTGCGAAAACAACCGAGATCGAAGGGGGTGGCTGATTCTTCTGAAATCCAATATCTCCGGAATAAACTGGAATTTGAGGAATTGAGACATGCCCAAGAAGTCGCAAGGCTGAAGGAAATGGTCAGATACCAGAACACCAGCTCGGTCATTGGCCAGCAGGCGGCAGAAGAATCATTTTCAAGTTCGAAGGAAGGACGGCCCGGGGCGAAATCACTGCAACAAGAGCTTTCGCCAGAGCGAGAGTTGAAACACATATTGGAAGATGATATCATGTCATCGCTTTCAAAGCCAAAAGGTCTCCCGCCGACACCGCCTGAAAGTCAGCCGTCATCCGCGTTTCAATTTGCTCCAATTACATCCCCGACAGAGGAACGGCCGGAATGGTCTGGCAGTCCGTGGGACGCGGTACAACAAACTGTACCGTATCGTGCGGCAGCCCCAATGGGCCTACATCCGGCGCCTACTTACAACCCAGGCATTCCGGCACCCGTCAGTCATTCTGATCGACAGAGTCGATACGAAGAGCCACATTACGAGTCACCTTCTCATGAGCAGATTGCCGAAATTCAAAATGCACCGTCTCAAGAAAGCGGCTCGGCGGAGAACCTACCGAATCCTCCGCCCACTTCGAGTTTATCACCTGATCCGATTCCGTTTCTTTATCCGACTTCATCTCAGGAGGTGTCCTATCAGAGTTATGGAACTGAAACGCCTGTCCCAGAGACTCCAAATAGGATACCCGGCAGCGGACATCCATTTCCCCTTTCAATCTCGTCCTCAACCGACTCTCGGCATTATCTTCCCGGCCCGCAAATCCCAGTGGTTGGTAGCCGCGGCAGTGAACGTAAGCCAACAGACTTACAGATGCAGAAACTCCAGCCCGAAAATTTCCCGAAGCCCCAGACCGCGGCGTGGGTCCAGACCGTCAGAAGCTCAGTCTATCAAATTTCAGAATCCTCATACTCTTATACTTATTCAAAATCCAACGATAAGCAAAGAAATACCAGAGTACAGTCGGAGGTGTCTGAATACAACGATGTCGAGAATAAATTTTCAACATCTCAAAATCAGCCCCATCTCAATAACTTAGGTATTCCCGAGCACGAGGCCCAGGAAGAAGAAACCGAGACCGAGAAAAAGCTGGCAATTGTGGAAGTTCCGAAGCCCGCCACCCCTTTGCTGCTGCTGGCATCTTCATCGCCAACCACCCCAGGATTTTCCCGTCTTGGCGGACGTGATGACGTTCAAGAATACACCCACCTACCGCCAATCGCTTCGCTCTCCCACACATGTGCTGGACAAGTAACCACAGTACCAAGTGCAGCCGCACCCAACCCGTATTCATCTCCCCAGGCCACCATCATCGCTCCGCCCCCGAATCATTCTGGCTATGCAACATCAGAAAATACTACTGCAAGCCACTCATACTCGAACCTCTCGGAAACAAACCACAGCCTTCACCTGGTCGCACGTCCGACGGGACGTTATCACCTGGGTCCAAAAACCACCCGCACCATTGATAACTTTTTCATTCCTCAGACCACAAGTACGGGCACACTGGAGCAGATGGCATACGACGAGGAGTACCCAATGGAATGTCACTCTGAATCTCCGTCACAACTTCTTTCAGGACCATCTTCGCTACCGCTGATTACACGAAAAATAATCAGAGAAGGACCGCATACAGGTCGAACCAATCCGAATGCTGCTGAGATGGACCCCTGCAGCCAAGCCGCAGCTACAACCAAAACGTACGACTACCAGAGTCCAGGGCGGCCGTTATTGGAATACCAACACATTCACCGACAAATGTCCGATCCAAATGAAGACGACGATAGCGAAGACAGAAACGACGATTATGGGAAAGAGTATAATGTCGATGAAGATAAGACGAGATATTCAACACAACATTCATCTATCTTCTAAGATCTATGCATAGCGGTCTGGGGGCCCGACGACAGGGCGGATTTATCGACCAGAGAAGTATAATATATTCAGTCATAAACATGCCTATTTGCAGAAACTCATATCATTGTATGCTGTAATTTTTCGATCTCTCCTCTACCGCACAACAAAATACCATGATCGTGATACCAAGTGTTGACATCAGCTGGTTTGTCGTTAATGTTTGGAGAAACTGTGTACATCGGGTGAACGGGGATCGCCTGAATAAGAGACCTGAAATTTATTGTCAGCTTGGCGTCGTCTGACCTTTTGATTTAAGGCAGTGTGGTAAAGGGCCCAGGAACTGTTTAGTATGGTCGGAAGGTATATTCGGTGGTTCCTCGCTCTAGGCTAAGGAGGCTATCCGAAAAAATATAGACTTTTGTCCAAAACAAAATTTGCAATCTTCAACTTCACGACACAATCCATTCAAATTGAGCCACCGCCAACTTCACGAGACAGGATCCTGAAGACCAACCATACCAACACCACATCATATTTCCTGACAATGTCGGCAGCCACAAGGATCTACGCGCGAGGGCTAATAATCCTAGTCCCTATGATGATGTCCATCCCGGTATATTTCCGGCCATAATTCGACAGATACTAATCAAGGAACAAACAACCATAGGCCTATCCACGCACAATTCAAGCCAAGAAAGCATCATTCTTTTCGAAGCCTGCATCGAGACCATTCGAGGCACCATTCCCGCCTTCGGACCGTTCAGACAATGATCCTCATACAACTCCATTTTTCTGATTTGCCGCCATATGGTTGCTCATCCGGTCAACAGATCGTCATCGTAAATCTCCTTGAGTTCATGCCATCCACCTGACTCAGCAGGATCCTGTGAAGCCGGCGGCCCCGCTGGAAAGGCGAACAATCCGGTCCGTGCTCCTCAGCGGACAACCGATAAGTGCAGGACCGATCCGAACGTACTGCCGCCCGACACGTAATGGTTTTCCCTGATCAAAATTTTGCCCATGAGCTGGTCTGCAATCGCTCTTCCTCTTCGAACCGGATAGAAAAGGATGGATCTATGCAAATCAATTCTGTATCCCCAAGCTCATCATGGTGGAATGCATAGGTGGATCAAAAGCAGTTTCGGTGGTCGCAACCTCCGACAGAAAACTGACCAGCGGTCTGGCGTCGGACCGTTACGGACGTAGGGACCAGCCCTATGCACCACGTGAAAGGGCGCATCGAGTGTTCAACGATCAACAACATTTCCACAGTCAGCAGATCAGTCGTCATGCCGCTTCGCATTCTGTTAAAACGCATGGTTTTACATCTTTTAAATACGATGCAGCCACCGCACCGTGCCATTTGTTCTTGACGTGTGCTCCTTAATACCGAAGGTTGGACCGTTTCATATGGCGCATATGCACTGCTTCCGTTCGCCCGAACGTGGAGAGGTTTCTCAGCCCGTGCATCCAGGAACAGCTGTACGGGGTACCCGGGATGCGCGGCGTTGCTGGACCGTTCCGGACGAATCTTCGTCCATTTCAAAGATTTCCGTCATTCTATCTTCGTGGGAGAATTTAAAAATCAATTATGAATTAATATCAGCGGACACCATTCGTCCGTCGACATGTGTGCTGAGATAGAGGTCCCACTCCCGTCTAAGCTAGAGGTGCTATAAGAAGCGAAATTTCTTGCCATCATAGCATCAAGCCATGAGAATCTCGAACACCATCGCCCCCGCATTTGTCCTGTTGACGCTAGCAGGCATAACCAAGGGAGCAACGCCATGCGAGTCGGAAGAGGGGAAGATTGGCTGGTGCATGAACCAGTACAATCGCAATGATCGCCAGAATTGTCCACTAAGGTTCAATGACTGGGCGGAGCCTATGGAAGGTGATTGTCCAAACGATAATGTATCCAACCATTTAAACGGCGAGGCTGATTTGGGTTAGTATTATTGTTGCGTGCGGGAGTAGTCGTATGTTTTGAAGACCAACTGTCACCCAATAGTCAGGGCCACATAGCAGATAGCTGAAGTCTGATTTTTGCGTAGTCGAGGAACTGAGTGTCATCGGAAAATATGTATGTTACCTTGCAGTGTGCAGGAGCCCTGGGATTGACTAGAATATATCTCTCCTGGAGGTCGGTTTAAATCATGTGATTGGCAAATCTTCCTACACGGTTAGGGTTACAGCGGCATGGGGGGAGATCGGGGAATGTTCCGAAGGCAATACTGCCGACCGGGGGCACGTGTGGCCAAGCGCCGCCGATGCCGGCTCAAGGAGAAGAAGCTATCGACAAGTGAGCGCAGCCGTGTGCGAGAGTGCGATTCAGTCTCAATCATGCGGAGAATCATTCTTTGCTGCGATGGTATCATGCCTCTCGCCAAGTAGCTCATGCTTCAGGCACCTGGCAAGTCTCCCACAATGCGCATCCCTCCCATGTTGCCCTGATCGCACGGTCGATCCCCATGTATGACGCCAAAGGCATTGACCAACTTGTCTATTACCAAAAAGGAGTTGGGACTGCCGCGTGCAAAGTTCAACAAGTATTGGGGGCAAGCACCGGTGAGGGGGTCAATGACAACATCGGCATCATATCTGCATTTGAAGTTCTGATCGTAATATGTTGCGCGTATGTCTATCTCTGCCACAATTACTCCCCCGGAGACGAAATCTACCTCTTTGGCTTTTCTCGAGGGGCCTACACCGCTCGGGCGATTGCGGGGTTGATATGCGAATTCGGATTATTGACCAAGCCTGGTCTCGAAGGTTTCGGCAAGGTTTACAAACGATACGTAGAGAACACCCTGGATACCGCCACCATCAAAATGTTGGCGGAAAAATACGAACGGATTCCCAATGTCCCCATTAAATTCATTGGAGTATGGGACACAGTCGGTAGCCTGGGCGTTCCCCAAATTTACTTGTTTGGTTATCGCCCAAGGCTTTGGAACTGGATCATCAAAAGGATGCAGACGTTTCAACTTCACCGTGTCGAGCTCTATCCGAATGTCGAGTTTGCTTGCCATGCGTACCCTCCCAACCAAATGGCCTGACTGTAGGTTGGCATTGGATGAGAAGCGAGCTCCGTTTTCCCCTACCCTTTGGTCGCTTGCCCCCAACAATGACAAGACGAAACTCAAGCAAGTCTGGTTTCCAGGTCACCATGCATGCGTCGGCGGAGGCGATCACGATCACGGTCTCTCGAATATAACGATCGCCTGGATGGTCGAACAAGTCTCAGCCAATACCAATCTCCAAGTTGATCTGGACTACCTTGCCAATAATCTCGAAAAAGGAGAAAACCCGTGCGCCAAACCATGGGGGTGTGCTGACTTCGTGGATTCATACCAGGGTATTTTTAAAATCTCGGGTCAACGCCGCCGTACTCCTGGAAAGTATTCGCAGAAGGCCGGTAGTACCCACGAATACATTCATCGAAGCGCTTTAGCCAGAAAGAATAGCCACGATCTCAAGTATGTGCCGCCTGACTTTAGCACGTTGAACGAAGATGAGTTCGGTGAGGTCGAGAGGAAATTGAGCTGGTAGATGATCAGCCGCGGTCAAAACAAGAAGGTTCTTGAAGGACAGTATTGACATATTGAAAGTGGTAGATAGTATGCTAATATCAATTGTGGCGCAGAACATGCCGGACCCTGCGAGACCCTAAACGTGTAATAAATGTGTGTTAAATGTGTAAATACGATACAGATTTCTGACACAAGAAGAAATGTGTCAGTAATATGTCAGGACTGTGTCAGGAGTGTGTAAAAAAATGAAAACCAGAGATAATCATGAATTAACAACTTCATTAAAAACCTCTCTGACACTGTTTTTCATATGACTTTATAACAGAAATGTCTACACATTCCTGACACATTTCTTCTTGTGTCAGAAATCTGTATACATTTAAGTCCTGTGTCACGGATTAAGGGGCTCGGGGCTCGCAAGGCTCAGGGCTCGCCGCCCCGTGACCCAAATATTTCGATTTAGCTAGTTTTACTTGGCACGCTGCCACCATCATCTGATCCTTAGCAATCAACTCTACTCAGTCATTCTTTACCATCTTCATCTTCTTCTCCTTCCTTCATCAACCCCACTCGGACGATTCACGTCGCTGTTCATCCATCTAATTTCCATCATCCTGATTCCCCCCTTCACATCCTGGTAGGGGGACATATACAATTCAAACTTCATCACATTTCGCTGTGCATTTGGGAATGGAGATACATGTTGAATTCACGGCGCCACCATGCAAGGACGGATATAGCTATGCGAGATGAACTATCCGATATGGATTATCCGATATGGATTATCCGACGTATCCGAAATGAAGAAGGGGGCTGGTGAAGGATGGA
>Ga0335076_10002237_pt1 | contig 19161 bp, 18 predicted proteins | sample Lox_Sample_25_FD_206717 | JGI IMG/M metagenome (GOLD analysis project Ga0335076, IMG submission 206717) | Soil microbial communities from Loxahatchee National Wildlife Refuge, Florida, United States - Lox_Sample_2.5 | ecosystem: Environmental > Terrestrial > Soil > Wetlands | place: USA...
GCTGGCGGGGCGTTGACGAGCGGCGCGCCGTCGGGAACGGTGACGCTGTTGTTCACCGACGTGGAGGGTTCTACCCGGTTGTGGGACTCCGAGCGGGAGGCGATGGCGCAGGCGCTGCGCCGTCACGACGAGATCGTGCGGGAGGCGATCGAGCAGGCCGGCGGCTATGTGTTCAAGACGGTCGGCGACGCGTTCTGCGCGGCGTTTTCGGCGGCCCGGGCGGGGCTGGATGCGGCGCTGAGCGCGCAGCAGGAGCTGGCGGCGCAGTCGTGGCCGACGAGCCGGCCGATCGTGGCGCGGATGGGGTTGCACGCGGGGGTGTGCGAGGAGCGCGACGGGGACTATTTCGGGCCGGCGGTGAACCGGGCGGCGCGGCTGCTGGCGGTGGCCAGCGGCGGGCAGGTTCTGGTGTCGGGGGCGGCGGCGGAGTTGTTGTCGGATGAGATGCCCGAGGGCGTGGGCCTGCGCGAGCTGGGCACGCGCCAGCTGAAGGACCTGACCCGCCCGGAGCGGATCTACCAGGTCGAGGCCGCGTTCCTGGCCACGCGGGCGGCCAGCCAGCGGGCCGACGGCCGCTCGTCTAACGGCGTCAGCCGGCCGAGGTAGAGCGGGAAGGCGAGCATCCGCGCCCGCCCGGGATCCCGGGCGAAGAGTCTTCGACCGGGATCCCGGTACCCGGTACCCGTCAGCCGTGCAGCAGCGGCTTGCCCAGCGGCAGCGCCTTGCCGCCCGTGGCCACCGAGGCCGCGTCGAAGAACAGGTACACCCCGATCGCGGCGAACACCAGCACGACGTAGCCGGCGGTCTTCAGCAGGCCGCTGGACGGCACGCCGAGCGGTGAGGCGTTGGCGAAGGCGATGTACAGCAGCAACAGGGCCAGGTCGACGAGCACGAACACGGCCGTGAACGCCACCGGCAGCCGCAGCGTGGCCAGCGTCAGCATCACGATGACGATCAGCCAGGTGAGCAGGAACAGCTTCACGGTGGCGAGTACCGCGGTGACGGTGATGGCGAACCAGTTGTGGTCGAGGCCGAGCACCAGCACCCCGTAACTCAGCCAGAACGTGCCGAAGATCCCGAAGACGCTCGCCACGGCGCTCTGGCCGACGGCCGCCGCCCAGATCGCGGCCAGCAGCAGGCCCAGGGCGGTAGCCGCCAGGATGATCGCCAGAGGGGCGCCCAGGACGCCGGCCGGCACCACGCCGGCCAGCCCCAGGCCGAGCGCTACGGAGCCTGCGATGAAGGTGGGCAGGCCGAGTATGGCCGGGTTGCCGGCCAGCGGCCCGGTCACGGCTACCTCGGCCACCACCACTTCCTCGGCCTGGACCTCGGGCTGGGGGGTACCGTCGGCGTTTGCGTCGAGCGCGGTCATCACTGCCCCTTTCGTCGGAAGGAGCCACAACAGGATGTGGGCCTGTCGTTGTGATACCTCGGCGACGGCTGGCTGCGATTCTCAGTTTGAGCCGCGGCGGTCACTATGAGCGCAGGTCAGCCGGTTGGGGTGACGATGCCGTATTCGTGGATCTTGCGGTAGATCGTCGCCCGGGACATGCCCAGCGACGCGGCGGCCTTGACCTTGTTGCCGCCGGAGTCCAGCAGGCTCTGCACGATCGCGTCGCGCTCCATCGACTCCAGCGGGCTGAGCAGCCGCCGGCTGACCGTCCAGCACTCGGGCGGCAGGTCGGCCGAGCGGATGGTCCCGGTCCGGCGGTGCTGCGCGATCCGCTTGAGCACCTGCCACAGCTGCTCGGTGTTGCCGGGCCAGCTCGACCGCAGCAGGATCTGCATCGCCTCGGACGAGCAGGTGAGCCGGGCCCGCTGGCTGAGCTTGGCCAGCAGGAACGGCACCAGGTCGTGCAGGTCCTCGATGTGATGCCGGAGCGGGGGGAGCTCCACGGTCTGCGGGAAGTGCCGTAGCAGCTCGGCCAGGTCGCCGCGGGCCTTGCCGTTGCCCAGGGTGACCGCGACCCGTAGCGTGTCCGCCCGCCCCGCGGCCCGGATTTCCTGCAGGGCCGCCGACAGGGCGTGCAGCCGCCGCGGGCTCAGCCGGTCCACGTGCCGGATGACCAGGCACCCGTCGCCGTCGAGCAGTTCGCGGCGCGCCGTCGCCTGCCAGTCCTGGTCGGCGGCATCGGCCGCGTCCAGCACGTGGAACCGGCCGGCCGGGTTCCGTCGCTGGTGCACGGCCCGGAGCACGGCCAGCTTGCCCACCCCGGGCTCGCCCTCGAGGGCGAGCCACTCGCCGGAGTCGTAGACCTCCTCCACCTGGTGGCAGCCGCGCAGCCACAGCGGCCCGGAACCGACCAGGCCGGGCAGGATCATCCGGGCCCGCGGCCCGGCCGGGGCGGTCAGCCGGGCGCCGGACTCGACCAGCTTCACGTGCACGACGCCGCCGGCCAGCCGGTCGTCGCCGCGCAGTGGCCGGCAGTACATCCGGGCCCGGGCGCCGGTGGGCAACTCGATCTCCACCGCGGCCGAGTGCCGGCCGCCCAGCGCATCCGCGGCCTGCCCGAGCAGCACGACCTGGTCGCCCGGATCGAGCGCCTGCCGGGCGAAATCGTTCATCATCACCACGTCGTGGTTGAGCGCCAGCACGATCCCGGCGCTGTGCCGGCACGCCCGCAGGTACTCCTGCAGCAGCTCGAACTCCCGGGCGTTGCTGTCGGTGAGCAGGGCCTGGGTGATCTGGTCGGCGGTGGTCTTGGCCAGCGTGATCAGCAGCGGGTCGGCGTCCTTGCGCCAGCAGGTGAGGTCCACGGCACCGAGCGTCTTGCCGGAGATGGGATGCCGGATCGGCACCCCGGCGCAGGCCAGGTTCTCCAGGTTCTCCGCGTAGTGCTCGTGGCCGAACACGTGCATGGGCCGGCCGCCTTCCAGGGCCGTGCCGATGCCGTTGGTCCCGACGGACGCCTCGGAGTAGCTGAAGCCGGGGGCGAGCATGACGCTGTCGAGGTGCCGGTCGAGGTCGTAGTCGGCCCGCATGCGGGTGAGCACGACTCCGGCCGCGTCGGTGAGGATGACGCTGATCGGCTGGCCCTCCAGGTGCTCGCGCAGGTTCCTGAGCACCGGCAGGGCGCTGCGGGTCAGCGGGGTATCCAGGTCGGGGTCGCCGGTGTAGGCCAGGTCGATGCGGTCGGCCGCGACGTTCCACCGCCGGGAGCGCCACCACGAGGCCAGGATCGTGTCGCGCACTCGGGCCGGATCGACCGCTTCCGCGGTCAGGAACCGTTCCCGGGTCTGGGCCAGTCCCTCGCCATCGGTCAAGGCCGGTCGGCGCGCTACGGGCGGCATGCCGTCTCCCTGCCTCCCGTTCATCCTGCTCGCGGTTGGCCGGTTCATCCCGCGGCTGGTGTCCGGGGTGGTGAAAGTCGTGGTAACAACGTAACGGCGCCGTAACACGGACATGTCTCAAGTTGAGACCGCCGCCGAGCGGCCGGCGCCACTTGGCTGTCCAGAGGGAGGTACCCCATGGACCGGCCAGGTGAACCACAGTCCGAGACATATAACCCGTGGAGCATCGTCAACCTGGTGTTCCATCATCTAGCCGACCAGGGCCTGCACCCGATCCTGGGCGATCAGGGCGATCCCGGCGCCCCCGCCGCGGAACTACTCAGGGCCCTCGGCATCCAGCCGGCCGCGGAGGGGAACCTCAAGATCTCTCAGGACGTCCGGGACCATCTCGCCGAGATCCGGACCGCGATGTTCGGCGACAGCTGATCCCGCCTGGTCGTGCGTTGCATCGGGCCTGGTGGACCGCGCTGTCTCATGATGAGAACCCATAACGGTCCGGCGCGCGGTGTGATGCAGGTCACCAGCACATTGAGGCCGTGAAGGGCTCGTACGTCCGCAGGCGAGGTCAGAGCACCGCCGTCGGCGGACACGATCACGGAGGCAGACAGGCTGTCTCGGTCGGCCCGAGTGAAGGAAGGGGTGGCGATGAGTCGCCAGAGCGTGGCTAAGGCCCATCAGAAGATCCAGGAGCTCGCCTGGGAACCGCTCTACCACGAGCCAGTGTCACAGTACGGAACGGATTACACGTTCCAGAAGGCTCAGAAGAAGGACCCGCTCAAGCAGGTCCTGCGTTCCTACTTCCCGATGCAGGAGGAGAAGGACCACCGGGTCTATGGCGCCCAGGACGGGGCCATCCGCGGGAACATGTTCCGCCAGGTGCAGGAGCGGTGGCTGGAGTGGCAGAAGCTGTTCCTGTCCATCATCCCGCTGCCCGAGATCTCGGCGGCCCGGGCCATGCCGCTGCTGTTCCGCACGGTACCCAACCCGGAGCTGCACAACGGCCAGGCGATCCAGATGATCGACGAGGTCAGGCACTCGACGATCCAGCAGAACCTCAAGCGCCTGTACATGAACAACTACATCGACCCGGCGGGCTTCAACTCCAGCCTGCGCGACTTCCAGAACGACTACTGCGGGACGATCGGGCGGCAGTTCGCCGAGGGCTTCATCACCGGTGACGCGATCACCGCGGCGAGCATCTACCTGACCATCGTGGCCGAGACGGCGTTCACCAACACGCTGTTCGTGGCCATGCCGGCCGAGGCGGCGGCCAACGGCGACTACCTGCTGCCGACGGTGTTCCACTCGGTCCAGTCCGACGAGTCCCGGCACATCAGCAACGGGTACGCGACGCTGCTGATGGCGCTGGCCGACGAGTCCAACCACCAGCTGCTCGAGCGCGACCTGCGCTACGCCTGGTGGAACAACCACCGGGTGGTGGACGCGGCCATCGGCACGTTCATCGAGTACGGCACCAAGGACCGCCGCAAGGACCGCGAGTCCTACGCGGAGATGTGGCGGCGGTGGATCTACGACGACTACTACCGCAGCTACCTGGTGCCGCTGGAGAAGTACGGCCTGGTCATCCCGCACGACCTCATCGAGGAGGCCTGGAACCAGATCTGGAACAAGGGCTACGTGCACGAGGTGGCCCAGTTCTTCGCCACCGGCTGGCTGGCGAACTACTGGCGGATCGACCCGATGACCGACAAGGACTTCGAGTGGTTCGAGTACAAGTACCCGGGCTGGTATGAGCGGTACGGCAAGTGGTGGGAGAACTACAACCGGCTGTCGATCCCGAACGGGCACAACCCGATCGTGTTCGAGGACGTCGACTACCAGTACCCCAACCGGTGCTGGACCTGCATGGTCCCGTGCCTGGTCCGCGAGGACATGGTGTACGCGGAGGTCGACGGGGTCGTCCGGACCTACTGCCACGAGGAGTGCCGGTGGACCGACGTTGAGGCGTTCCGGCCCACCTTCCGGGGCCGGGAGACCCCGAACATGGGCCAGCTCATCGGGCACCGGGAGTGGGAGACCCTGTACCACGGCTGGAACTGGGCCGACGTGATCTCGGACATGGGCTATGTCCGCGACGACGGCAAGACAATGGTGGCGCAGCCGCACCTGCACCTGGGCGACCAGAAGAAGATGTGGACGCTCGACCACCTGCGGCGGTGCCCGGAGCTGCAGAGCCCGAACGTCCTGTTCAACCAGATGACGCCGGAAGAGCGGACGGCCTACCACGCCAACTACATCCGTGGTGGCCCCGCCGGGCGGTTCGCGCCCACCGACGCCTAGCCAAATCGAGCAAGCGGTGACAGGCCTGCGCCCGCAGGCCTGTCACCGCAGCCAGCCCATATCCAGGAGCACGCTAGGGGGCTCATGGCCGACAAGCATGTCGTCCGGTTCGAGCCGGTCGGCATCGACATCCAGGTGGGCGAGGATCAGACGATCCTGCGCGCCGCGGCCGAGCAGGGGATCATGCTCATGCACGGCTGCAAGGAGGGCCAGTGCGCCGCCTGCAAGTCGTTCGTGCTCGACGGCGACGACATTGAGCTCGACCGGTACTCGACGTTCGCGCTGCCCGACTACGAGCTCGAGGAGGGCTACACGCTGCTCTGCCGGGCGCACGCCTACGAGGACGTCACGATCGAGCTGCTCCACTACGACGAGGAGATGATCAGGTCCGGCCTGCCCATCCAGGAGGCCGTGGCCGAGGTCGTGGCCAACGACCCGGTCACGCACGACCTGCGGCACCTGGTACTGAAGCTGATCGAGCCGGCCGAGGTGAAGTTCTTCCCCGGCCAGTACATGGACATCGCGATCCCGGGCACCGACGCCACCCGGTCGTTCTCGATGGCGAACACCACCAGCCGCGACAGCGGTCAGCTGGAGTTCGTCATCAAGATCTACCCGGACGGGCTGTTCTCGCACTTCCTGGACACCCGGCTGGCCGTGGGCGACCGGCTTGACCTCACCGGGCCGTTCGGCGTGTTCACGCTGCGCGAGGGAGATGAGGACCTCATCTTCATCGGCGGCGGCGCCGGCATGGCCCCGATCCTGTCGCTGCTGCGGTCCATGGCCGAGCGCGGCCTGTCCCGCAAGGCCACCTACTACTACGGCGCGCGCGGCCGCCGGGACCTGTGCTTCGAGGAGGAACTGCGCGCGCTGGAGACCACCCTGCCCGCGTTCCGGTACGTGCCCGCGCTGTCCGAGCCCGGCGCGGACGACGGCTGGGACGGCGAGACGGGGATGATCACCGACGTGGTGCAGCGCCACGAGAGCGACATGGCCCGGGTGCACGCCTACGTCTGCGGGCCGCCGCCGATGGTGGAGGCCGCGATCCCGCTGCTCGAGCGGCTGGGCGTGCCCGAGAAGCGGGTCTACTACGACAAGTTCACGTTTACCGGCGATCCAGACAAGGAGAACCCATGACCACCCCAGCAGAACGCAGCGTCCCGAAGCCGGTCTTTACCGACGCCGAGGCCGGGGCCAAGGTATTCCCCGACTCCACCGAGCGCCGGTTCAACTACTACAAGCCGGCCAAGCGCAAGCAGAGCCACTACGAGGACGTCACGGTCGAGGTGCAGCCGGATCCCCGGCACTACCTGTCCCAGGGCTGGCTGTACGGGTTCTCCGACGGGCGCGGCGGCTACCCGCTGGACTGGACCGTCCTCAAGGCCTGGGGGGTGGACCGGCCCGAGCCGGAGCGCTATCCCGGATCCGGCGGGGCGGGCTACGAATGGCCGGCGCACGGCTGGCACGAGTTCCGTGACCCGAACGAAGAGTGGGAGCTGACCCTCTACCGCTACAACGCCAACGTCGTGCGGCAGCTCAACCAGAACGTCGACAACGCCAGGCAGACCAAGGCGTTCGACCAGTGGAACCCCAACTGGGTCCGGTTCGTGGAGCGCAACGTCGGCGCCTGGATGCACGTGGACCACGGCCTCGGGCTGTACCTCTACGCCAACGCCAACCGCCGCGCTCCCACGAACATGCACAACAACGCGATCTCGGTGAACAGCATGCACCGGATCCGCTCCGCGCAGGACCTGGCCCTGTACAACCTGACGCTGAGCGAGGAGATCGAGGGCTTCGACGGCTCGGCGCACATCGAGACCTGGAACGCCGACCCGGCCTGGCAGGGCGTCCGCGAGACCGCCGAGCAGCTCACCGGGATCGACGACTGGTGCGAGGCCATCTTCGCCGCCAACGTGATCTTCGAGCCGCTGGTCGGCGAGCTGTTCCGCAGCCACCTGGTCCAGCACGCCGCGCCGCGCAACGGCGACTTCGTGACGCCCACGATCGTCGGCGCCGAGGAGTACGACTTCTCCGAGCGGGACCTGCGCTACACCACCGCGATGTTCGAACTGCTCACGAACGACCGCGAATTCGCCGACCACAACAAGCGGATCCTGCACGAGTGGCTGGGCGTGTGGGTGCCGCGCGCCCTCGCCGCCAGCCGCACGCTGCAGCCGCTGTGGTCGCAGCCCGACGCCAAGCCGCCGCGTTTCGAGGACGGCCTGGACGCCGCCAAGAGCCGGTTCGCCGGAATACTGTCCGCCCTCAGCCTGGATACTCCGAAGGAGCTGGCCCAGTGACCACGTTCAAGACCGCCGAAAGCCCGTTCAAGTCCGACAACACCGCGTCGAACATGTGCGGCTTCACGCTCATGAACAACCAGGTCGGCGTCGTCGTCGCGCAGGTATGCGACCAGCTGCCGAACGTCAAGGTGACCCCGCTGCCGTCGATGATCAGGGTCGACGCGGTCGGCCGGATGGATGTCGTCTACGACGACGTGTCCGAGGCGCTCGGCGAGGAGCCCGGCTTCTTCGACGCGGCGGAGTTCGAGGAGAACATGTCCACGCACTACGGCCGGATGATCCACCTGGACGACCGGACGATCATGTTCGCGAACCCTGAGGACGCGGCCGAGTACCTGGGCTTTGACCTGACCCCGGCGTCGGCGTAAGCGAGCAGGGGAAGGGTACTGACTGACTGGGCCCGCGAGATAGCCATCGGGAGGCACGTTGTACGAGAACAACGGTGAGAAGTACTTCGTGGTCGACGGCCACATGCACTACTGGAACGCGGCCCCGGACAACTGGGTGCCCGGTGCCGAGCAGTACGCCAAGGGCTGGATCGAGTGCTTCCACGCGTACATGGGTCTCGGCCCGCCGGAGACGCACTGGACGCTGGAGCACTTCCAGAAGTACTCAGAGGACGACCTGATGAAGGACGTCTTCGAGGACGGGCACGTGGACGTGGCGATCTTCCAGCCCACGTACCTGCTCGAGTGGTACAAGGAGGGCTTCAACACCACCGAGCGCAACGCCGAGATGGGCAAGCGCCACCCCGGCCGGTTCGTCTACAACACCCGCTTCGACCCCCGCGACGGCGACGAGGGGCTGAAGAAGCTGCGGCAGAACGTGGACACCTACGGGTCCAAGGGCGTCAAGCTGTACACCGCCGAGTGGAACAACGGCTCACGCGGCTACAAGCTGAACGACCCCGGGGCCTACCGGTACCTCGAGGCTGCCCAGGAGATGGGCATCAAGAACATCCACGTGCACAAGGGCCCGACGATCTGGCCGCTGGACAAGGACGCGTTCGACGTCGCCGACGTCGACCACGCCGCGACCGACTTCCCGGACCTGAACTTCATCGTGGAGCACACCGGCCTGCCGCGGATCGAGGACTTCTGCTTTATGGCGACGCAGGAGCCCAACGTCTACGCCGGGCTGGCGGTGGTCATCGGCGGCCTGATGCACGCCCGGCCGAGGTTCTTCGCCAAGTGCATGGGCGAGCTGCTGTTCTGGGTCGGCGAGGACAAGATGCTGTTCGGCAGCGACTACGGCATCTGGGAACCCAAGTGGCAGGTCGAGGGGTTCGTCGACTGGGAGATGCCGGACTCCGAGGAGTTCGCCGACTACCCGAGGCTCGGCACCGAGGGGAAGAAGAAGATTCTCGGCCTGAACGCGGCCAAGCTCTACGGCATCGACGTGCCCGCCGAATACCAGCTCAAGAACGGCGGCACGCCCGGTGCCCATGAGGTACTCGGCGGCCAGCCCGAAGAGCACGCGGCCTCTGGAGCATGACCGCTCCGGCGACCGTCCCGGCCCGGGGGGGTGACCCCCCCGACCCCCCCGGGCTACCAACCGTGCCAACCCGGGGGGGCGACCCCCCCGCCATGGCCCCGCCGACCTCGCCGGCCACGCTGCTCGCGGCGCTGGAGACCGTCCGGGACCCGGAGCTGGACGAGCCGATCACCTCGCTCGGCTTCGTCACGTCGTGCACCGTGTCGGCCGACGGCCGCGCCGAGGTCCGGCTGCGCCTGCCGACCTACTTCTGCGCGCCTAACTTCGCGTTCCTGATGGTGGCCGACGCGTACGACGCCGTCAGCGCGCTGCCGGGCGTCCTCCGCGCGGAAGTGGTACTGGAAGACCACTTCGCCTCCGACGCGATCAACGGCGGAGTGGCGGCCCACGCGGGCTTCGTGCACAGCTTCGACGGCGAGGCCGTCAGCGAGCTGCACGAGCTGCGCGCCGACTTCCTGCGCAAGGCGATCATGGCCGGGACCGATCAGGTATGCCGGCCGCTGCTGGCCGGGGGCACCGATCCGGCCCGGCTGCTGGACCTGGCGCTGGGCGACCTGCCGCCGTCGGCGGCACTGGAACGGCTGCGCCAGCGGCGCGCCGAGCTCGGCTTGCCGGCCGGCGACGACGCGCCGCTGGTGATCGAGCCGGCGACCGGCGCCCGGGTAAGCCCGGACGCCCTGCCGCTGCATCTGCGGCGGGCCCGCGTCACGCGGATCAGTATCGAGTCGAACGGCAGCATCTGCCGCGGCATGCTGCGGCACCGGTACGACTCTTCAGGACTAGGCGAGGAGGAACAGCCGTGAAGGCCGTCCGACTGCACGAGTTTCACAAGCCTCCGGTGGTCGACGATATACCCGAGCCCGTCATCCGCGGCCCGCTCGACGTCATCGTCAAGATCGGCGGCGCCGGGGTCTGCCGCACCGACCTGCACATCATGGAGGGCCAGTGGGACGCGGCCATGCACACGCCGCTGCCCTACGTCCTGGGCCACGAGAATGCGGGGTGGGTGCACGAGGTCGGCTCCGCGGTCACCAACGTGGCGGTCGGCGACACCGTCATCCTGCATCCCACGCCCACCTGCGGGCTGTGCCGCCCCTGCCGGGCCGGCGACGACATGCACTGCGTCAACAGCGAGTTTCCCGGCCTGTCCCGCGATGGCGGGATGGCCGAGTACCTGCTCACCTCGGCGCGGGCCTGCATCAAGCTGGACCCGGCGACTCAGCCCAAGGACGTCGCGGCGCTGGCCGACGCGGGGATCACCGCCTACCACGCGGTGCGCAAGGCGATCCCGCTGCTGTACCCCGGCACCACCTGCGTGGTGATCGGCGCCGGCGGGCTCGGTCATATCGGCATCCAGTGCCTGGCCGCGCTCACCGCGACCACGATCATCGTGGTGGACCAGAACCCGGACGCGCTCAAGCTGGCCGAGCAGCTGGGCGCCAGCCACACCGTGGTCGCCGACGGCGGGCAGGTCGCCGCCGTACAGGACCTGACCGACGGGGCAGGCGCCAACGTGGTCCTCGACTTCGTGGCCGAGCAGGGCGCCGAGAACGACGGATGGAACATGACCGGCCGGGCCGGCTCGTACTTCGTCATCGGTTACGGCGGCACGCTGCACATCCCCACGCTCGATATCATCACGACCGAGCGCAACATCATCGGGAACATCGTCGGGACCTACAACGACCTGGCCGAGCTCATGGTCCTGGCCGAGGCGGGGAAGGTCACCCTGCACACCCGGACGTACCCGCTGGAGGCCGCGCCAGACGCCATCGCCGATCTCGACGCGGGCCGGGTGCGCGGCCGCGCCATCCTCGTCCCCTAGGGAGGTTTGACCGAATGGCCAAGGAACTCCGCTTCGGCGAGGACGCGCGCAGCCTGCTGCTGGCCGGCGTCGACCAGCTGGCTGAGGCCGTGAAGTCCACGCTCGGTCCCAAGGGCCGCAACGTGATCCTGGAGAAGATCACCGGGTCGCCGGTGGTCACCAACGATGGCGTGACGATCGCGCGGGAGATCCACCTCAAGAACCAGTTCGAGAACATGGGCGCTCAGCTGGTCAAGGAAGCGGCGATCAAGACCAACGACATCGTCGGCGACGGCACCACCACCGCGACGGTGATCGCCCAGGCGATCGTCAAGGAGGGCATGAAGGCGATCGGCGCCGGCGCCAACCCGGTGCTGGTCAAGCGGGGCATCGATCTCGCCGTCGGCCGGCTGGTCGAGTACCTGCAGGGCGTCGCGCACCCGGTGATCACCGAGCAGGACTACGCCCGGGTGGCGGCGATCTCGGCGAACGACGACGACTCGGTGGGCGCGGTGATCGCCAAGGCGCTGCACACCGTCGGTGACGGCGGCACCGTGACCGTGGAGGAGTCGGCGGCCAACGGGATGAGCGTCGACTTCGTGGAGGGCTTCGAGTTCGACAACGGGTACCTGTCGCCGTACATGGTGACCAACCCGGCCAGCCTCGAGGCGATCGTCGACGACCCGTACATCCTGATGTGCAGCGAGAAGATCACCAAGGTGCAGCAGCTGATGCCGCTGCTCGACAAGATCATGCGGGCGCCGCGGCCGCTGATCATCATCGCGGAGAACGTCGAGGGCACCGCGCTGTCCATGCTGGTGCACAACCACGTCAACCGGGTCTTCCAGTGCGTGGCGGTGCGAGCCCCCGGCTTCGGCGACCGCCGGCTGCACAAGCTGGAGGACATCGCCGCGATCTGCGGCGGCGCCGTGTACAGCAAGCATTCGGGGTTCACCCTGGAGACGATGACCGTCGACCAGCTCGGCCGGGCCGCGCAGGTGCGGGTCACCGCCGACAGCACCGCCATCATCGACGGCGGCGGCTCCCCGGAGGACGTCGAGTTCCGGGTCACCCAGCTGCGCGCGGAACTGGAACGCGCCACGTTCGGGGTTGACGAGGACGTGCTGACCGAGCGGATCGGGGCGCTGACCGGCAAGGTCGCCGTGATCCGGGTCGGGGCGCCGACGCCCGCCGAGCTGAAGGAACTGCAGCACCGGGTCGAGGACGCGCTGTCTGCCACCCGGGCCGCGATGGCCGAGGGCATCGTCGCGGGCGGCGGGGCCGCGCTGCTGCACGCCGAGGGCAGCCTGGACGACTTGCAGGTCAAGGACGACTACGCGGTCGGCGTCGACATCGTGCGCCGCGCGCTGCCCGAGCCCGCCTTCCTGATCGCCGCCAACGCGGGTTACTCCGGCCAGGAAGTGCTGGCCCAGTCCGAGAAGCTGAGCCGGGACGAGGGCTTCGACGCGCTGCAGGGGCGCTACGGCAACATGATCGAGATGGGCATCATCGACCCGTTGCGGGTCACCCGGTCCGCGCTGCAGAACGGGGCGTCGGTGGCCGGGCTGCTGCTGACCACGAACACCCTGGTCGCCGAGGAGCAGACGCCCTGGGGCGGCAGCCCCGCGCTCATGACCGAGTACGGCCCGCTCGATGAGGGCCTGAACCAGCCGTCTCCGGACTCCAGCACGCCGCAGTCGCTGGGGCTCGGCCCCTCGATCGGCTGAGGTCCCGGCCGATGGCGGCAGCCGCCGAGCAAGCTCCGCCCGCGCGGCTAGAACAACAGGTCCAGTGGGTAGCCGAACCGAGCGGGCTGCGGCGGCTGCGCTCGCGCGGGCGGGCCCGCGGCGCCGTCGCCCTGCTCGGCCCGGCGTTCGTGGCGGCGGTCGCCTACGTCGACCCCGGTAACTTCGGCACCAATTTCGCCGCGGGGGCGCGGTTCGGCTACGCGCTCGCGTGGGCGGTCGTGACGGCCAACCTGATGGCCATGCTGGTGCAGTACCTGTCGGCCAAGACCGGCGTGGCCACCGGGCGTGACCTGCCCGAGCTGTGCCGCGAGCACTTCGGCGCCGCGGCGTCGCTGGGCCTGTGGGTGCAGGCCGAGCTCATCGCCATGGCCACCGACCTGGCCGAGTTCGTCGGGGCGGCGCTGGGGCTGAACCTGCTCTTTCACGTGCCGCTGCTGGAGGCCGGGCTGATCACGGCGGTCGTCGCGTTCGGGATCCTGGGCCTGGAGCAGCGCGGTTATCGGCGCTTCGAGCTGGCCATCACCGGCCTGCTCGGCCTCGTCTGTCTCGGCTTCGCCTACGACCTGGCCGGTGCCGGGGCCAGCACCGGGGGCATCGCGGCCGGGCTGGTTCCCCGCCTCGGCAGCGACCGGCTGCTGCTGGTGTCGGGGATCATCGGGGCCACGGTCATGCCGCACGTCATCTACCTGCACTCGGCGCTGACGAAGTCCCGGGTGAGTTGCGGCAATGACGCGGAGCGGCGTGAGCTGCTGCGTTTCCAGCGGCTGGACGTGATCGTCGCGCTCGGCGCGGCCGGGCTGATCAACCTGGCCATGCTGTTCGTGGCCGCCTCGGTGTTCAACCACGGCGGGACGGGTGCCGACTCGATCGAGGCCGCGCACGCCGGGCTCGCCCGGCTGGTCGGCGGCGGCGCCGCGCTGGCGTTCGCCGTGGCGCTGCTCGCGTCGGGGCTGTCGTCGTCGAGCGTGGGCACCTACGCGGGCCAGGTGGTCATGCAGGGCTTCATCGGCCGCCGCATCCCGCTGTGGATACGCCGCGGGCTCACCATGCTGCCCGCGCTCATCGTGCTCGGGCTCGGCCTGCCCGCCACCGACAGCCTGGTGATCTCGCAGGTGGTGCTGTCGTTCGGGATCCCGTTCGCGCTGGTACCGCTGGTGCTGCTGACGCGCCGCGCGGACATCATGGGCCCGCTCGTCAACCGCCCGCTCACCACTGCGGCGGCCGGCGGCATCGCCTCATTGATCATCATCCTGAACGTCTACCTGATCTGGTCCACCTTCGCCGGGTGACGGCCGGTACGCCGCTCCGGCACGCGCACCGTCGAGGTCTGCCATCCGCGTGCTCCGGCTGCCCCCGGCCGGCGGCCGATGGCATCTGCGGCGGCCAGGGCGCCTCTGTTAGCAACGACGGTGCCCGTGGGTCCCTGACGTCAGGCGAAACGGTCTCCGGCGCGCCTGCGCGCGCCGCCCGGGCCGGGCTGGCAGGGTGAGCGGTGCAGGCCACCACGTTTGCCGTCGGGCCGCGCGGGAAGGAGCGACAGCTCATGCACGCCATCGATGACGTCCGCCTCCGCCGCACGCCCGCGTCCGGATCAGCGCACCAGCCGATCGAGGAGGGGACCGCGGACGGGAAGACCCGGATCAGCTGCGCAGGCGCCCAGTGCGCGGCCTGGAATCCGCGACCGTGCGAGTCGCGCCGCGAAGCGCAATTCTGGTACAACCGGCACATCTCGCAGCCGCTGATCCGCCACCTGTGGTGAGCGCGGCGCCACCGCGGCCCGCTCGCTGATCGGCCCGGCGTCTGGCGCCCGGCCGCGTGTATCTGGGGCTCACTCCCGCGCCTCTTACCTGGTAGCAGCGCGGGGTCCTGGCCTGTGCCGCAGGCGTGCCCGGCGCGCGGGGGAGGTGGCGAGATGGACACGCAGTCCGGCAGTGCCCTGTGGCTGACCCGGTACCGGATCACGGAGCTGATCGACGTCGAGCGGCGGGTCGGCGAGTGGTCCTGGGACCGGCTGCACCTGCACGTTCCGCATCAGCAGGAGGACAACTGGTGCTGGGCCGCCACCAGCGACGGCGTCGCCCATTACTACGACCGTTTCTCGGCCTGGACCCAGTGCGCCATCGCCGACGCTGAGCTCGGGCGGACCGACTGCTGTGGTAGCGGCGCGAGCGGGCCCTGCAACGTCTACGGCTACCTGGACCAGGCCCTCAGCGTCGTCGGGGACTTCGACCACGAGGCCGCCGCCGTGGCCGGGTTCCCCACGGTTCATCACGAGATCCGCGCCCACCGCCCGCTCGGGGTCCGCGTCGCCTGGTCGGGCGGCGGAGCCCACTTCCTGGCCATCGGCGGATTCCGGGAGCGGCCCGCCCAGTACGTTCACGTCGAAGACCCGTGGTACGGGCCGTCCGACGTGCCCTACGCGACGCTGGTGAGCGGCTACCAGGGCGTCGGGAGCTGGACCAACACCTACTGGACGAAGCCGTGAGCGCCACGGCGACCATAGTGACCGGCTGGTTCTTCATCCGGCCAGGGAGGCGAGTGCCATGCCACTGAGGGTTACCGAGCCCCCGCCGGAGGTCCGCCGCCAGGCGGCGGCATACGTCTACGAGCTAGCCGCTCCCGACGGCGCCTTCCCGGCGCTGCGCGACGTTGACCGCGAGGAACTGGCGCTGGTCGCGCCCCACCGGATCTACACCGCGGGGCTCAGCGCACTGGTCGACCGCGGCCTGGACGCGGCGGTGCCGGCGGGCTGGCGCTACCTGGTCGCGGACGGGCCGCGGGTCGTGGCCGGCGTCGAGCTGGCCGGCGACGAGTCGCCGCTGCTGAACGGCGGGCCTTACGTCACCGCGACCGCTTCCGCCATCGACCGGCTCGAGGCCCGGCCCGAGGTGGCCGACGGCGATGTCGAGTTGCGGCTGCTCAAGGTGCCGGCCCTGCACCTCGTCGCGGCCTGGGTGGTCGGCGGGCCGTCGCTGGTGACGCCGCTCGCTCCGGTCCCGAGCTTCCTGGAAGCAGGGCGCGCCTACACCGAGGAAGAGTTCGCCGCGGCCGTGCGGGAACCGGCGCGCCGGGTGCTGGCCGCCGAGGCGCCCTCCGGGGGCTGAGTCGGCCGACGGCACCCGCGCGCCCTTGTGGGACGCCCCAGATTCGGGCGGCCGGATTTGGCCTTTGGCTCATGGCTCGCTCGCCGCGCGGCGCGTAGCGTGCGGCGGGAGGGGACGGCGCGCGTGATCGCGCCGCCCAGAATCAGCCGTGAGGCTGTTCCGCCGGAGTTGCCGTGAGCGAAACAGGCCACTGCCCGCACTGCGGGTCGCCGGTGCGCGGCGCGACCGGGCCTGACGCCGCGGGCGCGCCCGCCGCGGAGCGCGGTCTGGAGCCGCTGTACCGGGAGGTCCGCCGGATCCGCGAGATCGCCGAGGCCCGGGCGGCCGACGACGACGCGCGCCGCATCGCGGAACTTACCCGCCAGGTCGCCGAGCTCCGGGCCACGGTGGCCCGGCTCCGCGGGCCGGGTCCGGTCGGCCTCGCACCGGCCGGGGGAGCGTCCGGCCGGCGAGCGGGCTGACGGCTCAGCGGGGCTCGCGGACGGCGCGTGCCGGGCGGTTTCCGCCACGCTGCCCCCCGCGCTCATCGGGCCCCGCCCTCGGAGCCGGCCGGTCCGGCGCCGCCGCGGGCGGGCGGTCCGCCGCGGCGGCCCGGCGGTCACTGTCCAGCTCGCGCAGCCGGTTCAGCGCGGGGACCGCGGCCGCCAGGGCGGCCGCCTCGCCGGCGGGCAGCTTGTCGATCAGGTCGGCGAACGTGGCGGCGCCGGCTTGGCGCCGGGCGCGGATGTAGTCGGCCCCGGCGGCGGTCAGCGTCACGAGCACGACGCGCTTGTCGGACGGGTCGGGCCGGCGCTCGGCCAGGCCGGCCTGCTCCAGCCCGGTCACCAGCACGCTCATCGAGGGCTGGGTGACTCCCTCGATCATGGCCAGGTCGGTGAGGCGGCAGGCGCCGGTGCGGTCCAGCGTGGACAGCGTCGACGCCGCGGTCAGGCTGATCTCCCTCGGTCCGTGGCGTACCGCGAGCGTCACCAGCCCGTACAGCGCCTCCCCGATCGTGATCGCGGTGGCGCCTCCGGCCGCGTTTCCGTCCTGGCTGCTGGGGTCTCGCCCCGCGGTGTCGCGCGTCGTCATGCCACAAGCATGGCACGAACTATATAGATTCTCTATGCATATTCGCCACGGGCGGGCGGTGGGGGCGCCGACGGCCAGCGGGGCGGCACGGGCGGGCGGGCGGCGCGGGCGGCACAGGGGGCGGGGCGGGACAGGGTCGCGGGAGGGCGGGCGGGGACGGGCGCGGGGATCAGAGCAGGCTCAGCGCGGCCAGGTAGCCGGCCAGCATGACGCTCGCCACCTGGCCCACGGCACCGTCGGGGGGCAGGAACTGCGGGTGGTGCAGGGTCACGGTGCCGCCCGAGCCGACGAACAGCATCAGGACGGGCGCCCGGCTGGCGTAGTAGGAGAAGTCGTCGGCGCCGCAGGACCGGAACGAGGTGTCCACGGCAAACCCGGCCTCGCGGAGCAGCGGCCAGCTGGCCTCGGCCAGCGGCTCGCTGTTCACCAGCGCGGGCTCGCCTTCGTCGATGGTCACGATGCCCCGGCAGCCGTGGGCGCGGCAGGTGTGCTCCACGATCTCGCGCAGCGCCTGGCGCAATACCGGGCGGTCGGCCTCCTCCAGCGCGCGCAGCGTGCCGCGGGCTGCGGCGGAGGACGGGATCACGTTCGCCGCCCGCCCGGCCTGCAGCTCGCCGATGGACACGGCCACCGCGTGCGTGGGGTCGATCCGCCTGCTGGCGATCTGCTGCAGGGCCAGCACGACCTGGCAGAGCACGGGCACCGGGTCGATGGCCTCGTGGGGATAGCCGGCGTGCCCGCCGGTGCCCTCGACCAGGATCTCGAAGCCGTCGGTGGACGCGTTCACCGTGCCCGCGGCCGCGGCGACCGCGCCGGGCGGGACCTGATGCTGCAGGTGCACGCCCACGACCGCGCCCGGCTGCTGCGCGGCGAACTCCGCCGACTCCGCGACCTCGCGGGCGCCGGAGGGATAGCCCTCCTCCCGCGGCTGCAACACGGCCAGCAGCGCCGCGGGCAGGGCGGTGTCGGCGGCCACGTCACGGGCCGCGCGGCCGAGCGCGGCCAGCGCCGCGAGGTGTACATCGTGCCCGCAGGCGTGCATGGCCCCGGTCACCGACGCCCACTCCACGCCGGTCTGTTCCGGCACCGGGAGCGCGTCGAGTTCGGCCCGGACCGCGACGCACGGGCCCGACGGCGGCCCGATGCGGACGATCCGGCCGGTGCCGGCGATCACCGGCGCGTCCGCGGCGCCGAGCGCCGCCGCGACCCGGGCGGCCGTGCGGTGCTCGGCGCCGGACAGCTCGGCGCCGGCGTGCAGTTCGCGGCGCAGCCGGACCGCGCCGGAGATCTCGCGGTCCAGCGCGGCGCGCAGCGCCGCGGCCAGGTCCGGGCCGGTCACGGCTCGGGCAGCCGGTACACCCGGCGGGCGTTGGCCGCACCGATCAGGTGCCCGACCCGGTCGGCGTCCGCGGCCGACCAGGCGCCGTCGGCGACGAACGCGCCGGTGACGGCGGCCAGGTCGCGGCGGAACCCGGTCGCGCCCAGGTAGTGAAGCTCGGGAAGCCCGAAGGCATCGGATGAGTAGAGCATCTTGTGGAACGGGGTGAGCTCCAGCGCCTCGGCGAGCACCGCGGGCGAGCGCGCGCCGACGTGGTTCAGGGCCTCGCCGACGTCCATGTACACCTGCGGGAACACGTGCGCGAGGTAGGCCGCCTGGCGGTGGTACGGGTAGCAGTGCAGCAGCATGATGGGCGTGCCCGCGGCCTGGGTGGCGAGCAGGAAGTCGTGCAGCAGCGAGGGATCGGCCCGGTGCAGCCGCACGTCGGGATCGCCGAAGCCGACGTGGAACTGGAGCGGCAGCCCCGCGTCCACCCCGGTCCAGATCGCGTGCCGGAGCAGCACCGGGTCCTCGAGGCGGTCCGTCGGGTCGTGGTCGAGCGCCCGCAGCCAGCGGTCCGCCGCCGCCCGGATCTCGTCGGCACCCGGGCGGGCGGGATCGAAGTCGAGCCCGTACCGGTAGGCCACGATGGACTTGAGCCCGACTGCGCCGCGGGTGGCGACCGCGGCCGAGAGCGCCTCGGCGAACTGCGTCGCGTAGCGCT
>Ga0335076_10002238_pt1 | contig 19160 bp, 19 predicted proteins | sample Lox_Sample_25_FD_206717 | JGI IMG/M metagenome (GOLD analysis project Ga0335076, IMG submission 206717) | Soil microbial communities from Loxahatchee National Wildlife Refuge, Florida, United States - Lox_Sample_2.5 | ecosystem: Environmental > Terrestrial > Soil > Wetlands | place: USA...
TCAGTGACCGAGACGATAGAGCCGACGTTACGGGCCTCGGTGACCGACTGGAAGTTCTCGATCCGCTGCTTGATGAGATCGCTGATCTCGGTTGCCTTGATGGCCATGTGCGTTCTCTCTTCCCGTCAGTTCTTCAGGCTGTCAGTTCGTAGGCGATGCGATCGAGTCGCGTGCGCAGCGAGCCGTCGATCACCAGGTCGCCCGCGCGCAGCACGGCGCCGCCGATGAGCGTCGGATCGACGGCGCAGTGCAGGCGCACCTTGCGCCCGAGGCGGCGCTCGAGTGCTGCCGCGATCTGTGCGCGCTGCCCGTCATCGATTGTCGCCGCGGAGGTCACGGTGACGTCGGCCACCCCCTCGACGTCGTCCTTGAGGTTATCAAAAAGCGTGGAAATCTCGGGCAGGTAGCCGAGGCGGTGGTTGGCGGCGAGCGTGCGCACGAAGTTTGCGCCCTCCGCGCCGAGCTTCGGACCGCAGATGCCGATTACGAGCTGCGCGAGCTCCTCGGGGGTGACGCGCGGGTTGCCGAGCAGCGCCACGACGCGCGCGTCCTTCACCACTGCCGCGGCGGTCTGCAGCGCCTCCGACCAGGGCGCGAGACGCGAGCGCGCGCGCGCCTCCTCGAAGGCGGCGCGTGCGTAGGGTCGGGCGATGGTGAGCCGGTCTGACATGGCTTTGCCGCTCTCCCTCGTCTCAGATCTGGGTCGCCAGCTTGTCGAGGAGATCCGCGTGCGTGCGGGCATCGATCTCGCGGCCGAGAAGCTTGGAGGCCGCGCCAACCGCGATTCCGGCCACCTCGCGGCGCAGGCTCTCGCGCGCACGCGTCGTGTCGAGCTCGATCTGCTGCTGCGCCGCGGCCACGATGCGTGCGCCCTCGGCGCTCGCCGTGCCCTTGGCCTCCTCCACCATCTCGTTGGCGCGGTGCTGCGCGTGATCGATGATCTGGTTGGCACGCTCGCGCGCCTCGCGCACGATGGCGTCCGCCTTGCCGCGCGCCTCGGTGAGCTCCTTCTCGCCTTCCTCGGCGGCCGCGAGACCTTGGGCGATCTTGCGCTGGCGCTCGTCCATCATCCGGAGGAGGGGCGGCCAGATCCACTTCATCGTGATGTAGATGAGCGTGGCGAACACGACCATCTGCACGACGAGCGTGAGATTGATGTTCACGGTGCGTATCTCCCGTCGGCGGAAGTCCGGTCGCGCTCGATCAGTGCGCCGCCTGTACCGCGCCCAGGAACGGGTTGGCGAACGTGAAGAACAGCGCGAAGCCGATGCCGATCATGGCGACGGCGTCCAGCAGTCCGGCAACCAGGAACATCTGCACGCGCAACACCGGCAGCAGCTCCGGCTGGCGCGCCGAACCTTCGATGAAACGGCCGCCGAGGATGCCGAAGCCGATCGCGGTGCCGAGCGCGCCCATGCCAAAGATGATGCCGACGGCCAGCACGGTCATGGCCTGGATGTGTGCAACATTTTCCATTCAATCTCTCCTCGAGAACAAGAGCGTATGACCAGTTACCCGAACCCTGACTCCGCGCCCCTCGCGGCTCAGTGATGCTCGCTCGCCATCGACAGATAGACGATCGTCAACACCATGAATATAAACGCCTGCAGCGTGATGATAAGGAGATGGAAAGCGGCCCAGACGAGGGCCAGAAAAAACTGCATCACCAGGAAGAACCAGCCGCTGAAATGCGACAGCGCCGAGATTCCCTGCAGTGTCAGCACCGCGAGCAGCAGGAACACCATCTCGCCCGCATAAAGGTTGCCGTAGAGACGCAGTGACAGCGACAGCGGCCGCGCGAGGAAGGTCACCGACTCAAGTATGAAGTTGACCGGCACCAGCAGCGCTTGCACGAAAGGGTTTCTCGCCCGGAAAGGATTGAGCGTGAGTTCACCCAGGAAGCCGAGCGGACCTTTCATCTTCAGGTTGTAGAAGATGATGAGAATGAACACCGTTAGTGACATGGCAAAGGTCGCATTGAGATCGGTGCTGGGCACGACTTTCAGGTGCTGGAGACCGACCCCGCGCGCCACCAGCGGCAGCAGGTCGACCGGTATCAAATCCATGAAGTTGAAGAGGAAGATCCAGCAGAAAATGGTGAGCGCCAGCGGCGCCACCAGGCGACTCGCGCCGTGGAAGGTATCGCGCACCTGACGATCGACGAACTCGACGATGGTCTCGATGAAGTTCTGCACGCGTCCGGGAACGCCTGCAGTGGCTCTGCGGGCGACCAGCCCGAAGAACGCCAGGAAAACCACCGCGAGCAGCAGCGTGAAGAAGATGGTGTCGTAGTTGATAACGGAGAAGTCGAAGATCCCGTGGGGCGTTTCGTTCGACAGGTTTTTCTGGTGGTGCAGGATGTAATCGGTCGCACCACCGCCTGTTTCTGCCGCTGACATCAGCACCATCATCACCGGTCCACCCCACCACACTTCAGGTGCCGCGCCGCGCTCCGCTCAGGGCCGGTAGCGCAGCGAGCAGCGCGATCCAGTACACGAAGAAGGTCACCGCGAAGCCGACGAACATCGCCAGCGGCGCCACCGTCATCGCCTTCAGCACTACCACGAACAGCACCGTCACGACGGCGAGCTTCACGGCCTCGCCGACGTAAAAGGCGCTGACGACGCGCTGTGCGCCGCCCTTCGCCGCGCTGCCGAACACCAGCCCCGCCATCGCCAGGCTCCCGGCGGTGGCGATTCCCCCACCGATGAGCGCCGAGAGCGCCGCGACCCGACCGGCCAGGGCCCCGGCGCACAGCGCCGCAATTCCGCTCACGATCGCCTGACCCAGCACGACGCCGAAGGCCAGCCGCCGCGCCTGGGGCAGATCGATCGCCGACACCTTATATAAGTCCCGTTCGAGGGGCTCAAAAGAGCCGCTTGACTTGCGTCTTGAGCGGACGCAAGTGGCTTAACATTACTTCGACCGTTCAGTCACTTACGTGACGACGGCGAAAAAGCCGCGGGATTATAGAGAGCGCTCGGGGCGCCGTCCACCGGCGCTGGGGCGCTATCCACCGTGCATGGCATACGCACTTGTGCGTATCGCCGCGGCGCGCCTCGCCAGGCGGCCGCGGCCGCTCACTGAATGTGCGCGAGAATCCCGTCGAGCTCGTCCAGGCTGTTGTAGCTGACGACGAGCTTGCCGCGCCCGCCGCTGCCCTGCTGGATCGCCACCCGGGCGCCGAGCTTGTCCGCGAGCTCCCGCTCGAGGCGCTCGACATTCGGGTCGCGGGAGGCGGAATTCTCGCTCCCGTGCCCGTCCGTCGGGGCCTGCAGGCGCCGTACCAATGCCTCGGTTTCGCGCACCGACAGGCCCTTCTTGGCGACGAGCAGCGCCACCTCGGTCTGCTGGCGTCGCTGCGTCAGGGCCAGCAGCGCGCGCGCATGGCCCATCTCGAGCGAGCGCTTCTCGAGGAGCTCGCCGACCTCGGGCGAGAGTTCCAGCAGCCGCAGGATGTTGCTGACGCCCGCACGCGAGCGGCCGACGGCCTCGGCTGCCTGGCTGTGCGTGAGGCCGAATTCGCTCACCAAGCGCGACAGGGCACGCGCCTCCTCGAGCGGATTGAGGTTCTCGCGCTGGATGTTCTCGATGAGCGCAATCGCGATGGCAGCCTCGTCGGGAATGTGACGGATGACCGCCGGGATCTCGGTGAGCCCTGCCATCTGCGCCGCGCGCCAGCGCCGCTCGCCGGCGATGATCTCGTAGCGCGGCGCCGCCGTGCTACCGGGCGGCTCGAGCGGACGCACCACGATCGGCTGCACGACACCCTGCACCTTGATCGAGTCCGCGAGCTCCGTCAGCGTCTCGGCGCGCATGTCGAGACGCGGCTGGTAGCGGCCGCGCTGCAGGACGTCGAGCGGCAGTTTCGTGAGCTCCTCCCCCAGCGGGGCGGGCGGTGGTGTGGAGGCGCCGGCAGTGCGTGCGCCGAGCAGGTCCGCAAGCCCCCGGCCGAGCGTCGGTTTACGTTGCATCATCGGGTAATGTCCTCGCCGACCGCGCTCGCGGTCACGCCACCCGCGGACCCGTTGCCCGCGCTCGCCGCGAGCGCCGCACCGCCGTGACCCTCGCTGCCTGCGGCGGTGGCGGGCGGCTCGCTGAGTGACGGCTCACCGGCGTTGGTCTCAGCCTCAGCCGCCGCGCTCGCGGGCGCGGCGCGGCCGACCCCGCTCGCCTCCTCCTCGCGCCGGATCATCTCCCCGGCGAGCGCAAGGTAGGCGAGCGCACCGCGCGATTCCTTATCGTGAAACAGCGCCGGCTTGCCGAAGGACGGGGCCTCGGCGAGGCGGATGTTGCGTGGGATGACGGTGCGGAACACCCGGTCACCGAAGTGCGTGATGAGCTGCGCGCTCACCTCGTTGGCGAGATTGTTGCGCGGGTCGAACATGGTGCGCAGCACCCCTTCGATCGACAGCTGCGGATTGGCCGCGTCGCGGATCTGCTCGACGGTCGACAGGAGCGAGGAGAGCCCCTCGAGTGCGTAGTACTCGCACTGCATCGGAATCAGCACGCTGTCGGCAGCGACCAGGGCGTTCACGGTCAGCATGTTGAGCGCCGGCGGGCAATCGATGAGGATGACGTCGAAGTCATCGCGCCGGGGTTGGAGCGCGTTGCGCAGCTTGGTCTCGCGCCCGATCGGCAGCGTCAGCAACCGCACCTCCGCGGCGGTGAGATCCTGGTTCGCCGGCAGCAGCGTGTAGCCGGCGCCGTGCTCGATGCGCACCAGCGCGTCAGCGAGCTGGCACTCCCCGAGCAGGACGCTGCAGGTGCTGCGCTGAAGCTGCGACTTGTCGACGCCGCTGCCCATGGTGGTATTGCCCTGAGGGTCCATGTCGACGAGCAGCACACGGCGACGGGTAGCGGCGAGGGAGGCCGCGAGATTGACCGCCGTGGTGGTCTTGCCGACGCCGCCCTTCTGCATCGCGATGGCAATGACGCGTTTCATGGCGACAGTGTACTCGACTGCCGCGCCGGGACACTTCAGGCTTTTTGGTGCGGCTTTTTTGCGGCCCTCAGGCCACGAGCTTGTGCGGCCGCCGTCCGAGGCGCTCGCGCGCCATTTGGTCGGCGACTGCGTTCGTGGTGCGGTTCTCGCGGCGGGCGCGCTCGAAGATCTCGGTGAGGCGCGCGGGAATCGCCTGGATGTCGGCGATCACGTGCGCCTCGGTGGCGCCGCCCTGGTACTCGCGTGCGACGCTGATGATGCCGCCGGCGTTGATGACGTAGTCGGGCGCGTAGAGGATGCCGGCGGTCTGCAGGGCGACACCGTCCTGGCCCTGCGCCAGCTGATTGTTCGCGGCTCCCGCGACGATGCGCGCGCGCAGGCGCGGGATCGAGTGGCTGTTGAGCACCGCGCCGAGCGCGCATGGGGCGAGCACATCCACGTCGAGGGCGAGCACGTCATCGACCGCCACGGGGCGGGCCTTGAATTCCTCGCATACCCGCTGCACCGCCGCCGGGCGTACGTCCGCAACCGACAGCACCGCCCCCTCGGCCGCGAGCATGCCGCACAGGTGATACCCCACACCGCCGACGCCCTGCACGGCCACGGTGACCCCGGCAAGATCCGTCCGTCCCAGGCGGAATTTCACCGCCGCCTTGATGCCGAGGAGCACGCCGAGCGCCGTCTTCGGCCCCGGGTCGCCGCCTGCCACGCCCGGCGCGGCACCGAGTCCGGCCACGTAGCGCGTGGCACGCGCGACGTGGGCCATGTCGGCGGTGGTCGTGCCGACGTCCTCGGCCGTGACGTAACGGCCGCCGAGCGAGTCGACGAGGCGGCCGAAGGCCTCGAGGAGCTCGGGCGTCTTCGCCTTGCGCGCCTCGCCGATGATGACCGACTTGCCCCCGCCGAGCGGTACTCCCGCCATCGCGTTCTTGTAGCTCATGCCGCGCGAGAGCCGCAGCACGTCGGCGACCGCTTCGGCGGTCGTCGCGTACGGCCACATGCGACAGCCCCCTGCCGCGGGACCCAGCGCCGTGGAGTGCAGAGCGATGATCGCGCGCAGGCCCGTGGCGGCGTCGTGACCGAAGACGACGAGCTCGTGGGCATCGAACTCGCGCATGTCGAAGATTTCCATGGCGGCGTTCCCGGTGGCCTCACGCTGGCAGGATCCCACAAGGCTACGCGTGCCGCTGTGCACAGGTCGTCACAAAACTTGCTTCAGCGCGGCCTTTCATGAAACATATGTTTCATATTTCCTCCTTACGTGGAATGAAATATGCAAGCTGATCTGGACCGCAGTGACCTGCGGATTCTCGACCTGCTGCAGGAGCACGGGCATCTGTCGGCCGCGGAAGTGGCCGAACGGCTCGGGATGACGACGTCCACCTGCTGGCGGCGGATTACCCGTCTCGAGGAGCTCGGCGTCATCCGCAAGCGCGTCGCCCTCCTCGAGCGCGAGAAGCTCGGGCTCACCGTCATGGTGTTCTCGCACGTGAAGCTCGCCGGGCACGGCCGCGATGCGCTGCTGCGCTTCGAGCAGGCGGTGCGCGCCCACCCGGAGATCCTCGAGTGCTACACCCTGATGGGCGAGACCGACTTTCTGCTGCGCATCGTGTGCCGCGACATCAAGGCGTACGAGGCGTTCTTTCTCGACCACCTGTCGCGCTTTCCGGGCGTGCAGTCGGTCAACTCCTCGATCGCGCTCGCGGTCATCAAGGAGACGAGCGCGCTGCCTCTGCTGCCTTGACCGCGGGCCGCGACGGCGCTTGCTCGCGCCCCGCGCCCCCGGCGGGGGCGGGATCGAGCCCGGCGCAGCTCACGATCTGCTGCGTGTTGATGAAGGCTCCCTTCTGCGCGCTCGGCACCGGGGCACGTCGCGCCTTGCGCCACAGGTCATAGAGGGTGAGCGCTCCGGTGAGCGTCGCGAGCGTGCCGAAGTAGGCGCGCGGGCCGAGCGCTGCAATCAGGGTGCCGGTGAGCACCGGGCCGAAGGCCGCCGCCATCCCGTTGATGAGCAGCAGCCGGCTGCTCGCCGCGACCATCTGCGCCGGCTCCAGGTGGTCGTTGACGTGGGAGACCGAGAGCGAATAGAGCGTCAGGGCCGCGCCGCTGAAGAGCGCGGCGAGCACCAGGAATAACGCACGCGGCAGAGGGCCGAAGAGCACGATGCTCGTGGCCACCGCCGTCGCGAGCACGCAGACACTGGCGATCACCGTGCGCCGGTCGATGCGATCGGAGAGTCTGCCGACCGGGTATTGGGTGAGCACGGCGGCGAGGATGCTGACCGCCATGAACTCCGCCACCCCGCGGGTGTCGGCGCCGCTGAGGCGCGCGTACACCGGTCCCATGGAGAAGATGATGGAGGACACCATTCCGGACACCGCCACCGCCACGACGCCGAGCGGGGAGTTGCGATAGAGGTCGCGATAGCGCACGCGCTGCGGTACGGCGGGGCCGGGTATCTGCTGCGCCGAGGCGACGATCGGCACCATGGCGAGCGATATCAGCGCCGACACCAGCATGAACGGCGCGGTCGATTGCGGGCTCGACAGCACCAGGAGGAACTGCGCACCGCCGAGCCCCACGTACAGTACCAGCATGTAGGCGGCGAGCAGCCCCCCGCGGGTGCTGCGGGTCGCCCGGTGGTTGAGCCAGCTCTCCGCCACGACGTAAATGCCGGCGAAGCACACGCCGGAGACGAGACGCATCAGCGCCCAGGGCAAGGGATGGACCCAGCTCGCATGCACCAGCACCGCGACCGAGGCAAGCGCGGCGAGCGTGGCGAAGACGCGCACCGGTCCGACACGCTTCAGCAGCTGCGGCGCGACGCGCGTGCCGATCAGATAACCCACGTAGTAGCAGGACATGACGACGCCGGTCACCGGCGTCGGGAATTCCTCGAGCGTCGCGCGCAGCCCGAGCAGCGTGCTCTGCAGCCCGGCGCCGAGCATGAGGATGCCCATGCCGAGCAGCAGCGGCCAGGTTGCGAGGATCGGATTCACGGTCGGAGAATGACGGCGGCGGTGACAGCGCGACGACGGGCCACATCATATACGTTGGCGACGCGCGGCCGCTCGGTGGAAGCGCTCACGCGCGTTTGAGTGCGATGACGCAGCGTGCCGCGGAAAGACCCGGCACGGTGAGCTCGCGCGAGGCCACGACGCGCCACGGCGCCGGGAGCGCTGCGAGCTCCTGCGCCGGCCATTTACCCTTCATGGCGAGCACTCGGGTGCCCGGGCCGCAAAGCGTCGCCACCTTCGCCAGCATTCGCGGCAGCGGCGCGAACGCGCGCGTCACCACCGTGTCGAAGGGCGCATCGGGCCGCAGCGCTTCGACCCGCGCGTGCATCGCGCTCACGTTGGTGAGTCGCAGCCGCTGCACCGCGTGCCGCACGAAGTGGATCTTCTTCGCCGTGGCATCGATGAGGGTGAACTCCCGCTGCGGGTTGCAGACGGCGAGCGGCAGGCCCGGGAAGCCGGCGCCGGTACCGGCATCGGCGATGCGCGTGCCCTCGAGGTCCGGGCTGATCGCGAGGCTGTCGAGCAGATGATGCGTAACCATGTCGGCCGGCGTCGCGATCGCCGTGAGGTTGTAGCTTCGGTTCCAGCGTGAGAGCTCCTCGAGCAGTGCGAGCAGCCGTGCGGCATCCTCCTCCGTCAGGGCCACCTGAAGGCTCGCGGCGTCCCGCACCAGGCGTTCGACCGGGCTCAAAAACGGCTCTCCCTTGCGCGGTGGCAGCCGCGATTGATCATACTTCGGGTACCGTGAGACTGCTGCTGGTAGAAGACGACCGCATGATCGGCGAGGCCATCCGCGCGGGGCTCAAGCGCGAGGGCTTCACCGTCGACTGGGTGCACGATGCGGGCGCCGCAGCGCAGGTGCTGCGCAGCGATCCCTTCGAGCTGATGTTGCTCGACCTGGGACTCCCGGGCGGCGATGGGCTGAAGCTCCTGAAGACGCTGCGCGGTCGCGGCGAGACGCTCCCGGTGCTCATCATCACGGCGCGCGACGCGGTGTCCGACCGCGTCGCCGGGCTCGACGCCGGGGGCGATGACTACCTCACCAAGCCGTTCGACCTCGACGAGCTCGCCGCGCGTATCCGCGCGCTGCTGCGTCGCCGGGCCGGACGCTCCTCGCCCGCCATCGAGCATCTCGGGGTGGTGCTCGATCCGGCGACGCACCGCGTCACGCAGCAGGGCGCGGAGGTTGCCCTGTCGCCCCGCGAGTTTGCGCTGCTGCAGCTGCTGCTCGAGCGCCCGGGCGCCATCCTCTCGCGCACGCAGATCGAGGAGCGGCTCTACGGCTGGGGCGAAGAGGTCGAGAGCAACGCCGTGGAGGTTCATATCCACGGCTTGCGCCGCAAGCTCGGGGCGCAGTTCATCCTCACGGTTCGCGGCGTCGGCTATCGCGTGAGGCCGCTCGCGTGAGGTCGCTCGCGTGAGGTCGCTGCGGGCGCGCCTCCTTGCCTGGCTGCTGGCCGGGGTGGTGTGCGTCGGCGCCGTGGGCGGCTGGATCGTCTATCGCAACGCGCTCGCGGAAGCGGATGCGTTCTTCGACTATCACCTGCGCCAGACGGCGCTCATCCTGCGCGACCAGCCGGTCCAGTACCTGCTCGCGCCGCAGTTCGCGCCGGCCGATGCCGCCTACGACTTCGTCGTGCAGGTGTGGTCGCTCGATGGGGTGCGTGTCTATCTGTCACGGCCGCACGCGGTGTTGCCGCAGATCACCACGCTCGGCTTCTCGACCGTCGCCACGAGCGAGGGCCGCTGGCGGGTGTTTGGCGTGCAGGCGCTGACCCGCGTCATCCAGGTGGCGCAGCCGATGAGCGTGCGCGAGCAGCGCGCCGCAGAGCTGGCGCTGCAGACGCTCAAACCGTTCGCGCTGCTGCTGCCGGTGCTCGCGCTTGTCATCTGGTTCGCGGTCGGTCATGCGCTCGAGCCGCTGCAGCGGCTCACCGCGCAGGTGAAGGCGCGCCGCGTCGACGCGCTCGACCCGCTGCCGGACCCGGGGCTGCCGGACGAAGTCGAGACGCTGGTCGCCGCGCTCAACGACCTGCTGGTGCGGCTGCGCGCGGCGCTCGCGCGCGAGCGCGCCTTCATGGCGGATGCCGCCCACGAGCTGCGCACCCCGCTCACGGCACTGCACCTGCAAATGGGCATGCTGGCGCGCGCCAGCAGCGAGAGCGAGCGGGCCGCGGCGATGAGTACGCTGTCGGCGGGGGTGCAGCGCGCCATCCGCCTGGTGGAGCAGATGCTGGCCCTCGCGCGCCAGGAGCCCCGCGCCGACACGCCGCACGGCGCCGTGCGGCTCGATGACCTCGCGCGCGAGATCGTCGCGGAGCTCGTGCCGCTCGCGGACGCCCGCCACATCGATCTCGGGGTGGCGGCCGCACAACCGGCGACCGTGCAGGGCGATCCGGAGGCGCTGCGCACGCTGCTGCGCAACCTCGTGGACAACGCGGTGCGCTACATCGCCGCCGGCGGTCGCGTCGATGTGACCGTCGAAGCCCCCGCGCCGGGCGCGGCAGCCGGGACACGTCTCACGGTGAGCGACGATGGACCGGGTATCACGCCCGCGGAGCGGGCCCGGGTCTTCGACCGCTTCTATCGCCGTCCCGGCACCGAGCCGCCGGGCAGCGGGCTCGGGCTCGCCATCGTGAAGGCGATCGCCGAGTCCCACGGCGCGGGGCTCACGCTCGCCGACGGGCCCGCCGGCAAGGGACTGAGCGTCATCGTGTCATTCCCGCCGCCCGCGCGGGGCGGGCGGTAAGCCTACCGGCGCCATCATAAGCCTATCGGCGCCATCGGAAGCCGACCGGCGCCATCGTAAGCCGACCGGCGCCATCGCCTGAGCATCGCCCGCAAGGCGCGGGCGTCGCGGCTCCTCGACGCGGCTCCTCAGTGCGCCAGCTTCGCCAGGAAGCTCGCGGCGGTCAGCAGGTAGGCATCGCGGTTCGCCTTCTTCACGAACCCGTGCCCCTCGTCCCGCGCGAGCAGATACCACACCTCGCCGCCGTTCGAGCGCACGCTCCACACCAGCTGCTCGGACTCGGACACCGGCACGCGCGGGTCATTCTGCCCGGCCACGACCAGCAGCGGCTTGCGGATGCGCGCCGCATTCGACAGCGGCGAGATGCGCTCGAGAAACACGCGCATCTGCGGATCGCGCTCGTCGCCGTACTCCTCGCGCCGCCAGTCGCGGCGATAGCCGGCGGTGTTGTGCAGGAAGGTGACGAAGTTGCTGATTCCCACGATGTCGATGCCGCCGCGCAGCCGCTCGCCGTAGGTGATGAGCGAGGCGAGCGCCATGTAGCCGCCGTAGGAGCCGCCCATGACCACCACGCGGTCGCGGTCGAAGCCGGGCTGCACACCGATCCACACCAGGAGCGAGCCGATGTCGCGTACCGCGTCCTCGCGCAGCACGCCGTTGTCGAGCGTGAGGAAGGTCTTGCCGTAACCCGACGAGCCCCGCACGTTGGGGGCGACCACGACGTAGCCGAGCTCGTTGACGAGAAACTGCACGAACGGGTCCCACTCCGGGCGGTACTGCGCTTCGGGCCCGCCGTGGATGTCGATGACCACCGGCGCCGGGCCGTTCGCGTGCGCGGGACGATAGACGTATGCCGATAGCAGCCGTACGTGCCCGCCGACCCGGTCCCAGGTCGGATAGCGCACCAGCTCCGGCATGGTGAGCGTGGTGAGATCGATGGGACCGGCTTCGCTTCTCGTCCAGCGCGTGACGGTATTGCCCTCGATGTCGTAGACGAACACGTCGCGCGGCGAGGTCGCGCCGTCTACCGACATGGCGAGCCTGCGCCCGGTGCGGTCGAAACGCGGGTTGCCGATCCGGCCTTCCGGCAGGCCAACGGGCGCGAGCGACAGGTGATTGAGATTGTCGATGATCGCCAGCCGGCTGCGGCCGTCTTCGTTCACGGTATAGGCGATGTAGCGGCCGTCGGCGCTGACATCGAAGTCTTCGACGTCCCAGCCGATATCGGGCGTGATGCGCCGGCTCTCGTGAGTGATGGGGTCTTTGAACTTGAGCTGTGCAAACTCCCCGTCCTCGTCGGTCACCAGGTACACGCCGCGCCCCGTGGGCGCGAACCTCGCGGTGCCGATGCCGGCCTTGTGCGGCTTCTCCTCGAGCGGTGTGAGCGCGCCGCTCGCGACGTCCGCGAGGTAGAGGTAGCTCTCGCTGCTCGAGAGGTAGCGCCACACGAGGAGCTTCGCGTCGTCCGCCGACCAGTCGAGCGGGTACCAGGTGTCCTGGCGGCCACCGACGACGAGCTGCGCAGGGGCTGCGGTGCTCACGTCCGTGACGTACACGTCGTAACTGAGTCCGTCGCGGTCGTTGCCGTAGAAGGCGACCCGCTTGCCGTCGTGCGCCCACACGGGACTGCCGTGGATGAAGTTGCCGCTGGTGAGCGCCCGCGCCGCCCCGGTGCCCGACTGGTAATAGACCTGGGCGTTCTCATCGCCGCCCTGATCCTTGAGGAACACGAAGCCGTTGCCGCTGCGTGCCGCGCGTGCCCACTCGATGGGGTCGGGATAGAACGTGAGCTGCTCACGCATGCCGAGCGGCGCGGCCACGCGGTGCACCTGCACGGTGTCGCCGAAGCGCGTCTCGATCAGCATGCTGCCGTCGGCCATCCAGTCGAGAAAGGTAGCGCCGCGCGACTGCTGGTAGCGCTCCAGGCGCACCGCCAGGGCCGGATCGGCCGGCGGAACCCCGTCGAAGACGAGATCGCCATGAATGCGATGTTGGGGAGCGGGAGAGACGGGCTGCTGAGCCTTGGCGCCGGAAGCGGCGAGAGCGGTGGCGGACAGTCCCGCGCATGCGGCGAATGTCCGAAGGAGGCGCTGATCGATCATGCGTCGCAGCTAGCGTACAGGGTACGATGTGTATGCGCGACCCCTCGCTGACCGACCTTCGAGGCCGACGTTCCCTTGAAGCCGACTCTGTATCGTCATCCGCACGGCATCACCGCCGTCGACGCCGAGTACCTCTACCCGGGACACGCCGCCGCGCATGTGATCGTGGACTCAGGTCGCGCGGCGTTCGTCGACGTCGGCACCAACGGCTCGGTGCCCTACCTGTTGGCGGGGCTCGAGGAGCTCGGCATCGCGCGCGATGCGGTCGATTACCTGCTGCTGACACATGTGCATCTCGATCACGCCGGCGGCGCCGGGGCGCTGATGCGCGAGCTCCCCAACGCGCGTGCGCTGCTGCATCCGCGCGGCGCGCCGCACATGATCGACCCGACGCGGCTCATCGAGGGCTCGAAGGCCGTGTACGGCGAGGAGCGCTTCCGCCGCCAGTACGGCGAGCTCGTGCCCATCCCGGCGCAGCGGGTGCACGCGGTGCGCGACGGCGAACGCGTGATCCTCGGCGCTCGCACCCTCGAGTTCGTCCACACCGAAGGTCACGCCCGCCACCACTACGTGGTGGTCGATTCCGCGCACCAGAGCATCTTCACCGGCGACACCTTCGGCATCTCCTACCGGGCGCTCGATACAGCGAACGGGGCGTTCATCACTCCCTCGACGGTGCCTACGCAGTTCGACCCCGAGCAGCACCTCGCGTCCATCGATCGGATGCTCGAGTTTCGTCCGCAGGCGATGTACCTCATGCACTTCAGCCGCGTCACCGACGTGCCGCGCCTCGCGGCGCTCCTCAAGGAGCAGATCACCGCGCTCGCACGCATCGCCCGCGCGCACGCGGGCGATACCGACCCGGCCGCGGGGATCCGCGCCGACATGCTGGCGCTGTGGCTGACACTGGCCCGCGCCCACGGCATCCCGCTCGCCGACGCCGACATCGAGCACGCGCTCGCCGGCGACCTCGAGCTCAACACCCAGGGGTTGCTCGCCTGGCTGGCGCGCACCAAAGGAAGGGGAAACGCATGAACCGTTTTCGCGCCTACCGCATCCATTCCGAGGGCGGCAAGGTGGTCGCGCGCTTCGAGGAGCTCACGCTCGAGGATCTCGCACCCGGCGAAGTGGTGATCCGCGTTAGCCATTCAGGAATCAACTACAAGGACGCGCTCGCGGCCACCGGCGCCGGCAAGATCCTGCGTCGCTATCCGCTGGTCGGCGGCATCGACCTCGCCGGCGTCGTCGAGTCATCGAGCGACCCGCGCTTTCGCAGCGGCGATGCGGTGCTCGTGACCGGCTGCGGGCTGTCAGAGACGCACGATGGTGGCTACGCACAGGTCGCGCGCGTCCGCGGGGACTGGGTGATCCCGATGCCGCAGGGGCTGGACGCCGCCACCGCCATGGCGATCGGTACCGCGGGCTTCACCGCCGCGCTCGCCATCCACCGCATGGAGCAGAACGGCCAGCAGCCCGCCGGCGGCCCGATCGCCGTCACCGGCGCCTCGGGCGGCGTCGGCAGTCTCGCGATCGACATGCTGAGCGCGCGCGGTTACCGCGTGGTGGCGGTGAGCGGCAAGCGCGATGCCAGCGCGTACCTGAAGGAGCTCGGGGCGAGCGAGGTGCTGATGCGCGCCGACCTCGACCTCGGCTCGCGGCCGCTCGAGGCCGCGCGCTTTGCCGGTGCCATCGACAACCTCGGCGGCGAGACGCTCACCTGGCTCACGCGCACCGTGGACTTCTGGGGCAACATCGCCAGCATCGGGCTCGCCGCGGGTCCCGAGCTCAAGACGACGGTCATGCCATTCATCCTGCGGGGTGTGGCGCTGCTCGGCATCAACTCCTCGGCGACGCGGCGCGAGTGGCGCCTCGCCGTGTGGCAGCGCATCGCGACCGACCTGCGACCACGGCACCTCGCACGCATCGTGACGCGTAGCATCGACTTCGACGAGCTGCCCGGTGCGTTCCCCGCCTACCTCGAGGGCCGCGTCACCGGGCGCACGGTGGTGCGCATCCGCTGACGCTCAGGCGCACGGATACGCCGCCGCGTGAGTAGCGCGTATACAATGTTCCTTCGCGGTCGAGGTTCATCATGGCCGTAACATCACTCACCGCCGGCGCGCGTCTGCGCGCCGCGCTCGAGACCGAGCGCCCGCTGCAGGTCGTCGGAGCGATCAACGCCTTTGCGGCGCTGCTCGCCGAGCGCGCCGGCTTTCGCGCCATCTACCTCTCGGGCGCGGGGGTGGCGAATGCCTCCTTCGGGCTGCCGGACTTAGGCGTCACCACGCTCAACGACGTGTGCGAGGACGTGCGGCGCATCAGCGGCGCGTGCGCGCTGCCGCTGCTGGTCGACGCCGACACCGGCTTTGGCAGTGCGTTCAACATCGCGCGCACCACGCGCGAGCTGATCCGCGCCGGCGCCGCCGGCATGCACCTCGAGGACCAGGTGAGCGCCAAGCGCTGCGGTCACCGCCCCGGCAAGGCGCTGGTCGCGGCGGGCGAGATGGTCGATCGCCTCAGGGCGGCGGTCGATGCGCGCAGCGATCAGACCTTCGTCATCATGGCACGCACCGATGCGCATGCGGTCGAGGGACTGCCCGGCGCCCTCGAGCGTGCCGCGGCCTACGTGGCGGCCGGCGCCGACATGATCTTCGCCGAGGCCCTGAAGACGCTCGAGGAGTACCGCCAGATCGTCGCCACCGCGCGCGTACCGGTGCTCGCCAATATCACCGAGTTCGGGCAGACACCGCTCTACACCCGCGCGGAGCTCGCCGCGGCCGGAGTGCGGCTGGTGCTCTACCCGCTGTCGGCGTTCCGCGCCGCGGCCAAGGCCCACGTCGTCGTCTACGACGCCATCCGCAGGGAAGGGACACAGAAGAGCGTCGTGCCTTACATGCAGACGCGCGATGAGCTCTACGAGGTGCTCGGCTACCACGATTACGAGAAGAAGCTCGACGAGCTGTTCGGGAACGGGAAGTCATGAACGAGACGGGCGCTTTCAAACCGAAGAAGTCCGTCGCCCTCTCGGGGGTGACGGCCGGCAACACTGCGCTGTGCACCGTGGGACGCACCGGCAACGACCTGCACTACCGCGGCTACGACATTCTCGAGATCGCGACCGTATGCGAGTTCGAGGAGATCGCCCATCTCCTCATTCACGAGAAGCTGCCGAACCACGCCGAGCTCGACGCCTACAAGGTGAAGCTGCGCTCGCTGCGCGCGCTGCCGGAAACGCTGCGCAGTGTGCTCGAGCTGCTGCCCGCCTCGAGCCACCCGATGGACGTGCTGCGCACCGCCGCCTCGGCGCTCGGCTGCACGCTGCCGGAGAAGGACGGGCACCCCGTGGCCGGCGCCCGCGACATCGCCGATCAGCTGGTCGCCTCCTTCGGCTCGATGCTCCTCTACTGGTACCACTTCAGCCACTCGGGCGAGCGCATCCACGTCGAGACCGCGGACGATTCGGTCGGCGGACATTTCCTGCACCTGCTGCAGCGCCGCCCGCCGCCCGCCTCCTGGGTGCGCGCCATGCACACCTCGCTCATCCTCTACGCCGAGCACGAGTTCAACGCCTCGACCTTCACCGCGCGCGTCATCGCCGGCACCGGCGCGGACATGTACTCGTGCATCAGCGGCGCCATCGGCGCGCTGCGCGGGCCGAAGCACGGCGGCGCCAACGAGGCCGCCTGCGAGATCCAGCAGCGTTACGACACGGTGCAGGCGGCCGACGCCGACATCCGTGCCCGCGTCGCCAACCACGAGGTGATCACCGGCTTCGGCCACCCGGTGTACACGCTCGCCGATCCGCGCAACCAGGTGATCAAGGAGGTGGCACGGAGCCTTGCGCAGGAGGTGGGGGACCTGCGGATGTTCGACGTCGCGCAGCGCATCGAGTCGGTGCTGCACGAGACCAAGAACATGTTCGCCAACCTCGACTGGTTCTCGGCCGTCGCCTATCACATGATGGGCGTGCCGACGCAGATGTTCACGCCCCTGTTCGTCATCGCCCGCACCACCGGCTGGGCGGCGCACGTGATCGAGCAGCGCATCGACGGCAAGATCATCCGCCCGACGGCCAACTACGTCGGTCCCGAGGACCTGCGCTTCGTACCCCTCGCCGAGCGCACCTGAGGCCGCCATGTCCGCACACGACACGAAGTCCGCCGAGCGCCCGCAGCCGGACGCCGCGCTGGTCGCGATCGCCGCCTACGCCCGCGACTTCCGTATCACCAGCGAGAGTGCCTACGAGACCGCGCGCTACTGCCTCATGGACACGCTCGCCTGCGGCTTCCAGGCGCTCAACTACCCCGCCTGCCGCAAGCTCTTAGGCCCCGTCGTTCCGGGCGCGGTCATGACCGGCGGGGCACGGGTTCCCGGCACCTCCTTCGAGCTCGATCCGGTGCAGGCGGCCTTCAACATCGGCGCGATGATCCGCTGGCTCGACTTCAACGACACCTGGCTCGCGGCGGAATGGGGTCACCCGTCCGACAACCTCGGCGGCATCCTCGCAGTGGCGGACTACCTGGCGAGGCTCGCCGTGATGTCGGGCCGCACGCCGCTCACGGTGCGCGAGCTGCTCGGCGCGATGATCAAGGCGCACGAGATCCAGGGGGTGCTGGCGCTCGAGAACAGCTTCAACCGCGTCGGGCTCGATCACGTGCTGCTGGTGCGCGTCGCGACCACCGCGGTCGTCGCCGGCATGCTCGGCGGCAGCCAGAGCCAGGTGGTGAATGCCGTCTCCAACGCCTGGATCGACGGCGGGGCGCTGCGCACCTACCGTCACGCGCCCAACACCGGCTCGCGCAAGAGCTGGGCGGCGGGCGATGCCACCAGCCGCGGCGTACGCCTCGCGCTCATCGCGCTCACCGGCGAGATGGGGTACCCCTCGGCGCTCTCGGCCAAGACCTGGGGCTTCAGCGACGTGCTGTTCCGCGGCCAGCCGCTGTCGCTGCCGCAGCCCTTCGGCAGCTACGTGATGGAGAACGTGCTCTTCAAGATCTCCTATCCGGCGGAGTTTCACGCGCAGACGGCGGTCGAGGCGGCGATGACGCTGCACCCCAAAGTCCGCGAGCGTCTCGCCGACATCGACCACGTGGTCATCGAGACGCAGGAACCGGGCGTGCGCATCATCGACAAGGTCGGACCGCTCGCGAATCCGGCCGATCGCGATCACTGCATCCAGTACATGGTGGCGATCCCGCTGATCTTCGGCCGGCTCACCGCCGCGGACTACGAGGATGGGGTAGCCGCCGACCCGCGCATCGATGCCCTGCGCGCGAAGATGCAGGTGCGCGAGAACCCCGCCTTCACGCGCGAGTACTATGCCCCCGATAAGCGCTACATCGGCAACGCCGTGCAGGTGTTTTTCCGCAACGGCGAGGCGAGCGAGCGTGTGCAGGTCGATTTCCCGATCGGCCACCGCAAACGCCGCGCGGAAGGCATGCCCGTGCTGGTGAAGAAGTTCGAGACATCGGTGGAGGCGCACTTCGGCGCCAAGCAGGCGGAGCGCATCAAGGCGCTGTTTGCAAAGTCCCGGCAGCTCGATGCGCTGCCGGTGAACGAGCTGATGGCGGCGCTCGTGACCAACGGTTCGGCCGCGGCCGCGTGACCAGCGGGCGGCGCGCCGCCGCGCCGACCGGCTGAGCTCAGACGCCGATCGCTTACCCGACCCTCACCGGCACGAAGAGCCGCGTATCGCCGCGCTGGATCAGCAGCGCGATGTGGCCCTTGGATTTCTCCACTGCCCCGCGCAGGTCATCGGCGTTCATCACCGGCGCGCCGTTGGCGGCGAGCACCACGTCACCGTGCTGAATCCCCGCCTCGGCCGCAGGCCCGCTCGAGCGCTCGACGAATAGTCCGCCCTTGGTGTTGCCCTGGCTCTGCTCCTCGGGCGTGAGCGGGCGCACCGACAGCCCGAGCTTGCCACCCTCCGGGTGCGAGCTCTCGCGGGCGGCGGTGCGCTTGTCCTCCAGCGCTCCGAGCTTCACGCTGATGTCGCGCGTTGCGTGGTTGCGCCAGACCTCGAGGTCGACGCTGGTGCCGGGGCTGATGCTGGCGATCTGCACCGGCAGCTCGGTCGAATCCTTCAGCGGCTGGCCGTTGAGCTTGAGGATCACATCCCCGGGCTCGATGCCGGCGTGCTCCGCGGGTCCGCCCTTCTCGACGCTCGACACCAGCGCGCCTTCGGGCTGCGGCAGGCCGAAGGAATCGGCCAGCCCCTGGGTGACGTTCTGGATCACGACACCGAGCTTGCCGCGGGTAACGTGCCCGGTGGTCTCGAGCTGCTGCCCGACCTGCATGGCGACGTCGATCGGAATCGAGAACGACACGCCCATGTAGCCACCGCTGCG
>Ga0335076_10002239_pt1 | contig 19158 bp, 17 predicted proteins | sample Lox_Sample_25_FD_206717 | JGI IMG/M metagenome (GOLD analysis project Ga0335076, IMG submission 206717) | Soil microbial communities from Loxahatchee National Wildlife Refuge, Florida, United States - Lox_Sample_2.5 | ecosystem: Environmental > Terrestrial > Soil > Wetlands | place: USA...
AGGCGCGATGGGCGCGACACGGGATTTTGCTGTGCAACATTTTTGTGTACTGTGCCGCCAATTCAATCCTCCGGTCCCGGATCGACTTTCCACACACGGCAATGACGTCCTCGATGAGCCTGGATGAGCGCCCGAGACTTCGGCGATCCGGTTTCGATCGTCCGCCGGCGCACGGTTGCTCGGAAGCGGGAGCGGGCTTGACGGCGTCGCTAGCTTTGGCGGCCCAAGAATCGATCGAGGCGGTGCTCGCCGCACGCCGCGATTCATAAAGTTCAAGATGGTTTGGGTGGCGCGCGATGCAGCCGGGCGGCTGTCGCGGCATTTGCTTGCGTCGCGGGCCGCTCACATTGACGAGGGAAATCGGCGATGGTTTCGAATTCGCAGCTCAAGCGCATTCCTGGGGTCCAAAAAGCCTATCAGTTCGCAAGGGACCGAATGCATCCTGGCGGCTACGACCACTGGCTTCGTGTCGTCATGAATCAGGAGACGGCCCGGTTAGTAGGCGGGTTGGATTTTAGGCATGCCTCGGCGCTGGAAATCAGCGGGGTGCAATGGAAGGACTTTGGCTTTTCCCACTATATGTCCGTAGGTTATCCGGACTACGATATTTGCGCGGGAGTTCTTAATGATAAATTCGACATTATTCTTGCCGAGCAAGTTTTCGAGCATGTGCTTTGGCCCTATCGCGGAGTACGGAATGTTTTCCAGATGCTCAATCCCGGCGGCGGCTTCCTAATTACGACGCCATTCCTGGTCAGGATCCACGGTCATCCGACCGACTGCTCGCGCTGGACGGAACTCGGAATGCGACATCTGCTCGCAGAGGGCGGGTTCGACATTGATCGAATTACCACGGGATCTTGGGGTAACCGGGCGTGCCTGCGCTCAAATTTGCTCAGATGGACGCCTTACAACCGGTGGCTCCATTCGCTCAAGAATGAACCCGACTACCCGGTCGCCGTGTGGGCGCTGGCGCGGAAATGATCGGTCCCCGCCGCCGCGGCGAATACGACGCGGCTTGCTGAGCGACAAGCGGCGGCCGTCGCTTTGAAACCCCTCCTAACCCGAGTTTACAGCCGGCTCGCATGGCGGTCGAGCGCGCCTTCCCAGGCAGATCGTCCGCCTGGGCCGAATTTTTTATAGAAAGATGAAGGCATCGCCACTAGTCTCGCCTTTGCGCTCGGCCGCATTGGAGAAACGAATTGGCGTATACACCCGGACCATGGCCATGGCGCCCCTGATTGCGCCGGCTGCGTTCCGTCTGCCGTCGGATGAGGCGCTGCGGGCTCGCTTTCGCCACGTTACGACGTGGGTCTTTGACCTGGACAACACTCTTTATCCGCCGGACAGCGGAATCTGGCCTCGGATCGACGAACGGATCACCCTGTTCCTTGTTGAGCTTTTCGGTATTGACGGCCAGTCGGCACGAGCGCTTCATAAGCACTATTATTCGCGTCATGGCACCACCCTTCGAGGGCTCATTGAGGCGCACATCGACCAAGTCGACCGCTTTCTCGACTTTGTCCACGACATCGACCGCTCGGGGCTGAAGCCTGATCCGATCCTTGCGCGTGAAGTCGCGCGGCTTCCCGGGCGCAAGCTGATTTTCACCAACGGCTCGCGAAACCATGCGCTCCTCACCGCGAAGCAACTCGGGCTCGACGGGCTGTTCGAGGACGCGTTCGACATCGTCGCGGCGGGGCTGACGCCGAAGCCGACCGAGGCCGCCTATGATGCTTTTCTCGAACACTGCGGGGTCAATCCCCAGACCGCGGCGATGTTCGAGGACGTGGCGCGGAACCTCGTCGTGCCGAAGGCCAAAGGCATGACCACGACCCTGATAACGACCAAGGCCGGACACGCTGACCACCGAGAGGCCGACGACCGGGCGATCGCCGGCGCAGCGGACGTTGCGGACTTCGTCACCGACGATCTCTCGGAATTCCTCGCCCGACTCAATTCGCTGTGAGGCCTGCAGCAGCGGGCTCCTTGCGTTTTCCGGCATTCAGCGTCGCCAAAACGTTTCGCCAGCCCCTCGCAAGTCGCTGAAATCATTGGGCGCGAAATCTTCTGATTTCGCGTAATGCTTTGCTTTCAATGACTTGGACCCAGTTTTATTTCGCCGTTTTTCGCCTGCCGCCTTGCCGCCCGCCTCCGCCGTTGCCGGAGGGTCTCGGCTTTGCGGCGATCAAGGCATCATACCCGGAATTTCTTGGAAAGGGAAGCCATTTCTCCGTTTTCTGATTCTATCGAGCCGCCGGCGATCCGGCCAACGAGCCGCGGGCTCTGGACGGATTGGTCATCCGAACTCGACCCGCGAGCCTTGGACCTGGGGAGGCGGGGCGGTCGAGAAGGAGGGACGGGGCGGTTGGCCGGGATCGCCACGTCGCGCCTCTGGCGCTCGTCGCGATGATGGCCTGGGCTTGCGCGCTTCTATCGCGCCTGTTTCCCCGTCGCCGTCAGATGGGCGTCGAGCGCAGCCGGGTTGGCGATGAGGTCGGCGCTCGGCGCCGCGTAGGCGATGGCGCCGCGGTCGAGCACGATCGCCTCGTCGGTGAACGGCAGCACCTTCTTCGGCTTCTGCTCGACGATGATCATCGATAAGCCGGCGCGGGCGAGCTCGCGCAGCGCGGCCAACAGCTCGTCGACGATGATCGGCGCCAGGCCCTCGGTCGGCTCGTCGAGCAGGATGAGGCGCGGATTGAGCACCAGCGCCCGGCCGATCGCCAGCATCTGCTGCTCGCCGCCCGACAATTGCCGGCCCATATTGCCGCGCCGCTCCTGAAGCCGGGGAAAAAGCCCGTAGACGCGCTTGGCTGTCCACTGGCCCGGAAGTTCGACTGCGGTGAGGTTCTCTTCGACGGTGAGCGAGCGGAAGATGTTGCGCTCCTGCGGCGTCCAGCCGATCCCCCGCCGCGCCCGCAAGTGCGGCGGTAATGCCGTGATGTCCTCGCCGGCGAGCGTAACTCTGCCGCCGAAACGGTCGGTGACGCCGATCAGCGAATCGATCAGCGTCGTCTTGCCGACGCCGTTGCGTCCGAGCAGCGCGAGCGACTGGCCGTCCTGAACTGCGAAAGAGAGGCCCTGGATCACCCGCGCCTCGCCGTAGCCCGCGCTGAGGTTCTCGACGCTGAGAAGCTCAGACATGGGCGTCCTCGCCGAGATAGACCGCCTTGACCCGCTCGTCCGCCGCGATCGCCTCGGGCGGACCTTCGGTCAGGAGCCTTCCCGCCACCAGCACCGAGATGCGGCTGGCGAAGTTGAACACGAGGTCCATGTCATGCTCGATGAGGAGGATGGCGACGTCGGCGGGCAGGGCGGCGAGCGCGGCCAGGATGTCCCGCCGCTCCTCCTCCGGCACGCCGGCGGCGGGTTCGTCGAGCAAAAGCACGCGCGGGCGCGTGGCGAGGGCGAGCGCGATTTCGAGCAGCCGCTGCTTGCCGTAAGCGAGCTTGCGGGTCGGCTGGTCGAGGTCGCCGGCGAGGCCGAACCGGGCGAGCAGGTCCTCGATCTCGACGACGATCGCCGCCCGCCCGCCCGCCACGCGCCAGAAGTCGGCGCCCGAGCCGTTGCGCTCGGAGATCGCCAGCCCAAGCGACTCGGCGGGCGTCAGGTCGGGGAACAGCTGGTTGATCTGGAAGGTGCGCGTGAGGCCCCGCCTGACCCGGGCGTGGGACGCAAGATGAGTGACGTCATGGCCTTCGAGCAGGACCTGCCCCGCAGTCGGCGGGATCACGCCGGTCAGCAAATTGATCAGCGTCGTCTTTCCGGCGCCGTTGGGACCGATCAGGGCCTGCCGCGCGCCGGGCTCAATTGAGAACGACACGTCGTCGGTTGCGATCAGCGCGCCGAAATTGCGGCTAAGCCCGCGCGCCTCGAGCGCCGGCGCGGTCACGCGACGCCCCGGCGGGCGGCGCCGGGCGCAAAGGAGGCGACGAGCCGGCGGAGCCGCTCGCCGATCCGCTCTCGGCCGGCGAGCACCAGGATGACCAGGGCGAGGCCGATCCAGAATTCCCAATATTCGGGCGTCGCCGCGGAGATCACGTCGCGGAGAATGATGAACGCCGCGGCGCCGATCAGGCCGCCATAGAGCCAGCCCGCCCCGCCGATGATGAGCATCAGCATCACGTCGGCCGAGCGGTGGAAATCGAACAGGTCGAGCGAGACGATCTGCGTCGTTTCGGCGAGCAGCGCCCCGGCCACGCCCGCATAGGCCGCCGCAAGCGTATAGATCGCAACGATCCGCCGGCTGGTGGCGATGCCGAGCGCGCTGGCGCGCAGGCGGTTCTCACGGATCGCGGCCAGCGCGAGACCGAAGGGCGATTGCGCGAGGCGCCGCGCGATCGCAAACAGGATGAAGAGGACAGCGAAGCTGTAGAGCGCAGCGTTGCGCTGGCCGGTGAAATCGATCGGGAACAGGCCGAGCAGCCGGCCGGGCGAGAAGTTGAGGCCGTCGGCGCCGCCGGTGATCCAGGCGTTGCGGTTGGCGACTTCGCCCAGCATGAGCGAGACGCCGAGCGTGACCATGAGCCGGGTGAGATCGGCGCCGCGCAACAGGAGCGGCGCGGTGATAAGGCCGACGATGGCGGCGACCGCGGCGCCGAAGACGAGCCCGAGCGTCGGGTCGGCGAGGCTTTTGCTCGCCAGGATCGCCGCCGCATAGGCGCCGAGGCCGAAAAACGCCGCGTGTCCGAGCGAGACGATTCCGGCAAGGCCAAGGATGAGGTCGAGCGAGAGGGCGAAGAGGCCGGCAATGATGACCTCGTTGATGATCCCCGCCCGCGCCGGCAGAGCGACGATCGCGGCGAGCACTGCAAGCCAGAACAGGATCTCGCCCCAGCGCCAGCGAGCGCGGCGATGCAGGTGGGCGGCGAGGCGGGCCGTCGCGGCGCTCGCATCGGCCGCGCTCACCGCCCGTCCCCGCGCGCGAACAACCCCTGCGGCCGCACGATCAGCGTCACCACCATCACCGCGTAGATGATGAACGCGCCGATCGAGGGAACATAGTATTTGCCGGCGACGTCGAGAATGCCGAGCAGGAGCGAACCGAACAGGGCGCCCAGGATGCCGTTCGAGCCGCCGACGGTGACGACGATGAGGAAAGTCACCAGGAATTTCACCGGAAACGACGGATCGATGCCGCCGACGACATCGGCGGCCAGCGCCCCGCCGAGGCCGGCCAGCCCGCTGCCGACGGCGAAGGCGATGGCGAAGATGCGGCCGACATCGACGCCGAGGCCCTGGGCGACGCGCGCGTCGTCGACCGCCGCCCTCAGTTGCGCCCCGAACCGGGTCCTGACCAGGAAGGTCTGCAGGCCCAGGGCGATGATCCCGCAGACGAGGATGATGAACAGCCGATAGACGCCGATGCCGACGCCGTGAAAATCGATCCGTCCGCTGAGCCATTGCGGCAGATGAACCTGCTGCGGCTCGTCGCCGATGAGGTAAGCGGCGACCGGCATCGCCATCAGCACCAGCCCGATGGTGAACAGCACCTGGTCGAGCGGACTCGCGCCATAGAGCCGCCGATAGAGCGAGCGCTCGAGCGCGACGCCCAGGATCGCCGGAACCACAAACGCCGCGGGCAGCGTGAGCAGGAACGGGACGCCGGCGCGGTTCATCATCAGCGCGGTGACATAGCCGCCGACCATGGCGAACGCGCCGTGGGCGAGGTTGATGAAATTCATCAACCCCAGCGTCACCGACAGTCCGCTCGCCAGCACGAATAGCAGCACGCCGTAAGCCACGCCGTCGAGCAGGATGGTCAGCATGGGCCCCCCTCTCCCCGTGGGAGAGGCGTCGGGGGTGAGGGCCCCACGCCCAGCAATTGAACGGTCACAGTATAGGACCCCTCATCCGGCGCTCCGCGCCACCTTCTCCCCGAGGGAGAAGGGGTCGATTGCCTGCGCCGGCCATCTCCATTCCCTATGCCGTCTAATGTTTCGCCGCCTTGTACGGGTCCTTCACCTCGGGGATGGTTGCGAACTCGACGTTATAGAGCGCGCCGTCCTTCTTCTCGACCTTGCGGACATAGATGTTCTGGACGATGTCGCGCGTCTCCGGATCGATCGAGACCGGTCCGCGCGGGCTCATCCAGCTCATGCCCTTCATCGCCGCGATCAGGGCGTCGCCGCTCGCGTCGCCTTTGGTCTTTTCGAGCGCCCTGTAAATGAGGTCCATGCCGTCATAGGCGCCGACCGCCATGAAATTGGGGCGCATGCCATTGTTGGCCTTCTCGAACGCGGCGACGAAGGCCTTGTTCTCGGGCGAATCATGGTCGGCCGAATAGTGATGCGTGGTCACCGCGCCAAGCGCCGGATCGCCGATGTCGGCGAGAAGGTCGTCGTCGGTCACGTCGCCGGTGCCGATGAGCTTGATCCCCGACTTGTCGAGGCCGCGCTCGACGAATTCCTTCATGAATATCGCGCCCTGGCCTGACGGCACAAAGACGAAGACCGCGTCCGGCGCGTCGTCCTTCACCCGTTGCAGGAAGGGGGCAAAGTCCGGATTCTTGAGCGGCACGCGGATCTTCTCGGCGATCGTCCCGCCGTTCTTCTCGAACGTTTCTGAGAACCATTTCTCGGCGTCATTGCCCGGGCCATAGTCGGCGACGATGGTGACGACCTTCTTGATCCCGTTCTTGGCCGCCCACTCGGCCATCGGCGCCGACGCCTGCGGCAGGGTGAACGAGGTGCGGACGATATAGGGCGATTTCTCGGTGATCATCGCGGTCGCCGCGGCGGAGACGATCTCCGGAACCTTGGCCTCGGTCGCCACCGGGGCGGTGGCGAGCGCGAGCGGGGTGAGCCCGAAGCCCATCAGCACCTTGGCGTGATCGTTGCCGACCAGTTCCTCAGCGAGGCGCTTGGTCACGTCGGGCGCGCCGGTGTCGTCTTTGACCTCGAGCACGATCTTCTTGCCGGCGACCGTGTCGCCATGCTGCTGGAGATAAAGCTCGGCGCCGGCGCGCTCCTGTTTTCCGGTCGAGGCCTGCTGGCCGGTCATCGGCAGGATCATCCCGATGGTCACGGTATTGTCGTCGGCCAACGCCGGCGCGGCGACAAGCACAGCGCCCACCGCGGCGCCCAGCATCCAGATTTTCGACATTGACGCTTTCTCCTCCCACTCGGCCTTCCTCGGCCGATCTGCGGTTGTTCGATATTCGAAGTGGCGCGACGCTAACCTCTCGCGGCCCGGAGAGGAAGTGCGACCTTCCGCCTATGTCGGTTTCAGCCCTCGCGGGCGGCAGGATCGAGCGCATCGAGGATCCGATCGGCCAGAATGCGATAGTCGGCGGCCTCCGCCGAGGTCGCCCGCAGGCCGAGCTCCCCGATCGCCTGCTCCCACTCGACCGAGGCGCGCGACATTTCGCCCTTGAGGCCGAGCAGGTCGACGGTGAGCGCCACTTCGCGCATTTCCGCAGCGCGCCGGATGCCGTGGGTCATCACCCGCTCGAGCATATAGGCCGACCGCCTCCTCCAGCCGAAGCCGGGATAGGTGTCGTCGAGCGAATCCAGCACGGTCTCGATCACCCCGGCTTTGGTCCCGGCGAGCACACATTCGCAGACCAGCGCCTCGAGGCCCTTCATCATGATCGAGCGGATCATCTTCACCGCCGAGGCGGCGCCGACCGGGCCCGGGTGGATTTTGGCCGACATGTCGAGGGCGGCGAGCGCCGCCGCCGCAGCCTCGGCGTGCGGGCCCCCGATCAAGAGCGGCGTGCGATGGAGGCGTGGATGGACCGCCGCCATCACCGCGACATCGACATAGCGGGCGCCCGCGGCCTCGATCGCTTTGCCAGTCCGGACTTTGGTCTGCGGCGCGCATGAATCGCAGTCGAAGAAGAGCGCGCCCTTTATAAGGCCCGGCGCCGCCGCGAGCGCGGCTTCGTGCGCCTGGTCGGCGGTGACGACGGAGAACACCGCCTCGGCGCCGGTCACCGCCTCAGGCGCGCTCGACGCGCCGACGATGTTGGCCGCCGCATAGTCGGCCCGTTTCGCCGCCCGCACCTGCGGGTCGGGGGAATCGGTCATGATGTCGTAGGCGCATACGCGCGCCTTGAAGCCCGGGCTCGTGCGCCAGCCGTCGAGAAAGGCGCGCGCCGCCTCGCCGAAGCCGATGAAGGCGATCGCGCCTGAGGCGATGGTCGATTCTGTCATGAGGGTCCGGGCGCTCCGCTTGCCGCAGTCCCGCCTGGTGATGACAAGGCCGGGGTTGGCGGCTAGTTTCATCTTAGGAGGAAACCCCGCTCGATGAACACCATCCTTTCGCCGCGCCCGGGACGGGTATGAGTCTTCGGCTAGTCGGCCTCTCGTCGATGGCGACAAGGCATATTCTTGCCGAGCTTGCGCGCGACTATGAGCAGCGGAACAGGGTGACGGTCGAGATCCGCTCGATGGGCGGGATCGAAGCGGCGAAACTGGCGCGGGCAGGAGAGCGCACGGACATTGTCGCGCTGGCGTCGAAGGTCATGCGCGAGCTCGAGGCCGAAGGCCATGTCGTCAGGGGCAGCGTGACCGGCTTCGCCCGGTCCGAGATCGGGCTCGCGGTGAGGGCGGGCGCGCCGCGGCCTTCGATCGTTAGCGAAGATGCGATGCGGCAGGCGATGGCCAAGGCTGGCAGGGTGGGCTACTCGACCGGACCCAGCGGTGATCATTTCCTCGCGCTCTGCGCGAAGTGGGGTCTCGGCGATAGTGTAGCTGCGCGCGCGCTCAAGGCGCCGCCGGGCGTGCCGGTGGCGACGCTGGTGGCAAGCGGCGAGGCCGACCTCGGCGTTCAGCAGCTCAGCGAGCTGATCGGCCAGCCGGGGATCGACGTCGTCGGCCCGCTGCCGCCCGAGATCCAGGCGGTGACGGTGTTTTCGGCCGGTGTGTCGACGACATCGGCCGAGCCGGAAGCCGCGCTGGCTTTTGTGACCTATCTGGCCTCGGTCGCAACCGAGACCGCCAAACGCCGCCACGGCATGGAGCCCGCATGAGCAAAGATTCGCCCTTGAGGAGCAACGCATGATCATCGACTGCCACGGCCACTATACGACCGCGCCGAAGGCGCTCGAGGCGTGGCGTAACCGTCAGATCGCCGGGATCAAGGACCCGGCCCAGGCGCCCAAGGTCGCCGAGCTCAAGATCAGCGACGACGAGCTTCGCAAGTCGATCGAGACCAACCAGCTCAAGTTCATGAAGGAGCGCGGCTCGGATCTCACCATCTTCAGCCCGCGCGCCAGTTTCATGGCCCATCACATCGGCGACTTTGCCGTAAGCTCGATCTGGGCCGCGATCTGCAACGAGCTCTGCTTCCGCGTCTCGAAGCTCTTTCCCGATCACTTCATTGGCGCGGCTATGTTGCCGCAGAGCCCCGGGGTCGAGCCGAAGACCTGCATTCGGGAACTCGACAAATGCATGCGCGACTACGGCTTCGTCGCCATCAACCTCAACCCCGACCCCTCCGGGGGGCATTGGACGAGCCCGCCGCTCACCGACCGCTGGTGGTACCCGATCTACGAGAAGATGGTCGAGTGGGACATCCCGGCGATGGTCCATGTCTCGACCAGTTGCAACCCTTGCTTCCACACCACCGGTGCCCACTACATCAACGCCGACACGACCGCGGTGATGCAGTTCATCCAGGGCGATCTGTTCAAGGATTTCCCGACCCTGCGCTTCGTCATTCCCCATGGCGGCGGCGCCGCGCCGTATCATTGGGGGCGCTATCGCGGGCTGGCGCAAGAACTGAAGAAGCCGCTGCTAACCGAGCAGATCCTGAAGAACGTCTTCTTCGACACCTGCGTCTATCACCAGCCGGGTGTCGACCTGCTGACCAAGGTGATCCCGGTCGACAACATCCTGTTCGCCAGCGAGATGATTGGCGCCGTCAGGGGCGTCGACCCGGAGACGGGGCACAACTACGACGACACCAAACGCTACGTTGAAGCTACCGCAAACTTGAGCGCCGAGGATCGCCACAAAGTCTATGAGGGCAACGCCCGGCGGGTCTATCCGCGGCTCGACAAGGTGCTGAGGGCGAAGGCGCGCTGACGATGGCGTTTCTTGCTGTCATTTCGGATCAGGCACGTAAGGACGCGGAGCACCAGGATCGGCGAAGGCGCTGCTAGCACAGTGCGCCAGCGATGATCATTCCGCGGCGACACGTGCGAACGGAGAAATGCGCTGGCGCGGGCTGCGGGCATGAACCCACGATCGCGTGAGGTGATCCGGCCACTTGAGTTTGGTAATGTGGTGGCGCAATGAGCGAGACCCGCAAACTCGCCGCAATTCTAATCTCCGATGTCGTCGGCTTCAGCCGGCTCGCCGGCATCGACGAGCAGCGGACGCTTGCGCGCCTGCGCGCGCTGAGGGGCGATCTTGTTGAGCCCGCCGTCGCCGCCCATCACGGCCGCATTGTCAAAGGCACCGGCGACGGTTCGATCATCGAATTTCGCAGTGTGGTGGACGCAGTGCGTTGCGCCATCGAAGTACAGAACGGTCTGATCGAGCGTAACGGCGGGGTGCCTCCGGAAAGGCGGATCGAATTTCGCGTAGGCATCCATGTTGGAGAGGTCGTCGAGGAGAGCGACGGCGACCTCATGGGCGATGCCGTCAATATCGCCGCGCGACTGGAGGGGATTGCGAAGCCGGGAGCCATCTGTCTCTCAGAGGACGCCTATCGACAGGTCAAGGGGCGGCTCGAGATGGCGGTCACAAATCTCGGCGACACCCATCTCAAGAACATCGCGGAGCCGGTGCGGACCTATTTGGTCGAGGTCGGCAGGCCCGATGAGTCACTGAAGCAGGGGCCGGCCCCCCTGCGTCGGCTCGTCGCCTCTCTCGCCGCTCGGGTGGCGCTGGCGATCCTGATCGTCGCGGGCGCCGCGGGTTGGTACGCTGTCGCCAACAGACGCTCAACCACCACCGGATCGTCCCTAGGGCCGACGGCGTCTTCATCGGAACCGGCTGTCGCCGCCGCGGGCTCGGATTCCATCGACGGCAAGCCCTCAACAACCGAGACCCCGTCCACAACGCCGACGGCTCCCTCGACCGGATCGACTGTCGACGTGATGCCCGCCACGAACAACCCGCCGTTGACGCCGTCGCATACCCAGGCCCGACGTCAGGAGCGGCCCGCGTGGACGAGCCAGCCCGATACCGAGCCTACGGCGAGAAGGATTGTGCGCTCTTCAGCAAGGGCCCAGCCATCAAACCCAGAACCGGCGCAATCTCCTTCAAGCGAGAGCGATTCGGATTGTTTTGTCTCTGCCGCGCAGACCAACGCCAACCACGTGTCGTGCGCCTATTTGCGTGGCCAGGCGCCAAAAGCGGAGCCGGAACAACCTCGCTCCGTCGAAAGCGCTTCGGGCTCATTGCAACATTGCTCGGTTTCGGCGGCGCAGACCAATGCGAACCACGTGTCTTGTGCGTATTTGCGGGGATATTGACGATCAGATCATTCCTTCCCGCCAATCGGTTCTGACTTCCAGATTCAGGCGGCGCTTGCCGGCCCGCTATCCGGCCGGTCCCGCCGTTCCGTAAACGGTCGCTCCGCGTAAAGCGGTCCGAGCCAAAGTCAGGCGCGACTCTGCTTTCAACCTATATGATGGAGCCCGGTAGCGCGTCTCGCGGCTCCGGTCGCGTTGAACGTCGGAGGCGAGACCCTTCCCTCGCCTCATGCGCCCTTTTCATCCGCCTGCGGAGAGCGGCGATGAAGAACTCGGCGACGCTCGACAAAGTCGCGTCGTTGCGGAACGCGACATAGGTGCGAATTGTCGTGTCTTCTTCGATCGGAATGACTTTGAGGCCAAAGCTGTTTCGTTCCGCAAGCGTGAAGCCGTCGACCACCCCAATGCCGAGATTCTGGCGGACCAGCGCGCAGACCGTAACTCCGAACCGCGCCTTGATCGGCACGCGGTACTGAAGCCGGGCGCGGTCGAAGGTGTTCGCGATGATCCGGCCATAGGGATCGCGCGACTCGATCCCGATCAAGGGATGGGCCGCGATCTCCGCGGCGGTGATCCGGGTCCGCGGCGCGAGCGGATGGTCTTCCGCAACGATGCAATAGAGTTGCCCCTCGGCCAGCGGTTCGAACGTGATCGCAGGATGCTCGAGGCGCGAGCTGACCGCCGCCACTTCGCCGTGCCCAAGCAGCAGAAAGTCGATCGCATCCTCGATCTTGAGTACGTCGAGATCGATCAGCAGATCGGGATAGCGTCGCCGGAGGTCCGCCACTGCCAGCGGAGCCATGACATGGGCGATGCTGGGCGTCGCCCCGAACTTGAATTCCGCGCCCTCGCCGCGCTCGAGCGCTCCGATCGCGAACTGAAGGTTCTCGAGGTTGCGATGAAGCTCATTGATCTGGGCGAAAATGGATCTCGCCTCGGAGGCCGGGACGAAACGTCCGCCGCGCCGCGAGAACAGCTTCGCGCCGAGCGAATCCTCGGTGTGCTTCATCAGCCGGCTGAGCCCGGGCGCCGCGACGTTAAGAAGTCGCGCCGCGCCGGCGATCGTCCCAGTCAGCATGACCGCGCGGATGACCTCGATCTGACGCAGGGTGAGCATAGCGAACTCGACCGCAGAAGGGTTTCTAATCGTAACATGATGTTACGATAGACATCAATATTGGTATTTGACGGTCTGGAGGCACGGAGTCACTACACTGGGAATCAGATTGGGCGTCTCGCGGGCAAGGAAACTTAAGGGAGAGGGGCTTTCAGGGTGCTCAGGTGGTCGATCGCATCGGTCTGCATGGGCGGGGCGCTCGAAGACAAGTTCGCCGCCGCGGCCAAGGCCGGCTTTCGCGCCGTCGAGATTTTCGAGAACGATCTGACCTTCTTCCGCGGCAAGCCGCGCGACGCGCGACTGCTGGCTGCCGATCTCGGGCTGGAGATCGTCGCGCTGCAGCCCTTGCGCGACTTCGAGGCGATGCCCGACCCCATTCGGGCCAAGAACTTCGAGCGCGCGGCGAGGAAGCTAGACCTCATGCACGAGCTCGGCGCGCGCCTGTTGTGTCTCTGTTCCAATGTGTCGCCCGACGCGATCGACGACGCCTCCCGCGCGGCGCGGGATCTCGCGGACCTCGCCGATCTCGCCCGCCAACACGGCATGCGCATCGGCTACGAGGCGCTCGCGTGGGGGCGCTGGGTCAAGGACTGGACCCAGGCCTGGGAGATCGTGCGCGCCGCCGATCGCGACAATCTCGGCATCGTCCTCGACAGCTTCCACATCTGCGTCCGCGCCAATCCGATCGAGCCGATCGCAGCCCTGCCGCCCGAGCAGATTGCTCTCGTACAGGTGGCCGACGCTCCCGCCCTGGTGATGGACCCGCTGTCGCTGAGCCGCCACTATCGCTGCTATCCCGGCCAGGGCGATTTTCCGATCGTCGACTATCTCGACGCCGTCGCCCGCTCCGGCTACCGGGGCCCGCTCTCGCTCGAGATTTTCAACGACCAGTTCCGCGGCGCGTCCGCTGCGGCGATCGCGATCGACGGCATGCGCTCGCTGCGCGCCGCCGGTGAAGCGCTGGCGGCGAATCGGGCCGCGCGCGGCGAGCCGCCGCTCGCCGACTTGCCGCCGCTGCCGCCGGCGCCGGTGGTCGAGCGGGCCGAGTTCATCGAATTCGCGGTCAATGACGCTGCGGCCAGCGAATTCACGGCGCTGATCGAGGGCGTTGGCTTCCGCTGCGCCGGCCGCCACCGGTCGAAAGACGTCGAGCTTTATTCGCAGGGCGAGATCAATCTCGTCCTGAACCGCGAGCGCGAGGGCTTCGCCCATTCGTTCTCGCTGCTGCACGGACCCTCGGTGTGCGCGCTCGCGCTCGGCGTCGACTCGGTCGATAAGGCGCTCGAGCGGGCGAGCGCGCTCGAGTGCCAGACCTACGTCGGTAAGATCGGACCCGGCGAAGCCACCGTGCCCGCGGTCGCCGGAGTCGAAGGCAGCCTGATCTACTTTGTCGGCTCGGGCGACCCGGCGTGGCGCGCTGATTTTGCCCCGGTCAAGCCGCTCGGCCCCGAAGGTCCTCTCATGAAGGTCGACCATCTCTCCAATGTCGTGCGCCGTGGCGAATTCCTGACCTGGTCGCTGTTTTATGGCTCCGTCCTCGGACTCATGCCGCAGCCGCAGGTCGAGCTGGCCGATCCGCATGGCGCGTTCTTCAGCCGCCTGTTGCGCAGCCCGAACGGCGAACTCAGGATCGCGCTCAACATCGGCGAGGGCGGCGCGACCGGCGCCTCCCGCTTTCTCGACGCGTTCGGCGGCTCAGGCTTCCAGCAGATCGCGCTCTCGACCGACGATATTTTCGCCGCCGTCGAGGCGGCGAAGGCGAACGGCGTCGCCTTCCTGGCGATCCCCGACAACTACTACGACGATCTCGCGACCCGCTTCGACATCGCTCCCGGTCTGCTCGCTCGGATGCGCGCGCTGGGCGTGCTGTACGACCGGGCGAAGGATGGGGAGTTTTTCCACATCTACACCCGAACCTTCCAGGACCGTTTCTTCTTCGAACTCGTCGAGCGCCGCAATTACGACCTCTTCGGCGCAGCCAACACGCCCGTCCGGCTCGCCGCCCAAGCGAGTCTCGTCGACGCCGAGCGGCGAGCGGAAGCCGAATTCGAATGAGCGCGCCCGTCAGACATCGCGAAGAGGGCAGGCGCGCCGCGGCGATCCCGAGGCGTCGCGCCTCCCCTCGATCCCTGGATCGCTTCCCCCCGCGCTCTGGACCCGGGGGTCGCGATGACTGCGATGGTGGTTGGAACAGGGTAGAAATGGATCTGAGGGGAGCCGCTTTTCCATGCTGAACGGCGCGACCCAAATCATCGCCCATGTCGGTTATCCGACGACGACGTTCAAATCGCCGATGATCTACAACCCATGGTTCGAAAAGTGCGGAATCAACGCCGCCGTGGTGCCGCTCGGCGTCAGAAGCGAAGATTTCGCCCGCGCCTTCCCGGAGATTTGCCGCTTCGCCAATTTCCACGGCGCGCTGATCACCATGCCGCACAAGATTGCGGTCATTGGCCTCATCGACAACGTATCGACCGCGGTCAAAGTCGCCGGCTCGTGCAACGCCGTCCGCCGGGACAAAGACGGCCGGCTCGTTGGCGACATGTTCGATGGCGAGGGGTTCGTGCGCGGAATGGCGCGACATGGACGCTCGCTGAAAGGCGCTAAGGTCCTCGTTGTCGGGTCGGGCGGCGTCGGCTCGGCGATCGCCGCCTCGTCCGCCGCCGCGGGCGCGGCCGAGATCGGTCTTTACGACGTGAGCGCCCCAGCGATGGAGGCGCTCGCGGGCCGGCTCAGGCAGAACTATCCCGGTCTCGCGGTCTCCCTCGGATCGAACGATCCGACCGGTTTCGACGTCGTCGTCAACGCGACGCCGCTTGGCATGAAGGCCGGCGATCCGATGCCCGTCGACGTCGCCCGGCTCAAGCCCTCGACCTATGTCGGCGAGGTGGTGATGAAGCAGGAGACGACCGCGTTTCTCGCCGCAGCGCGGGCGCGCGGCTGCGAAACCCAGGTCGGGATCGACATGCTGTTCGAGCAGGTCCCCGCCTATCTCGAATTCTTCGGCTTTCCGACCGCCACTGCGAGAGAACTGAGGGCGGTCGCCAAGGTCGACTACTAAGAGCCGGGGCCGGCCAAAAAGCAGGGAGGAACAAATGACTGCAGCAACCATGCACGAGCCGCAGGGCCGGCATCAGACCAGGATCGCCGCCGCCAGCGGCTGGATCGGCTCGGCGCTCGAGTACTACGACTTCTTTATCTACGCGACCGCCGCCTCGCTGGTCTTTCCGCAAATCTTCTTCCCGTCGACCAACCCCACGGTCGCCATTGTCGCGTCGCTCGCGACCTATGGCGTCGGCTATGTCGCCAGACCCATCGGCGCTTTCGTGCTCGGCCATCTGGGCGACACTCATGGTCGAAAAAACGTGCTGCTCGTGTGCCTGTTCCTGATGGGCCTCTCGACGATGGCGGTCGGGCTGCTTCCGACCTATTCGCAGGTCGGCGTCTGGGCGCCGGTCCTGCTCGTTGTGTTGCGCCTGATCCAGGGATTTGCGGTCGCTGGCGAGATCTCGGGGGCGAGCTCGATGATACTCGAACACGCGCCGTTCGGGCGGCGCGGCTATTTCGCCAGCTTCACTCTCCAAGGCGTGCAGGCGGGACAGATTCTGGCTGCGGCGGTGTTTCTGCCCTTGAGCTACGGGCTTTCGAACGAGGCCTTCGTCGCCTGGGGCTGGCGGGTCCCGTTCGTACTCAGCGTCATCGTCCTGATCGCGGGCTACATCATCCGGCGAGAGGTGGACGAGACGCCGGCCTTCACCGAGGAGCGAGGACACGGCGACGTGCCGAAGGCGCCGGTGATCGACGCGATCAGCAACCATTGGCCGGACATGCTGCGGGTCATCTGCATGGCGTTGATGAACGTCATTCCGGTGGTGGCGACGATTTTCGGCGCCGCCTACGCGGTGCAGCCGGCCTATGGCGTCGGCATGGACAGGACCATCTATCTGTGGATCCCGGTGATCGGCAATATCGTCGCCATCATCGTGATTCCGCTCGTCGGCGACCTCTCCGACCGGATCGGCCGGCGGACGCCGATCATCGTCGGGTCGCTTGTGGCTGGCCTTCTTGCCTTCGCCTACCTCTACGCCATCAGTATCAAGAACGTGCCGGTCGCGTTCGTTATCTCGATCCTGATGTGGGGCGTCGTCTATCAGGGCTATAACGCGGTCTTTCCGAGCTTCTACCCCGAGCTGTTCCCGACCCGCGTCCGCGTTTCCGGCATGGCGATCGCGCAGAACATCGGCACCATGCTGACAGCGCTCTTGCCGGCTCTGTTCGCAACCGTCGCCCCGCCTGGCTCCGCCAACGTGCCGCTGACGGTCGGCGCATTGGCTTTCGGCGTGACGGTCATTGCTTCAATCGCCTGTTGGACAGCGCGGGAAACCTTCCGCATCCATCTCAACGATCTCGGCGAACCCGGCGCGCCGTCGGTCGACAAGACCGAGTACGATCGCCTGCGCCAGCAAAGCATTGCCTCTGCTGCGTGACAGGGTCTATGAACAGGGCCGCCGCGGCGCTCATCCGCATCGCGAAGAAGCGCTGCTGGGGAGGCTGGAAGGAGGAGCGATGACTGAGCTCGGCGTCGTCAGACGCAATATCAAGCGCGCCGACCGCGCCGCCGTTGAGGCGCTCGGCCGCTATGGCGTCGCGACTGTGCATGAGGCGATGGGTCGGGTCGGACTGATGAAGCCGTACATGCGGCCGATCTATCCGGGCGCGCTAATCTCCGGAACGGCGGTGACGGTGCTGCTGCATCCGGGCGACAACTGGATGATGCATGTGGCCGCCGAACAGCTCGAGGCTGGCGACATCGTTGTGGCGGCGCTCACCGCCGAATCGACCGATGGCTTCTTCGGCGATCTGCTCGCGACCAGCTTCAAGGCGCGCGGCGCCAAGGGCCTGGTCATCGACGCTGGCGTCCGCGACGTCAAGGCGCTGACCGAGATGGGCTTCCCGGTCTGGAGCAAATGCGTGAGCGCCAAGGGCACGGTCAAATCGACGCTGGGCTCGGTCAATATTCCGGTCATCTGCGCCGGCGCGCTGGTGCATCCTGGCGACGCCATCGTCGCCGACGACGACGGGGTGGTCGTCGTGCCGGCCGAATGGGCGGAGAAGACGGCGGACGCCGCCGCGGCGCGAGAGGCCAACGAGGACGACAAGCGCGCCAAGCTCGCCGCCGGCGTGCTTGGTCTCGACATGTACAAGATGCGCGAGCCGCTCGCCAAAGCCGGCCTCAAATATACCGACTGAAGGCCCCTCGAGAATGAACGCCGCCGTGAGACCCGTCACCGGGCCGTTCGAGAAAACCAAGGGCTGGCTCGATTGGTACGATGGCCCGAGCAAGCCCCGCCTCAAGCTTCCAGCCGGAGCCATCGACGCCCATTGCCACGTGTTCGGGCCCGGCGCCGAGTTTCCTTACGCGCCCGAGCGCAAATATACCCCTTGTGACGCCAGCAAGGCGCAATTGTTCGCGTTGCGCGACCATCTCGGCTTTTCTCGCAATGTCGTCGTCCAGGCGACCTGCCACGGCGCCGACAACAGCGCCATGGTCGACGCAATCGCTTCGAGCGGCGGCAAGGCGCGCGGCGTCGCCACGGTGCGCCGCGACGTGAGCGACGCGGAATTGAAGCGGCTTCATCAGGCAGGCGTGCGCGGCGTCCGGTTCAACTTCGTCAAGCGGCTGGTCGACTTCACGCCCAGGGACGAACTGATCGAGGTTGCCGGCCGCATCGTCGAGCACGACTGGCACGTCGTCGTCTATTTCGAGGCCGCCGATCTGCCGGAGCTGATCGACTTCTTCACCGCGCTGCCGACCACCGTCGTCGTCGACCACATGGGCCGCCCGGACGTGACCAAGCCGGTCGACGGTCCCGAATTCTCGCGCTTCCTCAAATTCATGGACGACTACGAGAACGTCTGGTGCAAGGCGACCTGTCCGGAGCGCCTGTCGGTTTCCGGCCCGCCAGCCCTTAATGGCGAGAGCCATGCCTATCGCGACGTCGTCCCGTTCGCGCGCAAGGTCATCGAAGAATTTCCGGACCGCGTGCTCTGGGGCACCGACTGGCCGCATCCGAACCTCAAGGGCGATATGCCGGACGACGGGCTGCTGGTCGATTTCATTCCCTCGATCGCGACCGATCCCGACTTGCAGGAGCTGCTCCTGGTGGACAATCCGATGCGGCTCTACTGGCCCGATGAAAAGTGAAGGTGAACCCATGGCGCTCGACAAGGAGTTCAAGGAGATTCCCGGCACGATCGTCTTCGACGCTGAGCAATCGCGCAAGGGCTACTGGCTCAATCAGTTTTGCATGTCGCTTATGAAGGCCGACAACCGCGCCCGCTTCAAGGCCGACGAGCGCGCCTATCTCGACGAATGGAAGATGACCGAGGAGCAAAAGCAAGCGGTTCTCGACCGCGATCTCAACCGCATGATGGCGCTCGGCGGCAACATCTACTTCTTATCGAAGATCGGCGCGACCGACGGCAAGAGCTTCCAGCAGATGGCGGGCTCGATGACCGGCATGACCGAACAGGAATACCGCGACATGATGGTCAAGGGCGGCCGGAAGATCGAGGGAAACCGCAGGATCGGGGAGGGCGGAGACGCCCA
>Ga0335076_10002240_pt1 | contig 19151 bp, 20 predicted proteins | sample Lox_Sample_25_FD_206717 | JGI IMG/M metagenome (GOLD analysis project Ga0335076, IMG submission 206717) | Soil microbial communities from Loxahatchee National Wildlife Refuge, Florida, United States - Lox_Sample_2.5 | ecosystem: Environmental > Terrestrial > Soil > Wetlands | place: USA...
CGCTGACCATCGACACCGTCCGGCCCGGCCAGCAGGTCGTGAAGCTGGTGCACGACGAGATCGCCGCCCTGTTGGGGGGCGCCCGTCGGGACCTGACCTTCGCCTCCGTAGGCCCGACGACGATTCTGCTCGTCGGGTTGCAGGGATCGGGCAAGACGACCACGGCGGCCAAGCTGGCCCGGCGGCTGAAGCTCGAGCAGAAGGCGCCGGGGCTGGTCGCGGCCGATCCGTACCGTCCGGCGGCGGCGGAGCAGCTGGAGCAGCTCGGGAAGCAGATCGGGGTTCCGGTCTTCGGGGGAAGTGGGACGCGGGAAGCGGGAAGCGTCTCGGTTTCCGACCTCGTCCGAGGCGCGGTTCGCGAGGCCGAAAAGGCCCGGTGCCGGACGGTCATCGTCGACACGGCCGGACGCCTGCAGGTCGATGCGGAGCTGATGGACGAGCTCCGCGCGGTGAAGGACGCGGTGAAGCCCAGGGACGTTCTGCTGGTCGCGGACGGGATGACCGGCCAGGACGCCGTGAAGATCGCGAAGGGGTTCCACGAGGGCGTGGGGCTCACGGGCGTGATCCTCACCAAGCTGGACGGCGACGCCCGCGGCGGCGCGGCCCTTTCGATCCACGGCGTGACCGGCGTGCCGATCGTCTACGTCGGCGTGGGCGAGAAGGTCGAGGCGCTCGAGCCGTTCGACCCCGTGCGCATGGCGGGCCGCATCCTCGGGCAGGGCGACGTGGTGGGCCTGGTGGAAAAGGCGGCCGCGGCCATCGATCTCAAGGCCGCGCAGAAGCTCGAGCAGAAGGCGCGCTCCAAGCGGGGGATGGACCTCGCGGATTTCCTGGTGGCGCTGAAGCAGATGCAGGCGATGGGGCCGATGAAGCAGGTGCTCGGGCTCTTGCCCGGGGTGAATGCGAAGGCGTTGAAGCAGGTCCCGGCCGACGACAAGCGGCTCAAGCACGTGGAGGCGATCGTCTTGTCGATGACCCCGGCCGAGCGGGCCGATCCGTCGATCCTGAACGGATCACGGCGGATGCGGATCGCGAAGGGGTCGGGGACGTCGGTACAGGAAGTCAACCGGCTGCTGGAGCAGTTCCAGCAGATGCGCAAGCTCATCAAGAGGATGTAAGGATCGTATGGCGACTCGAATCAGATTGCGGCGGATGGGGCGGAAGGGCGAGGCGCACTTCCGGATCGTGGTGGCCGACCAGGAGTCCCCGCGGGACGGCCGGTTTGTGGCGACCCTGGGGCACTACAATCCCAAGACCAAGCCCGCCACCCTGCAGGTGAACACCGAGCAGGCGCAGGCCTGGATCGCCAAGGGCGCGACGCCGACCGACACGGTGCGCTCTCTGCTCAAGCGGGCGGGAGTGTTCGGCGCACGCCCCGCGTAATCGCGCGGATCCGCAAACCGCACGGGGAGAAGGGGGAAGTGGCGATCTTCCCGCTGGTGGCGGATCCGGGAAACCTGCTGGTGCCGAAGGCGAAGGCTTTCGTCGTCGATGAAACGCGGAAGGTCCTGGCGGGACCGCTGATTCTCGGGCGGCGCCGGGCCTATCACCGGGAATGGCTCCTGGGATTCGAAGGGGTGAGCTCCCGGGCGGCGGTGGAAGAGTGGCGGGGCCAGTACCTGGCCCTGGAGGATGAGGGGTAAGGGATGCTGACGGTCAACATCGTCACCCTCTTTCCCGAGATGTTCCGTGGGGCCCTCGGCGCGAGCATTCTGGGGCGCGCGGCGGGCGCGGGGCTCGTGACGTTCCGGGTGGTGCAGCTCCGGGACTACACCCACGACCGGCATCGCACCGTGGACGACACGCCCTACGGGGGCGGGGCCGGCATGGTGCTCAGGCCGGAGCCGTTCTTCGAGGCGCTCGACGACCTTGCCCCTGCGGCCGGCACGCCGGTGATCCTGATGTCCGCCCGGGGCAAGCCCTTGGCCCACGATGACGCGGTCCGGTGGTCCCTGGCGTCCGAGATCACGGTGCTCTGCGGGCACTACAAGGATGTGGACCAGCGGGTGGCCGAGGGACTGGCCACCGAGGAAGTATCGGTCGGCGATGCGGTGCTGACCGGGGGCGAGCCGGCGGCGCTGTGCCTGGTGGACGCGGTGGTCCGGCTTCTGCCGGGGGCGCTGGGGGATCACGAGTCGGCCGCGGGGGATTCGCACTACGACGGCCTCCTGGCCCCGCCCTCGTATACGCGGCCTCCGGAATATCGGGGAATGGCGGTCCCGCCGGTGTTGCTCGGCGGCGATCATCAGAAAATCGCGGACTGGCGCGCCGCGGAGGCCGAACGGCTGACGCGCGCGCGACGGCCCGACTTGTGGCGGAGACATCGAGACGCGTAGGTTGCCGGAAACGGTAACAGACGCCCCGTGGGTTACCGGAGACAGAGGACCGTATGGAAAGACTCAGAGCGATCGAACGAGAAGGCCTGAAGACCGACATCCCGGCCTTCGACCCGGGTGATACTGTCCGCGTGATGGTCCGCGTGCGGGAAGGGGAAAAGGAGCGGCTCCAGGCCTTCGAGGGGGTGTGCATCGCGCGCCGCGGCGGCGGGATCAACGAGACCTTCACGGTCCGGAAGATTTCGGCCGGCGTCGGCGTCGAGCGGATCTTCCCGCTCCACTCGCCGTCCATTGCGCAGATCGAGATGGTGCGCCAGGGCCGGGTGCGCCGGGCCAAGCTGTATTTCCTGCGCCGGCTCGCCGGCAAGGCGGCCCGGATCCGCGAAAAGCGCGGCGACCAGACCGCCGCGGAGCAGCCGCAAGCGTGAGCGGCCGCCGCCCCTCGCTCGAGCGCGAACGCGCGCTCTGGCGCGAGGGGCGGCTGATCGTCGCCGGCATCGACGAAGTCGGCCGTGGCCCCCTGGCTGGACCGGTGGTGGCCGCGGCCGTCGTCTTGTATCCGGACCAGAAACCCATCCGCGGGCTGAACGACTCCAAGGTGCTCACCGCGAAGGCCCGCGACCGTCTGGCGCTGGAGATCCGCGCCCGGGCCCGCGCCGTCGGGGTGGGGGCCGCCAGCGTCTTCGAAATCGACCGGTGGAACATTCGCCGGGCCACCATCATCGCGATGCGCCGGGCGCTCGCCCGGCTGGGCGTCGACCCCACCGACATTCTGATCGACGGCATGCCCTGTCCCGAGCTGGGCCGGCCCCACCGGGCCATCGTGGACGGGGACGCCCGCTGCTCCTCCATCGCGGCCGCATCCATCGTCGCCAAGACGGTCCGGGACCTCCTGATGGCGCGCCTCGCCACGCGGCATCCGGGGTACGCCTGGGAAAACAACAAGGGCTACGCGACCGCGGATCATCTCGCGGCCGTCGCGGCCCTTGGCCCCACCCGGCACCACCGGCAGAGCTTCCAGCCGGTGTGCCAGCTCGCCCTGTTCTAGCTCAGCTGACTTTGAAAGGCATCGCCATGCCGTGGGCCATGTGCGGCTTCCCGTCCTTGGCGTCGGGCACGAAGCACAGCAGGAGATAGTCGCCCGGACCGAAGGTGGTGGTGAAGTTCGCCGTCTGCCCCACCGACAACCCCGCGATGCCTCCCACCGGGATGATCGGCGGCGGACCCTGCATGTTGCTCTGCATCCAGGCCTGCACCTTCGCCATCGTCGCGCCCGGGGCGAGCTTCATCACCGCGATTTCATGGAGTTGAGGCCCGTTGTTCACCATCCGGATGGTGTGGGTGCCGGCGGTGATCGCCGGCGACACCTCGAAGGCGTAGTCCTTGGTGGTGATGGTGATGTCCGCGGCTGGCATGGCCATCGCCGTGCCCGCCGGCGTCACCACGAACGGCTTGATCATTCCCTTCGCGATGTGCGGCTTGCCGTCCACGCCGTTCAGGAAGCACACCAGCATGTAGTTGCCGGGGGTGAGCGGCGTCGTGGTCATCGCGCTGTCCCCGGGCATCGCGCCGTTGGGTCCGCCGAACACCGTGATCCACGTGGGGATCGTGGCGCCCATCAGGCCCGCCTGCACCTCGGCCAGGGTCTTGTTCGAGTCGATGCGGAAGACCACCGCCTGATGCGGGTCCTTCCCCTGATTCACCATCACGATGTTGGTCAGCCCGGCCGGCACGGTGTCGGGGCTCGAGAACGCGAAATCGGTGGCGATGATCCGCAGCGGAGTCGCCGAGGTCTGCGCGGCGGGCGCGGCCGGCTTCCGCTCACACGAGACGACCAGAAGGGCGGCGATGAACAGGGGGGCGACGCGAGCCGAAGGCATGGAGACCTCAGTTGGGGAGAGAGGGACGGGGGGAATCTACCGGCGGCGCCGGGGGGGGCAATCCGCGACGGTCGTTACGTGCGCTCGAGCAGGGCGCACCCCGAGAACCGCCGCCACCGCTCGCGCCGGGCCTCCGAGGAGACGAGCCAGAGCATCCGCCACAGCCACGCCATCGCCATCTCCCGGTCCAGCCGGGCCCCCTCTTCGCCGGTCGAGCGCCATTCGACCTCCCGCCACCCCGCGGGACGGAAGAACGCCGTCCCCTCCGGCGGGCCGAACTTCATGGGCGCTCCTCCCGCCGCGGTGGCCCGGCCCAGGTTCCGCCGGTTGAGCCACTGGAGGAGCTGGGGCGACGCGAGGTCGATCAGCCAGTGCCGGAAGGACGGCGGCTCGTGGAGATCCGCGGCCAGGCCCCGGACCGTGTCGGTATCGAGGTAGACCAGGAGTCCTTCGGACACGACCAGGGTCCGGCGCGAGCCCGCGCCCAGGCGCGTGAAGAGCGCCTGACGGGCCGGGCGGTCGGCCAGGTCGACGGCGGCCCATTCGACGCGGCAGCGCGGGGTCTCGCCCCGCATCCCGTCCCGCTTGTACTCCTGCATCGCGGGATAGTCCACATCCACCCACGTCAGTGACGCGGGCAGGTCGAGCCGCCAGGGCCGGGTGTCGAGGCCCGCCGCGAGGTTCAGCACCGCGTCCGCGCCGTCCCGCACCATGCGGAGAATGATCTCGTCCATCACGGCGGTGCGGACGACCATGGGCCAGGCCGACCTGGTGCCGCCCAGCGCCGCCGCGATCCGCTCTCCCACCGGCCCCGCGAGCCGCCGGGCATACGGATCCTTGAAGATCGCGTCCGGGCGCTCGGTTTCGTACGCGCGATACATCGCCACCCAGCGGGCGGTGTCGGAGATGTGGGTGACGATGGGAGGGTGACTCAAGGAACGTGCAACAGGTACGGCGCGATCGGATGCGCGATGCCGAAGAGGAACTCGAACTTCTGCACCTGGCCGTTGAAAGCGTGGCCGGCCTGGATGAAGGGGGTGAGCTCGTGGATGGGCGTTCGGTACGCGATCACCGCCTGTGCCCACCCGGCGAACCGGTCGTTGAACGAGTGGCCGGTGATCAGGCCGGCTCCCACGCTGACGTAGAAATCGCTTTCCCGGCTGAGGGGGTCGATCTGCCCGACGAAGCTCACCAGCGGCGTGGCCCCGGTGGCGGGAATCCAGTTCACGTCCGTCGACACGGCCAGGTGAGGAATGCCGGTGTTCATCGCGACGTGCGCGCGGATAAAGGCCTGGCCGCGCAGCATGTCCCCCGACAAAGTTGAGTGGAGCCCGGCGTTCACATCCAGAGAGGGATAGCCGAAGGTCCAGCCCGCCCCCTTGCCGGGAAAGAAGGTCCGCCCGTGAAAGACGTGCTCCTCAGCCTCACTCGTTGAGTCGTGCTGGGCCGCCGCCCGGGTCAGGGGCTGCGTCGTGAGCGCCATCAGCGCGAGTAGCGTGACCGACCTCCGCACAGCGTCCTCCCGCAGGTGTTGGTGGAGGAATCATAAGCCATCGCCGATCAACGGATCAGGGAGCGCCTGCCGGTCCAGGCACGCGCGAACCGCGCGGGCCAGGGCCTGCGCGGTGAACGGCTTGGGAAGCATGGGAAAGAGCTGCTCCTCCCGGCGCCGCCTGGCGACCCGGTCTGTCTGGCCGGTCATGCAGAGGACCGAAAGCTCCGGGCAGCGGGCCCGCAGGTCCTGCGCCAGCCGGAGCCCGTTCATTCCTGGCATCACCACATCGGTGAGCAGGAGATCAGGAGGCCGCGGGGTTCCCCAGTCCCGCAGGGCCGCCTCCGCGCTGGGAACGGCGCGCACGGCGTATCCGCAGTCCACGAGGACCCGGGCCGCCAGCTCCCGCATCTGCGGATCGTCTTCGACCACGAGGATGGTCTCGTCCCCCCGGGGGAGCTCGTCGTCGGCCTCGGCCGGCGGTACGTCGCCCACCGACTCACGGATCGCGGGAAAATACAGCCGGAACGTGGTTCCCCGGCCTGGCTCCGAGTAGACCCAGACGTTGCCGCCGGCTTGCTTGACGATGCCGTAGCAGATCGCGAGGCCGAGACCGGTGCCTTTGTCCGGACCCTTGGTGGTGAAGAACGGCTCGAACACGCGCTCCAGGACGTCCGGCGCCATGCCGGTTCCGGTGTCGCTCACGGTGACCACGACGTGCGGTCCCAGTCGGGCACCCTGATGGCGGCTGATGTGGCCACGATCCACGTCCACCACCGAGGACTCGACGGTCAGCGTACCGCCGTCAGGCATCGCGTCCCGGGCGTTGATGGCGAGGTTCAGGATCACTTGCTCGAACTGCCCGGCGTCGACCCGGATGGCGGGAAGCCGGGCGGCCAGGTTCCAGTCGAGCCGGACGTCGCTCCCCAGCACGCGCGTCACCAGCCGTTCCACGTTCCGGAGGAGCAGGTTGGGGTCGGCGAGCTGCGGTTGAGTCTCCTGCCGCCGGGCGAACGTGAGGAGCTGGTGAATGAGGGAGGCCGCGCGCTGCCCGGCCCGCCGTATCTCGGCGACATCCGCGCGGCGGGGATCCTCGATCGCCAGGGAGCGCTCGACCAGCTGCGCGTACCCCATGATCGCGCCGATGAGATTGGAGAAATCGTGCGCCACGCCCCCGGCGAGCTGACCCACCGCCTCGAGCTTCTGGGCGTGCAGCAACTGGGCCTCGAGTCGCTTCCGCTCCGACAGATCCTCGATGACGGCGATGAAGAATTTCGGCCCGGCGTCGGGAGGCTGCACGACGCAGGCGGTGAGCTGCGCCCAGAGGCACGTCCCGTCCTTCCGGAGATAGCGCTTCTCTCGGCGGTAGGCCTTCTCCCAGGTCGGCGCCTCCCGGAGATAGGTCCGGGTTTCCTCCACGTCGTCGGGGTGAGTGAGATCCAGCACGTTGCGTGAGCGCAGCTCGTCGGGGGTGTATCCCAGGCGCTCGCACAGATACCGGTTGACCCGCAGCATGCGGCCATCCAGGGCGACCTCGGCGAGCCCGATCGCCACCTGTTCGAACGCCGCCCCGTACCGCACTTCCGAGACGCCGTCCGCGGTCGACCCCGACCCACGAGGGGGAGCCAGCCACCGGCGCACGGCGGCGACGGCCATCTGTGCGCGCGCGCGGACCCCCGCCGGGCGGGAGGGTGCAGGGAGATCGGCCATCACGCGGGCAGGGCGCGGAGAATCCGGTCGAAGGCCGGGTGATGGGGCATCAGCACGACGTGCCCCATCGCGACGACCCCCCGATCGTCGAAGCTCAGGCGTGATCCCACACAAATGCTCGGCCGTGCCCGGTGGCCGGGGAGCCCGGGGCCGGGCGTATGGGACAGGATGACGCTCGCGGGCCCGACCGTCAGCTCAGGCACGGACAGGAACACGACGCCGGTCGTGAGCGAAGAGAGGACCTCGGCGTACGCGGCGGCCATGATGTGAACACCCTTCATCAGGACCGCCTGCACTTCCCCGTCCCCGGGTGACGCCGACGTGCGTGGCTGGTCGAGAAGGGCTCCGCCCATCCGTCGGGCATCGGCCGAAGCCATGATCCAGAGGAGGGAACCGGACAGATCGCCCAGGAACTGCACCGACACGGCTACGACCGGCTGATCTCCATGGCCCAAGACGGCGGGAAGCTGGTCCGCCCGCGCCAGCGCGAACTCGGGAACAGCCACGGTGACGCGGCGGCGGAGGGCCCGGGTCAGTCCGCCGGCCGCGGCCCGGCTGGCGGTCTGGGCCACCGCCCGCAGCGCCTCGAGGTGCAGCTTCGGCTCCGCGGCCTCTGGCGGTTCGGATTCCTTCACCGTATGGTCACTCCTGCCTTCGGGTTCACAGCCAGCGATCGAATCGGATCGTAGTCGGGCGGACGCTCGGACTGAAATGCCGATCCGCTTGGAGTTCGATGCCGTAGACGCATGGCGGGGGATGGCGATGTACCTGCGAGATCTGCGGACCTTCGTCGTCATTGTCGAAGCGCGGAGTCTCTCCCGCGCCGCCGCCCGTCTGCGCGTCGCCCAGCCCGCACTCTCCCGCCAAATCCACGAGCTGGAACGCGACCTTGGCGTCTCCCTCCTCGACCGACATTCCAAGGGCGTGGTCCCCACCCTGGCGGGGGAGGCGTTCGCTCGCGGCGCCGCCGGCGTGCTGGCCGCGCTGGGGTTCGCGCTCGAGCGCTCGCGGGCCACCGCGCAGGGACAGCGGGGACGCGTGATCCTCGGCGCCATGCTCACGGTGATCGCCGCGGGCGTGCCCGCGGCCGTCGAGGAGGCGCTCCGTCGGGAGGATCCCGAGATCACGCTGGTGGTGCAGGATCTCGATCCCCCCGACGTGCTGGAGCAGGTGCAGGTGGGCACCATCGACATCGCGCTGGCCATGGCCGCGCCGGAGGTGGCCGGTCTGGTCGCCGAGCCCCTGTGGGACGAGCACCTCGATCACGTCATTCTGTCGCTCGGCCACCCGCTGGCGTCCCACCGGCGCCTGCGCATCGCGGATCTCGGGGAGTATCCCCTGGTCATTCCACAGCGGGCGCTCTCCGCCGCCTCACTCGACCAGGTCATGGTCGCGTTGCGGCGCGGCGGCCTGCGATCACCCCTCCTGGTGATCGACGCCGGATTGCGGGACGGCCATCTGGCCGTGTCGGCCGGGCGCGGGTGGTCGCTCATCGGGCGGGCCCGCTCCATCTCGCCGCCGCAGGGGACCGCGGTGGTGCCCCTCGCGGACGGCGCTCCCGTGGTGCGCGCGGCCGCCCTGTGGCGGCGGGAGGACCGGCGCCCCGTCGTCCGCCGGGTGTTGCAACGCATCTTCGACGTCGTCCGCGCGCGTCCCGACTCCCTGGTGCGGCGCGAACCCCGGCTGCCGCCGGCCCCGCATCCCTCCGCGCCGGGCCACGCCCTCCCAGGGGGGGTGCCACCGGTGATCGAGATTCGCCACCTGCGGGCCTTGCTCGAAGTCGCCGCATCCCAGACCATCGGCCGGGCCGCCGAGCGCCTCGGCGTCACCCAGCCGGCCTTATCCCGGCAGCTGCGCGAGTTGGAGACCGCCGTCGGTGTGCCGCTCCTCGAGCGCTCGGCCCGCGGCGTGCTCCTGACGCCCGCGGGGAGCTCCCTGGCCGGAGAGTGCCCCGGCATTTTGACCGCGCTGGAGCAGATCGTCCTCGATACCACCCGGGCGCGCCGCGGCATGGAAGGGCATTGCGCCATCGGGGCCGTCGCCACCGCCGCCACCGGCGAGATCCTCACCGCCGTCCTGGCCGACTGCGCGGCACGCCACCCGCACGTCCACATCGCGATCGAGGAGGTCGCCACACCCCTGCAGGCCCGGGCCATCGTCCGCGGCGACATCGATCTGGGTTTGGCGCACGCCTATCCCGGAGCCGTGTACGCCGACTTGATCGCCGAGCCCGTTCACGACGATCGACTGCAGACGGTGCTCCTGCCGCCGGGGCACCCCTTGGCCCGGCGGCGCCGGGTGAAGCCCGCGGAGCTCGCCCACGAGCCGTTCCTGTTCATGGCGCGGTCCTTCCATCCCGCCTTCTACGACCGGGTGCTGGATCGGCTCCAGGAGCTCGGGCTGACCCCGCGCATCGAGGGGACCTATGACGGTTTGCAGGCGGTCTGGGCGATGGTGGCGCACGGCAAGGGGTGGTGCCTGGGTTTCCGGTCGCACCGCCGCCGCCCTCCCGCCGGCACCGTCGCGCTGCCGCTGGTCGGCTTCGATCTCCCCTGGGGACTCAACCTCCTGCGGCGGCGTGCGGAGCCGAGCCTGACGGTGCGGTCGGTGTTGGAGTCATTCCGGCGGATGGCGAAGGCGGGGGGACGGGTGACGCGTCCCGCTTCGCGGGGTGCGAAGCCCTCCGTCACCTGCTAAGTTTTCTCGCCAGAATCGTGAGCCGGTAGCTCAGTTGGTAGAGCAACGGACTTTTAATCCGTAGGTCCTGGGTTCGATCCCCAGCCGGCTCATATGACCACCACGATCTGGATCAACGGGCAGTTCAAATCCCGAGACGATGCCTCCGTCTCCGTCTTCGACCACGGCCTCCTCTATGGAGACGGCGTCTTCGAGGGGATCCGGGCCTACGGCGGCCGGATCTTCCGGCTGGGCGAGCACGTCGACCGGCTGTTCGCCTCGGCCAAATCCATCTGGCTCGACCCCGGGATGTCGCCCGCCGAGATGGCGCGGATGGTGGAGGAGGCCCAGACCAAGAGCGGCATCAAGGACAGCTACATCCGCCTGGTGATCACCCGGGGGGTCGGCGACCTCGGCATGGATCCCCGGAAGTGCGAGAAACCCACCGTTTTCTGCATCGTCGACACCATCGCCCTGTGGCCCCGGGACCGCTACGAGCGGGGCCTGACCTGCATCACCGCCGCCACCCCCATCAGCCACAAGGAGAACCTCTCCCCGCGCGTGAAGTCCCTGAACTACCTGTCCCACATCCTGGCCAAGATCGAAAGCGTCGCCGCGAACGTGGATGAGGCCATCATGCTGGACAGCGCGGGATACGTGGCCGAAGCGAGCGGGATGAACCTCTTCTGTGCCCGGCGGGGCGTGATCAAGACCCCGCCACCGTACTCCGGTATTCTCCGCGGCGTCACCCGGGACGCCCTGATCGAGCTGGCGCGCGACGCCAACTATGGGGTGGTCGAGGAGCCCCTCAACCGCTACGACCTGTACTCGGCCGATGAAGTCTTCCTGAGCGGCACCGCCGCGGAGATCGCCGCGGTCACCAAGCTCGACGGACGGGTCATCGGGTCTGGCGTATCGGGTCCCATTGTGGCCGACCTGTCCCGCCGATTCCGGGCACTCGTCACCCGCGGGGACTGACTTCCTACACCGAACATCTCCCGAAAATAGGCCGATTCGGGCCTGATTCTGAGCACGTTGTGATCTCAACTATTGACATGACTTGATGTTATACAAATATTCGGCGCCCTGGAGGTGAGCCTTGGCCTGGCGCGTAATTGCCCACGGTGACGAGGTTTGGCACGTGGACGCCGTGGCCGAGCGTAGGGCCAACACGGAGGCCTGGCAGCTGGTGCTGACCTTCCGTGCCGCCTCCGAGCGCCTTCGGGCGTCGTCATTTTGGGCGCCTTTCCCCCTGGAGGCGACCTCAAAGTCGTCGCTGTTCATCCAGGCGGAGCGGATCAAGGACCGGGACCTGTCCCGGTTCCTGGCGGAGCGGCTTTCGTGAACGCGGTGGACCTGCAGGACCTGCGGCGGATCGCGGCCGCGGTGGCCCGCCTGCGGGGGGAGACGGTGCGCGACGTGACGGCGCGGTCGGACTTGCGGCAGCTCAAAGTCGAGCTGGAATCGGGGTTGATCCTGGTGGTATCGGCGGAGAAGGACGAGCAGAACCGGCCGCACCTCGAAGTCGACGTGGTGGAGGCGCCGCCGCCGGCGACCGCGCGGCAGCAGATCGAAGTGCGGTTCGACTAGGTGAGCGCCGACCTGCCTCCCTCGGGGGGGGCGCCGTCCGCGACGGCCGAGCGGCTGCGGTTTCTGGACTTCACGTTCCAGCGGCTGCCCAACGGGCGCTGTCGGGCCAAGGTGGTTCTGGGACGGATCGGAACGGACAGTTTTACCGGTCAGGCGGACGGCGTGACCTCCCCGGCCGGCGAATTGCGGTGCTCCGCCGAGGCGGCGGTGCAGGCGCTGGGTGAGGCGGTCGAGGCGGAAATCGACTTCGAGCTGCTTGGTGTCAAGGCAGTGCGTGCTTTCGATGCGACGGTGGTGATCGTGTCGCTGTCGTCACGGCAGGCGTCCAAGGCGACACGGCTGGTGGGGACGTATCTCACCGAAACCGACCCGCCCCGTGGCGCGGCGCTTGCAGTACTGAACGCGACGAACCGAATTCTGGGCAACCACTTTTCGACGAGATGAGCGTGGGGCGAACGAGGGGGTTCTGGACGGTCACGGCGGTCACCGCGCTCTTCTGGGGCTGCGGGGGCCAGGCCGCGCCGGTCGCCGGTCTTCCCGCGCCGGTCGCCGCCGCTCCGGCTGACACCCGGCCTCTCGCCGGCGCCGATTCCGTCGCCGCCGTCCAGGCCGCCACCGCCCGCGACGAGGCGGCGGACCAGCGGGTGCTCGACACCCTCCAGCAGGGCCTTCCCGACTCGGCCCGGCCGCTGCCCGACGCGTCCGGGACCGTGCGGGGTGAGGACGTCCGCCACGAAGCGGAGCGCCTTTTCGGTCCCGACAAGCCGACCGTTCCCAGCGCGGGCCCCAAGGGCGGCGACGCCACCTTCGACATCGACGTGTCGAGCTTCTCGGGAAACACCCGGGTGCTTCAGTACCTCGACTTCTTTCAGACCGACGCTCACGACCGCTTCGAAATCTGGCTGCAGCGGCTGGGCCGCTACGAGGGCATGATCCGCGAGCGGCTGCGGGCCAAGGGCCTGCCCGAGGATCTGGTCTACCTGACGGTGATCGAGAGCGGGCTGTCCAACACCGCCGTGTCCCGCACCCGCGCGGTGGGGATGTGGCAGTTCATGGCGGGGACGGCGCGGACCTACGGACTGACGGTCGACCCCTGGGTGGACGAGCGGCGCGACCCGTACAAGGCGACCGACGCGGCCGCCAGTTATCTCTCCGACCTGATGCAGCGCCTGGGCAGCGTGTACCTGGCCGCCGCCGCGTACGACGCCGGCGCCGGGAAGATCGAGCGCTCGGTCGCCCGCCTGCCGGGCGAGATCGACTCCCTCACCGACCAGACGTTCTTCGAAATCGCGAGCCGCCGGTACCTCCGCCGGGAGACGCGCGACTACGTGCCCAAGCTGATCGCGGCGTCCCTCATCGCGAAGCAGCCCGCGCGGTACGGGTTCACCGGCATCGAGCCGATGTCTCCGCTGGTCTTCGACGAGATCACCGTGCCGGACGCCACGGGCCTCGACGTCATCGCCCGTCTGTCGGACACCACGGTGGCCGCCATCCTCGAGCTGAATCCGCAGTACGTCCGGGGGATCACGCCGCCGGGCCGCGAGGTCACGGTGCGGGTTCCCCGGGGCCGCGGGCAGGTGGCGGCGGCGCGGTACGACTCGCTGCCGGCCAACGAGCGCGTCACCTTCGTGGACCATTACGTCGCCCGGGGGCAGACGCTGGGATCGATCGCCCAGCGCTATCACGTGACCGTGGCGATGATCACCGCCGCGAATCCCCACGTGAAGGCGTCGGCGCTGCACATCGGCCAGCGGCTCATCATTCCCATGAGCGGCCGCATCGTGCCCGCGACGGCCTGGAGCGTGCCGCCGGAGCACCGGTCCCGCGCGCCCGTGGCCCGCGGTTCCCACCGGGTCGTGCCGGGAGAGACCGTCAGCCAGATCGCCCGGCATTTCGGCGTCACCATCGCCGCGCTGCTCGACTACAACGATCTCGGTGTGCGCTCGGTGATCCACCCCGGCGACCTGATCCGGATCCCGCCGAAGCAGTTCAGATAGAGTAGCCGGTGGTCAGTGGTCAGAATGGAAAGGGGGGCCCTTGGTGGAGCCCCCCTTTTGGTGCTGACCACGGATCACCGACCACTGGCCACTATTTTCTCCGATACCCCGCCGCCACTCTCCGCGAGTACGCGGTCTTGGGATCGATCCCGGCGTCGAGCAGCTCCTGGAGCTTGCCGGGTCCCCGGTTGTAGGCGACCAGGGCGTGGTTCAGCGAGCCGTACCGGGCCATCAGGTCGTGCAGGTACCGGAAGCCGAGGCGCAGGTTGGTGGCCGGTTCATAGAGCTGTTCCACCGATAGGCCGGGCTCATAGAGCCGGGCCGTGCTGGGGAGCACCTGGGCGAGCCCGATGGCGCCGGCGCGACTCCGCGCCCGCGTATCGAAACCCGATTCCACCCGGACCAGGCGGAACGCCAGACCGGGGTCCACGCCCTCCGACCCCGCCAGGTCATACACGGTGCTCGCCAGGTCCGCGGGGATCCCGTACTTGCCGGAGTATCCGATGATCGCGGAGGCCCGGTCCAGTTGGAGCCGTGCCACCGTGAGCTCGCCCTGGACCTGATCCAACGTCTGCTCGAGGCCCCGGACGTCCGCGGCGGGCACCGTCGCGGGCGGAGGCGGCGCGTCGTCGGCCGTGGCCCGGCGGACCCATCCGCCCACCGCGCTCACGAGCAACGCCACCACCACGATCAGCAGGCCCCGCAGCATCAATCGCTGGGTCTTGGTGCGCATAGTCCTCTCTTGTGATGTTCCGTCTCGGGGAGAATCTCCACTCGCCGAGTCAAGCGCCGGTCAACGATCGGCCGGTGCGTTCCGCCGCCAGTCTCCCCGCGTTCCGCCCGTCTTTTCCACCAGCCGGACCGGTCCGATCTCCATCCCGCGGTCCGCGGCTTTCACCATGTCGTAGACCGTCAGGAGCGCGACGCTCACCGCGGTCAGGACTTCCATTTCCACGCCGGTCCGTCCGAGGAGCCGCGCCGACGCGCGGACCCGAACCCCCGGCAGCCCTTCGTCCAGCGCCGTCTCCACGGCGATGTGGTCGAGGGAGAGGGGATGGCAGAGCGGGATCAGCTCGGCGGTCCGCTTCGCCGCCATCGTTCCCGCCACCTGTGCCACCGCCAGCACGTCCCCCTTCGCCACCGCCTGCTCAGCCACCAGCCGGAACGCTTCCTCCGACATCCGAATGGCGCCCTCGGCCACGGCGGCCCGCACCGTGGCCGGCTTGTCGCCCACGTCCACCATCCGGGCCCGCCCGTCCTGATCCAGATGCGAGAGCTTCACGGCCGGCCCGCAAGATCTTCCGACAAGACGGCGGTCAGGAGCTGGGGATTCACGTTCCCCTGCGCGAGCTCCCGTGCCTCCAGGACCTGCGTCATCGCCGCCATCACCGCGCGGGTGTCCCCTCCGTCGCGGGCCTCGTCCCGCAGCCGCTCGAGCAGGGCGTCGAGCATCGCCGTGAACGCCCCCCGTGCCTGGTACGGCGGTTGCGCCAGCGCGGCCCCGTAACGGGCCGCCGGGCCTCGCCGCGCGGCTTGCAGGAGCCGATCGGCAGCGGCGGCACCGGAGCTGCCGGCCCCGCTGTCGGCGATGACCGCCCCGATCGCGCCGTCAGCCGCCTGGACCCTGCGGGTGATTTCGGCTGTACCCCCAACTCTGGACGCGAGATTTTGCTGTACGAATGATGTCACGACACTATCTGGCAGCCTACCCACGCGGACCCGCACCGTGCGGGACAGAATCGTGGGCAGGAGCGCGTCTGGCTCGCTGGTCGTGAGGATGATGACCGCGGTCGGCGGCGGCTCCTCGAGCGCCTTCAGAACCGCGTTGGCGGCCCCGTCCTGCCCTTTCTGCGCCGCCAGGCGCTCGGCGTCGCCCAGGATGAAGACCCCCCGCGACCCGCGCGCCGGCCTCATCGAGAGCTGCCGCAGCAGCAACCGGGCCGAGGCCATCCCGTGCGCCGCCAAGCCAGTGGGAGCCTCATAGAACGGATCCTCCCGGCGGGCGGCCATCACCTCTCCCAGGGCCTCCTCCACCAGCTCGATCTGCTTGTCGGCGTCGGCCCCCTTCTTCGACAACTCCACCGGCACGAACCAATGCAGGTCGGGATGCGAGAGGGACTGGACCATCCGGCACCCCTCGCACCGCCCGCACGGAGCCGGCGCGGGGGACCCTTCACACAGCAGGGCCTGCCCAAGCCAGAGCGCCAGACGCTGCTTCCCGACTCCCCTGGGGCCTTCAAACAGGAGTGTCTGGGGGAGCCTGGCGGCGGTGATCGCCTCCAGAAACCGCGCACGAAGGGCTTCGTGCCCAGCAATGGGGGGCATCGGCATGCGAGGAATCTACCGGCTGGAGGGGAAGGTGGCGTGAGATCTGTTAGTCAAACCATTACTAATAAACATCTTACTAGCTCAAAACAACACTTGCGCACATGTAATACATTTAGCAATAATGAGTTATCAAGTAAAGTGAGCGCACAATCGCCCATTTCGTCAGATATTTACTAGGTTCTTCGTGCTTTCTTCGGAGTCAGGAGGGACCGCCGACCGCCGGCTCGATGTGCTTCTTGTAGCAATCGGGACAAATGCCGTGGCTGAACTCCGCCTTCGAACGCTTCTCGATGTACCCCTCGAGTGAGCTCCAATTCTGATTCTCGTCCCGGATGCGCTTGCAATAGCTGCAGATCGGGAGGAGTCCTTCCAGGCGCTGCACTTCGTGACGGAGGCCGAGGATCCGCTCCGCCACCCGGAGGCGGCATTGGAGCTCGATCGCGTCCAGCGGCTTGGTGAGGAAGTCGTCCACGCCGGCGTCCATCGCGGCCAGGTAGGACGACCGTCCGGTGTTCGACGTCAGCATGATGAAGTAGATGTAGTCGCCGCCCCGGGAACGGATCTTCCGGCAGAGGTCGGGGCCCTGCAGGTCGGGCATCTGCCAGTCCGAGATCACCACCGGAATCCGGATCGACTGCAGCACCTTCCACGCGGACGCGCCGTCCTCCGACTCGGTGACTTCGTAGCCCCCGCTCATCAGCAGCTGCTTCAGGAGCATCCGGGTGACGGGGTCGTCTTCGGCGATCAGCACGTTCATGCCTGGCCCTCAGTGAGGACGGCGTTCGAGCGCCTGCTGCACCAGGCGCTCCAGCGCCTCGGTCTCGAACGGCTTGGAGAGGAATGCGCCTCCGGTGGCGGCCGCCTCGTGCGCCAGCCCCTGGTCGGCGTACCCCGACATGTACACCACGGGCAGGCCCGGGCGGGACTCGCGCAGGCGGCGCGCCAGATCCGGACCACTCATCCCCGGCATGACGACGTCCGTCACGAGCAGGTCCACCTTCACGGATCGGTCGGACGCGAGCTCCAGCGCTCTAGCGCCGTCGGTGGCGGCGAGCACCCGATAGCCCTGGGCCTCCAGCACACGTTGGGTCAACGCCCGCACCCGGGCCTCGTCCTCGGCGAGCAGGATGTGCGCCGCCGGCCGCTCGGGGGCCGCCGGTTCGCGGGTCCCGCCCACCGGGACGGTCTGGGGCGGACGCTGGAAGCTCCCCTCTTCCACGCGGGGCAGGTACACCCGGAACGTGGTGCCCCGGCCGGGCGCGGAGTCCACCGTGATGGCACCGCCGCTCTGGCGGACGATCCCGTAGACCGTGGCGAGCCCGAGCCCCGTGCCCTTGCCGACCTCTTTGGTGGTGAAGAACGGCTCGAAGAGGTGCGACCGGACGCGGTCGTCCATGCCCACGCCGGTGTCGGAGATCGCGAGCATCACGCGGGGCGAGGGGGTGCCTGCCGGCGTCGCGGCAGGGTCACCGGGGGCGTCGGCAGTCTCGATGGTCAGCCGTCCACCCCGGGGCATTGCGTCCCGGGCGTTCACCGCCAGGTTCAGCACCACCTGCTCGATCTGCCCCGGGTCCGCCAGCACCCGGCCCAGGTCTTTCCCGAGCACCGTCACCAGCTCGACGTCCTCGCCGATCAGGCGCCGCAGCATCCGGTCCATTTCGCTGACCACGACGTTGAGGTCGAGCACTTCGGGCTGAAGCACCTGGCGCCGCGAGTAGGCCAGCAGCTGCCGGGTCAGGCCCGCCGCGCGCGTGGCCGCCCGTTGGATCTCGTCCACGTCTTCCCGGGCCCGGGAGCCCGGCGACAGCTCGCGCTGCATCAGGGAGCAGGTGCCCAGGATGGCGGTCAGAATGTTGTTGAAGTCGTGCGCGATCCCGCCGGCGAGGCGGCCGACCGCTTCCATCTTCTGGGCCTGCCGCAGCTGGTCTTCCAGGTGCCGCTGCGCGGTAACGTCGCGCTGGGTGCCCCAGATCCGGCGCAGGTGGCGCCCGTCGACGATGCCGACCCGGTTATTCAGGAACGTCTTGTGGGCTCCCGAGCGGTCCCGCTCGAAGGACTCCACGTCGGACAGGCGGTACCCGTTCCGCACGAACATGCCCCAGGTCTCGCGGTTCCACGCGTGTTCCTGGATGATGAAGTCGCCCAGCCGGGCGCCGATGGCCTGGCCCACCGAGTCGAACCCGTACATGTGCACCATGGCGTCATTGCACTCGGCCAGGTAGGCGTCCCGGTAGAGGCGGTCCACCTGGGCCTCCTCGGGGAGGTCGACCGGAATCGGGTGGTCGAGCTCCACGCGCCAGATCGCCTCCGTCGACTGCGTCACGAAGGCGCGGTAGCGCTCCTCCGCCTGCCGCAGCGCGTCCTGCGCCCGGCGCCGTTCCACCGCCCGTGCGATCTGGGCCGACACGAAGGTCAGAATGTCCTTGTCGGACTCCGAGAGGCGGACCCCCTCCGAGTAGGTCTGCACCGTGACGACGCCGATGGTCCGGTGCTCGAGCGTGAGGGGGACGCCCAGCCAGTCGATGGACGGCGCGCCGACCTCGTCCACGTCGCCGCGCCGCACCATGTCCTCGAACACCTCGGGGGTCGCGAGGAGGGACTGACCCGTCCGGATCACGTACGAGGTCAGGTTGCGGCCCAGGGGGAGCGGCTCGAACGCCTCGTCGAAGCGGTCGACGAAGTAGGGGAAGCTCACCCGCTCCCCGTCGGGCTCGAGGAGCGCCACATAGAAATTGTCGGCGGGCATCAGCTCCCCGACGATGCTGTGGATGGCCCGCAGGAGGTCCTCGAGCGACCGCTCGACCGAGGCCGCCTCGGCGATCCGGTAGGTCGCCTGCTGCACCCGCTCGGCCCGCTTCCGGTCGGAGATGTCGCGGGTGGTGACGATGATCGCTTCGACCGACGGATCGTCCAGCCGGTTGACCCCCACCGCCTCGAGATACCCGTACTCCCCGTCTTTCCGGCGGGCCCGGCACTCGAGATGAATGGTGTGCCCCGGACGGTGGATCAGCTCGCCGAACTTGCGCCGGACGCTCTCCTGATCGGCCGGGTGGATCAGCTCGAAGATGGACCGGTCCAGGTTCTCGTTGGGCGCGTAGCCCAGGATGGGGAAGGCCGCGGCGGTGGAGTACTGAATGGTCCC
>Ga0335076_10002241_pt1 | contig 19144 bp, 10 predicted proteins | sample Lox_Sample_25_FD_206717 | JGI IMG/M metagenome (GOLD analysis project Ga0335076, IMG submission 206717) | Soil microbial communities from Loxahatchee National Wildlife Refuge, Florida, United States - Lox_Sample_2.5 | ecosystem: Environmental > Terrestrial > Soil > Wetlands | place: USA...
CGCCGGGTGGACTGGAATTTTCGACCGTCCATGCTGATTCGGTGTCGGCAGCGCGGAGTCCAGCAATGCCGCGACGAAGGATTTCTGTGACGACCACGGCGGCGTCACCCGAACTGTCGACGCGGAAGTCGGCGAGTTGGTAGGAAGGAAGGCGCTGGGCGTGAAGGGCGCGGAAGCTGGCTTCGTCGCGAAAGAGCGGACGGCCGGTCATGGTCATGCAACGGGCAAGGAGGACGTCGATGGGGGTGTCGAGCCAAATCACGGGCACTCCGGCATTGCGAAGAAACTCAGGCGCACCGGCCTGCGCGTAGGTGCCACCGCCGAGGGCGAGAACGGTGGATTCGTGAAATTCCACGGCGCGACCGAGGGCGGCACGCAGCTGTTCGGCCTCGAAGTGGCGGAATGCGGGCTCACCGTGGCGTTCGAAGAATTCCGGGATGGAAATGCCGGCGGCGGCCTCGATGCGCTCGTCGAGATCGACAAAGCGCCAGCCGAGTTGGCGGGCGAGGCGTGTGCCGACGGTGCTTTTACCTGCGCCCATGAAGCCGGCGAGACCGATGATGGAAGCGCGGGAAGGATTCGTACGGATGTTGGGAGCAGTCTGATTCACAATTCCAGAGCGCGTTAATCGCGCTTCAGAATCCGAATTGTACCACTGTAGGAGGAGAGCTCGACTTTCGCCAGACCCTGTCCGACGGTGCCGAAGAGGCTGTGGCTGAAAGAAGATTGCGAGGCGTGGTGGCGGCCGCTATGCGTGTCTGGCTTCAGGAAATCGGCGGCTTGATTGTCGACGGTGCCGCGATAGGTCTGGGCGTTGAGATCGAAAGAATCGGTGCCGGAGAAGCGCACTTCGATGAGTCCGCGGCCGCTGTTCATGGTGTAGAGGCCGGTGCGAACGAAATCGCCGTCGTAGAGAATGTTGCCGGTGGTGGTCATGAGATTGACGTTGGAGAGGGAAGGTTGAAGGATTTGCGCACCGCCGCTGATGGAAGCGAAGTCCAACCGGCCGGAGCAGAGAGTGCACACGAGGGAGCCACCGGTAGTCTTGACGATGATGTACCCGGAGACTTCTTTCAGGTGGACATCGCCGGCGACGGATTGGAGTTTCATGTCGCCATTGACCTGCTCGACGAGGATGAGTCCGGTTTGCGTGCGCAGCTGCAGCTCGGTCTGTTCGGGGACAACTAACTGAAAGTTGGCTTCGACTTCGTGAGGCTCCGCGGAATTGACCAGGGAGGTAGCATTGATGTCGATGCGATCGCCGACTTGTTCGGATTCGACGGAGACTTTCGCGGGGGCATAGGAAGTGGTGACGACAACTTCCTTATTTTTCCAGGACTTCACTTCAATGCGGCCGTTGACGATATTGTTGATGATGACGACGGGATGATCTTTGATGGTGAAATGCTTTTCCTGTTGATCGTTGGGGGAAGCCAAGGTGAGAGAGGCGGCGCCAAGGAACAGGCCGGCTCCGAGAACGCAAAGAACACCATGAACCATCTTCGGACGAGGCAACATCAGTGTTCGCTCCTTCCAGTATCCATCATTGCGTTGAGCAACTCGGCCTTCTGCTGATAGGCAGAGGCGAGATACTCGCGAACCAACTCGTCCCTGGGATTTTGCTTGAGGCGAGTTTCACATTCGGCAATAAATTCGTTAAGAGTACGCAAATTCTGGCGCAAGGAGGCGTCAACGGCGGCGTTGTTGGAGAGGCTGCTCTGAGGAAGAGCGCCTTCCGTCTCACTGAGAACCGCGGCGCTGTCGCCGAAGTAGGCGTTTTCGGAAGGAGAGGGTAGCAGTTCACGCGAGGAAGGCCGCGGCGGAGGAGGTGCGGAAAGCCGTGCAGATTGCGCGGGCGCAGGCGCTAGTTTTGGCGATGAAACCGATTTTGGCGCTTCCACGGAGGGGATGGTGGAGGCGGCTTGTTCAGGAGCGGGAGCGGTTGCTTTCGCGACAGAGAGCTGCGGCGCCGTGCTGGTCACTGGCCGGTGCTCGGAAAAATAAACCGCACCGAAGATTACCGCGAGAGTGGCGCCCGCCGCAGCCAGGTTGCGAGGGCGGAAGAATTCCGCGAAGGATTGCCACCACGGAGAAGCCGTAAGGACAGCGGGCTGTGTGTCTCGAAGGATTCCTTCGGTTTCCAATTGAGCGCGAAGGGAAACCCAGACACGTTGGGGAGGGTCTACTTCCGCTGGAATTTCTTCGGCGACAGCCACGATGGCGGAAAGATCCGCGAGCAAATCCTGGCAATTGGCGCAACCGGAAAGATGTTCGCGCGCTTCCTGAGGGAGAGTCTGCAGACCTTCGGATTCCAAAACAGCTTCGAGTTCTTTACACTGCATACCACAAACTCCGCGGAGCACAGCACTGGACGGTTGTGCCCGCCAAAATCCAAAAAAACTCAGGCGCGTGTAATGTCCTCGACGTTAGCCCCATTCTAACTCATTCCTTGGAACCTGTTTGGGCTTTCGCGGACTGCCGTTCCTGACGAGCTTGATCGCGAATCTGCTCCTGAAGAAGCTCGCGGAGGCGGGTGCGCGCCTTGTGCAACTGGGACTTCGAATTACCTACGGAACATCCCATGATGTCCGCAATCTCGTTGTGCTCGTAGCCCTGAACGTCGTGGAGAACGAAGACGGTGCGATAGCCGGGCGGGAGCTGCTCGATGGAACGTTCGAGATTCACGCGGTCGACCGCGCCGGACAGGCGAAGGTCCGGAGCGCCGACATCGCGCTTGGGGCTACTGCTCTCGCTTTCCGGATCCAAGGTCTCCTCCAAGGAATCAGTCGGGAGCGATTTCTTACGAAGGCGCATGAGCACAACGTTGACGGTCATGCGATGGAGCCAGGTGGAGAAGGCTGATTCCCCGCGGAAGGTGCCGATCTTGCGGAAGAGCTGAAGGAACGCTTCCTGCATGAGATCTTCGGCATCGGCCGGGTTGTTGACCATCCTTAAGCAGAGGGCGTAGACACGACGGCTGTGAAGCTGATAGAGAAAGTCGAAAGCAGGGGCATCCCCGGCTTGCGCGCGGCGGATGGCCTCGGCTTCGGTCCACGCAACCGGCTCGGTTGGTCTTGATCGGGCCAACAGTCCAATAGCGGCGCCACTAGGATTTGCGATGCGCCGATTCCCCTTCAGAGTTGTCCCGAGAACGGACGTCGAGGAGCACATATGCCCCTATAGAAGGCGGGATGCTTCAATAGGTTGCATCGAGCTGCGGGCATCCGCAGGGATAGACTATTGTCCCTTTAGGAAGGCTATCCGTCTATGGGCAAGATACTTTGGGCGAGCGGCGGGAGGGGCCGAGAAGATGGAGGATTCCTGGAGGACCTGATCAAATCCGGACAGTTGTGCTTCCGGAAGGGCATGAAGGAAAGATTTGAGCAAGACGACGGTCTCGCGCAGGCAGGTGTTGAGGTCGTAATGGACGGCGTCGAGCAGATCCCAATCGTTGTCGATCTGGTCGGAATGCCCTGAGGCGAGGCCCTCGACGGTGGATTGGAAGTGGGAGCCGAGATCGTCGATGAGATCGGCGAGAGCGGAGAGTTTGTGATTGAACTGAGACTTACGAGTGAGCAGGATGCGGCTGAGAAGATCGTCGAACATGGCGACGCGTTGACTGCGGGCGTGCTGGAAATTTTGGACGTTGAGGGGGGCGAGGTTGGGTGTGACCCCGAAATGCTTAGCGTAATCGAGCATTACTAGCAGCAGGGAGCGGAGAGGATGCGCCAAGCGCTGGCACAATGCGGGAGCGACGGCAAGAATCTGCTGCGCTTTTTCCTCGTGGCCGTAACGCCGCAAACCTAGCGCTTCATCGAGTGTGACGCTGAAGATGGAATAGGCGGTTTCCAGGCGCTGGATATTGTGGATGTAGAGGTGCGACTTCGCGCCGAACAGAGGGAGGCGCCAATCCTGAGACACCGAACCGTTGCGCAAAGAAAGCGAGCGGGAACGCACGAAGACCTCCCGTTGATACAAAGAGGAAGTATAACAAAGCTGTGACGATGGGATGAATGAGATTCCGCAAAAAGTGGCGAAAATACGCAGAAAGGGGCGATTCCCGAAATGAAACGCTTCAAAGATGGCTTGACCGCTGGAAAGCGGTCACATACCCTCTCTCGCCAAGTGGTCTGGGGCGGACGGGGCAAATGCCGAGAGGCAATCCATATCGGTATTGGCGATTGGCGCTGTGTTGGGTTGGGGTAGCTGTCGCGGTAAGTTCGCCAGCAAAGATGGAAGCGCAACGGCCGGCGCAATCGCCCGCAAGCGCGGCCGAGCAACCCATGACAGTAAATGTGAGTGTGCGGGACTTCCGAGGGCGTCCATTGGACTCCGCAGCGATGGTGCACATGTATTCGCGCGTGGGGAGCTATGACGTGCGGAACCCGACGCGGGAAGCGTCGATCGCGGTGTTCGAAAACGTGCTGCCGGGCAGCTACAACGTGGTGGTGACCTGTCTGGGATATCAGGAGGCGTCGGAGCACATCGAGGTGGAGGGGTTCGGGGGAAATTTTAATACGTATGTGTACTTGCAACCGGAAGGGGGAGCACCCGCCGGGGCGAACACGCCGCCGAGTGGAGTGGTGCTTTCGCCGAAGTTGCAGTCCGAGTTGGAAAAGGGATTGGAGTTAGTGCGGAAGGGGCAGTACGAATCTGCGGAGAAACACCTGGAGAGGGCCACACAACTGGCCCCATCGAATACGGATGCAGCGTACTTATTGGGGATGGCGAAACTGGGATTGAAGCAGAACGACGCGGCGCGCCAACAATTCGAGGCGGTGTTGCGACTGGATCCGACACACGCGCAGGCGCTGCAGGCGTTGGGTGAATTGCAACTGCGCATGGGAGACGTGTCAGGAGCGATCCAAAATCTGGAGAAAGCGTTTGTAGCGCATGGCGCGGACTGGCGCGCTCATTTATTAATGGCGGTGGCGTACACGCAGGCGGGACAACTGGCGAATGCGGAGAAGCACGCGGAGGGCGCGGTATCCCTGGCCAACGGGCGATCCGCTTATGCGCTGTTTCTATTGGGTGAAGTGCGGCGGGAACGCGGAAGTGATTCCGGCGCGCGAAGTGCGTGGGAAGAGCTGATTCGGCAGTTTCCGGAGGACTCCTGGACGAAGAAGGCCAAAGAAGAAATAGGACGGTTGGAGCGGCCGGCCAAGGCGAAGGCCGCGGATCCTGCGGGCACGTTGGAAGAGTTGCCGCTTTCCGCGGGAACAGTGGTGGCCCTGCCAGTGATGCCGGTGCGGCCGTGGGCGCCGCCGGATGTCGACAGCACGGAGTACCTGGTGGCGGAGGGCGCGCCGTGCGACCTGGAAAATGTTTTGCGTCGAGCGGCGAAACGACTGAATGGGCAGCTTGCGAACCTGGAGAAGTTCACGGCGACGGAACGGATAGAACATCAGGAGATCAATCGATACGGAGAGCCGGGGCCGGTGCGCTCGAGAGAATTCGCGTACATCGTTCTGGTACACCCGCTTCGGGGGGGAGAGTACTTTTTGGAGGAGCGACGGGACGGTTCCACGGATCTGTCGTCGTTCCCGACCTCGCTGGCCACCACGGGGATATTGGGGTTGGGAGTGTCGGTGCTGCGAGCTACGAGCAGCAGCGATTTGACGTTTCGATGCGAAGGTTTGACGAACGTGCGGGGAGAAGCAGCGTGGCAAATCCACTTCGTGGAAAACGAGCATTCGACGACGGTCATCCGGCAGTGGCGGAGAGCTGGAACGATTTACGATTTGCCGATCAAGGGGAGGGTATGGTTGTCGGCGGCAACGTTCGATTTATTAAGAATCGAAACGGACCTGCGGGAGGCGATACCGAATCTGGAACTGACTCGGGATCACCTGGTGGTGAATTATGGTCCGGTTGAGTTTCGGAAAGGCAAAACGACGTTGTGGCTGCCGTGGAACGCGGAGATGTTCATGGAGCTGAAGGGGCACCGCTACCACCATACGCATAGCCTGTCCGACTATCTGCTGTTCGAAGTAGACACTACACACAAGGTTGGCGCGGTTGCGGGAGAGTGAGCCGTTTTCTTGCTCTGTTCGCGAGGGGGCCTTTATACTCGTGTAACCGATTGAGAAAGGATTCCACTCCTCTTGCAATTCGAGCCGCAAGACCAGTTTGAGCAACGCCAGAAAAAGCTAGAAGAAATCCAGAAGCTCGGATACGAAGCGTTTCCGCGCGAATTTCGCTGGACGGACACCGCGGCGGACGTGGCGAAGAAATATTCGCAGGCGACCGCGGAGGCGCTGCACGACGAAAAGCCGGAGACACGGGTGGCGGGGCGCATCGTGTCGTACCGGTTGATGGGGAAGGCCGGGTTTGCGCATCTGCAAGGAGCCGGCGGGCGCATCCAGATTTACGTGCGAAAAGATGTTGTGGGCGAGAAAGGCTTCCAGCTTTTCCACTTGTTGGATCTGGGCGATCACGTTGGCGTGCGCGGTCACGTGTTCCGCACGAAGACCGGAGAGCTTTCGATTTGGGTGGAGGAGTTGTTGTTTCTGAGCAAGGCGCTATTGCCACTGCCGGAGAAGTGGCATGGACTGGCGGATATCGAACTGAGGTACCGGCAGCGGTATCTGGACCTGATCGCGACGGAGAAATCTCGCGAAGTGTTTCAGACGCGGGCACGGATCATTCGCGAGCTTCGGCAGTTCTTTGATGGCCGCGGATATATGGAAGTGGAAACGCCGATGATGCATCCGATCGCCGGCGGAGCTACGGCGCGGCCATTCATTACGCATCACAATACGTTGGATATCGACTTGTATCTGCGGATTGCGCCGGAGCTTTATCTGAAGCGGTTGACGGTGGGAGGTTTCGACCGGGTGTACGAGATCAACCGGAACTTCAGGAATGAGGGCATCAGCACGCAGCACAATCCGGAATTTACGATGCTGGAGTTTTACGAAGCGTACAGCAACTACCGGGATTTGATGGAGCTGAATGAGGCGCTGTTCGCGCAGTTGGCGAAGAACATCACGGGATCGACCGTGGTGAAGTATGGGGAACAGGAGTTGGATTTTGGGAAGATGCAGCGGCTGACGATGCGTGAAGCGATCGTGAAATATTGGCCGGAAGGTGCGGGGGCGGCGCCGACGCTGGAAGAGCTGGAGCAGGCGGGCGGGGCGCAACGCGCAACCGAACGTTACAACGTGTGGGCGAAAGCGAATCACGGGGAATATGCGGCGGCGAAGGGGAAGTTGTCCGAAGGCGAATGGACGGGCTTGCTGTTTGAAACCATCGCCGAAGCGAAGCTGATCCAGCCGACGATTTTGTACGATTTTCCGTTGGAGATATCGCCGTTGTCGAAGCAGAAGCCGGAAGATCCCTCGCTTGTGGAGCGCTTCGAGATTTATATTGCGGGGATGGAGATCGCCAACGGCTTTTCGGAATTGAACGATCCCGCCGAGCAGGAACGGCGCTTCCTGGCGCAGATCGCGCAAGGCGGGGATGAGGTGCCGAAGCAGTTGGACGTCGACTATGTGCGGGCGTTGTGTCACGGGATGCCGCCGACGGCGGGGGAAGGCATCGGGATCGATCGCGTGACCATGCTGCTGACGGACTCCCACTCGATCCGCGACGTAATTCTGTTTCCTCAACTGCGGCCCGAAAGCAAGAAAGAAGAAGCCGGTCCGGAAGGCGCACACGCGTAAAGGACGGTCCAGCGAATGAGTTTCGAATGGTTCGTGGCGAAACGATACTTGAGATCGCCGAACCGTCCGGCGATTTTGCGGCTGATTACGGTGTTCAGCGTGGTGGGAGTGGCCGCGGGGGTGGGCACGCTGGTGGTGGCGCTGGCGATGAACACGGGATTCCGCGAGACGTTGCAGGACCGGTTGCTGGGAGTGACCGCGCACGTTTCTTTGACGCGCCCTGGATCCGAGGGCATTCACGATTACCTGGCGCTGGCTGAGAGACTCTCGAAAATTCCCGACGTGAAATCGGTGACTCCGGCGATTTACGAAACCATGCTGCTGTCGTATGGCGGCGAAGCGCGTGGTGTGGTGGTGAAGGGAATTGATGTGGCACTGGAGAAGAAGAGCGACGAAGCTCTGCAGAAAGTGGTAGAAGGGCGACTGGATTTTTCGGCCGATGCGGATGGCATCGAGGGCTTGCTGGTCGGGAAGCAGTTGGCGGACGAATGGAAGATGCGTCCGGGGGATTATGTGACGTTGACGAGCCCGCAGGGACGGTTGACGCCGTTTGGATTGATGCCGCGGACAAAGCGGTTTCGCGTGGCGGGGATTTTCGATTCTGGATTTTACGATTACGACGAGAATTGGTCGTTCGTGACGCTGGATGCGGCGCAGGCACTGGCGGGAACGACGGATGTGGTGAACGTGGTGGAATTGCGACTGGCGAAGCCGGAAGAGGCGGCACAGGTGGCCGCGAAAGTGGGGAGGCTGTTGGGGCCGGGTTACACGACCACGACGTGGATGGACGAAAACGGAGCGCTGTTCCGCGCGCTGCGGCTGGAGAAGTTGGTGACGGCGATTTTCATTGGATTGATCACGTTTGTGGCGGGACTGAATATTCTGGTGGTGTTGTCGATGACGGTGACGGACAAGGCCAAGGATATTGCGGTGTTGCTGTCGATGGGAGCGCGGCGCGAGCAAGTGCGGCGAATCTTTTTGTTGCTGGGGACAGTGATCGGGGCGACAGGCACGATCGCGGGCCTGGTGATTGGTTACGCGTTCACATGGATTGCGGGGACATACCGGATGATTCCTTTGGATCCGCAGGTATATGCGGTGCCCTACGTGCCATTTCATCCGAGTTTGTTCGACGGATTGTGGATCGCGGGAGCGGCGATGGCGATCGCAGTGATGGCGACAATCATCCCGGCACGTGAGGCGGCGCGGTTACTGCCGGTGGATATCTTAAGGTTCGAATAGCGGAACAGACCAAAGATAATGAAGGATTTAGTGGAGGGTAGTTTGGCGGGCGATTTGCATCTAAATAGACGGGTGCTGAAACGGCTTCGTGGAGGCGTGTCCAAGGCCGACAGAGGCTCTCCAGAGCGAATTGCAAGGTACTGAAAGGAAGCGGGTTAAAAAACGGGCTCACGATTCCCACAGGCTCCATTTTTTAGCACGGGTAGTGAAAGGGAAATAATGGGAAAAGGATAGGTCAGAAGACGCAGCGGCGAGCGAAGCGCCGCAGCCGTTCAAGAATGATTTGGAGCGCTTCGAAAAGGGAGAGCGAGCAGAACTTGGCGGGTGGGCAGATTTCCGAGGGTTAGGATGAGGAAAGATAGGATCGCAAGGCGGACAAGCGAATGAATGCCACGGCCGAACACGATAAAGCGATCCTGGAAGCGCGCGGATTGAAGAAAAGTTATGGGGCGCGTGAGCAGAACCTGGAAGTTTTGGCAGATGTGAATTTGAAGTTGCAGGCGGGAGAGATGGTTGCGGTGGTTGCGCCATCGGGCGCGGGGAAAAGCACTTTGTTACATTTGTTGGCTGCGCTAGACACTCCAACAAGCGGTAACGTATACTTTGAAAATAGAGCGATAGAAATGAAAGCAGACGCGGCGCTCGCAGAATATCGCAATCGCGCCGTGGGGTTTCTCTGGCAGCGGCACCAATTGTTGCCCGATTTTACGGCAGCAGAGAACGTAGCAATGCCGCTTCTGGTGCGCGGTGAGCCACATGCAAAAGCGCTGCAGGAAGCGCGAAAGTGGCTGGCAGAGGTGGGCCTGGCGGATCGGGCCGAACATCGCGCGGGAGAACTTTCGGGGGGCGAACAGCAGCGAGCAGCGATTGCGCGGGCGTTAATTACGGGGCCGCGGGTGTTGCTGGCGGATGAGCCTACCGGAGACCTAGACGAGCAGAATGCTTGGGCTGTGTTCGAGTTGTTGCAACGGCTGCACCGTGCGCAAGGGCTGACGTCGCTGATTGCGACGCACAACCTGGAATTGGCGAGACGATGCGACCGGGTGGTGGGACTTGAGCATGGTGTTCTGCAAGTTCGCGGCGTGAAAAACGTTGCGGAGGGAACCCCAGGGGGAGAAGCGAGCTAACGTGTTTGAACGATACACAGAAAAAGCGCGACGGGTAATTTTCTTTGCCAGGTACGAGGCCAGCCAGTACGGAAGCCCGTACATCGAGACGGAGCATCTGCTGCTCGGCTTGATGCGGGAGGATAAGGCGCTGGCGAACCGATTCCTGCGGCAGCAGGGTTCCATCGAGTCCATTCGAAAAGAGATTGAAGCGCGGATCACCATTCGCGAGCGGATTTCAACATCTGTTGAAGTGCCGCTGAGCGCGGAATGCAAGCGGATTTTGAACAGCGCCGCGGAAGAAGCGGAGCGTCTGGGACATAAGCACGTTGGCACGGAGCATTTGCTGCTGGGGATTCTGCGGGAAGAAAAGTGTTTTGGCGCGGAAATTCTGATGGAGCGCGGGCTACGCCTGTCGGCGTTGCGCGAAGAGTTGTCACGTACCAGCGGAGAAAAGAGTGCCGCAGCGCGGCCGAAGGAAACGTCGTTGCTAGCGGAATTCAGCCGCGACCTTACGCAAGCAGCCACGGAAGGCAGTTTGGATCCGTTGGTGGGGCGCGAAGGGGAAGTGGAACGCGTGATTCAGATTTTGTGCCGCCGCACGAAGAACAATCCGGTGCTGATTGGCGAGCCGGGCGTAGGAAAGACGGCCATTGTGGAAGGATTGGCGCAGCGGATCAGCGATGGAGATGTGCCGTCGTTTTTGGCGGACAAGAGGATCTTGTCGTTGGACTTGTCGTTGATCGTGGCGGGCACGAAGTATCGCGGCCAGTTCGAAGAGCGGCTGAAGACAATCATGAAGGAACTGATGGAGAGCCAGAACTCCATCGTGTTCATCGACGAGTTACATACCCTGGTGGGGGCAGGATCGGCGGAAGGCTCGCTGGATGCGGCGAATATTCTGAAGCCGGCGCTATCGCGCGGCGAGATTCAGTGCATTGGCGCGACGACCCCGGCAGAGTATCGCAAGTCTGTCGAGAAGGATCGTTCGCTGGAACGGCGGTTCCAGGCGGTGAAAGTGCCGGCACCGACAGAAGACGAAGCGGTGCAGGTCATCAACGGTGTGCGCGAGCGGTATGAGAAGTTCCACGCGGTGAGCTACACGGATGAAGCGCTGCGCTATTCGGTTTATTTGTCCAACCGTTATATTCCGGACCGGTTTTTGCCGGATAAGGCCATCGACTTGATCGACGAGGCAGGCGCGCGGGTGAAACTGCGCCAGGCGTCGGTGCCGGAAGAAGTGAGCGAAGTGCAGAAGCGGGTGAAGTTCATCACGCACCGGATGGAATCGGCGATAGCGGCGCACGAATTCGAGAAGGCGCGGTTCTACTCCGAAGAGGAGCGCAAGGAAAAGGAAAACCTGCGAGTGCTGCGCGAGCGCTACAAGCTGGATGACGCGTCGACAGGCATCGTGACCCGCGAGGACATTGAGGAAGTGGTGTCGCGCTGGACGGGCGTGGCGGTGACTTCGATCAAGGAAGACGAGCAGCAGAAGTTGCTGCGCATCGAGCCGGAGTTGCACAAGCGGGTGATCAGCCAGGACAAGGCGATTACCGCGTTGGCGCGGGCCATTCGGCGGAGTCGCGCGGGATTGAAATCGCCGCTGCGCCCGGTGGGCTGCTTCTTCTTTCTGGGGCCGACGGGCGTCGGGAAAACGGAAGTGGCGCGGCGGTTGGCGGAGTTCCTGTTCGGCAGCGAGAAATCGCTGATCCGTTTCGACATGTCAGAATTCATGGAGAAGCACTCGGTATCGAAGCTGATTGGAGCGCCTCCGGGATACGTGGGCTATGAAGAGGGCGGACAGCTTACCGAACGCGTGCGCCGGACTCCATATTCAGTTATATTATTGGACGAAATCGAGAAGGCCCATCCCGACCTCTTTAATATCCTGTTGCAAGTGTTTGAGGACGGGCAACTGACGGACGGTTTGGGTAACACAGTTGATTTCCGCAACACGATCATCATCATGACTTCCAACATCGGTGCGCGGCATTTGCAGAAGCGCACGTCGATCGGCTTCCAGGCGGGTATCGATGAGGCCAGCCTGAAGAGCATGGAAGATATGGTTTTGGGAGAAGTGAAGCGGGCGTTCAATCCGGAATTTTTGAACCGGTTGGACGATATCATCCTGTTCAATCCTCTGGGCGACGAGGATCTGCTGAGAATTATCGATCTGCTTGTCGGGCAGTTGAACGACACGCTGATACACCGGCAGGTACAAGTGGTGTTGTCGCCTGAAGCACGCCAATGGATCCTCGAGAAGACGTGCGCGGACCGCAGTTACGGGGCGCGACCGTTGCGGCGGGCATTGCAGAAATATGTGGAAGACCCGCTGTCCGAATCGCTGATCCAGGGGGGAATTCAGAGGCCGGCAACATTGCAGATTTATGTTGCGGGGGATGGCCTAGCATTCCGGCCTGTGGGTGAGGCAACCCCAGTCGTTCATTAGTGAATCTGACGCAGCGTGTGACCGCGAAACGGCCTTAAGTGGAATCAGGTCGTGGTGCGAAGTACGCTCGGCCGGCCCATACCGGGACCGGCGGGAGAATAACAATTGGGTTTGGGGGCGCGGCCTTGAGTCGCTCAAAGGCCGCTCAAAGGAACGTCTGTTTTTCGCCAGACATGACAGGCTGGTGTGCTCGCCAGTTTAATGTCTTTGCCCTGATGGCATTGGTTTCTCTGCTGACCGCTATTTCGGTGAGTGCGGCGCGGGGAGCAGAGACGAAGAGCGAAGCGGTGGCCGGTAAGAGCTTCACGTTATTTCACGCCTCTCTCGATAAAAATACGCTGGAAGAGAAGATCGATGCGGTGCCTTCGAAGCTGTTAGCCAGCGACCCGCAGCAGGTGGAAGGGCAGCCGTTCATCGAACGGATCGATTTCGAAGGAAACCGCCGGATTCGAAGAGACACGCTGCTGGCGCGCATTTTCACGCGGCCGGGCGACCCCTACAACGAAGAGACACTGCGGCGCGATTTCCAGGCGCTGTGGAATACGCAATTTTTCGAGGACGTGAAATTGTCGGTGGAAGACGGTGAGAAGCCGGGCGGCAAGATCATCGTGTTCGAAGTGAAAGAGCGCCCAGTGATTCGGCGGATTCGCTACGAAGGCATCCACTCGATTTCGGAATCGGACATTCTGGACCGGTTCAAAGAAAAAAAAGTGGGGTTGACGGTAGAAAGCCAGTTTGATCCCACGCGCATCAAGAAAGCAGAAGTGGTTTTGAAGGAATTGCTGGGCGAGCACGGCCGGCAATTCGCGAAGGTGACGCCACAGTACGAAAAGATCGCGTCGAGCAACGCGGTGATTTTGGTGTTCAAGATCGATGAAGGGCCGAAGGTGAAGGTCGGGAAGATCAAGTTCACCGGAAATCACGCGTTCAGCGACCGGAAACTGATCCGGGCGATGCGGCACGACCGGCCGATCGCGATACCGCTGTACTTCACCGAGATCAACCTGATGTCCAAGACGTATGATCACGACAAATTGATCGAGGACCAAGAAGTCGGCATCCGCGGCCTGTATCAAAACAATGGGTACATGAAGGTTTCGCTGCCCGACCCGATCATTGAGAACGTCGATACGGAAGGCTGGAGGTACGGAATACCGTTTGCGGGAAGGACGACGGGTAAGGCGGTCAACATTACCATCCCGATTGAAGAGGGCGAGAGGTACACGATGGGAACGATCAAGATCGTGAGCTCCGACCCGGACAAGGCGCTGTCGCTGAAAGTCGACGCGTTGAAAAACGTGTTTCCCCTGAAGCCGGGCGATGTTTTTTCGGCGGAAAAAGTGCGCAAGGCCATGGAGGAGTACACCAAGATTTACGGGGAGTACGGGTTCATCGACTTCGTGCCTGAGCCGCAAATGGATTTTGATGATCAGGCCAAGCGCATCGACGTGACCATGCGGTTTGACGAAGGCAAACAGTATTACGTACGGCGGATTGAATTCAGCGGCAACACAACCACGCGGGATAAGGTCATCCGCCGCGAGTTGCTGATCGACGAAGGGCAGCTGTTCAACAAGCGCGCGTGGGAAATCAGTATTCTTCGGCTGAACCAGTTGAACTATTTTGACAAGATTGAGGCGGACAAGTCCGTCGAACTGAAGCGCGACACCAAGGCCGGCACGGTGGACATCCTGCTGAAGTTGAAGGAAAAGGGAAAGCAGTCCATCGGGTTGCAGGGCGGGGTAAGCGGATTGGCGGGCGGATTCATCGGGCTGACGTATCAGACAAACAATTTCCTGGGCTTGGGCGAAACGCTGACGTTATCGGCGCAGGTCGGGCAATACGAGCGGAACATCATGCTGGGCTTCTCTGAGCCCTATTTGTTCGACCGGCCCATCTCCACAGGCTTCACCATTTTCTCTTCGTTGTACAAATTCAATCAGGCGGAACAGGCGGCGGTGCTGACCGGACAGCAGGTGAGCATCAATCCGCAATACATCCAGAACTACAACCAGGACAGCACGGGGTTCACGGTATACGCGAGCTACCCGATGAAACGGTACGCGTTCACGCGGGTCGGATTGACGTATGGATTGACGCGAACAAATATCACCACATACAACCAGGCGTCGCAACTGCTGTTCACTCAATTACAATACCGAAGCATTGCCGGGCCGAGCGCGCTGAACGGCATTCTGGCGAGCACGATCACCAGCTCCATCACACAAAATACGCTGGATAACCCGATCAACGCGACGCGCGGGCACAGCTACTTCTATTCGCTGGCGTTCACCGGTGGCCCGATCGGCGGCAACGTCAACACGATCACGAACACCGGAGAGTTTAAATATTTCCATCCCATCAATCACCGACGAAACGCGGTCGGCGTGCGATTTTTGGCGGCATGGACAACGGGATATGGCGGGAAAGAAGTGCCGCCGTACAGCCGGTTCTATATGGGAGGCGAGACGGATATTCGGGGATTCGATATTCGCGCGATCTCGCCGGTTACATACATTCCGAGCGTGACGTACCAGACGGTGACGTTCCTGGATAACCGGCACTTGTCAGGATCCGGTTTCCCGACGCAAGGAGCATTCAATGTGCCGTTGGTGGCGTACACGATCACGTTCCCGGGAGCGGATTTGCAGAGCGTCGCCAACTTCGAATATCGAATTCCGATTGCCGGGCCGGTGGCCATGACGCTGTTTTCCGACTTTGGCACGGATGGAATCTTGAACAAGAGCGCGTTGAAGCTGGACCCGACGGGTGTGGATAACATCAACCAGCAATTCCCGCTGGTGAATCAGACGGAAAGATTGCAAATTGCGCCGGGAACAAACTTCAAGATCCGCAACTCCACGGGAATTGAGTTCAACGTGAACCTGCCGATCGTACAGGCGCCGTTCCGGATTTATTGGGCGTACAACCCGTTGCGTGTGCACCAGACGATCATCGCGCCGAATCCAGCCATCAACCTGGCGAATTTGTACGGGACCTGCCAGGCGCTGGGGCTGACGGATCCGCTGCATCCGAACCAGTGCGATCCATCGATTTTGTATCAAATCCAGCCGACGCTGCAGAACCCAGGGCGACTGAATTACTTTGAGCCGCGAAGCACGTTCCGATTCACGGTGAGCCGGACGTTCTGAAGTGGCGGGCATGGTCACAAGGATTCAGGTTATGCGAGCGAGATCTACGAGCAACGACGTGAATGCGGGCGTAACTCGCGGAGAACGAATGAGGGAGAGGTCAGGAATGAAGTGGCGCACAATCAAGTCAACCGCGATGGTGACACTGGCGGGAGCGTTGTTGTGGCAGAACGGATGCGGTAGTTCGAGCCCGAACACGGTAGCAGTGACGGTGTCGCCGAGCACGGCGATTGTGGTGGCGGGAACGGTCCAAACATTTTCAGCAACGGTAACCGGCTCGACGACTACGACGTCGAAATATACCTGCTCCTACCAATATACGCCGGCACCGACCACACAAACTCCGAATCCCACAGCGATTACGGTGAACAATTGCGCCAGCGGCGACAAGATGCAGGGAGGAACCGGAACAATCGGAACCTGGACGGATACACCGACGGCACCGAGCAACGTGCTGACGTATACGGCACCATCGTTGAGCAACTTTCCCAATCCGATTCCGGTGATCACGTTTACGGCCACAGCAGACGCGGACACCAAGAAGACAGGAACCGCGGTGCTTGCGATGGACACAGGTATTCGCGTATCGGTGACGCCGACGACAGCGACGGTTCCAGTGGGGTTAACACCGGCGCAACAAGTTCAGTTCACGGCATCGTTCCTGAACGTTTCGCCGGCAAATGCGAACGCGCAGTGGGCGGTGATGCAGCCAGTGGCAGGAGACACGACGAACTTCCCCGACGGGGCGGTGGCGGATCCGAAGGGAGCGACGTGCAGTCCGAACTGCGGAGCGATCAGCGCGCAAGGCGTGTTTACCGCGCCATCCACGTTCCCAACGGATACGTACCCGACGTCGAGCGGATCGAATGCATCGACGGCGGCGCCATCGGTGTATGTGGTGGTGTGGTCGGCATCAGACCCCAATCACTACGCGGCCGCGAAGATTACGCTGGTGGAAGCGAGTACGAATCCTATTACGTTTACCGGGATACACCCGACGACGATTGCGGCGGGAGGGGTGTTGCAGGATATTTTCCTGGACGCCAAGAACCTGCTGAACACGACGTCGATCACGTTTACGCCGCCGGGAACGAACCAGACGCCGCAGGCGATCACTTCGACTAACATATTCACGATTCCGATCACCGCGGCGTATTGCACGCCGAGCGCATCGGGAGTAACGCCGGTGGTGACGTGCGACGCGTCGATGACGACGCGAATACGGTTGACGGCGGCGCAGTTGGCGACCGCCGGTACCGCAACGATCACGGTGAACAATATTCCGGACACCTCGAATTCGGGCCAGACAAAATCGGTGTCATTTCCATTGGACCTGGTGTATGCCAGCCCGGCTCTGGTGTCGGCGGTGCCGGACAGCTATCCGCAAGGGCAAAATGCGCAGTTTTCGGCGGATGGCGGGTACTACGGCGGAGGCAATAGTCCGATCGTAAATTTGTTGTTTAACGGGAATTTGAACGTGGCCACGTCGTTCAGCGCGCGGCAGTTTACCGGTCCGCTGGAGAGCAGCCAGACGCAAAGTCCGGGATTGTATCCGGTTTCGATCGTGAGCAACGCGCCGAAGGACGGTCAACCGCCGTTCGATCCGCCGCCCTATCCGGTAGTGACCACGAACGTGGCGGTGCAGCCGGTATTCGCCGGGTTGGCGTCGCAGTACAACCCGACAGGCGGGCAATATCCGACGACACCACCGACCTGCGGTGCCGCAGGTTATCCGACGATCGTGCCGCCATGCATCAACTTGATGGGCGGAGCAAGCGCGGCACCCAGCGCGATTGCGGTGAATTCGACGAAGGGCTACGCGGCGATCACGGAACAAGGGGCGAATGCCGTTGAAATTGTGAGCTTCGTGGCGAATCCTTCGTCGTCCGGGCGGTTCATGCCGCAATTGGTGAAACAAGTGGCCGTGGGAAATCAGCCGACGAGCATTTCCATCGATGACCAGATTGATCTGGCACCCGCGGGTTATCCGGGACAGGACCTGGGCGTGGTGGTAAACAGCGGCGACTACACGCTGACGCTGCTGGCGTTACCGTCGGGCGCAGTGATCGGTTCTCCAATCTCGCTTTCCGGCTTGGTGCAGGAGCCCAACGGTACTGCCGAACCGCAGCCGTATTCGGTGGGCGTTGACCCGATTACGCACTATGCGGTGGTGGCATTCAGCAATGCGTACGTGGGATTCGTGGTGGACGTGAATCCCAATCCTTCAAATCAGGCGCCGGCGTGCTTTGTGAGCACGCAGAAAGTGCCCTGCGCGATCGCATCGGTTTCCTTGAACACAGGCCCGAATCCGCAGGTGGTGATTCAGCCGAACGCACCGCTGGCCTATGTGACGCCGGGCGGCTCGATCGCGGCGGGGAAAACGGGCGTGACTTCGGTGGTCAACCTGTTGCTGACGAACAACACCGTCGCGATAGCCGCGGCACCCAATGGCGCGGTTTGTACGAACAATGTGGTGACTATCACTACACCGACGGCGAACGGTCTGAACCAATCAACGCCGGGGACGGTGCTCATTTCGGGGGTCATGCCGGCAGACTTCAATGGAACGTACAACGTGACCAGCGCGACGACGTATACGTTCACGTATACCTATGGCGGGGGCGGCTCGAGTTGCGGCACCAGCACGACGGGGGGAGGCGGAACGGTAACGTTTGGGAACCCGTATTACACGTTCAGCCTGACCGGCACGCTGACCGGCGGCGCGATCAATCCGGTGTCGCGAAGTTTCGCGTTCGCCGATCCGAATGCGTCTACGGGTTCGCCACAGATTGGTTTCATCCGGTCGTTGGACCAGAGCGTGACATCGTTGTACCTGACGCGCGGAAGTTGCAACGGCTGCACGCCAACACCTTCGGGAGCACCGGAGACGGGATTGCGGTCTGTGGCGTGGGATCCGTTTACGAACGTGCTGGCGGCGTTTAATCCGCAAGACAACTACAACGAAATTTCGCTGATCAATCCCGGCGGACCGACAGCAATCGGCGGGCAGGCGCCGTATCGAATCGTTGCCGCAATTCAGACCGGCCAATTGGGGACGGGAACGTATACGCCGTCGGGGGGCACGGCCACGACCGTGTATGGAGGGATGGGGTACGACCCGAAGACGAATCTGGTGCTGGCGGTGAACGCGGGATCCAACACGCTTACGTACCTGGATCTGGATCCTACGTCATCGTTCAAGCCCATCAGCGTACGCGACATCCAAGTGACGACGGGCGGAGTGGCCAATGGCCAACCTCCGTTGGCAACTGCGCCGAACGCACCGAGCCCACTGCCCAAGGCGGTGTGTTCGCCAAACAATCCCACGGATATTTATGCTTCGTGCTTCCCGCACAGCGTGACGCTGGGACAGAGCGCGACGGTGAGAATTCTGGGACAAGGGTTCTTAAGCGGCGGGGCTCCCACGGTACGCCTGGACACGGATCCCACGGGTGTGACCGTGACCAGCGCGACCGACGCGGAAGTGGATGTAACCATCGACAAATCGCGGTTGACGAAGGCTCACGATTT
>Ga0335076_10002243_pt1 | contig 19140 bp, 16 predicted proteins | sample Lox_Sample_25_FD_206717 | JGI IMG/M metagenome (GOLD analysis project Ga0335076, IMG submission 206717) | Soil microbial communities from Loxahatchee National Wildlife Refuge, Florida, United States - Lox_Sample_2.5 | ecosystem: Environmental > Terrestrial > Soil > Wetlands | place: USA...
CCAGGCCTTGGCCTTCTCCTGGTCAAGCACCAGCCGGCTCGCGTCGTCCTTGGCTTTCAGGGGATCGAACGTGCCGATCTTCTCGACGAAGCGGCCGTCGCGCGGCATGCGCGCGTCGGCGACCACAATGCGGTAGAACGCGCGCTTCTTAGCGCCGCCGCGCGACAGGCGGATTTTAAGGGACATTCAGGCTCTTCCTTTCAAGGCAACTTGTTGACTTCGATTCAGACTTGGTTGGCGCCCCTTCCTCCCTTGCGGGAGAAGGTGTCGCCGAAGGCGACGGATGAGGGGGCGGCGCTAACGTTTGTCATTGGCTCTGACCCTCACCCTCCTTTCTCCCCGCGAGCGGGGAGAAAGGGGATTCACTTCTTTTTCCCCCCGAACGGATTGAAGCCGCCGCCGAGGCCCGGCAGCTTCGCGCCGCTGCCGAAGCCGGGGAATTGCGGCGGCAGGTTGAAGGCGCCCGGCGGCGGGGCGGCGGGAATGCCGGGCGCGCCGGGAGGCAGGCCAGGAGGAAGTCCGCCGCCGCCCAGCTGTTTCTGCATCGCCGCGATCTCTTCGGGCGAGGGCATCGGCATGCCGCCGCCCAAGCCCATCATCTGGCCTAGCTTGCCCATCATGCCGCGTCCGCCCTTTGCGCCGCCCATCGCCTTCATCATGTCCGCCATCTGGCGGTGCTGCTTCAGGAGCCGGTTGACATATTCGACTGTCACCCCTGCGCCCGCCGCGATCCGCTTCTTGCGCGACGCCTTGAGGAGGTCGGGATTGCGCCGCTCGACCGGGGTCATCGACGAGATGATCGCCCGCTGGCGCTTGACGAACTTCTCGTCGAGATTGGCCGAGGCGAGCTGGTCTTTGATCTTGGCGACGCCGGGCAGCATCCCCATGATGCCGCCCATGCCGCCCATCTTTTCGATCTGCGCCAGTTGTTCCGAGAGGTCGTTCAAGTCGAAGACGCCCTTGCGCATCTTCTCGGCCAGTTTCGCCGCCTTCTCGGCGTCGATTGTTTGCGCCGCCTTCTCGACCAGGCTCACGATGTCGCCCATGCCGAGGATGCGGTCGGCGAGGCGCGCGGGATGGAAATCCTCAAGCGCGTCCATCTTTTCGCCGACGCCCAAAAGCTTGATCGGCTTGCCGGTGACCGAGCGCATCGAGAGAGCCGCGCCGCCGCGCCCGTCGCCGTCCATGCGGGTGAGCACGATGCCGGTGAGACCAACCCGCTCGTTGAAGTTCTTGGCGAGGTTGACCGCATCCTGGCCGGTCAGCGCGTCGGCGACCAGCAGGATCTCGTGCGGCCGCGCGTCGTCGCGGATCTGAGCCATCTCCGCCATCAGCGGCTCGTCGATATGGGTGCGGCCGGCGGTGTCGAGCATGACGACGTCGTAGCCCTGCAGCCGGGCCGCCTGCTCGGCGCGCCTGGCGATCTCGACCGGATTCTGGCCAAGCACGATCGGCAGAGTGTCGACACCGACCTGCGCGCCCAGAACCGCGAGCTGCTCCTGCGCCGCCGGGCGTTTCACGTCGAGCGAGGCCATCAGCACTTTTCGCCTGTCGCGCTCGGTTAGCCGCTTGGCGATCTTGGCCGCGGTCGTCGTCTTGCCCGCGCCCTGGAGACCGACAAGCATGATCGCGACCGGCGCGGGCGCGTTGAGGTCGATCGCCTGCGATTCGCCGCCGAGGGTCTCGACCAGCGAATCGTGGACGATCTTGACCACCATCTGGCCGGGCTTGACCGACTTCACGACTGCCGCCCCGACCGCCCTCGTTCGGGTGCGGTCGACGAATGAGCGCACCACCTCAAGCGCGACGTCGGCCTCGAGCAGCGCGCGCCTGACCTCGCGCATCGCGGCGTTGACGTCCTCCTCGGAGAGGGCGCCGCGGCCGGTGAGTTTGTCCAATATGCCGGAGAGCTTTTCGGACAGGCTCTCGAACATGCGTTGCTCCTGTTCGGACGACGGACGGCAGACGACAGACGACGGATATAAGTACCGCCTGTGCCGTTCGCTTCTTTCCGTCCTCCGTTCTCCGCCGTCCGCGCTCCGAAACCAACGCCAATCGCGCCCGGGGGCGCGTCGCGCTGCCGGACGGGGACCGCTGGCCTCTGGGGACAGCCGGCGTGATCGACGAGGTCAAAAGCCTGACGAAGGCCGGGTTCGTAGGCGCGCGGGGCGACAATGTCAAACGCCTGCGGGATTGATCGCGCAGCAAGCTATTCGAATGAATATGTCGCCAGCGATACTCGCGCTGTCGACGTAAATCCAGGCAACCTCGACGTATACCCAAGAATACATCGCTCATCCGTTGCTCGTTGCCAAATTGTCGCTTACGAATAGGCAGTCGCCAGAGAAGCGAAACACGCTCGCGACGCCGGCGCCTCGACTCGGGGCGGCCCTTCGATGAGGGACGGAAACATGCTCACGCTCAAGATCAATGGTCAGACGCAGTCCTTCGACGGCGATCCGTCGATGCCGGTGCTCTGGTATCTCCGGGACGTGCTCGGACTGACCGGTACGAAATTCGGCTGCGGGGTCGCCGCCTGCGGCGCCTGCACCATCCATCTCGACGGAGAGGCGCGCAGGGCCTGCGTCACCGCGATGAGCGACGCCGGCGGCAAGTCGATCACGACGATCGAGGGCCTCGACCCGGAGGGGAGCCACCCGCTTCAGAAAGCCTGGCGCGCGCTCAACGTGCCGCAATGCGGCTATTGCCAGTCCGGCCAGATCATGCAGGCCGCGGCGCTGCTTAAGCAGTCGCCGCATCCGACCGACGAAGATATCGACGGGACCATGTACGGCAACATCTGCCGCTGCGGAACCTACCAGCGCATTCGCGCCGCCATCAAGCAAGCTGCGGGAGCGTGACATGACCAGGCACATTGGCGACTTCGCGCCGCCGGCGATCGAGAACGTCAGCCGGCGAGGACTTCTGAAGGGCATGGCCGCGACCGGCGGCCTGGTGCTGGCGCTCACCATCCTGCCGAACCGCCCGGCCCGAGCCGACGCGCCCAAATGGGGCGCCGACGGCATGCCGCATGGCACGGTGAACAACCCGAAGGCCTTCGTTTCGATCGCGCCGGACGGAACCGTCACCATCGTCTGCCACCGCTCCGACATGGGCCAGGGCGTGCGCACGGGCATGCCGCTCATCGTCGCCGACGAACTCGACGCTGACTGGGCGCGCGTCAAGATCGCGCAGGCGACGGGAGACGAAGCGCGCTACGGCAACCAGGACACCGACGGCTCGCGCTCGACCCGCCACTTCATCAAGCCGATGCGGCAGGTCGGGGCCGCCGCGCGCATGATGCTGGAGGAGGCCGCGGCCAAGCGCTGGGGCGTTGCGGTCTCCGACGTCGAAGCCAAGCTGCATGAGGTCGTGCAGAAGTCGACCGGCAAGACGCTCGGCTATGGCGACCTCGCCGCCGACGCCGCGGCGCTGGACGTGCCCGCGACCGACAGCCTGAAACTCAAGGACCCATCGCAGTTCCGCTATATCGGCAAGGAAGGGACCAACATCGTCGACGCCTTCAACATTACGACCGGCCGCGCAACCTATGGCCAGGACGTCCGGTTGCCGGGGCAGAAATATGCGGTGATCGCGCGGCCTGCGGTGATGGGCGGCAAGGTCGTCTCGTTCGATGCCACCGAGACCAAGAAAGTGCCCGGCGTCGTTGAGGTCATCGAAATCCCCGCGCCCTCTTATCCGATGGCCTTCCAGCCGTCGGGCGGGGTCGCGGTCATCGCCGACAACACCTGGGCTGCGATTCAGGGCCGAAATGCGCTGAAGATCACATGGGACGATGGGCCCCATGCGACCTACGATTCGCGCGCCTATCGGGCCGAGCTCGAGGCGACGGCGCGGCAGCCGGGGACGGTCCTGCGCTCCCAGGGCGACTTCGCTTCCGCCTATGCCGGGGCGGCGAAGAAGCTCGAGGCGGAGTACTACATCCCGCACAACGCCCATGCGACGATGGAGCCGCCGTCGGCCACCTGCCGCATCGCCGACGGCAAGGCCGAAGTCTGGACCAGCGTGCAGAGCCCGCAGGCCGCGCACGACCTCGTCGCCAAGTATCTCGGGCTTGCGCCCGAGAACGTCACCGTCAACGTGACGCTGCTCGGCGGCGGGTTTGGCCGCAAGTCGAAGCCGGATTTCGCGGTCGAGGCGGCCTTGTGCTCGAAGGCGGTCGGCGGCGCGCCGGTCAAGGTCGTGTGGACGCGCGAGGACGACATCCGCAACGACTTCTACCACACGGTGTCGGTCGAGCGGATCGAGGCGGGGCTCGACAAGGACGGCAAGGTGGTCGCGTGGCGGCACAACAGCGTCGCGCCGACGATCATGTCGCTCTTCATGCCTGACCCCAAACATGAGGCCAATTGGGAATTGGGTCAGGGCCTGTCCGATCTGCCTTTCGATGTCGAGAACCTTAGCCTCGAGAACGGCGCAGCCGAGGCGCACACCAAGATCGGGTGGTGGCGTTCGGTCTCGAACGTGCCGCACGGATTCGCGATCCAGTCCTTCGCCGCCGAGCTCGCGAGCGCCGCCGGCAAGGATCAGAAAGCCTTCCTGCTTGATCTGATCGGCCCCGCTCGGATTATCGACGTCCAGAGCCAGGTCAAGAACTTCTGGGACTATGGCGAGAACCCGGAAGTCTACCCGATCGACACTGGTCGGCTTCGCAATGTTATCGAGCTCGTCACCGAGAAGGCCGGCTGGGGACGCAGCGTGCCGCAGGGCCACGGCCTTGGCCTCGCCGCCCACCGCAGCTTCGTGAGCTATATCGCCGCGGTCATCGAGGCTGCGGTCGACGCCAAGGGCAACATCACCATCCCGCGCGTCGACATCGCCATCGACTGCGGGCCGATCGTCAATCCCGATCGTGTCCGCTCGCAGCTCGAGGGCGCGGTCATCATGGGGCTCGGCGTCGGGCTCCTGAACGAAATCTCGTTCAAGGACGGCAGGGTCGAGCAGCGCAACCTCGACGACTATCTCGTGCTGCGCATCAGCGACGCGCCGCGCGTGACGAACGTCTACATTGTGCCGCACGGCTTTGATGTGCCGCTCGGCGGGGTGGGCGAGCCCGGCGTGCCGCCGGTCGCGCCGGCGCTCATGAACGCGATCTTCGCCGCGAGCGGCAAGCGTATCCGCTCGCTGCCCCTCGGCCAGCAATTGGCCAAGGTCTGAAGGCGAGACGAAGGGCGGGCCGGAGCTGCTCCCGGCCCGCGCCGCTTTTGTCCTACGCGGCCACGCCCGAGCGTTGCTCGGCGCCCTTCGGCGGAGACGGAAATCCGTAGGACTCGACCAGTTCGAGCGCGAATCGGGTCGCTTCCGGAGGCTTGTCGCAGCGCGCGCCGATGTCCCGGCTGAATTCCTTGAAGGTGGGCAGTTCCGTCACCGGGCTCGAATCGTCGTCCTCGAGATTGACGAAGAGATGTAAGAACTCCGGCCCATTGCGGAACAGCGCGTAGGAAACGTGGTCTGGCGCCGCTATCCTCAGCTCGGCGAACACCGCCCTTGACAGGCTTTCGTTTTCCGCGGCCCGGTCGGGTTTTGCCGTATAGCGCACGAGGGTCACTCTTTTCATGGCGGTTGTCCTTGATTTCCCGGACACGCCCGATGCGCGCCGTCGCGAGTGGGACGCTGGCGCGGGTGAAAAAGATTCGCGAGCCAAGAATCTTTTCCGCAAGCGAATCTTTCACTTGATCTGCGGCGTCCTGGATCGCGAGGCGCAACACCAATGCCGAACGGTACCCGGGAAGCAACGAGATGGCTGATGCGAGCGGCGAACTGGCGTTCCTCGAACGGCTCATCGCCGACACGCGGCCGAGCCTCCATCGCTATTGCGCCCGGATGATGGGCTCGGCATTTGAAGGAGAGGATGTCGTACAGGAGGCGCTGGAGAAGGCCGTCCAGTCGATTGCGGCCGGCGGCGCGGTCAAGAACCCGAAAAGCTGGCTGTTCCAGATCGCCCACAACGCGGCGCTTGACGCCCTGCGCCGCCGCCGGCGCCGGGCTGAGGTCTCGTTCGACGCGCAAACGCCCGATTTCCCGGACGCCGCGACCGCGGACGCCAAAGTGGCCGCGGCGGCGACTCTGGCGAGCTTTCTCGCCTTGCCCGCGACCCAGCGCTCCTGCGTCGTGCTGATCGACGTTCTGGGCTATCAGGCGGCCGAGACGGCGGAGGTTCTCGGCCTCACCCTTCCGGCGGCGAAGGCGGCCTTAAGCCGCGGGCGGTGCCGCCTGAGGGAGATCGCCGCGCTCGCCGAAGGGGCGCCGCCCAGCCTCTCAGCAGAGGAAAGGCGGCGGCTCCGTGACTATGCGGATCGATTCAACGCGCGCGACTTTGACGCGCTACGCGATCTTCTAGCGGAGGACGTGAGGCTCGATCTGGTCAATCGCCGGCGCCTGGCCGGGCGAAAGGACGTGTCGGTCTATTTCACCCGCTACGACAGCGCATTCGACTGGGCGTTCTCGGTCGGCCTGGCGGAGAACCGGTTGGCGCTGCTGGTGCGCGATCCGGGCGATTCCTCTGGCGCTATCACCCATGTGGTGCTGCTCGATTGGGCGGGGGAAAAGATCGCCGCGATCCGCGACTTCAAATACGCGCCCTACGTCATGGAGAGCCTGCGGACCTCACAACTCTAAGGCGCGTCTTTACGCCGTTGCGGTGCTTCCCGGCCGAAATCGCCACGCCGCCAGTGCGCCAAACCCGACGAAGGCGACGAGAACGACTACCTGCGCGATGACGAACGGCGAGTCGGATCCGGTTGGAGCGAGGTCATGCGCGCTCTCCGTCAATTCAGAGCGGGCCCTGCAGGCATGGGGCCAGCCCGGATCGCGGCGAAGGCATGCGAATTGGACATGGGCGGCTAGGCCGAGTCGCGGATTGGGGCGGGATTGTGGAACGGCCTCAGGCGCTCCTGTTACGCTCCTGTTCCGTCCCTGTTCTAGCGCAAGAGCGCCCGCCGCTCCGCGAGCTGGAATTGTGGCGGCGCCGCCGCTCCAAACCCATGCAAGAGACGCATGACTTCATGATTTCGCCACAATCACTTGCTTTTGCATCGCCTGCTTTACGCGGCGATACGGCCTTGTGGCGAGGACAATAGAAGCGGCGCAGCGGCTGTCTGAGAATAGGCAGTCGCGAGACAGCCTCATCAAGGCGTTGCCTGGCTGTCCGCTTTCGCGGTATGACAAAAAGCGCGACGGCTGACGCCCTGATGCTTAAGCCTCGACCCAGCGTTCAACCCCGAGGCGCCGGAGCGCCCGTCGCACCCTGTTCCTGAACGATTTTCTCTCAAGCTTGTAGCGAAGCGCCTGAACTGCGTGTTCGAAATCGCGCTTCGCGTCCCGCAACTGAGAGATCTCGCATCGTAAGTGATCCGCCGCCTCGGCAGACAGTTCCTGCGCCGCCAGCTGCTCTTTGAGCTCTCCTCGCAGCCGGCCGATTTCGCGCCGTAGAGCGATGGCGTCGATCTCGTTCGCGCTCGGGAATTGCGCTCCGCGCTTGATCTCGCGCGCCGGGATCACGTTGCTTGACGCATCCCTGGCGATCTCCCCCGTTACGCGGACCTTCGCCGTGTCGGCGATCCTGGCGTGCGCTGCGCGAGCTGCGGATTCCGTAATCCAGGGCGGCAAGACCGGCTGCAGGCACATGAACAGATATTTCCAGTCGGCGGCGATTCTCGGAAAGACCGGAAACACGAGCGGAACGCCGGCCTCCGACGCCTTGAGCACGAGCCGGTGAAACTGAACCGCAAGCAGCCGCGCCTGGTCGAGCGGGTTCAGCGAATAGACGAGCCCGCCGGGGGTGTGACCGTAGGTTTCCCATGTTCCGTTGAGCTCTTCCGCCATCCATGGATTGTGCTGGTGGATGGCGCGCCGCTCCAGGACCACCCGGCTCGACGCCGCCTCGACCAGATCCCGCACCGGCACGATGAAGGCGTCGATCCTGAACTGCTCTTCGTTCAGGATTTGCTCGACATATTCGCTGATCCACGGCGACTTGACGACATAGGGGAGGTTGATTCCCGGGACGAGCAGGGTCTCGAGCCCGGCATTCGCCTCGGCGTCCCATTCCGCCCGGTTCCCGTTTCTGGCCAGCGTGGTGTCCAGTCCGAGTTCGGTTAAGTAGCGGACCAGGAAGCTCGTTCCGGCGCGGCCTGTCCCGGCGATAACGAGGTGCCTCTCATGCCCCTGGGCGGCCGGAGCGGCTCCGGTTTCTGCGCTGGGCCGCCATTGCGGAGTCTCGCGCCGCTGTACAGCACCCATGGATGCGCTCCCGATGAATCACGTTCACCGTCGCCCCAACCTTTTTGATGCGCGATCAGCGTGATAGTTGTCAATCGTAAATAACCTTGCTCTTCATAGTTAAAATATGGTAAATCGGCTCAAATAGCTGGTAGTGACCGTCAACCCGTTCTTATGTGTAATAACGTAAAGATTATATTAGTAATCGTGACTTTTATAAGGCTTTGCTTCGCTGGAATGAAATCGCTTCCGTAGCGTCGTCAGCGCGCCGGCATAGGTCACGATTTCGTGATATACATGGGGGCGGCGGCGTGTCGTCCGACCTTACTTGGGGCACAGCCCGTCGATCAGCGCCTTCAGGGTCGCGACGGTCGAGGCGTCGGCTTCGCCGTCGGCGCGTTTGGGCCGGAAGTGGCGCTGGAACGCCGCGACCGCCTGCCGAGTCTGGCGGTCATTGACTCCCGTGATCTCCACGCCATAGCCGTATAGCGCCAGCATCGCCTGCAGCGCCCTAACCGGCGGACCTTCCTCCTCGTGCCTGAAGAGCGCCCCGCCCGAGATGGGCGCTGGCTCCGTCCAGCGCCCGACGCCGGACCGCCATAGCCGCTCCCACGGAAAGGCTTCGCCCGGATCGCGCTTGCGCGCCGGCGCCACATCGGAATGAGCGAGCACGCGCTCGGGGGGGATTTCCCATCGGTCGCAGACATCGCGCGCGAGCGCGACGGTCGCCGCGATCTGGCGCTGCGGAAAAGGCGGCGAGCCGCCGTCGTGGCCGGGATTGACGATCTCGACCCCGATCGAGGCGGAGTTGAGATCGGTCTCGCCCTTCCAGTACGACTTTCCCGCATGCCAAGCGCGGTCGTTCTCGGCGACCAGTTGGTCGATCGAGCCGTCTTCCCAGACAAAGTAATGCGCCGAGAGTTGAGACGCAGGATTGAGAAGGGTCTTGAGCGCAACTTCGCCGGTCGGCATGCCGGTATAGTGCAGAATCAGGCAGTTGGGACGGACATATCCGCGCCGCTCGCCGCAATTGGGCGAATCGAGAAAGCGCGAGGCGAGCGGACTGTCGGGAAGGCGCACGGGCGGCATGAATCAGGACCAGAACCGGACCGAATGAAGCGCGCCGGCCGTGTCACGCCGGTCCGGCGCCCCAGTCCCAACAACGCCCGCAGCGCTTGACCGGCGAACCGTCAGTAGAAGGCGGTGCAGACCCGGTTGCCGTTGGGGTCATAGCCCCATTGCGCGCAGCGGCGGGGTGGGGGTGGAGCAGTCACGGCGTTGCCGACCAGAGCGCCGGTCCCGGCCCCGATGATGCCACCCGCAATCGCGCCGCCGGCGCTGCCGCCGGAAACCGCCGATCCGATCAGCGCGCCGGTGCCTGCGCCGATAGCGCCGCCGGCAAGAGTGCCGGTCTGCTGCTGCGGCGTATAGCAGGCCGATACCGACGCCGCCGCGGCCAAAGCAAGTGTAAGAGCGATGATCTTCCTCATGTTTCCTCCCCTCAAGGTTCAGTAGAAAGCAGTGCAGATACGGTTGCCGTTGTAGTCATAGGCCCATTGTGCGCAGCGCCGCGGTGGCGGCGGCGCGCCGTAGGCCGGCCCGCCATAGTAGGTCGGCTGAGGCGTCGCGGCCGAGCCAATCAGCGCGCCAGTGCCGGCGCCGATGGCGGCGCCCGCGAGCGCGCCGCCCGCGCTTCCGCCGGAGACTGCCGAGCCCACCAGCGCGCCCGTTCCGGCGCCGAGCGCGCCGCCCACAAGCGCATTCTGCTGCTGTGGCGTCTGGCAGGCCGAAACCGAGACGGCGGCCGCAAGCGCCAGCGAAAGAGCCAAGAATCTTGTCATACGATCAAATCTCCCGTCCGTCCCGCCCCTTGGGCGCCTGAACCGTTTTGTCAGTCGTCCGCCGTCCGCTTGTCGTCACAATCCCATAAATCGCGTGAAGCTTCAATGAACGAGCCCTGTCGCTGGTTCCCGCCGATCACCCGTCCGATTATCCTTGACCGCCGTCCGCGCGGTCCCCTATGCCGTCGCCAGCCAGTCGGCCGGACGGCCGCCGCTTTCCAAAGCGGAGGAAAGTCCGGGCTCCATGCGGATGCGGCGCCGGATAACGTCCGGCGGGGGAAACCCCAGGGAAAGCGCCACAGAAAGCAAACCGCCGGGGCGCGGGCCGCGAGGTCCTCTAGCGTCACGGCAAGGGTGAAAGGGTGCGGTAAGAGCGCACCGCGCTGGCGGCAACGTCGGCGGCAAGGCAAGCCCCGCCGGGAGCAAAACCGAATAGGAGCGACGCGCGGCGCCTTCAAGCGCCGCGGGGCCTGCATCCGCTGGCCCTGCCGCTCGGGTTGGTTGCTTGAGGCGCCCGGCGACGGGCGTCCCAGAGGAATGGCCGTCACGTCGGGGCGATGAGCCCCGGCCATACAGAACCCGGCTTACAGGCCGGCTGGCGTTCTTTTCGGTTCTCGTTCAAAGTCGGCGCGGAGTGGGTGTTTGAACGCTTCGCCCGTTTCTGCCCGGAAAGGCGACGATGCTGCGTGCCGACAAAGTCATAGCAGCCGGCCGATGGTCCGGCGCGCCGGCGGACACGGTGGTGCTCGATTTTGACGACCGCTATCGTCGGCGGCTGGCGATGACCGGCGTCGGCGGTCTCGCCTTCCTGCTCGATCTTGCGGACGCCTCGATGCTGCGCGGCGGCGACGGGTTGAGCCTCGAGGATGGACGCATCGTCGAGGTCGTCGCCGCGCCCGAGCCGCTGGCGGAGATCCGCGCCGCCGACGGGCTCGCTCTGGCGCGTGTGGCCTGGCATCTCGGCAATCGCCATCTTCCGACCGAAATCCTGCCAAAGTCGCTGCGCGTCCGTCGCGATCCGGTCATCGAGGCGATGGCCGAAGGCCTTGGGGCGAAAATCGTCGCGCTCGAGGCGCCGTTCAATCCGGAGGGCGGCGCTTATGCAAAGGCCGACGGGAGCAGCCGCGATCACCGCGATCATCGCAGCCGCGATCATCACTCCCATCATCACGCCGGTCAGAGACACGACCATGGCTACGAACGTAACGATCACGCGCACGGCCATGACAACGGACACGATCACGGGCACGACCATCGCTGAGGCTCGCGGCGGCCTGCCGGCGCCGCTCTTCCTCTGGCTCTCGCCGGGCTTCCCGGTCGGCGCGTTCGCCTATTCGCATGGGCTCGAATGGGCGGTGGAGGCGGGCGACATCGCGGATGCCGTCTCGCTCGAGGCCTGGCTCGTCGATCTGACCGAATATGGGGCCCCGCGCTCCGACGCGCTTCTGTTCTCGGCGGCTTTTCGCGCAGCGACGGCGGCCGATTGGCCGGAGCTCATCGAGGCAAACGCCCTCGCAGTCGCCCTCGCCCCGTCGGCCGAGCGGCGCCTCGAGACGACGGCGCAGGGGGCGGCGTTCGTCGCCGCGGCCCGCACCGCCTGGGACTGCGAGCCGTTGCGGCGGCTCGAACAAGCGTCGGACCGGCTCATCGCCTATCCGATCGCGGTTGCCGCGGCGGCGAGCGGCCATGGGCTGCCGCTTAACGCCAGCCTCGAAGCTTTCGTGCTCGCCCAAGCCGCCAATCTCGTCTCCGCGGCGTTGCGCCTCGGGACGATCGGACAATCCGACGGCCAGAAAATCCTGGCTGCGCTTCTAGCGCCCATTCGCGATCTCGCGTGCGATGCTCAGGGCGCGAGCCTCGCCGATCTCGGCGGTTGCGCCTTCCGCTCGGATATCGCCTCGATGCGCCACGAGACCCAATATTCCAGGCTCTTTCGGTCATGACGGCGCCGCGACAGCCGCTTCGCGTCGGGGTTGGCGGCCCTGTAGGCTCCGGCAAGACGGCGCTCATGGAGCAGCTTTGCAAGCGCCTGCGCGACGAACTCGACATCGCCGCCATCACCAACGACATCTACACCAAAGAGGATGCACGCATTCTGGTCGAGGCCGGGGCTCTCCCACCCGAGCGGATCATGGGCGTGGAAACCGGCGGCTGCCCGCATACCGCGATCCGCGAGGACGCCTCGATCAACCTCGCCGCGGTTTCGGAGATGCGCGAGCGTTTCCCGGACCTCGACGTCATCCTGATCGAATCCGGCGGAGACAACCTTGCGGCCACCTTCTCGCCCGAGCTCGCCGACATCACGGTCTACGTCATCGATGTGTCGGGAGGAGAGAAAATTCCGCGAAAAGGGGGCCCGGGCGTGACGCGCTCGGATCTCTTGATCATCAACAAGATCGATCTCGCGCCTTATGTGGGCGCCTCGCTCGAGGTCATGGCGCGCGACGCGGCCGCGATGCGCAAGGGCCGCCCGTTCGTGATGGCCAACATGAAGACCGGCGCCGGCCTCGAAGAAATCGTCGACTTCCTCCGCGCCAAGGGCGGTCTTTAGGGCGAATAGTCGGCGCCTGCCGGGGTTTGACCGCATTTAACTTTCGGGAACCCGAGACCCGCCTCGCGCGTTGACAGCGTGAACCACCGGGAATAGGGCGGCCTGTGAATGCGAGCGTTACGTCCTTATCGGCATGGCAACCTGCCGGCCGCGCTTGTGGCCACGGCCCGGCAAATCCTTGACGAAAACGGGATGCAGGCGGTCGGGCTGCGCGAGACCGCCCGCCGGGTCGGAGTGTCGGCGACGGCCGCCTACCGCCATTTCGCCAGCAAGGAAGATCTGCTCGCCTCCGTCGCCGCCGAGGGTTTCCGCGAGCTTCGCGCGGCGATGGAGGGCGCGACCCGCGGGCCCAATTCCCTGAGCCGCGCGGGTCTTGCTTACGTCGAATTCGCCGACCAAAACCCAGGCCTGTTTCGCCTGATGTTCGGCCCTATCCTGGCCGAGCGGGCGAAATACCCCAAGCTTCAGGCCGCCACCGAGGGCGTCGAAGCTCTGCTGCTCGGCGGCGTCGCAGACCTCGATCAGCGGCCCCTCGACGCGAACCGTGCGGCCATGGCGGCTTGGGGGCTCGTGCACGGGCTCGCCTATCTCGTCGTCGACGGCTTCATTCCGGCCGGGCGAGCCACCGGTCTGGCGGAAGAGATCCTCGCCCGGACGCGGTTGCCGCGGCCCCCAACCCCGGAACCGGCCGCCTGAACGGCCCTCGTTGCCCCGCCGCGGCCGGCTTCGATAGGCTGCCCGGATCGGCCGTTGCCAAGCGCGTGCTCAAAACCGGAATGCCCGAACCCGTTTACGATCTGGCGATCATCGGCGGCGGCGTGAATGGCTGCGGCGTCGCCCGCGACGCCAGCGGACGGGGCCTGAGCGTATATCTCTGCGAGCAGCGCGATCTCGCCAGCGGAACCTCCTCGGCCGCGACCAAGCTGATCCACGGCGGCCTGCGTTATCTTGAATATGGCGAATTCCGGCTTGTGCGCGAGGCGTTGTCGGAGCGCGAGACGCTCTGGCGCATCGCCCCGCATCTGGTTCGGCCGCTCCGCTTCGTTCTCCCCCATCACCGGGGCCTCCGCCCCGCCTGGCTGCTCAGGCTCGGCCTTCTCCTTTACGACCATCTCGGCCGGCGAAAGCTGCTGCCGACAACCCAAACGCTCGATCTCACGCGCGATCCGGCCGGAGCGCCCTTGAAGCCCGGCGCCTTTACCGTCGGCTTCGAATATTCGGACTGCTGGGCGGACGACGCCCGGCTCGTCGTTCTCAACGCGCTCGACGCCCAGTTCGCGGGCGCCCGCATCGAAACGCACACGAAAGCGCTCGCCGCCCAGCGCGCCGACGGGCGCTGGCGCTTGACTGTCGCCAACACGCGCGACGGAACCGCGCGAACGATCCTGGCGAAGGCGCTGGTAAACGCCGCCGGGCCGTGGGTCGAGGCCGTCGAAGCGCGCCTGTCGGCCCGGCCTCCACGCGATCGCCTGAGGCTCGTCCAGGGTTCGCATATCGTCACCCGCAAGCTGTTCGATCACTCCCGCGCCTATATCTTCCAGAACGCCGACAAGCGGGTCATATTCGCCATTCCCTACGAAGGCGACTTCACCCTGATCGGCGCGACCGAGCTCGACTATGCCGGCGACCCGGCGATGGCCGCCGCCACCGAAGCGGAGATCCACTATCTGTGCGCGGCGGCGAGCGAATATTTCGCCCGAGCCGTCACCCGGGCGGATGTGGTCTGGACGTTCTCCGGCGTCCGGCCGCTGCACGACGACGGCGCAAGCGCGGCGAGCGCCGCGACGCGCGACTATGCGCTCGAGCTCGACGACGACGGCCCGCCGCTCATCACGATTTTCGGCGGCAAGATCACGACTTATCGCAAGCTCGCCGAGGACGTTCTGGACAAGCTCGAACCGGCCTTTCCCCGGATTGCGATGAAGCGCGGCTGGACCGGCGTCTCGCCGCTGCCGGGCGGGGCGTTTCCTCCCACCGAGATTGAGGCCCAAGTCGAGGCGCTCAGGCTCCGGTATCCGTTTCTGGGTGACGGCGAAGCGCTCCGGCTGACCCGCGCCTACGGCCTCCGCGCGGGCGAAGTCCTGGGCGAGGCGGGCGACCGCCGTGCTTTGGGCCGCGACTTCGGGGCCGGCTTGAGCGAGCGCGAGGTCGACTATCTGATCCAGACCGAATGGGCCGAATCCGCTGAGGATGTCGTGTGGCGGCGGACCAAGCTCGGGCTCCGCCTGACCGCGGACGAGATTGCCGCGCTCGACCGGTTCATCGCCGGTCGCCTCGCGCAGAGCGGCGCCGGCGCGGGCGCGAGGGCTCAGGCGTGATCCTCGTCATCGATCAGGGGACGACCTCGACCCGGGCGATCGTGTTCGGCCTCGACGCTCAGCCGGTCGCGAGCGCGCAGGCCGAGTTCGAGCAGCTCTATCCCCGCCCCGGAAGGGTCGAGCACGACCCGGAAACGCTTTGGCGGACGTCGCTCTCGACCGCGCGCGAGGCGCTCAAGCGGGCTGCTTGCGCCGCGAAGGACCTGGCGGCGATCGGGATCGCCAACCAGCGCGAGACTGCGGTGATCTGGGAGCGAGAGACGGGAAAGCCAATCGCCAACGCCGTCGTCTGGCAGGACCGCCGCACCGCGGAAGCCTGTGCGGAGATGAAGGCGGAAGGCGCGGAGCCGCAGGTAACCGCCAGGACCGGCCTGCTGATCGACCCCTATTTCTCGGCGACCAAGATCGCCTGGCTCCTCGACAATATCGAGGGCGCGCGGGCCAAGGCCGAGCGCGGCGAGCTCGCCTTCGGCACTGTCGATGCGTTCCTCGTCTGGCGGCTGACCAACGGCGCGGTCCACGCGACCGACGCCACCAACGCCTCGCGCACCCTGCTCTACGACATCCGCGCCGGCGCCTGGGACGACGACATGCTCGAGCTCTTCCGCGTCCCGCGCGCGCTCTTGCCCGAGGTCAAGGACACCGCGGCAGAGTATGGCGCGAGCGCGCCCGAGCATCTGGGCGCCGCCGTTCCGATCCGGGCGCTGATCGGCGATCAGCAGAGCGCGCTGATCGGCCAGGCCTGTGTCGCGCCCGGCATGGTGAAAGCGACCTATGGCACCGGCGCCTTCCTGTTGCTCAACACCGGGGCGACCCCCGCGCCGTCGCGCAATCGGCTATTGACCACCGTCGCCTACCAGTGGGGCGGCAAGCGGAGCTATGCGCTCGAAGGCTCGATTTTCTCGGCCGGCGCGACCGTGCAATGGCTGCGCGACGGCCTCAGGATCATCGCCGCGGCGCCGGAAGCGGGCGAGCGCGCCGCGCGCGTCGCCTCGACCGACGGCGTCTATCTTGTGCCGGCCTTCGCCGGCCTCGGCGCGCCCTACTGGAGTTCGGAAGCGCGGGCGCTGATCGCGGGCGTGACCCGCGGGACGCCGGCCGAGGCGATCGTGCGGGCGGCGCTCGAGAGCGTGGGCTATCAGACCCGCGACCTGATCGAGGCGATGACCGCCGACGCCGGCGCGGCGACCGGGGTCATCCGCGTCGACGGCGGCATGGCGGCGAGCGACTGGACGATGCAGTTCGTCAGCGACATGCTCGGCGTCCCGGTCGACCGCCCGGCCAACCTCGAATCGACCGCGCTCGGCGCGGCCTTCGCCGCCGGCTGGCAGGCGGGTGTAACGCCCGGCCCCGAATCGTTCGCAAGCCGTCGCCGCAGCGAGCGGGTGTTCGCTCCCGCGATGGACGAGCCAGCCCGCGACGCGCTCTACCGCGGCTGGCGGGAGGCGGTGAAAAAGGCGCTGTGAGGGGGCCGCCTCGAGCGAGTTTGTGGCCGAGCTGGCGCGGCGATTGGGGCGAAATCCTGACGCCATGCGCTGCTTGCATGGGTCCGGAGCGATGCGGCCGCCACAATTTGACCATCCGCAACAGCGGGCGTTTTTGCGCCGGAACAGGGGGCATTATTGTCAGGAACAGGAGCTTAACAGGAGCGCCGGACGTCCTCCACAATCCCGGCCCAATCCGCGCATCGGCCTCGGAATCCATGTCCGAGCTGCATGGCTCCATGACGCCTTCAGGGCCGCCGCTACAACAGCAACCGGCCGCCGCGAGTCCTTGCTCGCTTGATGAGTCAAGGGTTTGGTGTAGAAAAGAAACCGGTCCCGGATCGCCGCGCCTCGGTCTTTGGGGGTAAATTTGGGGCTGGAACCGCCAAAGCCTGAGGCGAGCGCGCCGACCGCCGCCGCGCCGGGCGTCCTCGCTCGGCCGCAACCCGCCCCGGCCGGCGACCTGCCGGATTTCGCAAAAAAAGCCGACGACCTCGAGGCGATCAAGAAGGCGGTCGATGACGCAGCTTCGGTCGGCGGGGGCTTGTGGCTCTCCTATCTGTTCGTTTTGTTTTATCTCGCCGTTGCCGCAGGGGCGGTGACGCACGAGGATCTTTTCTTTGAGCGCCCGGTGAAGCTGCCCTTTCTCAACATTGAACTGCCCTTGCTCGCCTTTTTCTTCCTGGCGCCGATTCTGTTCATCATCGTTCACGCCTACACGCTCGTGCATCTGGTCTTTCTGACCGAGAAAGCGAAACGCTACCATCAGGCCCTGCACGATCCGGAGCGCAAAGTTGCTGCCGCCACGCGCGAGAATCTGCAATGGCAATTGCCAAGCAACATCTTCATTCAGTTTCTGGCTGGGCCACCGAAACTGCGCGCGAGCGCCTTCGGGTGGCTATTGCGGGCGATCGGATGGGTCACCCTGGTCATCGCGCCGATCCTGCTGCTGATTCTGATGCAGGCGCAGTTCCTACCTTTTCATTCGCGCCCCATCACCTGGACTCAGCGCATTGCGCTTGTTGTCGATCTCTCACTCATCTGGTGGTTGTGGGGTGAAATACTCTCAGGCCGCGAGATCGATGGCGGATCCGGCCTCGCCGCCTGGCTGTGGCCGCCGATCGGTTTCGCGCTGAGCTTCGCCGTGCTTCTGTTCTCTGTGACGGTCATCACCTTTCCAGGCGAGTGGCAAGAAGAGCGGCTGCCGAGCTGGCAAATTCTTCCCGCCCTGGCACAGTGGGGAAAGCCGGTGATGTTTGCCGAGCCTGCAACAGAGTCTTTTCGAGATTGGGTCACGAACGCGGATCGGCTGTCGCTGCATGATTGGCTGTTTAACGAGGTGCCAGACTCTGTCAGCCGCCGCAGGTTCCCGTTTTCCAGCACCCTTGTCTTGCCCGGCCTCAATATCTACGAGGGACTCGGTATCGACGATCCCGAAAAAGTGAAATCGCGCGCATACGTCTACCGCGCTGCCGGCCGCGATCTAAGGGGGGCGATTTTCGATCTCTCGATTTTGCCGAAAGTCGATTTCGAACATGCCGACCTTCGAGGCGCGTCACTCGTTGAAGCGCAGCTTCAAGGGGTGCGGCTTGATTTTGCGCAGCTTCAGGGGGCCCGACTCGATTTTGCCCAACTTCAAGGCGCGTCGCTTGGTAGCCCTCCGAAAGTCGGCGTAATAGGCGGCGCGCAGCTCCAAGGCGCGTCGCTTTGGTGGGCACAGCTCCAAGGGGCATCGCTCGATGCTGCGCAACTCCAAGGGGCGTTCCTCGGTTACGCCAATCTCCAGGCGGTCAGTCTTGAGAGCGCGAATCTTCAGGGAGCATCGCTCGGTGGTGCATGGCTACAGGGCGCGTCACTTGAGAGTGCAGATCTTCAGGGCGCATCCCTCGAAGGCGCGCAGCTTCTGGGTGCATCGATGGAGGGCACCAGTTTGGTTGCGACGGATCTCGGGGCTACGGGTCTCTGGCGCAGCCTTGGGGCTCCGCGTCTCTGGGGCGACGACGGCTCGTCACGGCCGGCTTCGATCAGTTTTGCCAATTCGACCGAGGCTTGGGCACCCGTCTATCAGAGCGAAGACATTAGGGCTAAACCGTGGGACGGCGCTGCGTACGAAACCTTGCGCAAAACTATCGAGTCGCTGCCCGCCGGCGACCTGCGCGATCAAGCCCTGAAGCGCATCCAAGACCTGGACTGTCTCAATCCTGATCGGACGCTAGCGTCATGTGACCCTCCATGGGCTTGGGTTCCTCCGCTCGCGTTGGCGCAAGATGACGCGGCATGGCGAAAGACACTCGTAGCTGAAGCCATCAATGACTCTGAGTACGTCATCGTACTTTCAAAGGTATTGAGGGATCTCGCCTGTTCCGGTGCCGAGGACGCAATCTATGTTGTGCGCGGCTCCGGCGACTTCGTCTTATCGGGCTTCCAAGACCGCCTGAAGGCCGCCGGCGCAACGGCGTTCGATCTGATCAACGATTTGATGAACAAAGACAGCAGGGATTGTCCCGTCGCCGCCGCCCTGACCGATGCCGACCGGGCGAATCTGCAGCGAACCAAGTGGGACATCGAGAGGGCACCTCAGTGGCGGGCTTACTCGCCTTGACCGTCGTCGTAGCGATCCCGGGTCATAAGCCCGGGACGAGAAGGTCCAAGGCGACTCGCTCGTGATGACGTTGTGGGAGATTGGCATGCCCGCCACGATCGCT
>Ga0335076_10002244_pt1 | contig 19134 bp, 18 predicted proteins | sample Lox_Sample_25_FD_206717 | JGI IMG/M metagenome (GOLD analysis project Ga0335076, IMG submission 206717) | Soil microbial communities from Loxahatchee National Wildlife Refuge, Florida, United States - Lox_Sample_2.5 | ecosystem: Environmental > Terrestrial > Soil > Wetlands | place: USA...
GCCGCTCAGCATGCGTATGGTTGAACCGGAGTTGCCACAGTCGAGCGGCGCCTTGGGCGCTTCAAGCAGCTTTCCCCGGCCATGAATGTCTACGACATCGTCCTGGCGTTTCCATTCCACTCCGAGTGCCCTAAGACAATGCAGCGTGCTGGCGCAGTCCATGCCGGGACAGTAGTTCTCCAGATGCGTTTGGTCATGGGCTACCGCCGCCAACATCGCGTAGCGGTGGGAAATCGACTTGTCCCCGGGCAAAAGCAGCCTTCCCGCCAGACCGCGCGCCGGACGCACCACCACATTGGAATCAGGATTCATCTGCTGTTGAATGCGGAAAGACGCAGACAGTGACGTTTGCAGAGATCTTTAATTGCCATCAACAAGCTCTTACGCCAGCATCCTGGCTTCCGCGGTCGCCTCTTTCAGAATCTCAGCCGGCACTTCCCGCAGGACGATGTGAAATTCAAACATGGGAGTCTCGGTTCCGCGGCCCCAACGGTGGACCTCCCAGTGTGCCCGCATGAACTTGACCTCCGGATGCGGCGCCAGGTCCAGCAGAAGCGGGTGCTCGCCCCGATAGAATTTCTGGGGAAAAGCCGCCAGTGGTTTTGCTCCCCAGACCGCGCCGTCCGCAGAACCATAGATGCTGACGTCAAGCGATTCCTGCTCGATAATGTTGGTGATGTGGAGGCTGAGGAGAAAAACCCGATTCCTGGCGCTATTCAGATCGACCGCCGGACCATCGCCTTTGGCGGTCGCAACCGTCTTCTCCGCAACCAAATGAGTATTAATCATGGCCAGAGAATTGTAACAAACACCCGGTTCCCGGTTCTGGATGGCCGGTTTTTCAGCGGCATGGACTATCGATTAGAAGCGTCGAGAAATTGCCGTACCACTCTTCCCGATTCTTCAGCTTGCTCCCAGATCGCGTAATGGCCGCCACGGGGAATGACCTTCAATTGCGCGCCGGCCACATGTTGCCGCATGGATTCGGCCTCGGCCACCGGAGCGAGTCCATCTTCGTCCCCCACCACCACCAGGGTCGGCACATCAATCGTCTTCAACGTGGGCACCGAGTCGGGCCGCTCCGCCATGCCGCGCTGCACCAGGTTGACGTCCTGCGGAGACATGGCGAGCATCATGCGTCGCGCTCCGTCGACCAGATCCGGACGGGTTCGCCGCGTGGTCTCCCCCAGCAGCCGCGGAATCATGCTGTCGGCGAACCATTCCGTGCCCTGCTCCAGAACATCGGTGGCCGACTTCAAACGGGCCGCGTGTCCCTCCGCAGTGTCGGCCTGGGCACGGGTATCGATGAGCATCAGCACCGCCACCCGCTCCCGGCTTCGCCGCCAGAACTCGAAAAGGGCGTATCCGCCGATGGAAACCCCGGCAAATGCCGCCCGCGAAATCTGCTCCGCATCGAGAATACGCGACAGGTCCGCAGCGTGCTTGGCCATGGTCGCCGGACCTTCGCCCACACCAGACTCACCGTGCCCTCGCAGATCGGGCATGATCAGGCGATAACGCGAAACCAGCGCTTGCGCGGCCGGCCCCCACAACTTGTGATGGGCAGGAAACGGATGCAGCAACACCACCGGCGGCCCCTGTCCGAGGGTCTCATAGAAGATTTCCGCGTCGCCGCTGGTAAGGCTCTTCATGCGAGATACAACTATATCCGCTGCGGGCTAGTTCCCCACCACGATCAGATGACCATTGTTCTGGGTGTAGATTTTCCCGTCCTGGCCAATCGACAACGGCGTATAGGCCGCACCCAGCGAGATGTCCAGAAACATCTTGCCCAATGGAGTGGTAAAGACTCCGCTGTTTCCCTGCGGTATCGCGTAGGCATTTCCATCCTCGCTGTTCACGTAAACGTTGCCGTGACTGTCGATGGCCGCCATGTTGACGCACCACTCATAGCCGTTAGGATGGTCGCTGTCGATGGTCGTATTCTGAAACCGCCATTCGACCTTCAGATTGGAATCCAGCTGGGTCACGAAGAAACCGCTCTGGGTGTTGTCCTTCAACACGATCGAATACGTGCCGTCGTGGGTCCATACCGCCGGGGTTTCGTCCCAGCCAAAACTGTAGGAGTTCAGGAAATTTCCCTGCGCATCGTAATGCAGCGTGCGCCCTCCTCCGAAGTCGGTGCTATCCAGGAGTCCATACACCACCGATCCATCGGGAAGTGTGGTCGGCGAAGACGAAGCTTCGTCCACAATCGTAGCTGGCAGGCCGACCGCCCAATTGGCCGCCAAGGTCTGCGAGTTGACGCTCACCAGAAAGCTTTCGCTGCCCACCAGGTGAGCCCGGCTCGCGGTGTAGAGCGTTCCATCCGAAGCAATCGCCGGGGCAATGTTAATGCCCGGCCGCTGCGAACCGCCGGTCTTGGGCGCCCCCGGCACCAGGCTCGCATAGGTCACGCTGCGCGTCGTGTCATCCGGCGCCACCTCGATCAGCCACGCGTTCACCACATCGTTCTGCCACACGTTGCCCTGGCTCGGATCGGCAAATTGGATGGCGTTGTAGAAGATGTTGCCGCTGGCATCCACGGTCAGCGGTCCCGTGACATAAGTGTTCGCAGCCACCACTCCACTCATGCCCGCGAACGGGTTGATTTGCGAGACCTTCGCCCCGGTATCCTTGTTTACCTTCCACAACGTCCCGCCCGCTCCGGGCACGTACAGGAGGCTGTTTGCCAGGGCCGGATGAAACACCGGCTCCCAACCTGTCAGACCAGGCGAAGAGAATCCCGCCACCCCGTTGTACTGGCCATTCGGCACCGGCTTCCAATCGCTCTCGAAACCCCATTGTTGCGTCAACGTGGCCCCGGTCCAGGAGTACCGGGCCTCGCACCAGCCCATCGTGTTCCAAGTATTGGGACCGCAGTCCGCTCCGCTGCTCCACGCCCCCGCCGGACTGCAGGACTTGTAACTTCCCATCTTCTTGACCATGTAAACGTCGTTGCCGTCGGTGATCGGCGCCTGTTCATGCACAAGGAGATCAGCGTCCCCAAGCACCCCTAGTGATTCTGCTTTCTCCTGGTCGACAAACGGATCGTATTGAATGTTGGCCAGTTTTTGTACGAGTCCCTGCGCCGAGACATTCACTTGGCCGGTGTGCTGCGGATTCGCCCCCCACTGCGCCCACACGGGCTGATTGGACGCCGGCGTCGGCGTGCCGCTGCCACAGTCTTCCACCACCGGCCCGCCCCCGCCCCCGCCTCCGTTGCCGGGGTTGTTGCTGGTCATTCCTCCCCCGCCACAGCCGATGAGTACCAAGCACACAACAAAGATGGGCCACGCAAAACCGCAGCGATTCATCGCCAACCTCCCGCCCCGCGCGCTCCGCAAAGAGCCCGCACCGCGCCGACCATATTGCTGCATTCTGCGCGGCGCGGCAAGCGTTCGCGGAAAATCTTCGCGGAGTTCCTCACATGCACATTTGGGATTTGTCTTGTGTTTCCGACCAGGCGATTTACGCAGTGCAGGAGCGGATAAAGAGAAAAATATCACCGGCCGCCAAATCTCACGGAGCGTTCCCGAGGAAGCGGCTCACGGTTCAGACCAACCCATCGCAGCCCAGCGTTGCGAGGCCGCGACAGGGAGCCGGGCCGCATCGCGAGAACCCTGAAGACTGGATCACAAAGCGCGCAGCCCCTGCTGTACCATGTATGCATTCCACCGCAATGCCCGGGTGGCGAAATTGGCAGACGCACGGGACTTAAAATCCCGAGTCCCGCGAGGGACGTGCCGGTTCGATTCCGGCCCCGGGCACCACGACTTTGCCCGTTGACGCATTCCCCTCACCAACTATCCGGCTATTTCCTGATTCTTCTCCCGCAACAGCGTGGACAGCTGGCACTGGTGGGTCTGAATGTGTTCGGCCATGTGGCGTGCGGCTGCGCGGATGATCGCCAGCTGGCTGGCGACGTCCGACCCGGGAGCGATGCGGTCGGCCAGAATATCCAGCCGGCCCAGAATGACCGCCAGCTGGTTGTTTAGATCATGCGCCAGCAAACACTGTTCACCACGAGCCGGTTTCGGAATACTCATGACGCAATATCCGTTTCCTCACCTGCCATCTGCTCATTGTGAAGCAGATTGTCACCCTCCGAAGTGACTCCGCGCATGCCCGATGGTGACGCGTGTCACCATTACTATCCGCGCTGGAATCGAGCTGCACCCGCTCTCTCCACGGGGGCTGCGCGTCTCCACACTAAGGACTCCATTGACAACCAGACAACTATGAATCATAGTAATCGACCGACTATGCGTACTAGTAGTCGGCTCCGCGCTTCACTGTCCTTAGGCTGCCGCGGCCAGCGGTCAGTTCTTAACTCCCAGGAGGATTTCATGAATCACATCCGCACAGCGAGATTTCCCCTCTTGCTGCTAGCCGTCATCTCATTACTTTTGCTATGGATCATTCCGGCGGCGGCCGTGAACGGGCCGTATGTCATTAAAGAAAATAAGCACGATGTGTCTCCCCCTCTCCGGCAAATGGCCGAGCCCACTCCTCTGGCCAAGAAGATAGTGGAGAGACCAGAGCACGCGGCGCCTCCGGTGCCGTTTAAAGCGATGCCCGGACCCGATCCGGTCATCCAAATGGACGGGGACATTTCCAGCCCGGTTCCAACGAAGAAGGTCTTGAGCTTTGACGGAATCACAGGATCACAGGGCGGTGCCATTCCGCCCGATACCAACGGCGCCGTGGGCACCACCCAGTTTGTTTTGATCACCAATTTTGACTACTCCGTCTACGACAAAACCAACGGACATCTAATTCTGGGACCGACACGGATTCACAACATTTTCAAGGGCTTCGGCGGGCAGTGCGAAAGCGGCGATGGTGGCGACCCGATTGTGTTGTTCGATCACCTGGCCAACCGCTGGCTGGTCCAGCAGTTGGAATACGTCAGCAGCGACCAGATGTGCATCGCGGTTTCCACCAGCGACGACGCCACCGGCAGTTATAACCGCTACGTCTTTACCTTCACTGGGCTGCCGGACTATCCGAAATTCGGGGTTTGGCCGGATGCTTACTACCTGTCATTTAACTTCTTCGGGTCGGGATGGGCCGAGCCCTGTGCCGTAGACCGCACCGCCATGTTGGCGGGGCAGACCGCAACTATCGTTTGCTTCGGCTCCAACGCCCCCAACTTCGGCTTGCTGCCCGCGGACCTCGATGGCCCCACCCCACCACCGGCCGGCGCGCCCAACCACTACGTGGAGTTGGGCAACAGCAGCACAACCTTGAGCGAATTCGATTTCCACGTTGATTTTGCCAACCCCAAGAATTCCACCTTTACCGGCCCGCACAGCATTACCGTGAAGAACTACGTGAAGCTTTGCGGCGGCGGCGGCGGAGCCTGCATTCCGCAGCCACCCGGCGGATCGCTGCTCGATGCCCTCGGCAACGAAACCATGTTCCGCAATGCCTACCGCAACTTCGGGGACCACGAGGCTATGGTCTTCTCGCACTCGGTGGCCCCGGGCAAAGGATCGACGGCAGTGTCGGCCGAACGCTGGTATGAGTTGCGGGCGACCCCGGTGGGAGGCAGCTTCTCGCTCTATCAATCGGGCACCTACCAGAACGCCACCAACAACTACTGGATGGGCAGCATTGCCATGGACAAGATGGGCGATATCGCCCTTGGCTTCAGCGTCGACAACAAGACGAACCTCCCGCCCAGCATCCGTTACACCGGACGCATTCCGAGCGATCCGTTGAACAAGATGCACAAGTCCAAAATGCCGGTTAAAGGCACCAAGGTGCAAACCAGCAGCAATCGCTGGGGCGATTACAGCAACATGAGCGTCGACCCCGTCGATGATTGCACCATGTGGTACGTACAAGAGTATGGCAAGAACGGCGGCGAGAACTGGCAGTCCTACGTTACCGCCTTCAAATTCAACAACTGCAATTAGCCAGGGCACGGGAGGGGCTGCAGAAGCTCCTCCCGATATTCTCCAGCCCGGATGCTTGTATCCAGATTCCGGGCTTTTTCTTGTTGTGAGCTGCGGAACCCTTACAGTGAGAGCACGTCGTCCGGAACCGCGGCGTCCGGCTGGCGTTGTCGCTGCAGTTCAGCCAGGAAGGCCTCCGCGGGAAGCCCGGTTTTGTAGCGAAAGAGGTTCAAGAGCGGATCTTCCACTGGGTCGTCGACACTGGCGCCGGGCTCGCTGTCGGTCTCGAGTCCGACCGGCTCGACCAGCAGCTCGGGCAAGGCGCCATTTCCGTTCATCAGCGCCTGGATGAATTTCTCCAGACCATCGGTCTGCTCAGCGTTCTTGCGCAGGAACTCCACGCCCATGCCGACTTCGGGATGCATCACCCGCACCACGCCCTCGGCCTGCATCTCCAGGTCAGCTATGCGCATGGAGAGCACAACTCGCGTGCGCATGGGGAATGGCGATACGACTTGCAAATAGCAGCCGCCCACGCTCAGATCCGTCAGCTTGCAGCTAACCGGCGGGTCGTCGCGTTCTGCCTCGGGTGCCTGGCGGTTGAGCCAGCTCATCAGCGTATGCTGGCACTCCGGCGACAGGTGCACAAAGCGGATACCGGTGCTCCCCGAGGCATTTTCCCAGGCCACCTCGGCATCGCACTCGATGGCTGGCGTTTGCCCAGGGAGGGCAAACTCCACCCGCGTGGGCACAACCTGCTTTGAGCGTTTGCCAAGTTTGACGGCGATTCCGCCCTCGCTGATGTCGAGGGTCACTGTCTTCTGCGGAGGACCATCGCTCATGCGCACGCTGACCGGAATTTCCAGCGGCAGGCGGACGTTACGGCGGCGCTCGCGCTTCATCAGCGCCCGGGCCGCGCGGAAGCTGGTCTTGGCCCGCTCCATGGAGATGGGTTTGTAGAGGACGAAATGCGCGCCCATGGCGAACGCGTTCTGCAATCCGGTCTTCTCATCCAGAATGGCGACCGCGATCGCGCGCTTGTTGCAGGGTGCGGCGCGGGCACTGCGCAAAACCTGAGACGCGCCGCGCGCCTCGGCGCAATCGACGATCACCGCTTCGAAACGCTGCCGGGTCAGTTTGTGAATGGCGGCGTCTGCCTGGCTGCAGTGTTCGACCGCGATTTCCAGGTCGCTTAGCACGCGCCGCAGCACGCGCACGATTTTCTCGTCGGAGCAGACAACCAGGGACTGCAGACTCATAAGCTTTCCAGCTCGCCGGGGATTTTTCTAGTGGCGGCCGGCCGCGGCCCCTTTCTCCTCTTCTTCTTCGTCGAGCAAGTGGGCCACGTTGCGAAGCTGTTCAGCGGCGGTCTGCAGCTGTTCGATCTGCTTTCCCAGTTGCGCCTGCTGGGCTTGCTTTTTGCGCAGCACTTCGTTGATGTCCTTCACGATTCGCCCTCCTTCAAGGCACTCTAAGGACGCCCTCTCCACCCGTCAACGAACCATGCCCGGGCCGGGTTACGGCAGTAACTTGCCGCGTCCTGCTTAGATACCTAACATCAAGAAGCCGAAGTAGCTGTCCTGTCATCATTTTCGGCTGGGCACCCCCTGGGTCCGGCCCGGCAGCGAACCAGAACTGGGAGTGGAGTATGGATTTCGACACCGTGGAACGGGGTGAGGCCACGGTCCGCCTGCCTGCCAATCATGGATCCTGGGCCACCCACCTGCATTCCCGAAGTTGGCGCCGCCTCACCGAGGTAAACCGCGAACTCTGGCTGTTGCTTTCCCTGTTTCTGCTGGCGGCCCTGCTGAATTTCCTGCTGGACGCCCACCGCATGGTGCTGGGGCTTTATACCCTGCCCACCCTGTTTTCCGCTTACGTCTACGGGCGCCGCCACGCCACGCTCACCGCCCTAAGCAGCGTGCTGATCGTGTTCCTGGTCACCTATTTCAATCCGGCGATCTTCTCCCATCGTGTCGAGAACCTGCCGATCGCGGAAAAATGGTTCGAGATCACGGTATGGGGCGGAATTCTGCTGGTCAATGCCTACGCCATGGGCACGCTCTACGAGCACAAGGAAAATCACCTCAAAGAACTTCGCACCACCTACAACGGCATCCTGGTGATCCTCAGCCAGTTCATCGCCAAAGACAAATACACCCAGAACCACTCCTACCGGGTGTCGGTGTACGCCACTCGAATCGCTGCCCAGATGGGGCTCTCCATCGACCAGGTGGAGGACGTTCGCGCCGCAGCCCTGCTGCACGACCTGGGTAAGCTCGACGTCAGCCGCGAGATCCTGCATAAGGCCGCGGCCCTCAGTAGCGAAGAATATGGCGAGATGCAGAAGCACGTCGACTTCGGCGTGCAGATGCTGCAGCCGGTGGGTGGGCCTCTGGCGCGCGTCATTCCCATCATCCTCGCTCATCACGATAAATTCGATGGCACCGGCTACCATCCAACCAGGGGCGAAGAAATCCCTATCGAGGCGCGGATCCTCTCGGTGGCAGACGCCTACGATGCCATGACCAGCGACCGGCCCTACCGCAAGGCCATCTCCGCTTATGAAGCCAAGGAGACCCTGCAAAAGCTCGCGGGATCGGACTTCGATCCCAAGGTTGTCGAAGCCTTTCTGAACTGCTTCCGGACCGGCCTGATGGAAGTTCCGGAAGTCCTGGTCTAACCGAAGTCCTGATTTAATCGCTGCGCAAGAACCCTGCTGAGGCGCGTTCTCTCGATATCGACCTGATTCTGACCGCCCAGGGGGCAATTACTCTAGGAATTCATCCTAAATAGTTGATCGCAAACCAGATGGCGGAAGTTGCACGGGTTGGGTCTGGAAATAAATGTTGACTTTGGAGATAAACGACCCTAGAATACCGAGCTTCCAGTTAAGCCATTGGGCTTGAGCCGTAGGAGTCTCGGCTGGTCGTCGAGTCTGCGGTTTGGTGTGAATCCTCTGGGTTTACGGCCGAATCAAATCATGTAAGGGTTTTTAGAAGTATTGATTCTAATTTCTTTGGTGTGAGGCGCATTTTTCATGGCAAAAAGACGCGGCAATCCTAACTGGGGAAAGCCCGAACCAATCGGGCCCATCACCCCCACCGTAACCGAATTCGAGCAGGTCGTGCGCGAGTACAAGCTCTCCCCCGACCAGTATCTGCGGTCCACCCGCCTGCGGGAGTGGGCTCGTCGCAACAAGAACTCGAAGTATATCCCCGAACCCCTTCTCGAAGCTTGGGGATTTGAGATCGAGTCAACTCTGTAATCTGCAACCGAGGTTCCCAAGGGTCGCCGTTTCCGGCGACCCTTTGATTTTGGACGGGCCAACTACCTGCGGTTTCTACTGCAGCACGCTCTTGCTACAATTTCCCTATGGCATCGCGTTCCGCTTTTACCGACGTTCCCACCGCAATCGAGGAAATTCGTGCTGGCCGGATGATCGTCGTCGTCGATGACGAGGACCGCGAAAACGAAGGCGATCTCACCCTGGCCGCGGAGAAAGTCACTCCCGACATCATCAACTTTATGGCCAAGTATGGACGCGGCCTGATTTGCCTGGCCATGACCGAGGAGCGCCTCGACCACCTGCGCATTGGTCCCATGACCGCGGAAAACACCTCCAACTACGGCACCGCGTTCTGCGAAGCGATCGACGCGCGCGATGGCGTGACCACGGGCATCTCCGCCTACGACCGTTCCCGCACCATCAAGATCGCGATCGACCCAGCCACCCGGCCCGCTGACCTGGCGCGCCCGGGACACGTTTTCCCGCTGCGCGCCCGTAAGGGCGGCGTGCTGGTCCGCGCCGGTCAGACCGAAGCTTCCGTCGACCTGGCTCGGCTGGCGGGACTGGTTCCGGCCGGCGTCATCTGCGAGATCATGCGCGACGATGGCACCATGGCCCGGGTTCCCGATCTCACCGAATTCTGCCAGCAGCATGAGATGAAAATGCTGACCGTCGCGGAACTCATTCGCTACCGCATGGCGCATGAGCGATATGTCCATCGCGTGGGCGAAGCGCTGTTGGATACTCCGTTCGGTGAATTCCGGCTGATCGCCTATGAGAGTGAAGTCGACGGCGGCGAGTCTCACGTGGCCCTGATTCGCGGCGACGTTGAACACGAAACCGAGCCGGTGCTGGTCCGCATGCACGCCCATTGCCTCATGGGAGACGTGTTCGGAGCAACCGCCTGCGACTGCCGTCCCACGATTGAGGGCGCCATGCGGGCGATTGCGCTCGAAGGCCGGGGCGCGCTGATTTATCTGCACCAGACCTCGAAAGGCTTCTCCGTCGACAGCATTGGGAGCCAGACCGTGCTGAGCTTCCATCGCGACAAGCGTCTGCCTTCCCTGCCCGAGAGTGAGCGCAAGACCCAGCGGGAAATCGGTATCGGCGCGCAGATTCTTTCCGATCTTAACCTTCGCCGCATTCGCTTGCTGACCAACCATCCGCGCAAGGTTGCCGCCCTCGAAGGATTCGGGATCGAAATCGTCGAGCAGATTCCGGTGGCCATTGAACGAGTAAGGGTAGGCCGGGGCTGACGCTAATATCCGAGCACTTTCCCCTCCCCGAGGCGCTTCAGCCGGGGCGAGAGTCTGTCCTGAACTGACCCGAAGCCGATCTGGCGCTCCCGTCTAAGGTCTGACGCCCAAAGTCCGGCGCAGTGTTTTGCCAAATGCTCCCCCCGCGTGCCATCATTCGTACCCATGTACATACGATCGCTATGCTTAGTGGCGGCTTTGGCAGCGTCCGCCTGGGCCCAGAATGCGGCCAGTTCGCAAGAGGTGGAGAGCACTTATGCGGCGGCACAGGCTTTGTATCTGGATTTGCACCAGCATCCGGAGTTGTCCTCGCATGAGACCGAAACAGCAGCGAAGCTGGCCCAGCGGTTGCGCACGCTCGGATATGACGTCACCGAGCATCTGGGCGGCACCGGGGTGGTCGCTCTGCTGAAGAATGGCGCCGGGCCGACGGTGATGCTGCGCACGGAACTGGATGCGCTTCCAGTCGAGGAGAAGACCGGGCTACCCTACGCCAGCAAGGTGCACGCGAAGAACGATGCCGGGCTGGATGTTCCGGTCATGCACGCCTGCGGGCACGATGTGCATATGGCGTCGCTGGTGGCGGCGGCGGAGATCATGGCCCACGACCGTGCGCGCTGGCATGGCACCCTGATGCTGATTCTGCAGCCCGCCGAGGAGACGATTTCCGGAGCCAAGGCAATGATCGCCGACGGATTGTTTACCCGCTTCCCCAAGCCGGACGTAGGTTTGGCGCTGCATGTGGGAAACGATCTTCCCGCAGGCGCGGTCGGGGTTGGGCCGGGATATCGCTACTCCAACGCCGACTCGCTGCGCATCACCATTTACGGCAAGGGCGGGCACGGGTCGGAGCCGAACAGCACCGTCGATCCCATCGTGATCGCGGCGCGCACCATTCTGGCCCTGCAGACCATCGTCTCGCGCGAGGTCAAGCCAGGTGAGGTGGCGGTGGTCACCGTCGGCTACATCCATGCCGGCACGAAAAATAACATCATCCCGGATCATGCCGAAATGGGGCTCACCGTGCGGAGCTACAAGCCGGAGGTGCGGAAGTTAGTGCTGGCGGCGATTTCGCGGATTGCGAAGTCGGAGTCCGAGGCCGCAGGCGCGCCGCGTCCACCGGAAGTCCTGCAGTACGAAGCCACCGACGCGGTGTACAACAATCCCGCCTTGGCCGAGCATATGAAGGGCGTGCTGGTGGCGGCGCTGGGCGCGCGCAATGTGATCGACGATCCGCCCGGTTTGGCGTCGGAGGATTTTTCTTATTTCGTGGAGCAAGGTGTGCCGTCGTTTTATTTCAGTCTGGGCGGCGCCGATCCCCAAAAACTCGCGGAGGCGAAGGCCCAGGGCGTGAGTCTGCCATCGAACCATTCACCCCTGTTCGCGCCGGACTACGATCCTGCGATTCATACTGGAATTGCTGCCGAGGTTGCGGCGCTGCGAGACTTGTTGAACAAATCGGCCGTGGAACTGCACAGCATGACAACCAAAGGTGACGGCGACCAGTAGATTAGTTACGCGGCTCTTCGCCCGGCGGAAGTTCGCTTTCCAGCACGCCCATGGTCTCCAGCAGTTCGTAGGTACGCCGCGCTTCTTCCGCATCGACGCGGCTGATAGCGAAGCCCACGTGAACCATCACGTAGTCGCCGATCGCGGCTTCCGGGACAAAGTCGAGAGAGGCCTGGCGCGTAATCCCGCCAAATTGGATCTTGCCGACAATCACGCCGTTAACGTTCGCCCGGCTTAGCACTCTTCCGGGAATCGCCAGGCACATAGAGTCTCTCCGCTCCAGCGCGCCCACCAAGGACGCTCAGCATCCGTTCACCGTCTGCATGCACTATTTTGCCGCAACCCTAAACCTTTGGCTGTGATCTATGAACATGGCAGTAAGATACGCGTTCCCAAGCAGATGTGTACTGCGAGCCCGGCGGTCAGCGGTTAAGCGAATGAGCACGTTCAGCGTTTTACCTGAGGAAATCTTGGACTGTCGGTAGCAAGTTAAAAAGTCCGGTTTTTGTAGCAAGTGAAATGTCCGGTTTCAAAGTTGTGCCCGCGCCGAAAGGGTGGGGTTGATTTTGGGGATGGGGTTGCAGGGGAAGGGGGCAGTTCCCCTTCCCCTGCCCAGCTCTGTAGAAGGTTTGGCCGGTAAGGGCGCACCGGTGGCGTCATAGCGACCCAGGTAATGGGGTCGGTGGGTGAGACTCAAAGTTCCATCCAGGTGCTGATGAACCACCACCTGGCAACCTGCCAATGTCGCCCGCCAGCGCACCCGCTCGATCTGCAAGCTCAGATTCTGGAAGCTCACCGTGTTGTCGCGGTTCACGCTGCGTTCGAACTGCAGCGAGAAAATCCGCTCCAAGTCACGATTCCGGCAGGGCACAAAAGCGTTCCCCCGCTGTCTGGGTGCGGCCTGAAAACGGTGGTTGAACTGGGCGATGTAGTCTTCGCGCAGGAACCGATTGGCTGCCTCCAGCGTCCGGATCTGGCGCAGTCGCAGCTCCTGCGGCAAGCGTCCTTGCCAGGTCGAGAAGTTGCGCTCGCTGCGCCCGCGCGCTTCCGGCGAGTAGGCCGGGATCATCTGCACTCCCAACTCGTGCAATGCCCGCCCCACTTGCGTGCGGCGATGATAGTCCACCTTACCGCCTACCTTCGGCGTCAACCAGAAATGGCTTCCCCGATCGCTGTACAGCGCGCAGAATACGCCTTTGCGCTCGATCACTTCCTTCAATCCCACCATCACCGTCGCCGTCGATTCTTCCTCCACCAGCTGGGCGTAATAGATCTCGCTGGTGGCGTCATCCAGAATCACGATCAGGTCGTACCAGCGTTCGTCCTGAAACCACTGATGTCGGCTCCCATCGATGTGCCACAGCATTCCCGGCAACGGCCGCCGCTCCCGCCGTTTGCGATGCGCCCCGCGCTTGCGTCCGCGGGCCACTAACCCGGCCCCCTGCAACGCCTGCTTTACCCAGGTGTAGCTCAATCCGATCCCGTGCTCGCTTTGCAACTTCTCGTGAAAATGCTGCACGTTCAGATCGAAATACTTCTCCCGGTACAGCGCGAACACTTTCTCCACCGTTACCACCGGCACCCGCCGACGCGAGGGCTTGCCCCGCCGCCGGTCCAGCAACCCGTTATAGCCCTCTTCTACGTAGCGCTCCCTCCACCGCCGCATGTGCCGGTCGCTGATGCCTAATATCTCCGCCGCCTGCCACCAGGTGATCTTCTTCGCCATCGCCTGCAACATCACATCCTGTACTTTCATCGCCCGCTCCATCGCGGCCCTCGGATAAGCTTCCATGCTCCGCATGGTCGCTTATCCTCACCGCCCGCAAAGCGGACATTTCATGTGCTATCTCCACCGGACATATCATGTGCTACCGACATAACTGATTAGTAGCCTTGCAGGGACCCCATTCTCGGGTTAAACTTCCCGACCGTTTGAGTTACCAGGATCTGAAAACACGCACGGTAAGCGCTGGTTCTGGCTCCAGGCCAGCGCTTGCAATTCTTGCGGTGCTGGGCTGGACCTTGTTCTTGAGCGCCAGCCATTGTTCCGCCGCTTCCAATTTCAAGGTTCTGCACGCCTTCGGCAGCGGCCGCGATGGGGGCGACATTCAAAGCAGTGTCACGGTGGACAAGAAGGGCCACGTGTATGGCACCACCCACTACGGAGGCACCGGTGGTTACGGCACGGTTTTCAGACTCAGCCAGAAACCGAATGGAAGTTGGTCGGAGAAGATTCTGCAGAACTTCAGCAACAACGATCCCAATGGGCAAGAGCCGTTGGCGCCGGTGATTCTGGATAGTGCAGGCAATCTGTATGGCACAACCGTCGCCGGTGGCGCGAACCACGGCGGCACCGTCTACGAGATGACCCACGCTCCCAGCGGATGGAACTTCCAGGTGCTCTACGATTTCTGTTCCCAGCCCGATTGCAGTGACGGAGGCGGACCCTGGGCCGGCCTGGTCTTCGACAAGGCAGGAAACTTGTATGGTACGGCGTTTAACCTGTTCGAACTCACGCCCGGTCCTACAGGCTGGAACGAGAGCGTGCTCTACAATTTCTGCTCCCAGCCAGAGTGTTCTGACGGGCGTGTGCCCTATGAGGGCGTAATCCTGGACGCCGAGGGCAATCTCTACGGCGTCACCCATCTGGGTGGCGATCCAACGAATGGGGGCGTGGTGTACAAGGCTCATCCCCGGCCGGATGGCACTTGGGCTTACCACGTGCTGCACCGCTTTCACGGGCCTCCGGACGATGGTGACGTTCCATCTTCCGCCATGTTGATCGCAAGGGATGGCGGAGGAAGTCTGTATGGCACCACCAACGGAGGCGGCCGTTATATCTGCGTAACCGGAACCTGTGGTGTGGTGTTCAAGATGACTCAGGAGCCGGACGGGCACTGGAAAGAGACCATTCTGCACGATTTCAAGTCTGGCAAGAGCGGCTACTGGCCCGGTGGCGGTGTGGTGATTGACGGCGCCGGCAACCTTTACGGCACCACCGGAGCAGGCGGCGACATAAATTGTGACTGCGGCGTGGTGTACAAGATGGCGCCGAACGGCGATGGCAGTTACACCTACACCGTGCTGCACCGCTTCAAGGGCATCGACGGCCTCATCCCCAACGCCAACCTGGTCATGGACGACAAAGGCATTCTTTACGGCACCACCCAATACGGCGGCCCCGGCGGTGGCGGCGTGGTCTTCATGCTCACGCCTTAGCACCTTGCACAGCTTCCAACACGTATCGCTGACCCTCAATTAGCCAACCCTTGCCCGATGACCATTCGTGCTCAGCCTTAGGTGAGGGCTGCTTTGAATTATTGCCGATCACTCTGTCGTGAGCGCAGCCACTCCGGAGCCGCGAACGGCGGTCATGATCCTGGTGGAAGCCTCGTGGGAGCGTCAAGACGGAGCCTGGCAGACCGCTCCCGCGCGCATGGAGGACAGGTCTGCCGGAGGAGCCTGCATCCGCCTCAAGGCGCACATCAGGGTGGGATCCAAGGTGAAGGTCCGCTGGCACTGGTCGCAATTTTCGGGCACGGCCAAGTACTGCCGTAGCGACGGAAAGGATTTCCTTGTGGGCATTCAGCGAGATAAAACAACTAGTCCGACGCCTGACGGGCCGATTCCCAGAGATGTTCCGGTCTTACAAGGCACAATAAAGAGCATTCCTCAAGTTTCGACTGCCGATATCCACCTTCCGCAAGCGCGAGTCAGCCAGCCAAGCGAAGTGTTGGCAGATGGGCGGGAAGAGGGAGTTCCGACCGTGCCTCGCGTCTCCACTATGCCTGCGGTCGCGGCCGGTCAAGAGATCGACGACAAGAGTCGGCCCGCCATCCCGCGGCCCCGCGACGCCGACGGTCAGCAGACGGAACTCCGATCGAAACAGCCTGCACAAGGAAAAGAAGCTGGCACGGAAAGGAAATTTATGGGACACAAATGGCTCGCGCGGACGCCCTGGCACAAGCCGGACGGCCGCAGCGCAAGCGGCAACGGAAACGGCAAGCACCAAGACGAGAGAAATCCTGTAACCCAGGCACATCTGTCCCCGGTGAACAGTTCGGCGGACTTGGTCGGGAATGTGACCGACCTCGAGGCCGAGTTATTGTCGACGGAAGATATTTACCGCGAGGCCGGGATTGCCGCACCGCGGAAGGGATACAGCATCAAGAAAGTCGTCGAGATGCTGCACAGCGAGCATATCTGTGGACTGTCGAATGAGATGAAGCGCGCGGCGGTATTGATGGCTCTCCATGCAGCCGGCATTCCGATCGACGAAGTGCTGAAGGACGCCAGAGCGCGTCAGGAGGCACTGGATTCTTACGAAGCAGCGCAGCAGAAGCAGATTGAGGCGGAATGGGCACGGAAGGCGGAAGAGAATCTCCAAATCGAGGCTGAACTGGAGCACGCCAAGGCATACTACCAGGCGCGTATCGAGCGCAACCTCGATTGTGTAGCGCAGGAGAAAGCCGCATTCGGCAATTGGCTGACCCTGAAACAGCAGGAATGGCAGAGCATGTCGGAAGCCGTGGAGCTGTGTTCGAAATCGGCTGCCTCCGTGTCCCCGGACGGCAATTTAACCTCTACTTCGACCCATCAGTCCAGTGCGTCAGCTCCACCAGCGGTTGGAAAGCGACCGCCCGGCGGAAATACCGATGCCCCATGACGGAACAGACCTCTGAGAGATCATTCTGCCTTGAGACGAGAGAGTCGATGGCGGCTTCGACACTCGTCCCTGTTCTTCCGTAACCTGCCCGCCTACACCCTTCCGTGCCATAGTCAATTTGTTTGATGGTCTTGCCGCGAGCCGACGCCAGGACTGTCCACTCCGTCCCTAATTCTGAAATAAGGATTGCGCCATGCTGGAACCCAAGGACAACTCTCCAAGAATTACGCCCCTATCTTCCCCGAATAACAACAGCTTCGCTGCCCCGCGCAACGCCGTTGCAACCGCCGAACAAGCAACCATCGGACGCACCGTCGTGATCAAGGGTGAAGTCACCGGCTCGGAGCCGCTCTACATCGACGGGCGGATTGAAGGCAGCATCAATGTTCCCGACAACCGGGTGACGGTTGGCCGCAGCGGCAGCGTGAGCGCCGGGATCCACGCCAAAGAAGTCGTCATCATGGGGAAGGTCGAAGGTAACGTGGTTTGTGGGGACCGGGTCGACATCCGCGCCGAGGGTTCCCTGACCGGGGACGTGGTCGCGCCCCGCATCAGCGTCGAGGATGGCGCCTTCCTGAAGGGTGGCGTGGACATCCAGAAGACGGCCAAGAAGGAAGCCGCTGCGGAGGCTGCCAAGCCGGCTAGCCCCGTGGTCCCGCCCAAAGCAGCGGCGGCGACTGCCGGAGCCTAGGGCAGAATCGAGTATCTGGCGTCAGGATCAGACAGGGCACGCCCCCGGGGTGTGCCCTATTTCTTTGCGCCGTCCTCGGGCTTCAGATCCAGGGCAGCGGAGTTCATGCAGAACCGCTGGCCAGTCGGTCCCGGTCCATCAGGAAAGACGTGCCCAAGGTGAGCATCGCACTTGGCGCAGCGAACCTCCGTCCGGGTCATCCCGTAACTGCTGTCGGTGTGTTGTTCCACCGCCTGCTTGCTCACCGGTTGGGTGAAACTTGGCCATCCCGTACCCGAATCGAACTTGGTGTCAGAGCTGAACAGCGGCTCGCCGCAGCAAACGCAGGCATAGGTGCCAGCCTGCTTGGTTTGCCAGTATTTGCCAGTAAAGGCAGGTTCCGTGCCGGCTTTCCGGGTCACCTGAAATTGCTCGGGTGAGAGTTGCTTTTGCCATTCCTGGTCGGTCTTGGAGAGCTTTTCTTGCTGGTTGTTCGTCATAGGACACTTATTAGATGCTTACCGATGCAAAAAGTAACACAGGGCCTACCACTTCCGCATCCGGGCCAACCCGATCGCGGCCTGGCGATCGACGTAATTTTGGAGCGCATCCCATTAGTAATCTTGCAGATGTGATCACCATCACTGAAATTCAAGGTTACTTGATTTTTCCTAGGGGTTAGCGCCTTGGATGGGTTCGCAGCGTCTCATGAAGCCCTCCAGGTAGCGCCGAATTCCTGAACCGAGCGAATATATGGCTGAACTTCAGAAGCAGTTGTCACGGACCCAGTTGGCATGCAGCTGCTGTGGTGACCTGAAAATAGACCAGCGCCTGCTGACCGCGCTCGAAACCCTGCAGAGACTGGCGGGCAAGGTGCTGGAGGTGGAGGATGCCTATCGCTGCCCCGCCCACAACCAGGAAGTGGACGGAATCAGTGACGGAGAGCATACCGAGGGCACCGCCGCTCACGTGCGCATCCCCGGCATGACGCTGCAACAAATGTACGAGCTCGCACTGCGAGTTCCGGAGTTCGCCAACGGCGGCATCGGCGCCTACGACGGCGGATTCTTGCATGTGGATGTGCGCCAGGGAAGCTCCCGCTGGGCGCAGGTTCGGGGGCAGTATGTCGGCATCCAGCACCTGGTCAACGAACCTGTTTCCGCTGCTCCGCATCGCAAAGCCGTGCACGCTGCCACGGCAGCTTTGTAGACAACATCCCTTAGCTGACCATACACTTTCCATGTCTCGCGGAAGTCTCGCGGGACCTCTCTATTCTATGCGTCTGGTCACATTCGAAAACCCTCTGCGACAGTCCCGCATCGGCGCGGTTGCCGCCGATGGCCGGATCGTCGATCTGCATTCCGCCTGCGCCCTGTATCTGCACGAGGTCGAACACGAACCGGCGTTTTACCGCCTGGCCGACGCCCTGGTGCCCCCGGACATGCGCGCCCTGTTCCGCGGCGGGGATACCAGCCTGGAAGCGGCCCGTAAGGCCTTTGATCATGCCTTGCTTAGAGATGGCGCCAATGGACCACGCGGCGAAGTGATCTCTTTTGCGCCCGACCAGGTCACCCTCAAAGCTCCGATCATTCCCAAGAAGTTCTTTCACACCGCTGGGAACTTCCGGGAACACCATGAAGAAGCCACCAAGGCCGGGTTTTCGCATCCAGTGATGCCGTGGATCGTCTTCTTCCAGAACACCGACGCCATCATCGGACACGACGAGGCGGTGATCTATCCCGAGCACCTGACTCAGGAACTGGACTATGAACTGGAACTGGCCGTGGTGCTGAAGAAGGGCGGCAAACACTTCACGCCGGAGGAGGCGCCTGAGCACATCG
>Ga0335076_10002245_pt1 | contig 19128 bp, 13 predicted proteins | sample Lox_Sample_25_FD_206717 | JGI IMG/M metagenome (GOLD analysis project Ga0335076, IMG submission 206717) | Soil microbial communities from Loxahatchee National Wildlife Refuge, Florida, United States - Lox_Sample_2.5 | ecosystem: Environmental > Terrestrial > Soil > Wetlands | place: USA...
GGATCCCGCCAAGCTGCGCGAGGCCGGGCTCTCGTGGCGGAAGATCAACACGCTTCGCGACCTCGCCGAGCGCCTGTCGGACGGCCGGCTGGACACCGACGCCCTGGCCGCGCTGCCCGATGACCAGCTCATGGCCGAACTCACCGTGATTCCGGGGATAGGTCCCTGGACCGTGCAGGGCGCGCTCCTCATCGCGCTCCAGCGAGAAGATGTCGTCCTGCCGGGCGACCTTGCGCTCCGTAAGGCCGTCCAGGCCGCCTACCTGCTCGACCACCGCCCCACCGAGCAGGAGGTCCTCGCCATCGCCGAGAAGTGGCGGCCCTACCGCAGCCTGGCGACCAGCTACCTGTTCTCCTCCGCCTTCGAGCCGGCCGGGCCAGTGGCGGTCGCCCCGCCCGAGACGTAGCGCGCACAGATCTGATCGATCCCAGGTCAGGGAATTGGCCTGGACCGGATTCAGTGAGACAGCGCGCCGGGCGGACGGGCCTCCGGCAGGCCCAGGTGCTCGGCCAGCCACGGCCCGGTCACGCTGCCCGGGGCGCGCGCCACGTCCTCCGGCGTCCCCGCCGCGACGACGTGCCCGCCGTCCGGGCCGCCGCCCGGGCCCATGTCGATGAGGTAGTCGGCGGCGGCGAGCAGGTCCAGGTCGTGGTCGATGACGATGATCGTGGCCCCGGCCTCCAGCAGCCGATCGAACACGCCGACCAGCGTGGCCACGTCAAGTGGGTGCAGGCCGGTGGACGGCTCGTCGAAGACGTACAGCGCGCCGCGCTGGCTTTGGCGGAGCCGGGAGGCGATCCGCAGCCGCTGCGACTCGCCGCCGGACAGGGACGGCGTAGGCTCGCCGAGCCGCAGGTAACCCAGGCCGACCTCGTCGACGGGCCGCAGCGCCGCGGCGACCGGGGGCCGGTCGGCGAACCGCTCCAGGGCGTCGTGCACGCTCAGGCCGAGCACGTCGGCTACGGTCAGGCCGTCGACCGCCACGGCCAGGGTGGCGTCGTTGAAGCGGGCGCCGTGGCAGGTCGGGCACGGCACGGTGATGTCGGGCAGGTACTGGACGTCGAGGTCGATGTGGCCGAGCCCGCGGCAGGTCGGGCACTGGCCCTCGCGGGTGTTGAACGAGAAGTGGCCGGGCTTCCAGCGCCGCCGCCGGGCGTATGCGGAGTCGGCGTACACGCGGCGGATCTGGTCGAACGCCCCGGAGTAGGTCGCGGGCGTCGACCGGGCGTTCTGGCCGATCGGCGAGGCGTCGATCTGGACGACCTGGCGGATGCCGCCGAGGTCCAGGTGGCGGACGTGCCCGGGTGGCGGCGACCCGCCCAGCTGCGCCCGCGCGGCCGGGATGAGGCTGTCCAGGACCAGAGCGGTCTTTCCCGCCCCCGACGGCCCGGCCAGCGCGGTCAGCCGGCCGACCGGGAAGGTGGCGGTGAGGCCGTGCAGGTTGTACAGGTCGCCGATCTCGATGGCGATCTGCCCGGTCGGCTCGCTGGGGTCGGCCAGCGCCGGGCGGTCACGCGGCACGGCCGTGGCGCCGGCCAGGAACGGGCCCGTGATCGAGTTCGGGTCGGTTTCCAGCTGGCCGGGGGTGCCCTGGGCGATCACCGTGCCGCCCTGGGCGCCCGCCCCGGGGCCGAGCTCGATGACCCAGTCCGCGGAGCGGATGAGCTCCCGCTCGTGCTCCACCACGATCACGGTGTTGCCGTTCCCGGCCAGCGCGGCGATCGTCTTGCGCAGCCCTACGACATTGGCCGGGTGCAGCCCGACCGACGGCTCGTCCACCACGTACAGCATGCCCGTGGTGCTGGCCCGCACCGTCGAGGTGAGCTCGATCCGCTGCCGCTCACCCGTTGACAGCGAGGCACCGGACCGGTCGAGGGTCAGGTAGCTGAGCCCGACGTCGAGCAGCGGTGTGAGCCTGCCGTCGAGTTCGGCGAGCAAACCGGTGGTCATCCGGCCGAGCTCGGCGGGCAGCCCGGCGGGCAGGCCGGCCGCGAACCCGCGCAGCTCGCCCAGGCCGAGCGCGCTGATCTCGGCGATGTTGCGCCCGCCGAGCTGTGAGGTCAGCGCCTCGGGCCGTAGCCGGGTGCCGTGGCACACCGAGCACACCCGGGTGATGAGGAAGCGCTGCACCAGGCGGCGGGTGCGCTCGTTGTCGCTGCGCAGCGAGCGTTCCACGGCGGCGACGGCGTTGTCGTAGTTGACCGACAGCTGCACGGTCCGCCCGTTCCGGCCCGAGAGCGTCACCTGCCGCTTGACCGGTTCACCGTGCAGCACGATGTCGCGCTCACGCTCGGTAAGTTCACGGTACGGCACGTCGAGCCGGACGCCGAGCTGGCCCGCGGCATACATCGACAGCCGCCGCCCGCCGGAGTTCCACGGCAGCACCGCGCCCTCTTCGATCGTCTTGCCCGGATCGGGAACCAGGGTGTCGGTGTCGACCTCGGACCGCACGCCCAGGCCGTGGCAGGCCGGGCACGCGCCGTAGGAGTTGAAGGCGAAGCATTCGGCGCTGGGGTGCTCGAAGACAGCGCCGTCCACCGGGCAGACGATCTCCTCGCTCTGCGTGGCGATCGACGGCGCGACCAGGTGGCCGTTCGGGCACAGGTGAGAGCCCAGCCGCGACATCATCAAGCGCAGCACGTTAAGCACTTCCGACATGGTGCCGACCGTGCTGCGCGGGCCCGGTATCGGCGGGCGCTGCCGCAGGGCCAGTGCGGGCGGAAGGTGGTCGATCCGGTCCACGTCCGGCCGCTGCGCCTGGGTCAGCCGCCGGCGGCTGTAGGTGCTCAGGCTCTCCAGGAAGCGCTGCATGCCCTCGGCGTACAGAGTGCCGATGGCCAGCGACGTCTTGCCCGATCCGGACACGCCGGCCACCGCGACCGTCCGCCACAGCGGCACGTCGACGTCGATGTCGCGCAGGTTGTTGTGCCGGGCCCCGCGCACGCCGATGACCGTGGGCAGGGTTCCCGGTACGGGAATGTCGCTCGCCGCCACACAAGGCAACCTAAGGCCAGGCATGGGTCTGGCGGATCACCGGGATCCGGTGAAATCTTTCCCCTGGTCCGGGAAGGAGCGCGCTGACCGTCATCGGGTTCGTTATCGCCTGGGTGCTGCTTGTGGAGGCCCGGCGGGAGACGGGGCGAGCCGCTCCGGCGCTAAGGTGTGCAGGTGAGCACGGACGCCCTTCCCAGCCCACTCCGCCACTTCCTGGGCCAGCTCGATGAGCTGCGGTCCGGCGATGCCCCCGACATGGGCCGGGTGGGGCAGGCCCTGGTGAATCTGGCCGCCGACGAGGACTATTTCGCCCCGCTGATCGCGCAGATGCCCGCCGGGTCACCCGGCGTGCACTGGCTGATCAGGCCCGAACGGGGTCCCCGCCTGGTGCTGGTCCACCGTCCAGACGGAGTGATGGCCTACACCCACTCCCACGGCTGCTGGGTTGGGATCGCCCCGGTCCGCGGGGTGGAGACCCATCAGCGCTGGCACGTCGTCCGCCACGCCGGCGGCCGGGCCGACATGAGTCTGGCGGACGAGCGCGCACTCCAGCGCGGTGACGTGGCGACCCTGATTCCCCCCCACGATGTGCACAACCATGGTCACGTCCTGGGCAGCGGCCCGAGCCCCTACTCGCTCATCCTCCTGGGTGACGACATGCTCCTGTTTGAGCGGGAGGAATACGATCCCGGCCGGGGGACGTGGCAAGCGCTCGAGCCCGGGGACCCGGGCCGGTCGCACCGCTGACCAGCCGTGAGGTATGAGACCGTCGCCGAGGCCTACCGCGACCTGGAGCAGGCCAGCGGCCGGCTGGCGCTCATTGACCGGCTGGCGGGCCTGCTCGCCGCGACCCCGGCCGGGTTGCTGCCCACCGTGTGCTATCTGTGCCAGGGCCTGATCGCGCCGGAGTTCGCCGGCGTGGACCTGGGCCTGGCCGAAAAGCTCGCCGTCCGCGCGGTCGCCGCCGCTGCCGGGACCGGCCCCGAGGAAGTGGCCCGGGCCGTGCGGGAGAGCGGCGATCTGGGCCAGGCCGCCGAGCAGCTGCTGGCCGTGACCGCGGCTGGCCGCCCGGCCATCCTCCAGGTCACCACCGTGGTGGATACCTTGCATGAGATCGCCGACGCGGAGGGACCGGGCTCGCAGGGCCGGAAGCTGGAGCTGCTGGCCGGGCTGCTCGGCCAGGCGACCCCGCTGGAGGCTCGCTACCTGCTGCGCCTGGTCACCAAGGGGCTGCGACTGGGGATCGGCACGCCCACCATCCTGGACGCGCTCGCGCAGGTCTATGCCGGTGGGCGGGCCACCCGGCCGGTGCTGGAACGCGCCTATAACATCTGCTGCGATCTCGGCCTGGTCGCCGCCACCCTCACCGGTGGCGGGCTGGCGGCGGTTGAACAGTTGCAGGTGCGCCCGGGTAACCCGGTACGGGTCATGCTCGCCCAGCGGCTGTCCGACAGCGAGCAGATCCTCGCCAAGCTGGGCGGGGAGTGTGCGGCCGAGTACAAGTACGACGGCGTCCGGGTCCAGGCGCACCGGACCGCCGACGGAGCGATCGAGCTGTTCACCCGGCGGCTGGAGCGGGTGGCTACCCAATTCCCCGACGTGATCGAGCTCCTGCGGGCGGGGCTGGGGCCGGCCGAGGCGATCATCGAGGGGGAGGTCGTCGCCTACGATGCGGCCGCCGGCGAGCTGCGCCCGTTCGGCGAGGTCATGTTCCGGCGCCGTAAGTACGGCATCGCCGAGGCGGTACGGGATATCCCGGTGGGCCTGTTCTGCTTCGAGCTGCTGTACGCCGACGGCCAGGACCTCACCACACTGCCCTATCCCGAGCGGCGGGCGGCGCTGGCCGGGGCCATCACCATCTCGCCCGGGCTGCGGCTCACCACCGCCGCCGAGGTCGCTACGCCGGCCGGGCTGGAAGCGGCGTTTGAGCAGGCCGTCACCGACGGCTGCGAGGGCCTGGTGTGCAAGTCGGTGGGCCCGGCATCGGGCTACCAGGCCGGCGCCCGAGGGTGGCAGTGGATCAAGCTCAAGCGGGACTACCGCACCGAGCTGTCCGACACCGTCGACCTGGCCGTCGTCGGTGCCTTCGCCGGGCGGGGCCGGCGCGCCGGCCTGTACGGCGCGCTGCTGCTGGCCGCCTACGACCCGGCCGCCGACGTCTTCCGCGCGGTGACCAAGTGCGGCACCGGGTTCTCCGACGCCGACCTGGCCGCGCTGCCCGGCCGGCTCGCGCCGCTGGCCCGCCCGGACAAGCCCGCCCGGGTCGACGCGCGCCAGCAGCCCGACGCGTGGTTCGAACCGGGCCTGGTGCTGGAGATCCTCAGCGCCGAGCTCACCCTCTCACCCACCTACACCGCCGGCTGGGGGCAGATCCAGGCCGACGCCGGGCTGGCAATGCGGTTCCCGCGGTTCACCGGCCGATGGCGCGATGACAAGGCCCCGGAGGACGCCACCACCACCGGCGAGCTGGTCGACCTCTACCGGACCGCGCAGCGGACGCCCGCAGACACCTGACCGGAAATTTGGCGGCGTTAGCCCCGGCGCCCGGGCTGGGGTTAGCCACCTGGCGCGTCCCGGCCGGGTGAGGGCTCCTCCTGGGCCAGTTGTGGGGAAGCGTCGGTCAGCCGCTCGCTCAGGGCCTCCACCTGGCGGCGGAGGGCGGCCATCTCGGTGGTCAGGGCGGCCAGCGCGGCGTCGCTGGGCATGGCCGCGGCCTCTGCTGGCTCGCTGGCCGACGACCCCGTGGCCGTGTTGCCGTTGTCGAGCCGGAAGAAGCTGGCCAGGGAGCCCGCGAGGGTACCCAGGACGGCGACCCCGGTGATCATTATGACGACCGCCGCCCAGCGCCCGGTCTCGGTCTTGGGCACGATGTCCCCGTAACCGACGGTGGTCAGGGTGACGACGCCCCACCAGAAGGCGTCGCCGACCGTGGCGAACCCGGCGTTGGTGGGGTGCTCGGCGTGGTAGGCGACCAGGGAGCCGACGGCGACGATCCCGATCGCCACAGCGACGACCCGGCCCAGACGCTCAAACAGGCGGCGTGCTCCTCTGGTCGCCATCACCAGGCGGGCCAGGCGGGCCAGGCGGAGCAGGACCACGAACTGGATGTCCTGGGCGCCCGGGAGCAGGAACCACGGGGCGGTGGCGATCACGATGAACAGGTCAAAACGGCCGAATCCGGTGCGCCCGAAGTGCTCCAGGTGGCGGGCCTGCACCACGTAGTCGACCAGGAACACCAGCCAGGTGATGATGCCGATCGCGACCCCGACCCAGCCGTTGGACTGCGGGACGACGAGCAGCGGCAAGATGGCCGACACGATGATCGGCAGCTGCATCGCGGTGTCGAAGCGCTTGAGGAAGGCGGCGTCGCGTTCCGAGCGGGGCTGGCCCGGCCGGGGCGCTGTGTCAGGAGCGGCATCCACGGTCCGATCGTGCCAGAACGCCCGGCGAAGCCTCCGTTGATCCCCAGCACGGGAAACCGCCGATCTTGTATCAGGGCCGGCGTTGCCTGCTCTACACCACAGGGAGGACGTTCCTCCCCGCGCCATCGCTGGTGGCGGGCCCGGTAGCGCGCAGGCGGCGCAGGCCTCGATGCCCCAGCTGACGCCACGTTCACGGGGCAGAACTTGCCCGGGGGGAATGAGCATCATGTCGCGCTCGGGTGCCTTCTACGTCATCAAGACCATGGAAAGGGCCGCCACCGGGACCACCGCGGCCGACCCGTCCCGTATACCTTCCAGGCGGGCGGTTGATCACGAGGCCCCCGCTGCTGCCCGCCCTGACCGACGCAGCCCTTCGCTCATGCGGCGGGTGCTGGCTGCGGTGAAGGGCGCTCCAGGCCAGACCGGCCGGGGCCGGCGACTGGGCCGCGCGGCGCGCGCGAACTAGGTACGCCCCCGCCTGGTCGTGCCACCAGGTGCTGCTGGGCCTTCCTTGGGCATGTGCCGCGACCCGCCGCACCGCCCTTACCCAGCCGGTGAAACGGGTCGCGGCACGTCCCCCGCCCGGCAGGAACCTGCCGCGCACCTGCGTCTGGTAGGTTACGCCCCATCACGGGGCGCCCGGTAGCGCGCGGCAATCCCGTTGCCCGGGGCGCCCGCGGGTCAGGTCCCGTTGCGGGGATGTTTTGTGGCCTGGGCCGGTGGGTGCCACACCTGCACGGTCAGCTCACCGCGCCGGTGCAGCTTCGTCGGTGGCCCGGGCGACTGGTCGACCACGAGGCCCTCGACCAGCATGGGGTGCTCGGTCAGCTGGACAAACGTGATCTCCAGGTCCAGCCTGCCTACCACCAGCACGAACACGTCGTAGAACAGCCCCCGCACGTCCGGCACGGGGATCCGCCGCTGATAGTCGGGGTGCCGGGCGAGCCAGATGTTCAGCGCCCCCAGACCGTGCAGCATCTCCGCGGCCGGGTTGCCGGCGGCGACATCGGAGTCGGGCAGCCCGGACCCGGCGGGGGAGTCCTTGGGCTGGCTCAGGCCCCCGCCGCTGCCCCACAGGCCGGCCGCCTGGTCGTAGCGCTGCCGGCTGACCGGCTCAGCCAGCACCTGCCGAGCCGCGTCGATGATTCCCTGCGCCCGCGCGGCGGCGGTGACGACCTTCGGTGGCGCGCCAGCCAGCAGCTCCGGCCGCAGTATGGCTGCCTTGGCGTGGTATGCCCGCTGGATGTCCTCAGATGAGGCGTCCGGCAGCGCACCGAGGAGGTCGTACCAGGTGATATCGGCCCGCATGACGCCTCCGGGATCAGGTTGCAGACACGGCTCGTTGGGGATGGCCGGTCTCATTCTCCCTCACCCGTAACAGAGTTACGCATGCGGCGTTCCGACCGCGGGCCCCAGCCACCTATCGACCGCGTCCGCTGGCTTGGCCCCGCTGAGTTGGGCCTGGGGCCGCGCCGCAGCGCGGGGCGGCTGACGGGCTCCCGCTAGAGTGGCTTGGCGGCGCGTCGGGAAGTCTGGTCGGCAACGGCTCATCGGGTCGGAGAGGCGGTGCCGGCAGCGTGCGCAGTATTGAGGCCGTGGTGTTGCTGGTCGCGGTGGCGACTGTGGTGGCGGCCTTCGCAAAACGGCTGCGCGTTCCCGCTCCCTCCCTGCTGGTGGTGGCCGGGCTAGCGGTGGGCCTCCTGCCGGGAGCACCGCCGGTTCACGTGCCGCCCGCCGTGGTCAGCCTGGTGGTGCTGCCGCCGTTGCTGTATGCGGCCAGCGAGGAACTGCCCTGGCGTGACCTGAGGGCGGTGTGGCGCCCGGTCGTGGTGCTCGCGGTCGGCCTGGTGGTAGCCTCGGCGGCCGCGGTCGCCGCGGTGGCGGGCGCGGTGGCGTCGCTGTCGGTGAGCATGGCGTTCGTGCTGGGCGCGGTGCTGGCCAGCACGGACCCGGTCGCGGTCGGCGCGCTGGCGCGGCGGCTTTCGCTGCCCGCGCGGGTGCAGGCGCTGGTGCAGGCGGAGAGCCTGTTCAACGACGGCACGAGCCTGGTGCTGTTCCAGATCGCGGTGTCCTTCGCCGTCGGCGGCACGGCCGGGATGGGCGTTGCGGGAACCGTGCTGCACGCGGCGGGGGAGTTCATCATCCTGGCGGGCGGCGGCGCGCTGGCCGGCGCGGTGGTCGCGGCCGGGCTGATCGTGGTGCGCCGCCGGATCACCGACCCGGTCCTGGAGACGGTGGCGGCGCTGATCACCCCCTACGTGGCCTACCTGCTCGGCCAGGCGCTGCACGTCTCGGGCGTGACCGCGGTGATCGTGGCCGGGCTGCTGATCGGCGCCAGGCGCTCGAAGATCACCACCGCGCAGACGCGGCTGCAGCTGCACGCGGTGTACCAGACCGTCATCTTCCTGCTCGAAAGCGTGGTCTTCGCCCTCATCGGGCTGGAACTCCCCACGCTGGTCCGCGACCTGGGTCCGACGGGGCAGTGGCCGCTGGCGGCACTCGCGGTGACCGGGACCCTCATCGCCACCAGGGTGGCCTGGGTCTTCCCCCTCTGGGCCGTCTACCAGCGGCGACGTGGCACGCGCCGGCCGTCCTGGCCGGTGCCGGCCGTGGTCTCGTGGGCGGGCACACGCGGCGTGGTGCCGCTGGCCGCCGCCCTGTCCATCCCGCTCACCACCGCGAGCGGGGCCCCGCTGCCGCAGCGGGACCTCGTGCTGGTCCTGGCCGCCGCGACGATCGTGATCTCGCTCATCGTGCAGGGGTTCACCCTGGAACCGCTCGCCCGGTTCGCCGGTTTCGGTCCGGCCAGCGGCACCGGCACCCCGCACGAAGAGACCGTCGCGCGGCTGCACATGGCCGAGGCGGGCCTGGCCCGCCTGGAGGAACTGGCCGAAAGCGGCGCCGCTCCCGACGAGGTGATCGACCGGCTCCGCACCGGCCTGCAGGCCCGCGTCGGCAACACCCTGGCCCGCATGGACCAAACTCCCGGCGCGGACGGGACGCCCCTGACTGAGCGGGAGCTGCGCGGTGATCTCCTCGCCGCCGAGAACGCCGAGCTGTCCCGGCTCTACAACGACGGCACCATCAGCGCCGCCACCCGGCGGCGGCTGCAGCGGAATCTGGACCTGGAGATCGCCCGGCTGGCCGAAGGTCAGCGATAAGAACCGGCGCAGCCCGTACCAGGCCGGCTCCTGCCCGAAGTCGAAGTACCGCGTTCGCTGGATGACCAGGTGGCCCCGGCCGAGCAGGGCACCGGGGATCACGCCCCGGTGAAGGCGCACCACACGATAGTGGCGCGGCGCGCTCGCGACCGCCGCCGCGTGCACACGGTCACGGTGCCACTCCGGCGGCACCTCCTCCGTTCTGAAGAGCACCAGGTTGCCGTGCAGAGCCGGGGCGAGCTCGGCGTCGTAGTAGCCCAGCAGCCCAGCCGGCGCGTAGCGCCCCAGCCGGGCGACCACATCAGCCTCGAGCTGATAGATCGCCGAGTGGTCCATGCCGGGGCGCAGATCACCGAAAAACCCCACCGCCGTGACGTCGTGCGCACCAGCCAGGGCGGCCGCGTCGGGCACCACCAGCCAGTGGCGGCAGCCGGCGCGCGTGTGCTTGAGCACGTCGGCCGACGTCCGCCCGCTCGGCCAGGACCGGGTCTCGCGCCGCAGCCGCCGGAGCATCCGGTCCATGACTGCGGCGTCGGCCAGGGTGCGCTCGGGATCGGTGAAGGGGCGCGCCGGCAGCCGTTCCTGAGCCGCAAGCACCTCATAACGCTGCACGGACCGACCGTACGACGCGCGCACCAGGCAGACAACGTCCCGGTTCGGAGGCCTTGTCAGCGGCGCAGGCGGGAGCAGCTGAACGTAGTGGCTAGCTCGCCCGTCCCCCACCAGTTGGGGAAGGTGACCGTGATCGTCCCCTCCGGCCTGTCCCGGCAGTAGCGAAGCCACTGGTCGGCCGTCAGTTTCCAGTCCGAGGGTGGTCCGGCCAAGCGGCGGACGTGGTAGCGGAAGTCCGTGGCCCAGCCGACTGACAGGACCGCTACCAGGGCGACGACCGCGACGATGGCCCTGGGGCGCGGCCACCACCGGCGCGCGTAAGCGTCGGCCGCCACGATCAGCGCCGCATCCAGCAGCAGGATGGGCACCGTGGAATACCGGGCGCCGTGTTCCACCGTGATCCTGACTCGCTGGCCCGGCCCGCCCCAGGCGAACGCCGAGGTGACCGCCGTGAACACCAGGCCGGTCGCCACGGCGGTCACCACGAACACCCGGCACCGCCTGTCCTGCGTGGCCAGGATGAGGGCGAGAACAACGACGATGATGCCGCCGGTGAGCGCGGTGGCGCCGGTCAGCCCCAGGAGGTGGCGCAGGTGCCAGGAAAGGTGCCAGCCGAACGCGGGCAGAAGGACCTCGTGCGCGTAGTACAGCACCGCGTTAACCGGATTGTGAGGCGTCAGTCTCGACAGGTGGCTGGTCACGATGATCAGGATCTGCAGCAGGCAGCCGAGTGCCCAGCCGGCGGTCGCGGCGTGCTCGCGGAGGCGCCGGGGCACCACGATGGCGCGGGCCGCGAACAGCGGCGCGAAGACGAAGCCGAGGGAGCTTGAGGCGGCCGCGGCGAACGCCACGACCCCGGCGACGGCCGCGCCGGCCCGGGTGCGCGGCCGCCACAGCGCCGCCCAGAACAGGGCGACGAGCAGGTACCAGATGGAATTGACGCCGTTGTCGGCGATCTCCAGCTGCGCCACCGGCAGCAGTACCACGGACAGGCCGACCAGGGCGCGGAGCCAGCGCGAGCTGACCTGGCCCGCGCTGGCGTGGTAGGCGAACAGCCCGCACGCGGACGCGACGAGAGCGCCGCCGACCGCAAAGGCGGCGGAGGCGTCCCCGATCGGCACCAGCGCGGCAGCCTGGCCGATCACGCGCGGGACCAGCTGCAGGTACCCGCCGTACGCCTGCAGCAGGTGCCAGGGATGCGCGAGCGCCTGGGGCAGGTAGATGCCCGGGTCCTCGGCGTAGACGCTGTCCCAGGCCGGCCGGCCGCCCATGCGGGCCAGCATGACCAGCGCACCAAGGGCGACCACTACCACCTGGACGAGGAGGGACGCCCAGCGGGCGAGGCTAGCGCGGGGGGGTGGCTCGGCCGGCTCTGGGAACAGGTCAGCCAGCACGGCGCCGGCGCCGTGGCCTGCGGCCGACGGCAGGTGCGCCCCGGACCCGGCCTGGCCGGGCGCGCGGAGCTCAGGCGCGGACACGGCAGGAACCTACCACCAGCCGGCCCCGCGGGCGCACGGGAGAGACCGCGCGGTCCGTCACTGCTGCCCTGGGGCTGGAGCGACGGTGCGCCGGGTGATAAGCCAGGTCCCTTGGGTGCGGCGGAGTTCCTGGGTGATCAGCGCGGTGCCGCGGATGGCGGGCGGCGCTGCGGGGTCGATGATGAGCAGCACGGACCGCGCGACGGCCGTCCGGGCTGGCCGGGAATAGTACGCTCGCCCGGCTGTTGGGATGTATGCAAACGCATATATCTGACTTGCTCGCCCCCGGCGGGCGCCAGCCCGCTTCGGCGGGGAGTATCGGAGGCCTGCCATGCAGTTCGGGATCTTCTCGGTCAGTGACATTACCCGGGATCCCGTGTCGGGAGAGACGCCCAGCGAGGCGGAGCGGATCGACGCGGTCGTGCAGATCGCGCAGAAGGCCGAGGAGGTGGGGCTGGACGTCTTCGCGATCGGCGAGCATCACAACCCTCCGTTCTTCTCCTCCGCGCCGACGACGCTGCTGGCCTTCGTCGCGGCCACCACCAAGAAGCTGATCGTGTCCACGGCGACCACGCTGATCACGACGAACGACCCGGTGCGCATCGCAGAGGAGTACGCGATGCTGCAGCACCTGTCGAAGGGACGGATGGACCTGATGCTCGGGCGTGGCAACACGGCCCCGGTCTATCCCTGGTTCGGCCAGGACATCCGGCAGGGCCTGCCGCTCGCGCTGGAAAACTACAACCTGCTGCACCGGCTGTGGCGTGAGGACGTGCTGGACTGGGAGGGGAAGTACCGCACCCCGCTGCAGGGCTTCACGTCGATACCGCGGCCCCTGGACGACGTGCCGCCGTTCGTATGGCACGGCTCGATCCGCACCCCCGAGATCGCCGAGCAGGCCGCGTACTACGGTGACGGCTTCTTCGCCAACAACATCTTCTGGCCCAAAGAGCATTACGTGCGCCTGATCCGCTTTTACCGGCAGCGCTATGCCCACTACGGCCACGGCACCGAAAAGCAGGCCATCGTCGGCCTGGGCGGCCAGGCGTACATCGCCAGGAACTCCCAGGATGCCAGGCGGGAGTTCCGGCCCTACTTCAACGAGGCGCCGGTCTACGGGCATGGGCCGTCGATGGAGGACTTCATGGATCTAACGCCGCTGTCGGTGGGCAGCCCGCAGGAGGTCATCGACAAGACCCTGACCTTCCGCGAGCACTTCGGTGACTACCAGCGCCAGCTGTTCCTGGTGGACCACGCTGGCCTGCCACTGAAGACGGTCCTCGACCAACTCGACCTGCTCGGGGGGGAGGTCGTGCCCGTGCTGCGCAAGGAGATCGCGGCCAGGCAGGACCCGGAGACCCCCGACGCTCCGACCCACGCCAGCCTGGTCAGGGCGAAGTACGGCGACCAAGCCCCGCGCCAGCCACGCCCGAACGCGAACCGCGGCGACAACGTCACGGGCGCATCCCCCTACCAGGACACCGCCCCGGAGTTCCACGCCGAGTACCCGGAGCTGTGATGACCGGCAGCCGGCATCACGCCAACGACGCGTGGGAGGCGCTGCTGTCCGCCCACGCCGTGCTGATGAAGCAGTTCGCGGCCGAGGACTCCTGGCAGGAGGCCTCCATGCGGGAATACGACGTGCTCTACACGCTGTCCAAATGCCCCGAACCCGTTCGCATCAGCGAGCTGAACCGTCACGTCCTGCTCAGCCAGCCGGCCCTGTCCCGGCTGGTGCACCGGCTGGCCGAGCGCGGCATGGTCAAGTGCCAGCCCGACCCCGCCGACGGGCGCGGTATCCGCGTGTCGCTCACCGACGCGGGCCGGGCGCTGCAGCGCCGGATCGGCCGTAGGCACGCCCGCAGCGTCGCCCATGCCCTGACCGCCGGGCTGACTCCCGGCGAGCTCCGGCAACTGGAAACGATCTGCCGGAAACTGGCCCGCCAGCCGGCGAACAGCGGCAAGAACGGGGAAATACGCCCATGAACCCCCCAGCGGAACAGGGATCCTTCACGCTCGTGGTGGTCAGCGCCGGGACCGGGGACCCGTCGGCGACCAGGCTGCTGGCCGACCGCATCGCCGAAAGCGCAGCCGCACTGGCGGCGAGGCACGGGAACACGGTGACGGCCAGCGGCATCGAGCTGCGCGAGATCGCCGCCGATATCTCGACCGCGCTGACCTCCCAGCTGATCACGCCGAAGCTGCAGCAGGTGATCACGGCCCTCGGCCAGGCCGACGGCATCATCGCCAGCACCCCGGTTTACAAGGCCGGCCCCAGCGGCCTGTTCACCTCGTTTTTCGACGTCCTGGACAACGACCTGCTCATCGCCAAGCCGGTCGTGCTGGCCGCGACGGCCGGAACCGCCCGGCATGCCCTGGTCCCCGACGACCAGATGCGGCCCATGTTCGCCTACCTGCGCACCATGACCGTGCCGACCTCCCTGTTCGCGGCCCCCGAGGACTGGGGTGACCCGGACCTGACCAAGCGCGTCGACCGGGCCGCGCTCGAGCTGGTGCTGCTGATGGAGAGCGGCTTTGCCCGCAAGATCAAGGACGAGTCCTGGCAGAGCTACCAGCACGAGTACGGCAGTGCGGGCGGGACCGAGGTCGGCATCGACCTCGACACCGACCTCATGCGCCTCGCGGCCGGCGGATCCGCGGCATAGCCGCCAGCGGCCGGCCCAGACAGGCACCGGTCAGCTGTCCCTAGTGCATCCAGCGCCGGTAGCGAGGCCGGGCCGCGCGCTTCCAGGCTGGCCACGCCCGGGCCTGAAGCCGTTCGCCGTTACAGGTGTCGCGCCCATACAGCAGGCCGTAGGTGAAGGCGTTTTCGCCGGCCAGGTATGCGCTGATGCCCAGTTCCCGCTCTACCTGGCAGGCGATGACGGCGTCTTGGTGATCCCCGAGTAGCCCCTGGACGTTCTTCATCTGCCTGGTGAACCGGCGGGCCTGCTTGCCAATCGCCGGGGTCATTGCCTCGCCGGCGTAGCGGGCGCGCTTGGCCGCTTTGCGCGCCTCGTGCAGGGCCACGTCCTTGGGCTCGCCCGCTGGCGCACGCCGGGCCCGGCGCATGTGCCGGCGTGCCTGCCGGAAGGGGCGCCAGGCGGCGGCAGGGAGGACATCGGCGGCCGGCCTCGCTGCCCGCTTTGTCAATGGCGGCTCGGCCATCAGCTGGTCGAGCTCATCGAGCAGCGAGAAATACCGCTGGGAGTCGAGCGCACCGAGGAGGGTGGCGCGGGCTTCGGCGCTAACCGACGCGAAATGGGCCCGCACCCGCGCCTGGACGGGGCCGATGACGAGTTCTCCCGGGGTCTTGCGCAACTCCGCCTGCAAGTGCCCGGCGAGCACCTCGCCGTCGCGTGCGTCCCCGAGCACGGTGCCCAGCCATTTGAGCTCGGCGGCCAGCCGTTGCGTGCTGTCACGCCTGATGATCTGCCGGAACGACCGCAGCGTGCTGCGCAACCGCCGGCTGGCCACCCGCATCTGGTGCACCGCATCCGGCTCGTCCCTGCGCACCATCGGATCGAGCGACTTCATCTTGTCGGCGTGTGCCCGCAGGTAGGCCAGCACTACCTGCCCGGCCGTTGAGGAGGACGTCAGCGGCGCCCGGTGCGCCGGCTCCGGCAGCCGGTCGCCGAGTGCCCGGTCCAGCTTGGCCGATCGTCCCGCCGGGCGCAGGCCGTCGCGGCGTAGCAGTTCATCAGCGGCCTTGAGCAACCCCCGGTCGCCACCGGTCAGCTCCACTTCCAGCTCATGCCAGCGGGACACGGTCGTGGAGTCGCCCATGGTCTGGGCGGAAACGTCGTCCATCGCCACCTCGGCGAGCGACTCGCCGGCCTGGTCGAGCAGGACCAGGCGCCGCCTGCTGGTCGTCATCCGGGCGACGGGCTTGAGCGGCTCCCCGCGGGTATGCACGCGGACGAGTTCGGCCAGCTCACTGGGCACTTGCCGTGTCCGGCCAAGCGGCAGCTGTATCTCGCGGCGGGTGCCGGCGCCGAGCGGCAGCTTCAGGTGCCATCCGGCGTCGTCGCCGCCCCGGCGCCGGCGCAGCGTGATTCCCGCGCGGATCAGCTGCAGGTCGCCGGTGTCGTAGTACTCGGCCTCCAGTTGCTCCTCCTCCGGCCCGGAGGTGCCGGCCACCTGCGGCAGGTCATCCAGGCTGGGCAAGTCTGCCCCGGCGGGCGCGTCGTACTTGGTCTCGGTTTCTTTCACGTTCACTGCCATCCCGGCCCGCTACCCCCCACGGGCCGGTCAATCCGGATTCCCCGGATTCACTGCCGGAACCGGGACCGGCGGGCCCGGTTCTCAGCGCGCGGCCGACAGCCGGGCGGCGCACTCCAGCATCCCCGCGTGCACGAAGGCCTGGGGCAGGTTGCCGCGCAGCTGGCGCTGGTGGACGTCGTACTCCTCGGTGTACAGGCCAGCCGGGCCGCAGGCCGCCCGGTTGCGCTCGAACCAGCCCGTCGCGGCAGCGACATCCCCGCACACCTGCGCGACCTGAGCCATCCAGAACCCGCACAGCAGGAACGCGCCCTCGCTCTTGTGCAGCGGCCGGGCGTCGTGGCGGAACCGGTACACATACCCGTCCTCGGTCAGCTCGTCCTGCACCGCGCGGACGGTCGCGCGGATCCGCGGATCGTCGGCCGGCAGGGTCCCGCGAATCCCCGGCAGCAGCAGGGCGGCATCGACGCGCGCGTCATCGGGTGAGCGCTGCCAGCGGCCCGTGGCGTGCACCGAGTCGGCCAGGCTGGCCAGCATGGAGTCGGCCAGGGCACTCCAGCGGGCGGCCTGCCGGTGACCGTGCTCGCCGGGCGGCCCTTGCGCCGCGGCGGCGATGGAGCGCAGCCCGCTCACGCACGCGAGGCGCGAATGCGTCCAGTGCCGGTCGTCGAGTTCCCAGATGCCCGCGTCGGGCTCGTGCCAGCGCTTCTCTATCGCCTCCGCCGCTGCCGCCGCCGCCCGCCAGTTCTCTTCGGCCAGCAGGTCCAGCCGGGCGGCCGCGGCGAAAAGCTCTAGCGACTCCCCGAGCCCATCCAGCTGGAACTGGCCGATCACCTGGTTCCCCGCTCTGGCCGTCCCGCCCGGATACCCGCGCAGCCGCAGCCCTTCTTCATTGGGAATGGGCCTGCCTTCGACCGTATAGGCAGGCATAAGGCCAGGGCCGTCCTCAAGGATCCGCTCGGTGAGAAACCGGACGGTTCCTTCCAGCAGCGGGTGCGGGCCGTGGGCCGCGACCGCCAGGCCTGCGTAACACTGATCCCGGATCCAGGCATACCGGTAGTCGTAGTTGCGGCCTCCCTCGAGCCGCTCTGGCAGCGCGGTGGTCGCGGCCGCGACCATCGCGCCGCTGCCTGCCGTCAGTCCGCGGAGAACGGCGTAAGCATGGCGGGCGTCGCGGGCCGCGATGAGGTCCCCGCAGTCGGGCACCACGGTGGACCAGGTTTCCTCGGTGGCTGCCCAGGCCGCGCCCGGGTCGGGCGGCTGGGCGGGCAGCGGACGGTCGGACAGCTCCAGGACGAGGTCGTGATGGCCCCCCGCGGGGAGCGTCACGGTGAGGGCCAGCCCGTCGGGGCCGGGCCGCGCCTTCGCGGCGCCCGACCACCGGAACCTGATGGGGCCGCTCCGCCCGCTCCAGCACCCGCCCGCGCGGGACAGCCCGGTCATCCGGCTGCGCCCGAACCGGGCCCGGACGTCAAGCACCACGGTCACCCGGGCCGGCCCGTCGACTGCCTCGATACGCCGCAGGACAACCACGCGGTGCGGATCGGCCGGCATGGCGAGCGCCTCCCGGCACTCCGTCCGCGACGAGCCGCTCCAGCGGCTGCGCCAGATGAGGCTGCCGGCCTCGTAGTAGCCGCCCCAGACGTGCCAGGGATCCGCCGGCGTGACCGCGTACGTACCGCGGCCGCCGAGCAGTCCGCTGAAGACCGCGGGACTGTCCCATCGTGGCGCACACAGCCACGAGATCGCCCCGTCAGGACCGATAACGGCGCCACGCTCCCCGTCGGCAATGAGGGCGTAGTTCCGCAGCACGTAAGGCTGCAACGAGCCGATCATGAAGGTTCTTCTGTCCGGAAGATCCGGGCCGAAACGCCGCGCCGGGCGCCAGGCAAACGGCTTCGCCGGTGTTTGCGCCACGACGGACGGGTAGCGGAACGGCTTACCCAGAAAGGCGGAACACATGAAGAACCAGACCGTCGTCGTCACCGGGGCGAGCGCCGGCATCGGGCGCGCCACCGCGCGCCTGTTCGGAGAGCGCGGCGCCAGTGTCGGCCTGATCGCTCGCGGCGAGGCCGGGCTGGACGGCGCGGTACGCGACGTTGAGGAGGCCGGCGGGAAGGCGCTGGCCATCAGCGCCGACGTGGCCGACTACCCGCAGGTCACCGCCGCCGCCCGGCAGATCGAGGAGCACTTCGGGCCGATCGACGTGTGGGTCAACGTCGCGTTCACCTCGGTGTTCGCGCGGTTCGCCGACATCACCGCGCAGGAGTTCCGGCGGGTGACCGAGGTCAGCTACCTGGGGTTCGTGCACGGGACGATGGCCGCGCTGGCCCTGATGCGCCCGCGTGGCCAGGGCACCATCGTGCAGGTCGGGTCGGCGCTCGGCGAGCGCAGCATCCCGCTGCAGTCGGCCTACTGCGGCGCCAAGCACGCCATCAACGGCTTCACCTCGTCGCTGCGCTGCGAGCTGCTGCACGAGAACTCGGGCGTGCACGTGACCGTGGTGCAGATGCCGGCCGTCAACACCCCGCAGTTCTCCTGGGTGCGGTCCCGGCTGCCGAGGCATCCCCAGCCGGTGCCGCCGATCTACGACCCCGAGCTCGCCGCGCGCGGCGTCGTGTTCGCCGCCGACCATCCCCGCCGGCGGCAGTACTGGGTGGGGGGAACCACGGCGGCCACCATCGCCGCCAACCGGCTGGCCCCGGCCCTGCTGGACAGGTACCTGGCCCGCACCGGCTACGGCTCCCAGCAGACCGGGCAGCGCGTCGAGCCCGGCCGTCCTGACAACCTGGATCAGCCGGTTGACGGGACCCACGGGCACGATCACGGCTCGCGTGGTGCCTTCGACAGCAGGTCTCATCACCGCAGCCCGCAGCTGTGGATCTCACAACACGCCCGCCTGTCCTCGGGGGCCGTCGCGGGGGCCGTGGTCCTCGGGTCCTTCCTGGCCGGGTGGCTCGGGCGCCGCCGGTGACGCCCCGGATCCCGCCGCAGGGCCCGCGGGCGCCAGCACCCGCAGGACGTGCGCTTCAACTGGCCCGTGCCGGCTACGGGGCGGCACTGGTGCTGGCGCCCGGCCCGGTGATCCTGCTGGCCACGGGCCATCTGCCCGGCCGGCGGGCGTGCCGGGTGGCACGGCTGCTCGGTGCCCGGCACCTGGCCCAGGCCACACTGACCGCCCTCGCCCCGCTGCCCGCCGTGTTCGGGGTGGGCGCGGAGGTCGACGCCCTGCACGCCGCG
>Ga0335076_10002247_pt1 | contig 19122 bp, 16 predicted proteins | sample Lox_Sample_25_FD_206717 | JGI IMG/M metagenome (GOLD analysis project Ga0335076, IMG submission 206717) | Soil microbial communities from Loxahatchee National Wildlife Refuge, Florida, United States - Lox_Sample_2.5 | ecosystem: Environmental > Terrestrial > Soil > Wetlands | place: USA...
CCAGCACGTCCCGGTGCAGCCGGTCGGTCATCCGGCGGCGGAGCGGGACGCCGCGGGCGGCGCGTATCACCGGGTCGGCGAAGAACGGCTGGGCCAGCGGCGACCGGAGCAGGTAGGCCTGACGGGCGGTGGCCGACCACCGGCCCGCCCGGTTCGCCAGGTAGAAGTCGTCGAGCGCGGCGAGCGGCCCGCGGGCCAGGGCCGCCCGCCACGGCGCCAGGCTGGCCAGGTACGCCGCCGCGGCGTCCGGGCGGAGCAGGGAAAGCCGGCGGGTGGTCATCCGGCGGAACAGCTCGGCCGCGGCCACCGCGCTCAGCGGCGTAGCGCCGCGCCAGGCGGCCTGCGCGTAGCCGCCGCGCAGTAGCTCACCGCCGTGGCCGCCGGCCTGCACCGGCCCGGCGGCCGGCGGCGACCCCGGCCTCGCCCCGGAACCCAGGTTCTCGAACGCCGACAGCATCCCGTCGGAGACCAGCACAGCCGAGCGCAGCCTGCCGAGCATGTCCGCCTCGTCCGGCGTGCCCGGGGCCCGCGGCTCGGTGACCGTGTGCGGCACGCCGAGACGGCCGGCGATCATACCCGCGATGACCACGTCAGGATGGCCGGCGGCGCCGTGCGTGCGAGCCAGGAACGGCACCCCGGCCGCGGTCAGCGCGGCCGCGATCAGCCTGCTGTCCTTGCCTCCGGTCAGCGACAGCTCCACCGGCGCCGCCGCGTGGGCCAGCGGCGCGACCGCCCCGGTCAGCGCCGCCGCCACCGGGGCCGGGTCGGCTGCCCGCCCGCCCGCCGCCTCGCCGGCCGGGGTGATGACGGATCTGCCGCCGGTCACCCGCAGCCGCCGGCTGGCGCCGAGGGCCCGCACGCCGCGGAACGGGGTGACCCCGCCGACCGGGTAGCCGAGGCTGAGGAGCGACCCGGCCATGGCCGGGTCGTAATCGCCGAGCCGCCCGGTGACGGCGGCCGCCCAGCAGGCACGGTCGCTGACCACCACGCCGCCCGGGACCTCAGCCACGTAGACCGGGTCGACGCGGGCCAGGCCGGTGCGGGCGCACACGGCGGCTCCCTCGGCCCAGATGGTGCCGGCGTGCGACCGCCAGGCGGATTCGGCGGGGTGCAACCCCTCCCGTCGCGGGGGGTTCCGCGGGGTCATCCCCCCGGGCCAGCACAGCACCGCGGCCCGCCCGTCGGGCGAGCGCCAGGCGACCTCGGCCGGGCCGGGGACCGGCATGATCCGCGGGTCGGCCTGCCGGGCCGCGCCGGCCAGCGCGGCGCAGCGAGCCGCGGTAGCCGCGCCGACGGCGAGGGTGAAGTACATGCCGGTCAGTGGGAGCCGAGCAGTTCGAGCACCGGCCCGGGCACCGCTGGGTCCAGGTCCGCGGTGAGCAGGCCGTACCATGCCTCGCACACCCGGTTCAGGTTGAAGGCGGCCGCCGCCTGCGCGTGCGCGTCATCGCCCGCCGCCCGCCAGTCGCCCTCATCCCCGAGCGTCAGGACCGCCGCGGCCATCTCGGCCGGGCCCCGGTGTATCCAGCGCATGTCGTAGATGGTCTCGGCGCCGGGCCAGTGCCGGAGCACCGGCACCGCCCGGGACGCCATGCCTTCCGCCGGGGCCACGTGAAAGCTCTCGTCGTCGCTGGTGGACAGCACGAAGCCGACCCGGCGCAGCCAGGCGGCGACGTCCGGCCCGGCGTCGTCGAACACCACCGCGCCGCGCAGCAACGGCGAACGCTGGACCCGGCGCAGGACGTCGGCGTAGTGCTGGCGCTCAGCCGGGTTCTGCCAGACCCACCAGTGCTCCCACGGCATCGCCGACTTGACGAACAGCAGGTACCTGTCGTCATCGCGGCGCAGTTCCTCGAGCATGTCGAGGGCCAGGTCCAGGCGCTTGCGCGAGGGCACCATGCCGACCAGGCCGAGGTGGAACCGCGCGCCGTCCAGCTTGGGCCGGTCGAGCTGAGCGACGTCGAGCGCGTTCGGCACCATCACCACCTTGGTCTCCGGCCAGCCGGTGCGCTCGCGGCACAGCCGCGCGTAGTGCTTGCTCACGCAGACCACCTGGCTCACGCTCGCGATCTTGACCTGGCCGGGGTAGGGCGAGGCCAGCTCGAAGCGGTGCAGCCGGACCAGCATCCGCGTGCCGCGCCGCTTGTGCCTGCTGTACCAGACGGCGTTCGGCCCGCACCATTCGCAGACCACCACGTCAGCCCAGGCCGCGAGCTCGCGGCTGGCCGCCGCGTCATGCTTGCCGAGCGCGGCCCACTGGTCGAGCCGGACTTCCAGGTCCGGCTGCAGCCGCAGGTAGCTCAGCAACGGCGCGAAGAACTTCAGATCGTGCCCGGCGACCACCACGCGGAGGCTGCGCCGCCCCGGGGGGACAACCCCCCCGGCCCCTCCCGCGCCTGGGGCGACCGTTCCCTCCAGACCCCTCTTGGGCACCACCGCGGCCAGGTAGCCGCGCAGCCGCTCCGCCGCCCGGTCCAGGGTGAACTGCGCGGCGGCGCGCCCCGTCCGGTCGGCCGCCAGCCGGTACAGGGCGGGCTCGGCCGCCGCGGCCGAGGTGACGTTCGCCACGTCGGCCAGGCTGGCCGCGAACATCGGGTAGTCGGCGCCGAACAGCGCCTCGTGCATCGGGGTCCGGTTGAGGATGACCGGGAGCCCGAGGGCCCCGAACTCCAGCACCTTCGTGGACAGCTCCAGGCTCGCGTCCAGGTCGGGGTGCCGCCAGCTCAGCCCGATGTCGCAGGACGCCGCGAGCCGCATCGCCTCGTCCCGCGAGTGCCCGCCGTGCCAGGTCACGCCGTCGGCGTCGAGCGCGGCGCGCATCCGCTGCTGGTAGCCGGTGGCGTCGTCGTGGATCTTGTCGCCCGCCATGTGCAGCTCGGAGGCCACGCCGCGGGCCGCAAGCAGCCCGGGAAGCTTGGTCATCTCCAGCGTGTTCCAGCGCGGGGCGAACTTCCCCGTGTAGACCAGCCGCAGCGGCGTGCCCGCCGCGACCGGGCCGCGGGCGGCCGGCACGTCGGCCAGCATGGGCGGCAGCAGGACGCACTTGCCGCAGGCTGCCGGGATGCTTCCTTCCAGGAAGCAGCGGAGCTCCTCGGTCTGGCACAGCAGGTAGCGCGCGGCGGAAGCGATCATCTCCAGCTCGTCGGCCGCTTCGGGAGTGAGGCCGGGGACGGACTGCGGGACGTCGGTGAGGTAGGGCCACAGTCGGCCGGCGAACGCGGCGCTCCTGGTCACGGCCGCGGTCATCGCGCGGCCGCGCAGGACCACCAGGTGGTGCGGCTGCTCCTCGTCCAGCCTGGTCAGCAGCCCGGCGACGGCCTGCGGGCGGAGGGGCCCCGGTCCCTCGAGCAGGTGCTCCTCGAACGGCCGGCGCACGGTGACGCCCGGTTCGGCCAGCAGCGGCGCGATCAGCCGGCTGGTGCGCACCGGCGCCTTGAGCACCAGCGTCACCGCGCACCCGGCCCGGGCCAGCGCCTGAGTCGCCGATTGCAGCCAGATGGCCGAACCGTCGATCAGGTTCAGGTCGATGTCACCGTAGACAAGCGCCCGAGGGGTCAACGCCGATGCTCCTTAACTGGCTAGCTGACGGAGAAGAGCCTGAGCCCGTGACCGGGGTCGCCGGAGGCGAAGTATTCCCGCCGGGCCAGCGCCGGATCGAGCGTCGCGGTGAACGCGTAGGCGGCGCCGGCGGACCCCGCCGCGTCCGCCTGCGCGCATTCCCGGGCGCAGGCCAGGTCGAGAAGGTAGGAGTCGTGGTAGTCACGTCCCGCGTGCCACGGCACGGCCCACGGTGAACGGGCCGCGCGGGCGGCGCGGCGCAGCCAGCCGGCCGGATCCGGATCGCCGGCCGGATCCGGCCGGCTGGCCAGCTCCGGATCGCCGGCCGGCGCTGGTACGCCGGCCGTGTCGGCGCCGCCGGTCACCACGGGGACCGCACGGACGCTCACGCCCCGGTCGGCCAGGTCGGCGAGCGCGGCGGCGGCCGACCGGGCGGAAAGCTCGGCCGAGGCCGCGTCCGGGGCCTCGGCCACGACCACCAGCTCGGCCGGGGCGAACCGCTGGCGGGCCAGGCCGGCCGACAAGGCGGCCGCCGCGGCGGCGTCGGCCGCGCGGGCCAGGATCGCGATCCGCCGCCCGGCGATCGCATGGTCACCGAGCCCGGCCAGCCGGGCCAGCGCCGCCAGCCGGACCGGTGTCGCCTGCGTGGTGAAGATCTCCCGCAGCATCGGCAGGATCTCGTCCGCCTCGAGCGGCCGCGCCGCGCTCAGCGCGGCGATCTCCTTCTGCAACGCGGGCCCGTCCCAGCCGTCGCCGGCGGGCGTGACCGCGCCCGCGACCGGCTCGCCGCCGATCATGATCACGCGGGCGCCGCAGGCGAGCTGCTCCCGCGCCTGCTCCGCGGACACGGTGACGAACAGGGCGTGCTCCCGGTACAGCCCGGGCCGGCGGCGCCAGGGGACCGGCCCGGCCACGCGCACCGGGCCGCCCGCGCCGGGCCAGCCGTCCGCGTCCGCGGCGGTGAGCTGGTCGAGCAGAGCCCGGACGGCCGGCGGCTCGCGCGGGTCGCGCTCGCCGGCGTAGACCGGATCGCCGGGCCGGGAGGCGGCCAGCCCGATCGGGTTGAACCGGGCGAGCGGCACGCCGAACCCGTCGTCGGACACCGCGTCGCAGCTGGCGCCGACCCAGTCCAGGCCCGGCGCCAAGTGCGCCGGCACGTTCCTGATGAAGAGCACCGGCTTGCCCAGCGCCCGGGCCGCCGCGATCAGCCGCCCCAGTCGCCGGCCGCGGTCAGCCGCGGCCGGATCGCCCGCGTAGGCCCAGGCCGAGCCGGCCAGCATGGCCGCGGCCTCGATGACAACCAGGTCGGCGCCCGCGCTTTCCAGCATCACGTCGGCGTCGTGCGGCAACAGCGGCAGGACGGCCGCGTCCGGGGCCAGCGAGCTGCACGCCCGGTCGGTCAGCACCCCGGTGATGACCAGGCCCGGCGGGGTCCACCCGGCCGTCTCCGTACCAGGCGCGCCCAGTCCCGGCGCGGTCAGCGCGGACAGGAACCGTTCCCCGCCGCCAGCCAGGTCCCCGAGCTGGGCGGACGCCAGGGCGAGCGTGGCCGCTCCGGGGCCGGTGAGGCCGCCGCGCTCCCGCCACAGCCGGACCAGGTCCGCGGGCAGCTGCCTTCCGCGCGACCAGGGCCGGCGCGCGGCCCGGACCAGCGTCCGGCCCAGTTCCATGGTCGCTGATTGCTCCAGCGCGGACAGCCGCGCCTGGGTCATGACCAGCTGCAGCCGGGTATCGCGCAGTGTCCGGGCCAGCCGGTCCCGCTCCGCGGCCAGCCCCGGATCGCCCGCGGCCGTGGCGCCCGGTTCATCGGCCTCGGCGACCGCGCCGATCTCGGTGCCTGGGCCTACCTCGGTGCCTGGGCCGATCCCGGTGCCTGGGCCGACCCCGGTGCCTGGGCCGACCCCGGACGCGGCCGGCGGCTCGGGTTCGCCGGCCGCGTCGGTCGGGGTGCTCACTGGGGGCTCGCTCACCGGCCCTCCCGGTCCAGCCACGCCGTGATGATGCGGGCGATCCGCGGGCCGGCCTGGCCGTCCCACAGCGGGGGCAGCTCGCCCGGGTACGGCCCGTCGTGGCAGGCCTTCACCACCGCCGAGGCGAGCTCGGCCCGGGTGACCAGGCGGTTGCTTCCGCTGGTGATGGTAATCGGCCGCTCCGTGTTCGGCCGCAAGGTCAGGCACGGCACCCGCAGCAGGGTGGTTTCCTCCTGCACGCCGCCGGAATCGGTGATCACCGCGCGCGCCCCGCGGACCAGCGCGATGAACTCCAGGTAGCCGAGCGGGGCAGCGGCGTGCAGCCGCGGGTGCGCGCCGAGCCCGGCCGCCTCGAGCGCGGCCCGGCCCCGGGGATGCACCGGGATGACCACGTCTATCTCGTCCGCCACCTGGTGCAGGGTCGCGACCAGCTCGGCCGCGGCCGCCGGGTCGTCCACGTTGGACGGCCGGTGCAATGTCGCGGCCACGTACCGGTCCGGCAGCCCGAGGTCGGCACGGACCGCCGCCGTGTCGAACCGGTCCATGCTGGCCAGCAGCGTGTCGATCATCGGGTTGCCGACCAGGTGCACCGCGTCGACGGGCCGGCCTTCGCGGGCCAGGTGCCCGGTCGCCTCGGGTGAGGTGACGAACAGCAGCGCGCACAGCTGGTCGGTCAGCCGCCGGTTGATCTCCTCCGGCATCGAGTCGTCGAAGCTGCGCAGGCCGGCCTCGACGTGGGCCAGCGGCACGCCCAGCTTCGCGGCGGCCAGCGCCGCGCCGAGGGTGGAGTTCACGTCGCCGTACACTACGGCCAGCGCCGGTGAATTCTCGGTGAACTCCCGTTCCATGCCGGTCAGGATCTCGGCTGTCTGCCCCGCGTGGCTGCCCGAGCCGGCGCCCAGGTTCACGTCGGGCCGGGGCAGGCCGAGCTGGACGAAGAAGACCTCGGACAGCCGCTCGTCGTAGTGCTGCCCGGTGTGCACGATCCGCTGGTCGTGACCCAGCGCCGCCAGGGCGCTGATCACCGGCGCGGCCTTCATGAAGTTCGGCCTCGCCCCGAGCACGTGCGTGATGGGTGCGCGCATCGCGTCCTTTCTGTTCACCTGAACCCGCTACGATCCGCCGCCGTGACGACGCCCGTTCCTGACCGCCCGCGCCCGCATTGGCGCTCCCGCCCGGCCCGCCCGCACGCCACGCCCCGTGCGGTCATCCTCGCGGCCTCGATCGGCTGGCGGCACGCCGCCGCGGACCCGGTCCGGGCGGTGCTGCTGGCCGGGCGAGCGCTGCCCGCTCCGCTGTGCGGCTGGCTCAGGTTCGCCGCGCCGTACGGGCGGGCGGCGGTGCTGTGGGGGGCGGGAGACCGGGACGCGGCCCTGGTCGCCCTGAGCGGCTCGCCCCGGCGGCTGGCGGCCTTCGCGCTGGCGGCGGACCAGCCGGCTAAGGCAGCCGGTGCCCTGGCCCGGCTCGACCCGGCTCCGCCGGTCCTGGCTGCCCGCCTGGCCTGGCGCCAGGGCCGGCTCACCGAGGCCCTCCACGCCCTCGACGGAGCACGCGGCCCCCGCGCCCGCCGCCTCCGCCGTACCCTCGCCGCCGAGCAAGCCCTCGTGTCGACGCCTCCCCGGAGCCAATCCATGATCATGGGCGGTTTCGGGCAAATAGCGCCCATTTCTGCCCATGATCATGAACCGGACCGGTCCCGGGCGGTGCCCGGGCGGGTGCTGCACCTGGTGACCGACGCCCTGCCGACGACGAGCGCCGGGTACACGATCAGGACGCACGAGATCGCGCTCGCCCAGCGTGACGCCGGGCTGGACCCGCACGTGGCGACCAGGTGCGGATACCCGGTCACGCAGGGCACGATCGACGGCCGCCGCCTGGTGGTGCTGGACGGCGTGCCCTATCACCGGCTGCTGCCCTGGCTGATGCCCGGCCGCCCGGACGCCGTGGCCAGCCGGGGACTGCGCCTCGCGGCCGCGCTGACCAGCCAGCTCAGGCCGAACGTCCTGCACGCGGCGAGCAACTTCGCCAACGCCAGGCTCGCCCTCGCCTTGCGCGAGCGGTACGGCCTGCCGGTCGTGTACGAGGTACGCGGGTTCTGGGAGGACACCTGGCTGTCCAGGCATCCGGACAGCGGCGAACTCGCCCGCAGCGAGCTCTACCGGCGCAACCGCGATCTGGAGACCAGCTGCATGCAGGCCGCCGACCTGGTAGTGACGCTCGGCGAGGCCATGCGGGAGGAGATCGTGGCCCGCGGCGTGCCGGCCGGGAAGGTCCTCATCGTGCCGAACGCCGTGTCCGCGGAGTTCCTCAAGCCGCTGCCCGACGCCGCCGGACTCCGGCAGAAGCTCACCATCAACCCCGGCGAGTACGTGGTCGGCCTGGTGTCCAGCCTGGTCCCGCACGAGGGCATCGGCACGCTGCTCGAGGCCACCGCGATCTTGCGCGCCCGCGGCCTGCCGGTCCGTGCGCTGATCGTCGGCGACGGGCCCGAGCGGGCCGCCCTGCAGCGGCAGGCCGCGAGCCTGGGCGAGGCGGCGATCTTCACCGGCCGCGTGCCCGCGGCGGAAGTACGGCAATTCCACGCGCTCCTCGATGTCTTCGTCGTCCCGCGCACGCCGGACCGGGTCTGTCAGCTAGTCACCCCGTTGAAGCCTATAGAAGCGATGGCGAGCGGGCTGTGCGTCGTCACTAGTGAAGTGAAGGCACTCGCCGAAATCGTCAAACACGAGGTGACGGGAATGCAAACAGTACCGCAAGATCCGGTGTCCTTGGCCGATGCACTTGAACACCTGCTTTACGCTCCGGATATCCGGAGAAAACTCGGAGACAATGCCCGCGAATGGGTGGCCAGGGACCGTACCTGGGCGCACAATGCGGCACGTTACCGGGACGCCTACGCGCGTCTGGGGGCAACCTAGGTAGGAGTCACATGCCGGCGCAGGACGTCCTCGTCATCGGGCTCGGCTACGTCGGCCTCCCGCTCGCCGTCCAGGCGGCGCGCGCCGGTTTCCGGGTGACCGGGTACGACGTCAGGGCCGAGATCGCCGCCGGGCTGATGGCCGGCCGGTCCCACGTGGATGACGTGACCGACGACGAGATCACGGGCATGCGGGGCCGGGGGTTCCAGGCCACCGCCGACGAGGCGGACATCGGACCGCAGGACGTCATCGTGATCTGCGTGCCCACGCCGCTCTCGCCGGCCGGCGGCCCTGATCTGAGCGCGGTCCGGGCCGCGACGGCGACCGCCGGCCGGCTGCTGCGCCCCGGCGCCCTGGTGTCGCTGGAGTCCACCACCTACCCGGGCACCACCGAGGAGGTGGTCCGCCCGCTGCTGGAGAAGGCGTCCGGGCTGACCGCCGGGATCGGCTTCTCGCTGGTCTTCTCGCCGGAGCGGATCGACCCGGGCAACCCCGAGTTCGGGTTCGCGAACACGCCCAAGGTGGTCGGCGGGGTCACGCCGTCCTGCGCGGACGCGGCGGCCGCCTTCTACGAGCGGATCTGCGAGCAGGTGGTACGGGCCAGGTCGGCCCGCGAGGCGGAGATGGCCAAGCTGCTGGAGAACACCTACCGGCACGTGAACATCGCGCTGGTCAACGAGATGGCGATCTTCTGCCGCGAGCTGGACGTGGACCTGCACGACGCGATCCGGTGCGCGGCGACCAAGCCGTTCGGCTTCCAGCCGTTCTATCCCGGTCCGGGCGTCGGCGGCCACTGCATCCCCATCGACCCCAACTACCTGTCCTACAAGGTGCGCACGCTCGGCTACCCGTTCCGGTTCGTCGAGCTGGCCCAGGAGATCAACGGCCGGATGCCCGGCTACGTCACCGAACGCGCCGCCGAACTGCTCAACCGCAACGCCCAGCCGGTCAACGGCGCGCGGGTGCTGCTGCTCGGCGTGACCTACAAGAAGGACATCGCCGACCAGCGGGAGACCCCGGCCCGGCCGATCGCCCGCAAGCTGCGCGCCCGCGGCGCCGCGGTCGCCTACCACGACCCCTACGTGCCCGCCTGGCAGGTGGACGGCGAAGCCGTGCCTCGCGCGGCCGATCTGGCGGCCGCGCTGGCCGCGGCCGACCTGGTGATCCTGCTGCAGCCGCACCGGGGCTATGACCTGGGCCAGATCGCCCGCGCCGCGCGGCTGCTGCTCGACACCCGGGGCGTGGTGCAGAAGACGCCGGCGACTCCGCACGTCGAGGCGCTCTGACCAGGCAGGAGAGCGCGATGCGGGTGGTGGTGTGCACGATCGTTCATCATCCTGCCGACGCGCGCATCTACTACCGGCAGGTCCGCGCCCTGCTCGATGCCGGTCACGAGGTCAGGTACATCGCCCCGGTCGACACCCAGGATTTTCAGTCCGAACGGACCCGGCCTTCGCTCCACTTCACAACGGTTCCGCGCGCCTCGGGAAGACGCCGGGCCGTGGCGATCCTCGCCGCCCGTTCGGCCCTCGCCCGGCATGCCGCCGGCGCGGACCTGATCCTCGTCCACGACCCCGAACTGCTGCTCGCGCTGCCGTCCCGGCGCAGGCGGCCGCCGGTCATCTGGGATGTGCACGAGGACACCGCCGCCGCGCTCAGCACCAAGCCCTGGCTGCCGCGCCCGCTGCGGCCGCCGGCCGCGGTGGCCGTGCACACCGCGGAACGGCTGGCCGAGCGGTACGTGCACCTGATCCTGGCCGAGCACGGCTACCTGACCCGGTTCAGCCGGCCGCACCCGGTGGTCCCGAACACCACCTACGTACCGCAGGTCCCGGCCCCGCCGGGCGACGACCGGCGGGTAGTGTACGTCGGGCACCTGTCGCCGGACCGGGGCGTCGGCGACATGATCGAGCTGGCGCGGCTGGTCCGCCCGCGCGGTCTCACGGTGGAGCTCATCGGCCCGGCCGACGCCCGGGCCCGGGCGCTGATCGAGCCCGCGCAGGCGGCCGGGCTGCTGCGCTGGCATGGCTTCGTGCCGAACGACCGGGCCATGCCGATGCTGGACGGCGCGCTGGCCGGCCTGTCGCTGCTGCACGATGAGCCGAACTTCCGGCACTCGCTGCCGACCAAGGTGGTGGAGTACATGGCCCACGGCGTACCGGTGGTGACCACCCCGCTGCCGGCTGCGGCCGAGCTCGCCCGCGGGCACGAATGCGGTTTCGTGGTGCCGTTCGGCGACCCCGGGGCCGCGGCGGACGCGGTGCTGGAGCTTGACCGGGACAGCCCGCTCCGGGCGAAGCTGGGACGCCGTGGACATGAGGCGGCCTATTCCTCGCTAGGCTGGCCCTCAGACGCTCGTGAATTCGTTGCCCAGCTCGAATCGTGGGCGAGCGGAAAATTACCCGAGGTTGCTTCCCGATAAGCGGGAGTTCACCTTCTGGTCATTTTCAGGAAGGGACCTGAGTGCGGATCGGTGGTGCGTTCCCGGGGCGCGTGCGCGCCCTTATCGCACGCCACCCTTTCTTCGCCGCGGCCCTGGCGGCGGGTGCGGGCCTGCGGTTGCTGGCCATGCTCGGCTACCCGGGGGCGCTGTGGTTCGCCGGGGATTCCTACGTGTACCTGGGCGCCGCGCTGCGGCTGCGGCCCGACCTGTCCAAGACGACCGGGTACTCGCTGTTCCTGCGGGCGCTCGAGCCGTTCCACAGCCTGACGCTGGTCACCGGCCTGCAGCACCTGATGGGCCTGGGCGTCGCCGTCATGATCTACGCGCTGGCCCGGCGGAGCGCCGTGCCGGCCCGCTGGGCCACCGCGGCTACGCTGCCGGTGCTGCTCGACGGGTTCGTGATCGAGGACGAGCACATGGTGATGGCCGAGGCCCTGTTCACCTTCCTCGTCATGCTGGCCATGCTGCTCATCCTGTGGCGCGCGCGGGTGTCCTGGCCGGTCGCGCTGGCGGCCGGCCTGCTGGCCGGCTACGCCGTGGACGTGCGCAGCGAAGGCCTGCCGGTGCTCGTCGTGTTCCCCGTCGCCGTGGCGATCCGCGGCCTGCGCCAGGACGGGACCTGGCGCTGGCGGGCCTGGCGCGGCTGGCTGGCGGCGGGGGCGATGGCCGTCGGCTGCGCGCTGCCCGTGCTTGGCTACGTGGCCTGGTTCCACTCCTGGAACGGTTCCTGGACGCTGAGCCGCTCCGACGGGTTCTACCTGTGGGGGCGGGTGTCCTCGTTCGCCGAGTGCTCGGTCATCAAGCCGCCGGCCAGCGAACTGAAGATCTGCCCGTCCGGGTCGCCGTCCAGCCGGACACCGCCCGGCGACTACGTGTGGCACGCTCCGCAGGTACACGACATTCCCGGCGGCCCGGTCAGCGCGGCCAATGACCGCCTGCTCCGCGACTTCGCCATCCGCGCGGTCGAGGCTCAGCCGCTCGGCTACCTGCACGCGGTGCTGGGCGGCCTGGCGCTCTCGGTGGAGTGGCCACGGCACGCGTACCCGGACCCGGGCACCGTGTACTACTACTACTTCCACCTCCAGCCGCAGACCATCCCGGCCAACCATTCGTGGATCCCCGGCGGCACCGCCTACGCCGACGCCGTGCAGTACGGCCACGCCCTCCCGAGCCGTGTCGTCAAGCCGTTCGCCATCCTGATCGCCGGTTACCAGCGGGTCTTCTACACCTACGGGCCGCTGTTCGGCCTGATCCTGCTGACCGGCCTCGGCGGCGCGGTGCGCATCCGGCGGGTCCGGGGGCGCTGGCGGCTGACCCGGTGCCGCGGGACCGGCAGCATGCTTCCCTGGGTTACCGCGGTCGTGCTGCTGCTATCCCCGATCGCGGTCGCCGACTTCGACTACCGCTACCTGCTGCCCGTCCTCCCGTTCGCCTGCCTGGCCGCGGCCTTGGCCTTCGCCCCGGCCCGGCCGCCGTCCGCGGCGGACGGCGGGACCGGCACCGGCCTGGAGCCGGACCAGTTGCCTGCCCAGGTCAGCTAGCCCCGGTTCAACAGCTTGAACCTGGCTCGTTCGGTACACAGATTCATCTGCCCGGTCCGGTCAGCTACCTCAGCGCTGCCCGCGGCGTATCCTGAGCCTGGGTGAGTCGGCCGGGCGGTCGCGCCGGGCGCAAGCCCGGTGAGGAAGGTCCGGGCTCCAAAGGGCAGGGTGGTCGGTAACGCCGACCCGGGGCGACCCGCGGGACAGTGCCACAGAAAACAGACCGCCCCCGCGCCAGCGGGGGTAAGGGTGAAACGGCGGTGTAAGAGACCACCAGCGCCGCAGGTGACTACGGCGGCTCGGTAAACCCCACCCGGAGCAAGGTCAAGAGGGGAGCCAGCGGGCTCCCTGCGCGAGCGATCGAGGGCGGCCCGCCCGATGCTCGCGGGTGGACCGCACGAGGCTGCCGGCAACGGCAGTCCCAGATGGATGACCGCCGCCCCGCGCAAGCGGGCGCACAGAACCCGGCCTACAGGCCGGCTCACCCCCCTTCATGTCACTGACCTGGGACGGAATAGTCATCAGGTTTCCATGAAATCCGGGCCTGGATCGCGCTGACGACCGGGGAACTACTACGGTGTCGCCGCCGCCGCGCATGTCGGCGTCGAGGTCGCCCCGCACCACGGCGTGGCCATCCAGCTCTTCGCCCGGGAAGCCAAGGCATGGGCCAGGATCGGGGACCGCAGGTCGATCCTTGACGGGTCGGCCTCGCTTGATCCTTGACATCCCTAGTCTCGTAACTTTCCCGGTCCTTGCGACTATCGAACACCGGTTCAGCTGTTTCCGTGACGTCCAGCGGCCCGGCACCGCGGGTTTACGCGTCGGAGGCCTTTCGACCCGGCTGAGCAAGACTTGTGCCTCTGGTGCCGACCTCTGGCATCCCTGACCTTTCCGTCTTACGAGATCAGGGTACTGGGATAGCGGAGGCGACGCCATGTACCGCACGACGATCACGTGGAGAATCCAACTGCCCCTGTCCGACGATCCGCGCAGCCGTGCGCGGTTCTACGAAGCCCTCGCTGATCACTCTGTGAGCGCCGTCCGCCTGATACCCCACGGTACCGGTAACGCCGAGATGACCGGTGAAGTGATGATCGAGCTACCGCAGAACGAGGGCCTGGGTACCATCCTCGACGCGCTGCACATCCTCAGCCCGCGGGTGTTCGTGAGCTGCGCAGGTTCCCGGGCCTCGCCAGCGGCAAGTCCCGGACAACTTTCCGTCTCGCGCTAGGTCAGCCGGGTCTGCGCGTAGTTGCACTCCGCGACGAAAGCGGTGACAGCGTCGATAACCCGGGCGAACGGGCGGCGGTTCTTATGAGCTGAGACGGTGTTCATAGCTGATTCTCCAAGCGATCTGCTTTAATCCCGGACCATCCGGGCTTGATTCCACTAAACTTCAGATTCGTCCCAGCGACACCAGGTAGAGAACCACGATTATCAGGCCGAAAATCGATGCACTGATATCCAGATGCCCATCACCGGCGGCGACGCGGCCGTGCGCTCTCCTAAGTCCCTGGGTATCCAATATGACTGGGTGGGCATCGCCGAGGACGCCTGTGCTGCCCTGGACCTGGCCGACTTGTCCGCGGCGATCGATCCCTTGTGGCGGTGGCCCTCCGATCACGACCTGATGCCGGGCCACGTCGTGTGCAGTTCGCTTGCCGCGATGCTGTATGATTTGGCCCAGGTTGGCTACGTGCACCCGGACCTCGGCCGGGAGCGGAAATGCGAGCCTGCGGACTGGTGGGACTGGTCAGACAGGCAACTGTGGGCTAAGCGGGGCACCTGACATTCTCGGCCAGCCGGTAGGCGGCTTGCCCGATGGCCAGGTGAGGTAGGGCGCTAAGGTTGACCGATGTCTCCGTTTGGCCGCGATGGCAGGCGCATTGTCCAGCGCACGCAGAAACCCGGGTCGGCGCGGGACCTGCCCGGGACTATCGAAGAACTCGCTGTCAGCTTTCGTGAGCTGAAGGAGAAACGCGACCGCCTGGAAGGCGACGTGGAGAAGTTCCGGCGCCGCCTCGCGGAAGCCGAGAGTGGGCTAGGTGAGCTCCAGGTCTCCTGGTGGCCGTCGCAGCTCGACGGAAAGCAGCGGCTGGAACGGTACCGGGATAAGCTCGCCGCCTATCTCGGCGCTGTCAGCGGCGAGCTGGACGCGGCCAGAGCCAGCGCCGGGGTGAGCTGGGCCGCGCTGGTCAGGCAGTACGCGGTAGCTCAGGCCGCGCGGCGGGTGGCAGCCCTCACCGTGCCGTGTCCAGCGTGCGGGCACCCGTCCGTTCCTCATCGGGTGGGCGCGGCCGGCCGGGGCTGGCGCAAAGGCTGGTATGAGTGTCCGGCCGACGGATGCGATGCCGCCTGGTCGGCTAGGTGGTCAGGCGGGACACCACCCGCCGTGAGGATGATGGGTTTGTGAAACCTCCGGCCGGCGGTCGGGCCGCGGGAACGGTTCCAGCCTGCCAGCTCCCGGATCAAGATCCGATAACCCCCGAGCCGTCCGGCCGCGCCGGGCCTAGCAGGCGGACAAGGTGCGAAGAAGCCCGCCCCGGATCTTGCCCGGGGCGGGCTGTGCCCGGCAACTCGGGGGGAAGGGGGTTACCGGGCAGTAATGAGTGTCCCCATAGCCGGACATATCCCGATCCTGCGGCGGTCAACGTCGCCTCAGCAGCCGGGAAGACAGGGGAGTCCGCGGCGATGAATCGCCGCGCTACCGTGCGTGTCTCCTGTGGCCCGGGGTCAGGCTCGGGCGGGCCTGTCGATCCATGCGGCGGCCGCCAGCGTGTCCGGGTGCTCCGGGCCGAGCCTGCGTCGCAGGTGCGGCAGCATGTCGCGGAACTCGCCCGCCGCGCCCGCGCGGTCGCCGCGGGCCGCCATCTCCCAGGCGATGCTGAACCAGAGGATCAGCGTGACCGGATGATCCGCACCCAGTCTCCGCTCCAGCAGCGGCAGCATGTCGCGGAACTCGCCCTCTGCGCTGGCGTGGTCGCCGCGGGCGGCCATCTCCCGCGCGATGCCGGACCGGACGGCCAGCGTGTCCGGGTGGTCGGGGCCGAGCCCGCGCTCCAGCAGCGGCAGCATGTCGCGGAACTCGCCCTCTGCGCTGGCGTGGTCGCCGCGGGCGGCCATCGCCTGGGCGACGCCGAACCGGGCGGCCAGCGTGTCAGGATGATCGGGGTCCAGGGTACGCAGGCGCGCAGCGAAGACCGCCTGGAACTCCTGTTCCGCGGCGGCGTGGTCGCCGCCGGCCGCCATCGCCTGGGCCAGGCTGAACCGGGTAGCCAGCGTGTCCGGGTGATCCGGGCCCAGACTGGCGTCCAGGTGCTTGAGCACCGCGCGGAATCCGTCCGCCGCGGCGGCCTGGTCGCCGCGGGCGGCCACCTGCTGCGCGATGCTGAACCGGACGATGAGCGTGTCCGGATGGTCCGGCCCGAGGGTCCGCGCTTCCCCGGCCAGCACGCGCCGGAGTTCGCCCTCCGCGCCGGCGTGGTCGCCGAGGGCGGCCATCTGCTGCGCGAAGCAGAATCGCGCGGCCAGCGTGTCGGGGTGATCCAGGCCCAGGGTCCGCTGGCGGGCGGCGAAGACCTGCCGCAACTCGTCCTCGGCGCCGGCGTGGTCGCCGCGGGCGGCCATCTGCTGGGCGATGCTGAACCGGGTGGCGAGCGTGTCGGGGTGATCCGGGCCCAGGGTCCGGTGCCGCGCGGCGAAGACGTGCCGGAAGGCGATGTCCGCGCCGGCGTGGTCGCCGCGGGCGGCCATCTGCTGGGCGAAGCGGAATCGCGCGGCCAGCGTGTCGGGGTGATCCGGGCCCAGGGTCCGCTGGCGGGCCGCGGAGACCTGCCAGTACTCGTCCTCGGCGCCGGCGTGGTCGCCGCACGCGGCCATCTCCCTGGCCATACTCGAGCGGGCCAGGAGCGTGTCCGGGTGGTCCTGGCCCAGGGTGTGCTGGCGGGCCGCGAAAACGTGCCGGTACTCGTTTTCGGCGCCGGCGTGGTCGCCGCGCGCGGCCATCTCCCTGGCCATGCTCGAGCGGGCCAGGAGCGTGTCCGGGTGGTCCTGGCCGAGGGTCCACTGGCGGGCGGCGAAAACCTCCCGGAACGCGTTCTCGGCCACCGCGTGATCTCCGCACGCCGCCATCTCCTCGGCGATGCCGAACCGGGTGGCTAGTGTGTCCGGGTGATCCGGGCCGAGCGAGTCTTGCTGATCGGTCCGCAGCCGCTGCGGCGCGGCAGGTCCCTCCGCGATCCGGGCCTCCTGGTCGGCTGCCGCCGAACGCCCGTGCTCGGCCAGTGCGTCCGCGTGATCAAGACCCAGCTTGTGCTGCTGGTTCGCCAGGGTCCGCCGATGCAGCTCGACGGCCACGTCGCAGTCATACCGCTGGAGCCGGTTCAAGGTGTACGCATCAGCAGAGTCGGTCACGGCTACCCCTCGGAAAACGCCCACACCGGAGCTGGGCACGGATCACGCCGGTCGCGGGCCCAGCTCACCAAGCTAGCACGACGGCAACAATCGTGACCCGGTTCGCTCTCGGGCCTACCGGCCCCCTCGGCGTTCCTGCTTGTCGCCGCCGAAGTTCCGGCGCAGGGTCTCCCCGTTCGGCGAGCCGCCCAGTGCGGCCGAGATCCGGTCCCAGGACCAGTCGGCGGCGCGGGCTTCCCGCACGGCTACTCTGATTGCGTTCTGGGCTACCCGGCGGGCATCCACCGCGCTTTTCATCAGCTCTTCGACTGTGGTCGTCATGCCATGAAGTATGCCACATTATGTGGCACATGCCGAGGGGTATCGTGCTCGCCGACCGCAAGGTAACCGGTGGGCACGAAGGTACGCCGGATGCGACAGGCGCACCGGCTAATTGATCAGCCCGAGGCCGCCCAGCGCGGCATCGGCTGCCCGGGCCGGTACATCTGCGGCGGCTTGTTGCCCGCACACTGCCCGCCGTCAATCGGCAAGACGGTCCCGGTGATGAACGAGGACGCGTCCGAGCATAGCCAGAGCACCGCCCGCGCCACCTCGGCGGCGGTGCCCAGGCGGCGCATCGGCGTGGACAGCGCCGCTGCGCGCTGCGCCTGCTCGCCGGCCGCCTCGATGTGGTATGTCCTGATCGGCCCGGGCGCCACGACGTTGACCCGGATGCCCTGGTCGGCGTAGTCGAGCGCGGCCACCTTGGTGAGGCCGATAATCCCGGCCTTGCCCGTGACGTAGGCGGCGAGGTTGGCGGTACCGTTTACTCCGGCGATCGAGGCCATGTTCACGATTGCGCCTCCGCCGCTGGTCAACATGGCCGGGATCTGGAACTTCATCCCAAGGAAAGTGCCTCTGACATTAGTCGCGATGCCGAGGTCGAACTCGCCAGGGTCGATGTCCGCCAGGGGCGCGGGCAACGGGCCCGCACTGGCGTTGTTGAACGCCGCGTCGAGTCGGCCGAACGCGGACATGGCCTGGTCTACCAGGCGGCGTACCGAATCGGCGTCGGTCACGTCGGTGCCGACGGCGAGCACTCGCCCGCCACGTGCCTCGATGCCCGTGGCGACCGACTTCAGCGCGGCAGTGTCGCGGGCGGCGAGGACCACGGCCGCCCCAGCGGCGGCGAACGCCTCGGCGGTGGCCGCGCCGATGCCCTTGCTCGCGCCGGCCACCAGCGCGACCCGCCCGCTCATCGGCGGCGGCCCGCTGCCCGGTGACGGCTGGCCCTCATCCGCCTGCTGACCCTCGAGATGATCGTTCACGACTCGCCTCCCGTAATCGTTCGAACTCGAAGCATATGATATCAAACGATTAGATGGCTATCGAGGAGTGTTACCCTTCGCTCATGTCCCGTCCCGCGCACGAGCCGCTTGGCTTGCATCTCACCAAGGTCACGAGGGCCATCAGCCGGGCCTTCGACGATGCCCTGGCGGAGGCGGGCGGGTCGTTGCCCGTGTGGCTGGTGCTGATCTCGCTGAAGAGCGGCCAGCCAGCCAGCCAGCGCGAGCTCGCCGAGGCGGTCGGAGTCCAGGGCGCCACGCTCACCCATCACCTGAACGGGATGGAGTCGGCCGGACTGGTGACCCGTCGCCGCGATCCGGCGAACCGCCGCCTGCACCTGGTCGAGCTCACTCCCGAGGGCGACGCGCTGTTCTTTCGCCTGCGGGAGGCGGCCGCGGCCTTCGACCGGCGGCTGCGCACCGGGCTCTCGGAGAGCGAGGCCGGTCAGCTGGAAGACCTTCTCACCCGGCTCCGCGACAACGTCGCCTTATCGCGAAGGCCCAACCCAAGATCACGGAACCCCCGACGCTCGGTGCCGGGAGCCACCCGCGCCTGGGATCTGTATGGCTGGAGGTGGCGAGGCCGGAGCGGGTCAGGCTAGCCACTGCTGCTCAGGCCGCCCTGGCCTACCTCGGCTTCGCCACGCCCTACCTGGTCGACGGGCTGGGGGCACTGGTCGGCAAGACCGCGCTCGTCGTGCTGACCCCGAGAATCGCCGGGCTCGCGCTGCGCACGCCTGGTCCGGGGCCCGCCTGCGCCGGACGGTCCGGGAGCCGGAAGGTGACGGATCCGTCAGGTGGCCGGCCGGCGATGCAGTCTCGTATCACGGAAAGGTAAGGATCACGGCCAGCTGCCGCGGCGCGCATCGCGACGGCAAGGGTGGGCGCGTCGTAGACGTCCACTGTCGGACAGCCAGCGACCGGCGCTCGCCGTGACTGATGCCGGGCGCTCCT
>Ga0335076_10002249_pt1 | contig 19119 bp, 18 predicted proteins | sample Lox_Sample_25_FD_206717 | JGI IMG/M metagenome (GOLD analysis project Ga0335076, IMG submission 206717) | Soil microbial communities from Loxahatchee National Wildlife Refuge, Florida, United States - Lox_Sample_2.5 | ecosystem: Environmental > Terrestrial > Soil > Wetlands | place: USA...
GAGATCCGGTACGGCCAGGTCCAGGCGGACGGCGGCGAGCCGCTGAAAATCGGCCAGGACGGATCTGAGGAAGGATGCGTGGCCGGACCGGTCAGCGGCACGTCCTGGCACGGGATATTCGAGAACGACGCCTTCCGCCGGGCTTTCCTGACCCAGGTCGCCAGCCAGTCAGGACGCCGGTGGACGCCCGCCGAGGTGTGCTTCGCGCAGGTGCGCGAGGACTGGCTCGATGCACTCGGCGACCTGGTGGCCGACGGGCTCGACACCACCTTGGTGCGCCAGCTGATCAGCGGCGGGGTGCCTGGCGACCTGCCCAGCCTCCAGGTGACCCGGGCCCCTCCGGCGGAGCACGTAGGTGTCCATGATCCAGCCGTGCCGGGCGCGCAGTGCTGCCCTGCTCCGGGCGATCTCGTCGGCGACCTCGGTCAGCGGGCCGCTGATCAGGACCTCGTCCGGTGTGCTGAGGTAGGCATCCCAGAAGACGGTCAGTTCGGCGTCGTCGAACCCGCCTGCCGTGAAGCCGGGGTCGAGCATCACGACGGCGCTGCCGAGGCCGTCGGGCAGGCCGCCGGCGATCCGCCGGGCGGGAGTGATGTGGATCGGTTCACCGGTCCGGTTCAGCGGGATGCGGTGCGCCGCCGCGAGCGCCTGGACGCTGGTCACTCCGGCGATCACGGTGTAGTCGAAGGACACGGCGCCGCGGGCCCCGATGCGCTCGATGATGTGCAGCGTCGAGTCATAGACGGACGGGTCGCCCCAGACCAGGAACGCCCCGGCATCGTCCTCGCCGAGTTCCGTGGTTATCGCCGCTTCGACGAGCCGGGCGCGCGCCTCGTGCCAGTCCGCTACCGCGCCACGGTAGCCGCTGCTGGTCAGGGACGGCGCCCGGTCCCGAGGCGGCTCAGGGATCTCGACAATCCGGTGCCCCGGTCGCGTGACATGCCTGCGCAGGATCTCGTCACGGGCCGCGTTCAGCCCGGATCTGGCTTCGCCCTTGTCGAACTGGAAGAAGACATTCGCGCGGTTGAGAGCCTGCACGGCCTGGACGGTGATCTGGTCAGGATGGCCTGGGCCCATGCCGATGACGAGCAGCTCTCGCATCCGCCCAGTGTCCCGCACTCCCGCTTCAGGCACGGAACTGCCCGCAGCCAGGTGGTCCGGCACTGTTTCCTGGTCCGGACCGTCGACCCGCCGGACGGGCCCGTGCCGCCACGGGTCACCCTGATCCTGGACCGGGGGCCGTACACGGTCCAGGGTGAGTCGGCGCTGATGCGTGATCATCAGGTAGGGCTGCTGGTGACAAAGAACAGCGGCGGCCCGATGACGGCGGCGAAGCTGCAGGCTGCCCGCGATCTGGGCGTGCGGGTGGTGATGGTGGAGCGGCCGCCGCTGCCCCCCGGGAGCCAGGTCGTCGCAACCGTCGCGGATGCGGTGCGGTGGAGCCTTGGCCTTGGTTCACATCAGCCGGACACGCTGGCATAGCACGCGGATGACCTGGCCCGCAATAAACGCGTAAATTACGCTATCGCGTAAAGATAGATTGCAATTAGGTGACCGGGATGCGGAGCTTGGCCAGCTCGCGCGGCTCGCGGACCTCCGGCGGGACGATCCACGCCTCGGCCAGTCGGCCCATCCGCAGCAGATCAGCGAGATCCCCGGCGTCAGCGGCGAGCGGGAGGCTACGACGTACCTCCTCGAGGGAACACAGCTGCCCGGATCTTACCGTCCGGCAACGGGGACAGCGAGACGCCGTCCGTCTGCGAAATGACGCGGCCCTTGCCGGGCCGCCGATTCGCGATTAACGTGGAAATAGGCGTCATGGGGAACACCGGTGGAAAACCGGGGCTGTCCCGCAACTGTAACTGGCTCGACGTGCCATGGGCACGGCGGACCAGAAGCCAGATACCCGGTCGCCGCAGTATCGGGCCTACCACGAGGATGGAGATCATGGCCACGACTGAGGCTCCGCTGGCATCTGCCACACCTGACACGGACGCTGCGATCGCGCCGGCCGCTATCCGCATTCCCGCAATAGCCTGGATCGTGGTGGCGGTCGTCCTGCTGTGGATCACTTACGCATTCGTGGGTCAGAACGTGTTCCCGGGCGCCTGGAACCACCTGCACGAGTTCTTCCACGACGGCCGCCACTTCCTCGGCATCGCCTGCCACTGAGGGAAGTAAGCACATGACCTACGGCGCTTTGATCAAGCGTTACCTGCTTGCGGGTCTCGTGGCCGACGTCCTTGGCGCGTTGTGGCTGTGGATGTTGGGCGAGCCCGTGATCCGGGCCGGGCTGAAGTTCGAGGATGCCTACGATGCCGCGCATGCTGCGGCTATCGGCCCCCAGGGTCCTGAGCTGTTCACCCGGAGCCAGCAGGTGGTTGGCGGGATGGTGGCGCTCGTGTTCGTCGGCCTGATCTTGTCCTTCCTGTTCGGGACGCTGTACGCCTTCCTCCGGCACCGCATCGTCGGGGGCCTCGGCGACGTGCGGGCGTCCGCCGCCCTAGCGGGCGTGGCGTTCCTGCTCACCGTGGTGGTTCCGTGGATCCGCTACCCGTTCCTGCCGCCCGGCATGGGTAACGGTGCCACGGTGCTCAAGCGGGCGTTCTGGGAGTTGTTCCTGATCGTGGCGTGCATCGCCGCGTTCGTGATCATCGAGGTGCTGGTCGCGAGGCTCAAGGGGCGTATCTCTGACGACGCCCGGTGGATACTGGCGATCGTGGCCCCGGTCGTGGTGATCGGCGCCATCATGTTCGTCTTCCCGAGCGTCGGTGACCCGTACCCGCAAGGGATCTCGGCACCGATGATATGGAGTTTCCGGATCCGTTCCCTGGGGAACTACGCGCTCTACTGGGGCATCGTCGGAATCTTCGGCGGCTGGCTGGTGAACCGGCTTGCGACAGCCTCGTTGCCCGGCCGCCGGTCGTCGGCCTCGAAGATAGTCACGGTCTCAACGGCTGTGAACTGAAGCGCTCACGGCAGTGCTCGAGGCGGCTCAGTGTCGGCTCGGGCGCCCGTGACGCAATCACTCGGCGGCGAGCCGAGCGGTGTCGGCAGCGGGCGGTGTCCTCTGACGGATGGCCATAAGAAATCCCGCGCTATGGAGACGCTCGGCGCGGCGAGCCGTTGCCTGCCGTGACATCCTGGGCGCGGTCGTCAGTTGCGTCCACGTGCAGGCACGTGCCGCCGCCCGGGATCCGGTAGGACAGGCAACAGTTGTGCCGACGAAGAATCGCTCCGCGTGGTCATCTAACGGACATTCATAACGGCCCGAGGCTGTCAGCAACGGCCGCGCGTGCATGATCTTGCGCCGCGATAAACGCGTGATCTACGCTACTGCGTGTAGATTGCAATAGATAGCGCCTCGCGGTGCCCAGCTCGGCCCCGCCGCGTGTTATCCGGCGGCCCGTGCTGATGAGAGGATTCCGATGGGCATCCGCACCGTCAGCGGCATCGGCGGCGCGGGTCAGGACGCCGCGACGAGCCAGCCGACCAGGCGGGCGTGGTTGCCGGACCGTTCGGCACCGTCCTCGCCAGACCGGCGGTGCCGCATCCCCGAGGTCACCGTGATAGCCCTGACCGGTGATCACGCCGAGCTGGCCGTACGCGGCCTGGCGGCCGCGCTGACGGAGGTCGCGGCGGCCGCGTTCGCGGCACCGCCGTGGAACGAGACCCCGGCGCATGCCCGGCGGCTCGCGGTCCGGATGATCGAGGACGCCCAGGGCCCGGGGTTCGCCCTCGCCCTCGCCTTCACCGGCGGCGGCACGGGCCTGGCCGGGTTCGGCTATGGCCTGCGGCGGCCGCCCACGCCCGGGGTCGGCGCCGGTCACCTGCCCTTCGCGGACGCCGAGCCCTTCGAGTTCTGCGAGCTCGCGGTCAGGCCCGCCGCCCGTGGCGTCGGAGCCGGGCGGGCGCTGCACGACGCCATCCTCAGGACTTCCGGGCCGCAGCCGCGCTGGCTGGTCACCCATCCGGCGGCCGAGCCCGCGGTCCGCCTGTACCAGACCAGCGGCTGGCAGATCAGGCGGGTGTTCGCCAGCAGCGCCGATGGGAGCAACCGCCTGCTCATGACCAGGCACCGCTGACCGGCCGCGGAAAGGAGCATCGTGGCCAGAAGCGACCGGGCACGGCAGGGAGCTCGCGTGACGCCAGCCAGCGAGACCCGGCAAGCCCGGGCCTTCGACCGCCGCCTGCTGGGGCTGGCCGTGCCCGAGCGTGGTGCCCTGGCTGCCGCTGTCGCCCTTGGGCTGCTGATCGCGGCGCCCCGCGTCGGCCAGGGCGTGGCCATCGCGTTCGGCCTGGGCACGGTGTTCAGCCACCGCCAGTGGACGGCGATCCTCCCGTGGGCCGGGCTGGCGGCGGCGCTGGTGCTGGTCCGGGGGGTCGCGACGGCGGCACAGGGCGGGATGATGGCCGGCGCTTCGGTCCGGATCACCACCGATCTGCGGCTCAGGCTCGTGGCGCGGATCCTCCTGCTGGGTCCCGGCTGGGTGGCACGGGAACGATCCGGGGAGCTCGAGGCGGTCCTGGTCGACGGGGTCGAGCAGCTGGATGCCTATTTCCGCCTGTTCCTGGCCAAGGTGATCGTGGCGGGGATCACGTCGGCGGCGATCATCGCGACCGTCATCTGGATCGATCCGGTGGCCGGGACGGTGGTGGCGGCGTTCGCGCTCGTGGTGATCTTCCTGCCGTCGGTGGAGTACCGAGCGCTCGGGCCGGGCATGCGGTTCTGGTCTGAGAATTACCGGCCGCTGGCCGCCGAGTTCGTCGACAACCTGCAGGGGATGGCGACGCTTAAGACATTCGGGGTGGCCGGCCGGCGCGGCCGGGAACTCGAGCAGAAGTCGGCCGGCGTGCGGGATGCCGCCATCCGGCTCATCTCGGTCTCCGGGGTGTACCGGGGCATCATGATGACGGCCGCGGCGGCGGGAGTCGCGGCCGGGCTGGCCGCGGGCGCGTTCCGCCTGGCCGGCGGTCACCTGACCGTCCAGCACCTGCTGCTCATCCTGCTGCTGGCCGTGGAGTGCTTCGGCCCGGCTCGCGAGATCCACGACGCGATGCACAGCGCGGTGTGGGGGATGTCGAAGGTCGAGCGGGCCTTCTCGGTGCTGGCCGCCGCGCCCGCCGTGCCGGCGACGGCCGCCGCCGCGGCACCGCGCGCCGTGACCGGGAACGGGCCGAACGGGTCAGGCACGACGGCAGCCCTCCGGTTCGACGATGTCACCTTCCGCTACCGCCACGGCGGGCATCCCGTACTGGCCGACGTCAGCTTCGAGCTGCTGCCCGGCGAGACGGTGGCCATCGTGGGAGCGTCCGGAGCCGGGAAGACGACCATCGCCTCGCTGGCGCTGCGCTTCTTCGACCCGGAATCCGGCCGGATCCTGATGAACGGCACCGACCTGCGCGACCTGTCCCCGGACCAGGTCCGCCGCCAGGTGGCGCTAGTGCCGCAGGACACGTTCTTGTTCCACGCCTCCGTCCGCGACAACCTGCTCCTGGCCGATCCGGGCGCGGACGAGGCTACCGTGACCCGGGCCGCGGGCCTGGCCAGCGCCAGCGGGTTCATCGATAAGCTGCCGCAGGGCTACGACACGATCGTGGGCGAGCGCGGGCTGCGGCTCTCTGGCGGGCAGCGGCAGCGGATCGCCATCGCCCGCGCCCTGCTGAAAGACGCCCCGATCCTGATCCTGGACGAAGCCACGTCCAACGTCGACGTGGCGGCGGAAGCGGAGATCCAGTCCGCGCTGGGCCATGTCCGCCGCGGCCGGACCACCCTGGTAATCGCGCACCGCCTCTCCACGGTCCAGGACGCCGACCGGATCCTGGTCATCGAAGCAGGCCGCATCACCGAAGAGGGCACCCACGAGGTGCTGCTCGGGCGCGGCGGCGGCTACGCCCGCCTGGTGAACGCGCAGCGCATGCCATGAGGACGGGGATGCCATGAGCGCTGCGTCGCCACGGGCCCCGTTCGGCGCCGTCGGCCGGCTGGTCACCAGCCTGTGGCCGGTCGCGTCGCTGCTGCGGCCGTACCGGTGGTGGGTGCTGGCAGCGGTAATAGTCAATGTCTGCGTCTATCTCGCCATGATCGCGGCGGCCGCCGTCGGGGCTGCCCTGGTGGGGCGGGCCATTTCCGGCGCGGACAGCCGGGAGCTGTGGCCGCTTGTGTGGGTGCTGGCCGTCCTGGTGATCCCGCTCGGCGCGCTGGGCTGGCTCGACACGGTGGTCACGCACGTGGTGTCGTTCCGGCTGCTGCACGACCTGCGGCTGGTGCTGTACCGGTGGTTCCGCGAGCTCGCGCCGGCCTACCTGATCGAACGCCGCTCGGGTGACCTGGCCCGCGCCAGCGTGGCTGATGTCGAGCTGATCGAGATCTTCACCTCGCACATCGCGCCGCCGATCGTGGCCGCGCTTATCGTGCCCGCCGTGGCCTTGATTGCGCTGGCGGTCATCCAGCCGGTCCTGGCGCTGGTCGTCCTGCCGTTCGTGATCGCCGTCGCGTCGGTCCCGTCCTGGCTGCTGGAGCGGGCCCGGGCTCAGGGCGACGCGCTGCGCCAGGATCTCGGCGACCTGGGCGCGAACGTGGTCGACGTGGTGCAGGGCACGCGCGAGGTGCTGGCCGCGGGTGCGACCGGCGTGATGCTGGGCCGGATCTGCCGCCAGCACGAGTCGATCCTGCGGGCGAGCGTCGCGCACGGCCGCCGCGGCGGTCTCGAGCAGGCCGCCACCGAGACGCTCGTCGGGCTCGCCGCCGTCGCCGCCCTGGTGACCGCCGCCGTCCTGGTCCTGGACGGCTCCATCAGCACGGCCAGCTACCCGGTCGCGATCGTGATCGCCACTGGCGCGTTCGCCCCGCTCATCTCGATCTCCGGCGCCTTCCGCGAAGTCGGCCCGGTGGCCGCCGCGGCCGGGCGCATCCAGGTGCTGCTGGCCGCGCGCCCCGCGGTCACCGACCGGGTGACGGCCCCGCCCCCGGGGGAGGTGACCCCCCGAGTGGAATTCGACCGCGTCCGGTTCCGCTATGGCGAGCACCTGCCTGACGTCCTGCGGGGCGCCAGTTTCACCGTCGAACCCGGAGAGACGGTGGCGCTGGTGGGGGCCTCCGGAGCGGGCAAGTCCACCTGCGCGAACCTGCTCAGCCGCCTGTGGGATGTCCGCGACGGGTCGATCACCGTCGGCGGGCACGATCTCCGCGCGTTCCCGCAAGCCGATCTCAGGGAACTCATGGCGGTCGTCCCGCAGGACGTCTACCTGTTCCACACCACCATCCGGGAGAATGTCCGGCTGGGGTGGCCGGACGCGTCCGACGAGGAGGTCGAGCGGGCCGCGAACTCGCCCAAGCCGGGCCGTTCATCCGGGCCCTCCCGGATGGCTGGGACACGGTCGCCGGCGAGCGCGCGGCGACCCTATCCGGCGGCCAGCGCCAGCGGATCGCCATTGCCCGCGCGCTGCTGCGGAACGCGCCGATCCTGATCATGGACGAGGCGGTCAGCAACCTGGACGCCGAATCCGAGCGCGACCTGCACGTCGCCCTCCGGCAGGTCTCCGCCGGCCGGACCACGCTGCTGATCGCCCACCGCCCGTCGACCATCAGCCTGGCCGACCGCGTGGTGGTGATCGACGAGGGCCGGGTGGCCGAGACCGGCACCTATGCGCCGCTGCTGGCCGCCGGCGGCACGCTGGCCCGCCTGCTCGCCCGGTCCGCCGACGGAATGCTGTGACGCGACCGGCGCCCGGTGTGGTTACTGGCAGTTCGCGCAGCGGCCGGTCACGGCGAACCGGTGCGGGTTGATGGCAAAGCCATACCTCGTCCGGGCACTGCGAACCAGGGCGCGGAACATGTCATCGGGAACCTCGGTCATGGACCCGCACTTCTCGCAGACCAGGTGCCCGTGGGCGGCCGACGCGAGATGGTAGGTCGCGGGGCCCTCTCCCATCCGGGTGCAGTCGATGACGCCGAGCCGTTCTAGTTCCTCGAGGTTGCGGTACACCGTGGAAATGTGCACGTCGGGGGCATGGGACCGGACCTCGGCGGCCAGTTTCTCGGCGCTGCGATGCTCGCGGCTGCCGAACAGCGCCTGCAGCAGCAGCCGCCGCGCGGGCGTGGCCCGCCCGCCCTGCTTGCGGACGAGGGTGAGGACGTCCTCGATCGCTGCCTGACTGGAACGTTCGGCGGGCGGTGCCGGGCTGTTTCTGGGCACGACGCCAGCATACCGCAGAACACGCAGTTGCGATTAAAGAGCAATTGCGAATCAGGGAGGTCGGCGGCCGGCCGGCCCCCTCCCATTGCTGCTACGCCGGGTGACACGAGCCGTACGCGGCGTCGTACAAGCTGCCACCAGCTAGCGGTGGCGTAGCTCTCGGGACAGCCACTCTGGCGCATGTACGTAAGAGACGCTATTGCAACTTAGTTGCAGGTCTTCTTAGACTGTCCCTGACGAGCAGTCCTGCGGCGGAAGGGTGGCTCTGATGGCCAATATCAGTGCGCGGCTGGTGCGGATCCGTGACGGGCTGACCCCGGCGGAGTGGGCCCGCTTCGGCGGCATGATCGCCGTGATCATTGGCCTGAACGTGCTGGGCTGGGTGATGCTGGCGGCCGCGGTCAACGGGCGCTACCGCATCAGCGGGAACGAGATCTTCGGGTTCGGCACCGGAATCCTGGCCTACACCCTGGGCATGCGGCACGCGTTCGACGCCGACCACATCGCGGCGATCGACAACACCACCCGCAAGCTGGTCCAGGACGGCAAGCGGCCGCTGTCGGTCGGGTTCTTCTTCTCCCTGGGCCACTCCACGATCGTGTTCGTCCTGGCGCTGCTGCTGAACTTCGGCATCCGCGCGCTGGACCAGCAGGTCAAGAACGACAGCTCCGGCCTGCACAACACGACCGGGATCATCGGCACCGTCGTCTCCGGCACGTTCTTGTACCTGATCGGCCTGCTGAACCTGGTCGTCCTGGTCTCGATCATCAGGGTGTTCCGCGAGATGCGCACCGGCCGGTACAGTGACGAGGAGCTGGAGCAGCAGCTGGACAACCGCGGGCTGATGAACAGGGTGTTCGGCGGGTACGCCCGGCGGATCGACAAGCCGTGGAAGATGTACCCGGTCGGCGTGCTGTTCGGGCTGGGGTTCGACACCGCGACCGAGGTCGCGCTTCTGGTGCTGGCGGGCACCGCGGTGGTGTCGGGCCTGCCGTTCTACGCGATCTTGTCGCTGCCGATCCTGTTTGCCGCGGGGATGTGCCTGTTCGACACGGCCGACGGGTGCTTCATGAACTTCGCCTACGACTGGGCCTTCGCCCGCCCGGTCCGCAAGGTCTACTACAACCTGACCATCACCGGCCTGTCGGTGTTCGTCGCCCTGTTCATCGGCACCATCGAGCTGCTCGGCCTGCTCGGCCAGGAACTCAACCTGACCGGCGGGTTCTGGGACGTCCTGGCCAACTTCGACATCAACAAGGCTGGCTTCATTATCGTCGGCATCTTCGTGCTGACCTGGGCCGTGGCCCTGTCCATCTGGCACTTCGGCCACATCGAGCAGAAATGGGAAGCCCACACCGCCACCGCCGGCGAGCGGGACTGACCAGTGCGCGTCCGGCGCCTGCTGTTTGGCAGCCGGCTCGCGCCAGAGACCTGGGGGGACTAGGCTGAGCGGCGTGATGCAAGGAAGCCGCGGTTGCAAAGAAGACGCAACTAGTAGCCTCACGCCGGAACGTGGCGGCCCCGGGATTGTCGGGGGCTCCGCGGCCACTGCGTCCGGCCGGCCGGTGGTGGTGGAGGTGTACCTGCTCCGCTGCCATCCGGGCGGATTGTTGGCCTACCGCTGCGTCACCGGCCAGCTGGGCGCCTCGGAAACGCCCGACGAGGCGGCGCTGAGGATCGGCCGGATCGCGGCCGACCGGCCCGGTCCCGAGGTGGCGGTGCACTCGACGAGCTGGCGGCACCTCGGCGACGGGTCCATCGTGCTGGCCTACGCCGTGGCCCCCGACCCGGCACCCGATGCGGCCGCGATCCCCATCCCCGACTTCGAGGCCGCGCATGGTCCCCGCGCCAGCCGGCCGTCTCCGCTGGGCCTACAGCGGGAGCAGGTCGCGGCGCATGCGGCCCGGCACCTCGCCCTGGTCGCCGACACCAACCCTCATGTTCACCAGGTGTTCGCCGCGTGCCCTGAGCTGGCCCGGTCGCTGGAGGCGCTGCCGCGGGCGGCCGCCGGCCAGCTGGCCACCAGCTGACCGTTATGAGTACTGAAAAGCTATTGCGATTTATTCGCACTAGTCTCTAGGCTTTGCTCATGCCGGTTGCCTGGTCCGGCCGGCCTCCTGGCCCCGGAGCCATGCGCGGCAGGCCAGCCCGCCTCCGTGACGACGGGCAGTACCTGCGCTACTGGGTTGCCGGGCGGGTCAGCTACGCGGGCTCGATGATCACCAGCGTGCTGCTGCCGGTCCTGATGTACCGGCGGACCGGCTCGCCGCTGCAGACGTCGGTCCTGGTGGCGCTGGAGATAGTCCCGTACCTGGCCTTCGGGTTGTTCGCGGGCGCGATCGCCGACCGGCTGGACCGCCGTCGGCTCCTGTGGGGATGTGATCTGGCCAGTGCCGCGCTGGCCGCCAGCATCCCGGTGGCGAGCCTGGCGGGAGCCCTGACCGCCGGCCAGATGCTGGCCGTGGCCGCGGGAATCGGGACGACGTTCGTATGCTCCGACTCGGCCAGCTTCGCCGCGCTGCCCGCGCTGGCGGGACGCGACAGGATCGTCGCCGCCCGCAGCTCGATCTCCGCCGCGGACAGCATCCTGGCGATGGCGGGGCCAGCGGCGGGTGGTATCCTGGCCGCCACCCTCGGCCCGGCCAGCGCGATGGCACTCGACGCGGCCAGCTACGTCATCTCGGCCGGGCTGATCGCGACGATCACCCGACCGCTGTACCCGCCCGGGGAGAGCCGGCCCGCGCGGGCGCCGCAGCACATCCGGGCTGACGTGCGCGAGGGCCTTGGCTACCTGAGGCGCCAGCATCAGGTCCGCGCCCTGACATTGATCGGGTTCGCGAGCAGCATTACCGGCGGCGCCGTCATGGGCCTGCTGGTGGTCTATGCCAACAAGCAGCTGGGCCTGCCGCGGACCAGCGTGCTGATCGGGGTCCTGTACGCGGCGGGCGGCCTCGGCGCCTTCGCGGCGAGCGTGGCGCGGCCCGCGCTGGCCCGGCGATTCCCCGTCCCGGCCATCACCCTCGCCGGCACGGCCGCGCGGGTAGGCCTGCTGGGCGGATTCGCCGTGACCCGGCAGGTGGCCACTGCCCTGCTCCTGTTCGCGGCACTGGACGGGTGCAGCTCGCTCGTCATCCTCGTCGGCATCACCTACCGGCAGCAGGTCATCCCCGACCGGCTTCAGGGGCGCGTCAACGTGATCGCCAGGATGACCGCGGTCGGCGGGCAGCCCCTGGGCGCCGTCCTCGGCGGCGTGCTGGCGACCGCGTTTGACGTGCGGACGGCCCTGCTGATCGCGGGCCTGGGCACGGCAGCGGCCCTGGCTGGCGGGGCCGCCGGCCCGCTGCGCCCCGGAGCCTGGCCGCGATTCCGCCTGGATCCCGCCGTCTAGGAGGTGATGAGCCGTGGCGTGGCTGTGCGGGCGTTGGTGAAGCGCCGGGTGACATCGGCCCAGTTGGCCACGTTCCACCACGCCTTCACGTAGTCCGCCTTGACGTTGCGGTACTGCAGGTAGAAGGCGTGCTCCCACATGTCCAGCATGAGCAGCGGCACCGAGCCGGCCACCAGGTTGCCCTGGTGATCGTAGAGCTGCTCGATGATCAGCCGCTGGCCCAGGCTGTCCCAGGCCAGGATGGCCCAGCCCGATCCCTGGATGCCGAGGGCGGCCGCGGTGAAGTGCGCGCGGAAGGCGTCGAACGAGCCGAAGTGCTCGTCGATCGCGGCCGCCAGTTCCCCGTCGGGCTTGTCGCCTCCGTCCGGCGACATGTTGGGCCAGAACACCGAGTGGTTGACGTGGCCGGCCAGGTTGAAGGCCAGGTTCTTCTCCAGCAGGTTCACCGTGCTCAGCTGGTCGGCGTGACGCGCCTCACCGAGTTGCTCCAGTGCCTGGTTGGCCCCGGTGACATAGGTCTGGTGGTGCTTGTCATGGTGCAGTTCCATGATCTGGCCCGAGATATGGGGTTCCAGTGCACTGTAGTCGTAGGGCAGTTCGGGGAGTACGTAGTCGGCCACAGCTCTCCTCCGATCATCCGCGGCCTAGCCTTGTTGCCAGGCCATTGCAGTCACTACCCTATTGCAGTTATTTAAGGTCGCTCGTGCGGGCATCGGATTGACGGCGATCGCGCCCGGCCTAGCCGGCGAGGTAGGAGCGATGGATATCGGCTAGAACCTGGATCTGGTCGCGACCGGTCGCCGCGGCTACCTGCTCCAGGAGGATGCCGGCCCAAGACGGGAGGGGACATGGAAGGCTATCTAGCGCGCCGGTGCCAGCCAGCCGGTCCTGGGGCGCTCGAGCTCTGCGGTCCGCTCACCCCCGCCGCCGGATCCGTCACCGGGCCGCTGGCATGAGCACCGGGCGACCGCGCCCGGTCCTGCGCTACGGCCAGGCCGTGCTGCACCGGCCGTGCGCCTCGGTGACCGCGTTCGGAGCGGGATTGGCGGCCCTGGTGGACGACATGTTCGCGAGCATGCACGCCGCCGACGGCGTCGGGCTGGCCGCCAACCAGATCGGAGTGGGCCTGCGGGTCTTCGTCTACGACTGCCCCGACGCGACCGGCGAGCGCCGGGCCGGTCACGTGGTGAACCCGGCCCTGCACATCCCCGAGGCGCTGGCGTCGCCGCTGACAGAGGCGGAAGCCTGCCTGTCCGTGCCCGGCCAGCACGCCATGGTCACCCGCCCGGCCCTCGCCATCGTCACCGGCCTGGACGTCCGCGGCCAGCCGGTCACCGTCACCGGGGCCGGGCTCCTGGCCCGCTGTCTCCAGCACGAGGTCGACCACCTCAACGGGGTCGTGTACGTGGACCGGCTCCCAGAGGGCGAGCGCGCCGCCATCCTGGCCGCGACTCAGGACGGCGGCAGCACGGGCTGACCCGCGGATGAACTGGCGACCGCCAGCCTCAGCGACGAAGCGTCAGACGGGCGTGGTCAGGCGCTGCTGACGGGCAGTCGGCTCCGGGCGTGGATCAGGTTGACCCGAAGGAGTAGATCGCGGTCGGCGAGCAGCCTGGCTGGCGGGCCTTCGCCGGCCACGCGGTGATCTTCGCCGAACACGATGCCCCGGTCGGCGAGCCGATCCAGGCTGTCCAGGTCGTGGGTGGCATGCACGATGGTCTTGTCGGCCGCGGCCAGCTCCTCGATGAGGGTGGTGAGCCATTCGGCGGTGCGCGGGTCGAGGTTGGCGGTGGGCTCGTCGAAGAGCAGCACCTCGGGGTTCATCGCCAGGACCGTGCCGATGGCGACGCGTTTCCTCTGGCCTCCGGAGAGCTGGAACGGCGCCCGCTCGGCGAGTTCGGTGATCTCCAGCAGGTTCAGTACGTCATCGACGCGCGCGGCGGCTTCGTCGCGGTTCAGCCCGAGCTGGAGCGGCCCGAAGGCCAGTTCTTCGCGCACGGTGGGGGAGAACACCTGGGCGTCGCTGTTCTGGAACACGAACCCGATCCTGGACCGGAAGCCGGTGTTCATCTGCTCGTCCTCGAGGGCGTCCTCGGTGACCTCGGCGCCGAAGGCGGTGTAGCTGCCGCGGTCGGCGAAGATGAGCCCGTCCAGTATCTTGAGCAGCGTCGATTTGCCACAGCCGTTGGCACCGAGCAGAGCGAGCTTCTCACCGCGGCGCACATCGATGCTCACCCCGTCCAGGGCCAGGAACCGGTCCAGGTAGGCGTAATGCAGGTCCCGGCAGGTCAGCAGCGTCGTGACGGTATCCGGGGCACCGGGGTCTTGTTCTATTTCATCCGGCAACGAGCCGCTCCGCGATGATCAGTGCGACGCCGAACGCCGCCACGACGAGCAGGAAGGCAGCGTCGCTGGCCCGCGGGTGAGCCTGAGCCAGCGTACGGGCATTGCCGCGGTAGCCGCGGGACGTCATTGCCTGGTGGACTTCCTCGGACATCACCAGGGACTTGCCGATCAGGCTGCCGGCGGTGGCGAAAACGAACCGCCGCGCCTCCTTGTCGTGCCGTTCGGCGCCGACCGTTCGAGCGCGCCGCGCCTCGTACATGTCGGTGATCGAGCCGAGCAGCAGGAACAGGTAGCGGTAGGCCATGCCGATGATCAGCACGAACATGCGCGGTACCCCGAGGGCACGAAGCGAGGCGAGCAGCCGGTTCCACGCTGTGGTGAGGGTCAGCAGGACGACGAGGCTGATCGAGGTAGCGACCCGGCACACCACCAGGGCCGCCGCGAGAAGCCCCTGCCGCGTGAACCCTTCGGGCTGCCCGTTCCAGTACCACAGGGTGAGAACGATATCACCACTGGTGACCACGCTCAGCGTGGCCGGGATGAGGACGATACCGGTGAAGATCGGCACGAACAGCCAGACCCGTTTCACGAAGAAGCCGAGCGGCAGGGCGCTGCTCACCGCAAGGGCGAGCGTGGCAGCGTACAGGACGAGCAGGGCCGGGATCGTCTTCAGCAGCGCCGCGACCACCACCAGCCCGAGCAGCCCGACCAGCTTGACGCGCGCGTCGACCCGCTGCAGCAGACCACGCCGCGCGGCAGTGTCGTCGCTGAACATGACCTGGCGCAGCAGATCGGCGCCGCCGTCGAGGGTCTTCTGCACGAACGACTGCTTACGGCGCTTGCCCACGCATCCGCACGGGCACAGCGCGGCATCACGCCTCAGCAGCCAGTCCGGCGTCTGAAGTTGCTTGGACGCGGCAACCACGTCAGCCGTCTCCGGCGCTGTTCCTCGTGCCATCCCCGGAACCGGCGGCGGCGGTGCCGCCCGCGCCGCTGTCACCACTAGTTGCGACAGCCGGGCCGCCGCGAAGGGCGATGCTGAAGCGCCGGGCGAGGAAAGCCACCAGGAATACCGCCACGCCGATCACCGCGATGCCGACCACCGCCGAGAGCAGGTAGCCAAGGGCGGGATGGGCGTCATGGCTGAAGTCGTAACCGCCCAGGATGGCGTTATGCCACAGCCCGTTCCACTTCTCCAGCCCGGTCGGGATAACGGACAGGTGATATTTGTGCAGGTCCAGATCGGACGGGTCGTCCTCGCCGAACGCGCCACCCGGCGCGAGCAGGCCGATCGGGGTGAGCACCACCATCAACGCGACCGCGCCGAGCGCGATATACAGCGGCCTGAGCCGCAGCGGGGTGCGCACCTTGTCCGGGTCGTCGACCGGGACGTCGGGGTGGTTGATGCGCAGCAGCGGCACGTTGGCCCGCTGCAGGTAGGCGACGACCCCGCCGGTGAGCACCGCTTCGACCACGCCCGCGACGGCGAGGTGGGCGAGGAGCATGGCGGGCACCGACTGGGACAGGTGGTAGGGCGAGTACAGCGGCTGCCCGTCCGCGTTATGGAACAGCGTGGGCTGGATACCGAGTTCGATGCCGCAGCACAGCGCGGCGGCGTTGATTCCGATGTAGCCGCCGACGCCGGCGGCCAGGGCGCGTCTGGGCGACGTGAGCGTGCTGCGCCCAGCAAGGAGTTTGTACACGCCATAGGCGACGAAGGGCAGCACGATGCCCATGTTGAACACGTTCACGCCGTAGGCGAGCACCCCGCCGTCGCCAAACAGAAGAGCCTGGAACGCCAGCGCCACGCTCACCGCTATCAGCGCCGCCCAGGGCCCGAGCAACACCGCGACCAGCGCCCCTCCCACCGCGTGCGCGGTCGTGCCGTCCGGGATCGGCACGTTGAACATCATGATCAGGAAGCACATCGCCGACAGCAGCGCCAGCAGCGGCACCTGCCGGGTCTTGACCGTCTTCTTCACCCGCTGCGACGCGACAGCCCACATCGGCACGGTGACCGCGAATCCGACCGCGCAGGTCGCCGGAGACAGGTAGCCATCGGGAATGTGCACTCAGATCACCTCAGTCATACCACGGACGCGCATCAGCGTCACCAGCGCTATTGCTACCCTTTCGCGACAAGGCTACGCCGGGGCCGGGCTATCGCCAAGACCTGGCCAGCCCGGCTTCGCCAGTCCGGTTATGCTCCGTCCGGTGACCTTCAAGATGGTGGACTTCCCGCTCTCGCTGGAGCCGAGCCCGACAGCTGATCATTTGATCATTCTTGACGGCCGGCCGGCGGGCTTGTAGCGTCGCTACTGTCCTGGGCTGCCCCAGGGTGGCAGCCAGTCCAGCGAAGTCCGGTCTGATCCCGGCACTGTCCCGCAACGGTGAAGCCCTTTCGGGGGACGAGTCCGGTCGCCTGGCCTGGCGGCCGGCGAATACCAGTCCTCGGATGAAGGGCGGTTCGCACGGCACCAGGCAGGCGGTGTCAGCGGGCTCTCTTCGTCCTCGGAAGCCCGGAGGATCAGTCATGCGGCTCGCGCGGCAGCGGTCGTGACTGCTCGCGTCCGTCCCGGCAGGTTCAGGCGGCGGGCCCGGCGGCCCGGCGAGCGGGTGCCGCTCGGCCTGGTCCTGGTAGCCTGCGCCGTGCTGCTGGTTGTCACCATGACGCTGGGTGTCGGGGTCGGGCCGGTGGGCCTGAGCCCGGCGACGGTCTGGCACGTCATCGCCGGCCAGGTGACCGGCCACCCGGACCGGACCGTGGCCGGGATCATCGTCTGGCAGATCCGGCTGCCGCGGGTGCTGCTCGCGGCCCTGGTCGGCGCGGCCCTGACCACGGCCGGCGCGGTGGTGCAGGTCCTGGTCAGGAACGCCCTGGCCGACCCGTACCTGCTCGGGGTGTCGTCGGGCGCCAGCGTGGGAGCCACCGCCGTGCTGCTGCTCGGGACGTTCGCTTCCCTCGGAGTGTGGGCGATCTCGGCGGGCAGCATCGTCGGCGCGATGGTCGCGATGGCGGCGGTGTTCACGGTCTCGCGCAGCGGACGCGGGCTGGCGCCGACCCAGCTGATCCTGTGCGGGGTGGTCCTGTCCGCCCTGTTCGAGTCGGTGACCAGCTTCCTGATCTTCCGCGGGAACCCGCAGGCCACCCAGTCCGTGCTGTTCTGGCTGCTCGGGTCGTTCGGGCTGGCCAGCTGGGATCAGCTGCCGATCCCGGCGGCGGCCCTGGCGGCCGCCATGATCTACCTGCTGGCCCAGGCCCGGGCGCTGAACGCGCTGGCCATGGGCGCCGGGCCGGCCGCGTCGCTGGGCGTCGATGTCCGGCGGCTGCGCCGGAACCTGTTCCTGGTCACCTCGCTCATGGCCGGGGTCGCGGTGGCGGTCAGCGGCGTCATCGGGTTCGTCGGCCTGGTCGTGCCGCACATCGTCCGGCTCATGGTCGGTTCCGACCACCGGCGCGTGCTGCCGACCGGGGTGCTGTTCGGCGCCTCGTTCATGGTCCTGGGCGACCTGCTGGCCCGCACCATCGTCGCCCCGCAGGAGATGCCGATCGGCGTCATCACCGCGTTCATCGGCGCGCCCACGCTCATCGTGCTGATCAGGCGGCGGCCCTACCTGTACGGCGCGACGCAGTGAGCCTGCGCATCGACCGCCTGTCAGTCGACATCGCCGGGCGCCGCATCGTCACCGACATCAGCCTGGCCGCCGGGGACCGGCAGTTCACCGCCCTGCTCGGGCCGAACGGCAGCGGCAAGTCCACGATCCTCAAGACCGTCTACCGGGTGCACAAGCCCGCCGCCGGGCGGGTCCTGCTCGACGGCGCAGACCTGCTGGCCCTTCCCGCCCGGGACGCCGCGCGTCGCGTCGCGGTCGTGGCCCAGGAGACCGTCAGCGAGTTTGACTTCACCGTGCGGGAGATGGTGATGATCGGCCGGACGCCGCACAAGCGGGCGTTCGACGGCGACACCGAAGCCGACCATGCCGCCGCCGAGCAGGCCATCGAGCGGTCCGGCTGCGCGCACCTGGCCCAGCGCAGCTTCAACACGCTCTCCGGCGGTGAGAAGCAGCTCGTCCTGATCGCCCGGGCCCTCGCGCAGGGAGCCGACCACCTCATCCTCGACGAGCCGACCAACCACCTCGACATCCGCCACCAGGTCCAGATCCTGGAACTCATCGCCGGACTCGGCGTGACCATCCTCGCCGCGCTGCACGACCTCAGCCTGGCCGCACTGTTCTGCCAGCAGGCCTACCTGCTGTCCGAGGGCCGGGTCATCCTGGGCGGAGCGCCGGCCTCCGTCCTGACCCCGCAGGCCATCCTGCGTGCCTACGGCGCCGACGTCCTGGTCATCGACCATCCCGACACCGGCACGCCGCACCTGATCCCCCGCCGCACCAGGCCCGGCAGCCAGGCCCCGCGCCACCGGCCTGACATCCACGGCAGGCGCCCGGACATCCCGGACATCCCTGATACCAGTATCCCTGCCAGCCCGAAGGAACCCTGATGTATCTGCGCTACCGTCCCCGGTTCGCTGCTCCGCGCCCTAGACGGGCGGTAGCCGCCGCCGCGCTGCTGGCCGCCGGCACCCTGCTCGCCGGCTGCGCCAGCAGCAAGCCCACCGCGGCTACCACTCCGTCCGCGGCGCCGGTTAAGGCCTACCCCGTCACCGTGACCAACTGCGGCGTGAAGACCACCTACGATCAGGCGCCGACGCGCGCGGTGTCCAACGACATCAACACGACCGAGGACATGCTGGCGCTCGGCCTGGAGTCACACATGGTGGGCACCTTCGGCGTCACCGGCGACGGGCCGGTCGGCCAGCCCGTTCCGCCGCCGCCGTACCAGGCCGGGTTCGCCAAGGTGCGCGACGTGTCCTCGGACTACTTCACGCTCGAGGAACTGGTCGGCCTGCACCCCGACTTCCTGTTCGCCGGCTGGAACTACGGCCTCCAGGTCGGCACCAACCTCACGCCGTCCTACCTCGCCAAGTACGGGATCAAGACCCTCGTGCTCACCGAGTCCTGCGCTCACGTCCAGCCGGGCAAGGACTCCGTCAGCATCAACGACACCTACCAGGACCTGCGCAATCTCGGCGTCATCTTCAACGTCAGGACCCGGGCCAGCGCGGTCATCGCCGCGATGCGGGCCCAGGTGGCCGCGGCCCGCGCCAAGGTCGCCGGCCTCAAGCC
>Ga0335076_10002250_pt1 | contig 19113 bp, 22 predicted proteins | sample Lox_Sample_25_FD_206717 | JGI IMG/M metagenome (GOLD analysis project Ga0335076, IMG submission 206717) | Soil microbial communities from Loxahatchee National Wildlife Refuge, Florida, United States - Lox_Sample_2.5 | ecosystem: Environmental > Terrestrial > Soil > Wetlands | place: USA...
GGCTCGCGCCGCGGGGTCACCTCGACCGTGACCGGCCGGCCGAGCGCCTCGGTTAGGTCGTCGCCGAGCTTGCCGGCGCCATTGACGGCGAGATCGAACGGCCGGCCCGCCGCGAGCGTCGCTGCGACGCGGACGTTCTCCGGGTCAAGCTCGAACCGGAGGTCGACCGCGCCGAGCGCCGGGGCGTCGTAGCGAATGCTCAGCGTGTGCCGATCGGCATCGCCGCCGCCGCCCCTGTCCGCTCCGCTTCCGCCGCCGTCGCGCTCGGCGACCTGGACCGTCCCTCCGCCCGGAAGCGGGACGGCCTCGGCGCCCGTCGCTGACGGTGGCGTCTGGTCGGACATGCTCAGCTCGACCCGGTCGGGACTCACGTGGCGGACGGTCAGGCGCAGCTCCTGGCCTGCCTGCACATCCTTGGGCAGCGCCGCGTCGATGACCGCGCCGGCGATGTTCAGCGAGCCCCGTCCCAGACCGTCCGCGGTCACCACTCGCGCCATCAGCGCGCGGCCCGGCGCGATCCGGAGCTCCGCACCGAGCACGGCCTTGATCAGACGAATGTCCACGCTGATCGGGTCCATGCCTCAAGGATGATGAAGGACGGGCGACTACCCGGGGCGATGGATACCGGCCTCTACATCGCAGCGTCCGGGATGCTGGCCCAGCAGGTCAGGGAAGATCAGCTGGCCAACGATCTCTCGAACGCCTCCACACCGGGGTACAAGACGGACGCCTCGGTCCAATCGGACTTCGGCTCGATGCTGCTCGCCAACACGGCGACCGGCCAGCAGATCGGTCAGGTCAACACCGGCGTGCAGCTCGGCAAGCCGGTGACCGACCTGTCGCCGGCCTCGCTCCACTCGACCGGCCAGCCGCTCGACTTCGGGATCGCCGGTGACGGCTTCTTCGCCGTGCGCACCCCGCAGGGCGTGCAGTACACGCGCGACGGGCAGTTTCAGGAATCGGCGCAGGGTCTCCTGGTCGACGGCCAGGGCAACGACGTGCTCTCGCAGAACGGCGCCCCGATCCAGGTCAGCGCCCAGGGGACGGTTCCCGCCTCCTCGGTCGGTGTCTTCAACGTGACCAACCCGACCAAGCAGGGCTACAACTACTTCACCGGTTCGCCCGCCGGCCGCGGCAGCGGGATCGTCAAGCAGGGCGAGCTCGAGGAGTCGCAGGTCGACCCCATCAACACGATGGTCCACATGATCAGCGCGACCCAGACCTACCAGGCCGGCGAGAACGCGATCCAGACCATCGACTCAACGATGCAGGAGAGCTCGCAGTCCGTGGGCTCGCTGGGAGGCTGATAAATGCTCGAAGGTCTTTACTCAGCCGCTTCTGGCATGGAGGCCCAGCAGCAGCAGTTCGACGCCATCTCCAACGACATGGCGAATCTCGACACGCCCGGCTACCAGTCGACGATCATGGGCTTCCACGACCTGCTGTACTCGAGTGGCGACTACGGCTCGAACGTCGCGACCGGCGCCGGTGCACAGGCCGAGCAGCTGGGCCGTGACCAGGCCCAGGGAGCGATCCAGAAGACCGGCCAGCCGCTCGACGTGGCGATCCAGGGGCAGGGTTACCTCGAGGTCCGCCGCCAGGATGGCTCGATCGGCCTCACGCGCAACGGCGCGCTTCAGCTCAACGACAAGCGCCAGCTCACCACTCAGACCGGGATGCTCGTGCAGCCGCCGATCACGGTCCCGGCCGGCGTCGACCCGAGCCAGGTGTCGATCGCCTCGAACGGGACCGTTTCCATCGGCAAGCAGACCCTGGGCAAGCTTTCGCTCGTCGACGTGCCGGCGCCCGACGGCCTGGTCGCCGACGGCGACAGCGTGTTCAGCGCGACCGCCGCGAGCGGCGCGCTCAAGGCCGCCAAGGCCGCCTCGCTCCAGCAGGGCGCGCTCGAGGGCTCGAACGTCAACCTCGGCGATGAGATGAGCAAGATGATGGCCGCCCAGCAGCAGTACGCGATGGGCAGCCAGGCGGTCCAGTACCAGGCACAGATGCTCCAGATCGCGAACGAGATCAAGCCATGAGCGCGATCGGGTTCAACAGCACGCTGCCGCCGATCGATGCCGCGAACGAGCCGGCGGACATCCGCAACGGCAACTCCGCCGCGCAGAAGGCCTACCAGGAGGCGCTCGGATTCGAGGACATCCTCGTCCAGCAGCTCACGCAGGAGCTGGCGTCGACCGTGACCAGCCCGGGCGGCGACGGCTCGGGCGACGACGGCTCCGGCGACAGCTCGAGCGACTCGAGCGGCGGCATCCTCGGCTCGGACCCGAGCACGAGCGCATTCGCGAGCATGATCCCGACGGCTCTGACCCAGAGCATCATGTCGAGCGGCGGGACTGGGATCGCCGAGCAACTCGCGCAGGCGATCGATCCCGCGATCGGTACGCCGCAGGGTGAGGCGACGACTTCGCAGGGGGCGCAGTGATGGCGACGGCCGAGCTTCAGGCACGGGCCGACGCCGCCCTGACCACAGAGGTGATCGCGCACCTCGAGGCCCAGCTGGTCGCCGCCAGGCGTCTGCTCCAGGTAGTGCTCGAGCAGGGTGTCGCGATCCGCAACCGCGACGTCAAAGGCGTCGTGGCGCTGACCGGCGTACTCCACGCCGAGCTCCAGCACCGCCGCCAGCTCGAGACCGAGCGCATCGCGCTGCTCGAGCGGGCCGGCGCGAGGCTCGGCGTCGCCGGCGCGTCCGTGACCATGGCGCTACTCGAGACCTTGATGGCGCCGGAGTCCGCGCTCCTTGCCGGCGCCCGCAGCGCCGAGCTGCGCGGGCTGCTCGAGGTCGTCCAGCGCGAGCACCACGTCAACCGAGCGCTGATGAGCCAGGAGCTGGCGTTCCTCGATCACCTCCTCAAGCTGGCGGGCATCGCCGGTGACGAGAGCTACAACGCGGGCGGCGACCGACTGGCCACCACCGCCGCGCAGACGACCGGCCACCGCGTATTCGATCTCGAGGTCTGAGCGATGACGATTCCGAGCTACATGGGGTTGCAGACCGCGCTCAGCGGTCTGGAGGCGGCGCAGGCGGCGATCAACACCACGGGCCAGAACATCGCCAACGCCAGCACGCCCGGCTACTCGCGCCAGGTGGTCAACCTGACCGAGCGCAGCGCGCTGACGATCCCGGCCCTGTCCAGCGTCACCGGCGACGGCTCGCAGTTCGGGACCGGGGTCGACATCACCTCGATCACGCGTATCCGCGATCAATTTCTCGACAGCCAATACCGCGCCCAGAACAGCAACGAGAGCGGCCAGAACACGTCCTCGACGCTCCTCAGCCAGGTCCAGGCTGGTCTGAACGAGCCGAGCGCGAACGGTCTGTCGGGCGCGCTCGACCAGTTCTTCAAGGACTGGAACACCCTTGCGTCGACCCCGGGGGACCAGGGCGCCCAGCAGGCGGTGATGGGTGACGGTGCCGCCGTCGCCGACCAGCTCAACACGCTCTCGGGACAGCTGTCCACGCTCGAGTCGCAGGTCACGCAGCAGTACAACACGCTGACCGACCCCACCAATGGTCAGGTCGCCAATGACGCCAACGAGATCGCCCAGCTCAACGGTCAGATCGCCCAGGCGCAGGCCGCCGGGATCGACGCCAACGGCCTCGAGGATCAACGCGACAACGTGATCGACGACCTCTCGCAGTACTCGAACGTCTACGTCAGCACCCAGTCGAACGGGATGGTCAATGTCAGCTTCGGTAACGCCGCCCTCGCGGCCCAGAAGGGCACCGCCGACGCGACCCCGCTCGTCAGCGGGACCAGCGTCGATCTCACCGACAACCTCACCGACGCGAACATCAGCGGCGGCGGGGGCACGCTCGGGTCGCTTCTGGCTCTGTACGACGGGTCCACCTCCCCCGGCACTGGCCAGATCGCCAACTACATGACCTCGCTCGACAACATCGCCAACGACCTGGTGACAACGGTCAACGGGGCGATCTCGGGCGCCGATGCGAGCGGGCCGAGTGCCACGCCGTTCTTCGATCCGACCGGCACCACCGCTGCCACGATTGCCGTCAACTCGAGCCTGACCTCGAACGGCACCACCCCGCCGTACACGCAGGACGAGGCGAACGCGGTCGCCGCTCTGAGCGGTGGCCAGGCGCAGCAGGCGTACAACGCGTTCGTCACCGGGGTCGGCAGCGACGTCCAGTCGGCCCAGAACGCCCAGCAGACCTCGCAGGCGCTGCTCACCGCGATCGGCAACCAGCGCCAGAGCATCTCCGGCGTCTCGCTCGACGAGGAGATGACGAACCTCATCCAGTTCCAGCAGGCCTATCAGGCCTCGGCTCGCGTAATGAGCACGATCAACGACACGTTCACCTCGCTGTTGAACATGGTCGCCGGGTGATCTAGATGATCGGACGCATCACCAACCAGATGTCCGCCCAGATGACGCTGGCCGGGATCGAGACCGCACTCGATCGGCTGGACACCACCCAGCAGGAGCTCTCGACCGGCAAGTCGATCAACCAGCCATCCGACAACCCGTCCGGCACCGCGCTCGCGCTCCAGCTCAACACGGACCTGTCGAACCTAACGAGCTACTCGAACAACGTCACTGACGGCACGGGCTGGGCCACGGCGCAGAGCTCCGCGATGACCGACATCACGAACTGCGTTCAGCGCATCCGGTCGCTGACGGTCGAGGCGTCCAACGGCACCCAGACAGCGGCCGACATGCAGGCCTCCGCCCAGGAGGTCAACCAGCTGATCGACCAGATCAAGCAGGACGCCAACACCCAGTACAACGGTCAGTACGTGTTCTCGGGCTCGGCGACGGCGACTCAGCCGTACCCCTCAGGCTCGGACACGTATGCCGGCAACACCGGCACCGTGACGCGGACGATCGGGCCGAATACCTCGCTGAACATCAGCGCGAACCTCTCAGGAGTCCTCGGGAGCGGCCAGACCGTGTCCGGTCAGCCCGCCGGCGACGGCCTGCTGCTCAACTCGCTTCGCAACATCGCCGACGACATGCAGTCCGGCAACAGCTCCGCGGTCCAGTCCGACCTTACCTCGCTGGACACGAACCTCAACTCGCTGAACGGCGTGGCGGCCAACGTCGGGGCGGTCCAGGACCGGCTTACGATGGCCGCCTCCCGCATCCAGACGCTCCAAACCAGCGACACGCAGGTCCTCTCGAACACGCAGGACGCCGACATGGCGTCGACCGAGATCAGCTTCTCGACCCAGCAGGCGGCGCTACAGGCGGCGCTGCAGGCCGGCGCGAACATCGTGCAGCAGTCGCTGATGAACTTCCTCGGCAACGGCTAGCCGCTCCGCTCGAACCACTAGAGTAAGCGCCGCTTTGTCGCTCACGATCGAGAGCTCGCGCTTCGGGCGCGTGCAGATCGACCCGGACACGGTCATCGAGTTTCCCGAGGGCCTGATCGGCCTCGGCGGGTCGCGCTATGCGTTGCTGGCGAACGACCCGGACGCGCCGTTCCTGTGGCTTCAGTCGCTCGAGGATCCGACGCTGGCCCTGCCGGTGACCAATCCGCACCGGTTCTTCCAGGGGTTCGAGGTCGAGGTGATCGACGAAGACGCCGAGCGTCTCGGCTTCGACGGGTCGAGCGCGATGGACGTCTATGTGACTGTGCGCGCCGCGCCGGCGCTGGAGGACTTCACGGCAAATCTCAAGGCGCCGATCCTGGTCCGGGCCGGTCAGGCCTACCAGGTGATCAACCAGGCGCCTGGCTGTGATCTCCGCGCGCCCCTGTTCGTGGCCCCCGACGGGGACAGCGCGCCGGACGCCGACGGGCATGCTGAGAATTAGCCGGCGCGCCGGCGAGCGGATTATGCTCGGCGACGACACGATCATCGAGGTGCTCGAAGTTCGGGGCCAGACGGTGCGGATCGGGATCGACGCCCCGCGGGCGGTGCCGGTCTACCGCGAGGAGATCTGGCTAGAGGTCAAGCGCGAGAACCAGGCCGCCGCCGAGGCGGCGGCGACCGCGAAGCTGCCCGACGTACAGGGGCGGTTCGGCTCGCAGGAGGGGTGACCCGTGGCCCCAGCTGGATGCTGGGCCGTGGTGACTCCCGGCCCGGGCGGAGCGGTCTCCTCTCACTCCTGAGGCGGAGCGTGCGCCGGCCCAGAGCCGGATCCGGTTACGCCACCTCGCTGAAGAGCGCCTCGTCGGCCTCGAGCTCGACCCGGAGCTTCTTCGTGATCTGCCCGTGGATCTGGCAGACGCGGCTCTCGGTGACACCGAGGATCTCGCCGATCTCCCGCAGGGTCAGGTTGTAGACATAGAGGAGCACCGCGACCTTGCGCTCGCGCTCGGGCAGGCGCTCGAACGCCTTGCGGAAGCGGGCCTTGGCCTCGTCGCGCATCGCAGAGTGCTCCGGATTGGCGTCGAGGTCGTCCGAGTGGAGCGTGTCGATCCGCTCGATCGTCGTGTCGTCCTCGGCGAGGACCACGGTGTTCAGCGACCCGACGTGCGAGCGGGCGATGTCGTCCTGGCGGGTAATCAGCTCCTTGGCCGAGATCCCGAGGGACTCGCTCAGCTCCTCGCGCGAGGGCTTGCGACCGTACAGGCCGACGAACTGCTCGTTGGCCTTCGTGATGTCGCGATCCCAGCGGCGCAGCGAGCGGGGGGCCCAGTCGTTGCGACGAAGCTCGTCGAGGACGGCACCGTGAATCCGGGTCCACGCGAACTGCTCGATCGTGGCGCCCTTGTTCGGGTCATAGCGGTCGATCGACCGGATCAACGCCTCCAGGCCGCACGAGATGAAATCCTCCACCTCGCAGCGGGCCGGAATTTCGCGCGCCTTCTTGTAGACGATGTACTTGACCATCGGCGCGAACGTCAGGACCAGGCGGTCGCGAATCCGCGCGTCGCCGGTCCGCTTGTACTCCTGCCAAAGTTCGAGCGTCTCCTGCGCCGACATCCGGCCGCTCTTGTCCTTCGCCTTACGCATTTACAGGACTCCGTATTCTCGAGGGAAATTGGGGGCCGGGCTCAAGTTCCGGCTTGCGGGAATGACATCGGCTAAAGCGCGTCTATATGCATCCGCGCCGGCCCGCAACCCCGGTCCGTAGTTACCCGCAACGTGCCCGGCAAGAGCTCACAAATCCTCCTCTTACGTGGCATCAACATCGGCCCGAACAAGCGGATCGCGATGCCGGAGCTGCGCGCTCTCCTCAGCGACGCGGGGTTCGAGGACGTCCAGACGTACGTCCAGAGCGGCAACGTCGTGCTGAGGTCGAGTGCGAAGCCGGCGAAGGTCGCCGCTCGCGCCGAGGAGCTGATCGCCGAGCGGTTCGGGTTCGACGTGGACGTGATCGTCCGGACGGCCGGCGAGCTGGCCGAGGTCGTGCGGCTGAATCCGCTGTCGGACGTGGCCGACAACCCCAAGCGCTACCAGGTCAGCTTCTGCGACGGCGAGCCCGCCGCCGCGGCCGTTGAGCGCGCCGCCGCGGCCGGGGCTCCCGGCGAGCGGCTTGTGGCGATCGGGCGAGAGCTGTACGCGTGGCACCCGAACGGGGTCGGTCGCTCGAAGATGTGGACGAAGCTCGCCGGCTCGGGACTCGGCGTCCGCGCCACCGCGCGCAACTGGACGACCGTGACCACGCTGCTGGAGATGGCGGGCGGACAGTGAGCATGCGCCGCTACACGATCGCCGACGTGTTCACGGATGTTCCCCTGCTGGGCAACCAGGTTGCGGTGTTCACGGACGCCTCGGGCCTGAGCGCGGAGACCATGCAGCGCGCCGCGCGCGAGATGAACCTGTCCGAAACCGTGTTCGTGTTCCGCGCGGAGGATCCGAATGCCCACCTGCGCGTGCGGATCTTCACGCCTGCCACCGAGCTCCCGTTTGCCGGCCATCCCGTCCTCGGCACGGCGTTCGTGGTCGGCCGGGCGATGGGGTCCAACGTCGTTCGGCTTGAGACCGGATTGGGCGTGGTGCCGGTGACGCTCTCGCGCAGCGAGGGCGGACCGCCGCATTACGGCGAGATGGAGCAGTACGTGCCGCCGGTCGAGCCGTTTGAGGCGGTCGACGAACTGGTCGCCGCGCTCGGCGCGGGTCCGGAGCATGGTTCGCTCCCGATCCAGGGGTACCGGAACGGGCCGGTGCACGTGTACGTGGAGTTCCCGACCAAGGATGCGGTCGCGGCGTTGCGACCCGACATCGGCGCGCTCGAGCGGCTCGGCGTCTACGGCATCAACTGCTTCGCGGGCTCCGGCACGCACTGGAAGACACGGATGTTCGGGCCGGCGCTGGGCGTGGCCGAGGACCCGGCGACGGGGTCGGCGGCGGGGCCGCTGGCGGTGCATCTCGCTCGGTACGGACGGGTGCCGTTCGGGACCGAGATCGAGATCGTGCAGGGGGTCGAGATCGGCCGGCGCTCGGTCCTGCGCGCCCGCGTCGAAGGCACTGGGGATAGCGTCGAGCGCGTGTTCGTCGGCGGCTCGGCGGTAATCGTCGCGCGCGGCGAGTACCGGCTCGAGTAGCGGCCGCCGGGCAGGGATGCCTGGCGGAACGGCCCCACGGACGCCGCCGTAGGCGGCCCCCCTTGTCCATATCGAGGCGCGGTGGAATACTCGGAAGACCGGTCCATCTCTTTCGGAGGTGACGCATGTCAGAGCCGGCCAACGTCCTCGTCGTCGCCCATCAGACGGCGGCGACCCCCGGACTGCTCGATGCGGTCCGAGAGCGGGCGCAGCGCAGTCCGGCCCGTTTTCATCTGGTGGTGCCACGCCAGGCCCACGGCATGCACAAGGTGGTCGATCCGCAGGATGCGAGCGCGGACGAGGCCCACCAGGTGCTCGCGGTGGCGCTACCCAAACTGTCCGACGCCGCCGGGGGGGAGGTGACCGGGAGCATCGGCGATGCCGAGCCGCTCATGGCGATCCACGACGCGATCAACCTCGGCGACTACGACGAGATCATCATCTCAACGCTGCCGCTCGGAATCTCACGCTGGTTGAGGCTCGATCTGGTGAGTAAGGCGAAGGGTCTGGGCCTCCCGGTGACTCACGTGGAGGCACCGAGCAAGGTCGCCGCCGGCGCGACCGCGTAGCGCCACCGAAAATCTAAGTTGTGTGTTATCCGGCTTCGGGCTGGGTAGCGGTATGGCCGAGGAGAAGTCATGCTGCGACTGCACCCGAGCGCAATCGACTATGTGATCATCGCGATCTACTTCGCGGTGGTGCTCGGGATCGGGTTCGTCGCCAGGCTCTCGATCAAGACCGATCTCGATTTCTTCCTGTCCGGGCGATCGCTGCCGGCCTGGATCACGGGCCTTGCCTTCATTGCGGCCAATCTCGGCGCGCTGGAGATTCTCGGCCAGTCCGCTAACGGCGCCCAGTACGGCGTGTCAGCGGTCCACTATTACTGGATCGGGGCGGTGCCGGCGATGGTTTTCCTGGGGCTGGTGATGATGCCGTTCTACTACGGCGCCAAGGTCCGTTCGGTGCCCGAGTACCTGCGGCTGCGCTTCGGGAATGCCGCGCACATCTTCAACGCCCTCACGTTCGCGGTCGCCACGGTGCTGATCGGCGGTGTGAACCTGTTCGCGCTCGCACTGATCATCCACCTGCTGCTCGGGTGGCCGGTCGGGGGCTCGATCCTGGCGGCCGGGGCGATCGTGCTCATCTACATCACGCTGGGCGGACTTACCTCCGCGATCTACAACGAGGTCCTCCAGTTCTTCGTGATCTGCGCCGCGCTGATACCGCTCACGCTGGTCGCGCTGCATTCGGTCGGCGGGGTATCCGGGCTCGAGCACCGGATCAAGGCGCTTCCCGCGCTGGGCAATCCCGGGCTCCACGCGTGGAAGGGCCTGGGCATCCACCATCAGACCAACCCGCTCAAGTCGAACTGGATCGGGGTGGTGTTCGGCCTCGGCTTCGTCGTCAGCTTCGGCTACTGGACGACGAACTTCGCCGAGGTACAACGTGCCCTGTCGGCCAAGAACCTGTCGGCCGCGCGACGGACGCCGCTGATCGCCGCCTATCCGAAGATCTTCCTGCCCGCGATCATCATCCTTCCCGGCCTGATCGCGGTCGCCACGGTGCACGGATTGGGAGTCGGCAAGGATCTTTCGGTGCAGTACAACACCGCGATCCCGCATCTGATCGCCCAGTTCTTCCCGCAGGGGATGCTCGGGATCGCGATCGTCGCGCTGATCGCGGCGTTCATGGCGGGTGTGGCCGCGAATGTCACTGCGTTCAACACGGTGGTCACATATGACCTCCTCCAGGACTACGTCTGGAAGGACCGCGAGCCCGAGTTCTACGTGCGCTGGGGCCGTCTGATGACTCTCGCCGGAATTCTCATCTCGATCGCCACGGCGTTCATCGCCAAGGGCTATTCGAACATGATGAATTACATCCAGACGCTGTTCTCGATCTTCAATGTGCCGCTGTTCACGACGTTCATCATCGCGATGTTCTGGAAGCGCGCGACGGCGTGGGGCGGCTTCTGGAGCCTGGTCGCGGGGACCGCCACCGCCTACGGGGTCAACCGCCTGGCCGCGTACCATGTGATCTTCCACTTCGGCTCCGCCCTGAGCGCCAGCTTCTGGCAGTCGATCTGGGCTTTCATCGTCGGCACCGTGGTATTGGTGGCAGTGTCACTCGTTACCAAGCCGAAGCCGCGCGAAGAACTGCGGGGGCTCGTCTGGGGCCTCACACGCAAGGACGAGCGCGAGCTCAACCCCGACCCGCGCGACCGGCTGTGGTGGCGCTCGCCGGCACTGCTCGGCGGTGTTGCCCTCGCGATCGTGATCGCGCTGAACATCATCTTCATCTAGGTAGGAGCTCTCAGTGTCATCAACCCCGTCGAAGCGAATTCGCTGGCCACGTCCGTCGTCGCGTACCGAGCCCATGATGCCGACCGGCAAGAGCGACGAGGACGAGGCGGAGGCGGCGCGCGCGGCGAACAAGTTCGACATTCGCCGGTTGATCGGCGGGTTGTTCTGCCTCTACGCGGTGATCCTGATCGCGCTCGGCGTGTTCGGTTCACACACGGTCAAGAACAAGGCGGATGGGATCAACGTCGATCTGTGGACCGGCCTGGGGATGCTCCTGTTCGGCGTGCTGATGATCTTCTGGGCGCTGAGCCGTCCGGTCATGCCCGAGCCGCCCGAGACGCGTGGGCAGGGGTCGGGGCGGATCCGGCGGGCGCCGGCGACTTGATTACTCGAGCGTGGCGTTGACGGTTATGTCGACGCCGGCTAGCGCGCGGGAGATCGGGCAGCCCGTGCCCGCATCGGCGGCGGCCTGCTCGAACTGCGCCTGATCGATCCCGGGGACGCGGCCTTTCACTGTCAGTTCGGAGGTGGTGACAGTGGGCGCGCCATCGCGCTCGTCAAGCGTCACCTTGGATGTGACCTCGAGATGCTCGGGTGTGTGGCCGGATTCGGTGAGGCCGTGCGCGAGCGCCATCGAGAAGCAACTCGAGTGCGCTGCGGCGATCAGCTCTTCCGGGCTGGTCTTTCCCTCCGAGCGCTGTGTTCTTGACGCCCAGGTGACGCTCATGTTGCTCAGCGCGCCACTGGCCCCGTTGAGGACTCCGTTGCCGTGCGCGAGGTCACCGTCCCAGCCGGTCGTCGCGGTCCGCTCAGCCATCGGCATGTCTTGTTCCTCCTAGTGGTGTTCGATCACGCGGTCGATGAGTCCGTACTCGACGGCCTCGCTGGCCTTGAAGAAGCGGTCACGTTCCATGTCGGAATGCACCTGGTCGAATGACTGCCCGGTGTGGTGCGCGTAGATCTCATCGATCCGCTGGCGAATGTTGAGGATCTCGCGGGCGTGGATCTCGATGTCCGTCGACTGGCCCTCGAACCCGGCCGACGGCTGATGGATCAGGATGCGGCTGTTCGGCAGCGAGAAGCGCTTCCCCTTCGTGCCGCCCGTCAGCAGCAGCGAGCCCATCGACATCGCGATCCCGACGCAGATCGTCTGGATGTCGGGCTTGATGAACTGCATCGTGTCGTAGATCGCGAGGCCCGAGTAGATCGAGCCGCCGGGACAGTTGATGTAGATCGAGATGTCCTTGTCGGGGTCCTGCGACTCAAGGTGCAGGAGCTGCGCCACCGTCAGGTTCGCGATCGTGTCGTCAATCGGGGTGCCGAGGAACACGATCCGCTCGTTCAGCAGGCGGCTGTAGATGTCGAACTCGCGCTCCCCGCGCGCGGTCCGTTCAATCACCATCGGAATCAGGGGCATATTCTGGAGCGTAGTAGGTAGTGGACTGCGGCGCGGTGGGCACTACGGAACGAGCACTGCGGTGCCTTCAAAGCGGCCGGCGCGCAGGTCGCCCAGCGCGTCCTCGGCGTTGTCAAGTGGGTACTTCGTGATGCTCGTCCTGATCGGGACCTCGCGGGCGAGCGCGAGCCACTCGTAACCGTCCTCGCGGGTCAAGTTCGCGACCGAGCGGATCTTGTGCTCCCAGTACAGGTCGTCGTACGGGAACGACGGGATGTCGGTCATGTGGATCCCGGCGCACACGACCGTGCCGTCACGGTCGAGGACCTTGAGCGCCTGTGGCACGAGCTCGCCGGCCGAGGCGAAGATGATCGCGGCGTCGAGCAGCTCGGGCGGTCGTTCGTCGGAGCCGCCGGCCCACGTGGCGCCTTGCTCGAGCGCGAACGCCTGGGTCCGCTCGTCGTGCGGCCGCGTGAAGGCGAATACCTCGCGACCCTGGTGGACGGCCGCCTGGCAGATCATGTGCGCGGCCGATCCGAACCCGTAGAGCCCGAGCCGCTCCGCGTCCCCGGCCAGTTTCAGCGAGCGGTAGCCGATCAGACCGCCGCACAGGAGCGGCGAGGCCTGCTCGTCGGTCAGGTCGTCGGGCAGCGGCAGGCAGTAGCGCTCGTCGGCGACGGTGAGTTCGGCGTACCCGCCGTCGATGTCGCGCCCGGTGAAGCGTGCGTTGAGGCACAGGTTCTCGCGGTCGCTCGTGCAGTACCTGCACGTTCCGTCGGTCCAGCCGAGCCACGGCACGCCGACACGACGCCCGTCGTCGGTGGTCCCGACGATCTGATGGCCGAGCACGACCGGCAGCTTGGTCGCTTCGATTTCGTGATCGCGGAGATGCAGATCTGTGCGGCACACCGCACAGGCGCCGATCTTGAGGCGCAGCTGGCCCGGGGCTGGCTCGGGGTCGGGGAGCGTCGTGACCTTGAGCGGCTCGCCCTGGCGTTCGAGGATGACGGCGCGCATCGCTTGTCGGCGCTGTGGTCTGTGTCTTAGAGGACGACCGCGTCGAGCCAGGCCTGGCGGGTGGTGTGGAGCGCCGGAGGAGTTCCGTCGGCGAGCTCTCTGCGCACCTCGCCGAGCGTGCCGAAGCGCTCCGCGACCACGTTGTGCTGGTGAATAGTCTCGAGGTTGACCTGGCGAGCGGACACGAACGCCGCGTCGTTGAGGTCAGGGAACGCGTCGACCACGCCGCGGATCATCTCGCGTACGCAGTCTTCGACGAACCGCGGGCGGCGGTGCGCCTTCTCCACGACGTGCGCCTCGTCCGAGCGCTTCATCAGCTCGTAGATCTCGGACGACATCGCGTGCTCGACGATTTGGAGGAGTGTTCCGGCTTCGATCTCGTCGTCGCACAGCTCGGTGCAACCGATGTGGAGCGTTCCCAGGCCTCGCTGGTTGTGAGTCGCGACGGGCACGGTCTCGAGGATCTTCTCGACGTCGTCGTCGTCGAAGCCTTGGGCTTGCAGGCGGGCGCGAGCGTTGCCGGCGACCAGCTCCTGGGCGCAGGGGCACGCGGTTATGCCCTGCGCGGTCACGCCGATCAGCCGGCGAGTGCCGAGCTCCGTGGTCACGGCCGAGGCGTGGAGGGTGTACAGCTCCTGGGTCTGGATGCCCGACAGCGGCGCGGGCTTGTGCTCGGGAAAGCGAGCCTCGATGCTCACCTCGGCGCGGCGGGCGTGCTGGCGGCTGCGTACGAGCTGTGCGATGTGCTCGGCGAGCGTCTCGGCCTTGAACGTCGACTCGCCGAGGACGACTTCGCCGATCGCGTCGTTGACGACCTCCTCGAACCGCGACATGTGCGCGCCCTTCTGATCGGGCCCGAGCTCGACCACGCACTCGAACCGCGCCGAGAACAGCTGCTCGGAGCCGTTCTGCTTGATCCGGATCACCTTCTCGACGCCCGTCACGCCGACGCGCGAGAGGCTCAGCTCGACCGCCGGCCGGCGGGCCTGCACGTCGGTCAGGGAGACGCTCGAGGTGGGGTTCGCAGTCATTACGTCACTCACAGGGTAGAGATCGCGACGATCCGGGCCTCGGACTGCGTTCGTCTCGGGTGTGCGCCAGCGCGTCATCGGTTTGTGCGCGGCGCCGCGCGAGTCTTACTCCGAGCCGGCGCGTGCACATCCGCGGTGCCCGCAGTCGTTGATTCCCTGGACATCGTCGGGGATTGTGGTATCACTCCTTCCCGGCGCATTTGGGAGACATCGAGAGAGAGGGCTGGCAGAAGCCCCCCGGGCCCGGGGCATCTGACGGCGTCTTTAGGGAGGAGCTCAGGGGCGAGTGAGCGAGAAGTCGACGATCCTTTTGAGCGATGACGCTCCGATCGCGGAACTCGAGGAGCTGCGTCCGCTGATCGCCGAGGGCCAGGAGCGTGGCTACCTGACCATCGACGAGATCCAGACGTGGCTCGAGGAGTCCGAGGTCAGCAAGGAGCAGGTTCAGGAGCTCCACGCGTATCTCGATGACCAGGGCATCGACGTCGTCGACGGCGACGGCCGCCCGGCGAAGTCCGAAGGCTCGAGCGTCGAGGCGACCGCGGAGGCAGCGAGCGAGCCGCGACCCGAGCAGTCTTCGAAGAAGGTCGAGATCGACCTGACGGTCGAGCCGAGCCTCGACTCGCTGCGGTTGTACCTGCGCTCGATCGGCCGTGTGCAGCTGCTGACCGCCGAGCAGGAGGTGGCGCTCGCGCGCCGGATCGAGCGCGGCGACATGCTGGCCAAGCAGCGGATGATCGAGGCGAATCTGAGATTGGTCGTCTCCATTGCGAAGTCGTACCTCGGGCGGGGATTGACCTTCCTGGACCTCATTCAGGAGGGGTCGATGGGGCTGATCCGCGCGGTCGAGAAGTTCGACTACCGGCGCGGATACAAGTTCTCGACCTACGCCACGTGGTGGATCCGCCAGGCAGTGACGCGCGCGATTGCCGACAAGGGCCGCACGATCCGGATCCCTGTCCACATGGTCGAGAAGCTCAACAAGGTCGTTCACGTCGAGCGCCAGCTCGTCCAGCAGCTCGGGCGCGAGCCGACCTCCGAGGAGATCGCCGCCGAGCTCGAGACCAACGTCCGCGAGGTTCGCGACGTCCTGCGGATGGCCCAGCAGCCGGTGTCGCTCGAGAAGCCGATCGGCGAGGAGGAGGAGTCCGAGCTCGGCGACTTCGTCGAGGACCAGACGGCCGAGTCCCCGTTCGAGCTGGCTTCGGAACGGCTGCGGCGCGAAAACCTACGGCGCGCTCTGGCTGCCTTGCCGGAGCGCGAGCGCGAGGTGATCGAGATGCGCTTCGGGCTGACCGGCGAGCGTCCGTACACGCTCGAAGAGGTCGGGCGAGCGTTCAACGTGACGCGCGAGCGCATCCGGCAGATCGAGAACCACACACTGAAGAAGCTCGAGGCGCTGCCCGAGGCGCAGCGCTTGCGCGACGCTTCCTAGCCCGCTGTCTTCACCGAGGGCGCGCCCCATGCGTCCGAGCTTGGCGGGAACAGCGGAATTCTGCTCGGAGGCTCGAAGTACGCGGCTGCGAGCTCGAGCCAGGTCAGCCGCTCCAGGCTCGGCCGCCTCCGGCGTCCGGGGCGTCCGAATCGAAGTTGCGACGTTAGACTCAGGTCGCTCGGCGGGATTCCCGAGCGGTCAAAGGGACGTGACTGTAAATCACGCGGCTACGCCTTCCCAGGTTCGAATCCTGGTCCCGCCACTGGCCCTCAGAACGCGGCCTCACCGCGTGCGCTGCATGGGCTCGCGGCGCGCGTCGTAACCGCACGGGACGATCGTCGCGGGGCCTCGCCCACGAGCGGTCCGGGATGCCGCCCGTGCGTCCTGCCAGGGTTCGCGCTTGGATCTGAACCTCGCAGTCGCGGGTATATGTCGCTCATCCAGGACGCCCAGACCCGCGGGAGGAAGTCAGATATGCGCCACCGTGCCGTTGCGATCGCGTTTGCCGTGTTCACATTCGCCATGACCGCGTCGTCGGCGGCCGCGGCGCCGCTGCCGGTTGTCTACAACGGCGTGCTCGGCTATGCGCACGCGAGTCCGACGGCGAGCCCGCCCGGCGCCAACGACTGGTCCTGCAAGCCCACGGCGCTCCACCCGGCGCCGGTGATCCTCGTGCACGGCACGTTCGGTGACATGTCCGACAGCTGGCAGGCGTTGTCGCCGCTCTTGTACGACAACGGGTACTGCGTGTTCGCGCTCAACTACGGGCCGTACGACGGAAGCGGCTCGGTAGGCGTATACGCGACAGGGAAGATCGAGGACTCCGCCGCGCAACTCTCGAGCTTCGCCGACCGCGTCGTCGCCGCCACGGGGGCGCGCAAGGTCGACATCGTCGGTCATTCGCAAGGCGGGATGATGCCGCGTTACTACATCAAGTTCCTGGGTGGCGCCTCGAAGGTAGACACGCTCGTGGGTCTGGCGCCGTCCAACCACGGCACGACGCTCAACGGCCTGTTCACGCTCGCGAGCTACTTCCCCGGCGGCAGTTCGCTCCCGGGTGCCGACTGTCCGGCGTGCCAGGAGCAGGAGGCGGGATCGTCCTTCATCACGAACCTGAACGCCGGCGGCGAAACCACGCCAGGGGTGAACTACACGGTGATCGAGTCGGACAACGACGAGGTCGTGACGCCGTACACCTCGGCGTTCCTGGCACCGGCGCCGAACGTCACCAACATCCTGCTGCAGAGCCAGTGCTCGGTCGATCAGGGCGAGCACCTGTCGATGCCTTATGACCACATCGCCGACGCCGACGTGCTGACCGCGCTTGATCCCGCACATCCGCAGCATCCCGCGTGCACGCCGGTGCTCCCGGTCTCCGGAGGCTGACCTCGGGTCTTGTCGGCTGTCGTAGGTGACGATCACGCGGAGCCAGAGGCGGGTGAGAATCGTGCCCGGCCGCATCGGCCCGGACCGTCGGCCACTATCCTCAGCCACCGATGGACTCGGACCAGGCTCGGATCCGCGAGGCATCCAGGACCGCGCGGACGATGGCGAGGAGCCCGCGGACCGGCTCGCCCGGTTGCGCGGCGCCGTCACGCGTATCGGCCACGAGCCGGCGCTGATTTCGGCCGCGCGCCGGTTCCGCCGGAGGCTGCCCGGGGACGAAAGGTTCGGCGATCCGCTGTCCACGGCGGGACGCGCCCCGGTGGAGGTGATCGCCCGTGGGGTCACGGCGCTCCAGCCCGGGCGTGCGAGCGTGGCCAAGGAACTCAGCCTGTCCGCTCTGCACGTGTGGCAATCGCTGTCGCAGGCAGCCGGCCGTGGCCGCGGCGACCTCGAGATGGCGTTGTTGTTCACCGACCTCGTCGGGTTCTCGTCGTGGGCGCTGGCCGCCGGTGACATCGCGGTGCTCGAACTTCTGCGCGAGGTCGGCTCCGCGGTCGAGCACGTGATCACCTCGCCCCTCGGGTCTACGCGTAGTCTCGGTGAGCCGCGCGTAGACGCTGCGCGACGAAGTCCTGCTGTTGCATATTTTCTTGCAGTGAGCCTCCAGCGCGGCTAGCTGGCTGGTCGGGTGTTAGCGTGGCCGCGGCCTGATCCAGCCGTTTGGCGGCGCGTCCAGCCCGCGAGGCGTTGCGCCGGCATGACCATGCACAGTCGACGGAGGCCATTCATCTACGCCGCGTCCGCCATGCTGGCGACGCTGTGCGTCTGGGCCCTAGCCGTGGGACTGAGCTCGAGCGCGCCGCTAGCCAGGGCGGCAAGCGTCGGGCGGCTCCAGCAACGGATCACGACCGGACAGGGACGCGTCTCGTCACTCGCGGGCGCGGTGCGATCTGCGTCGGGCCGTATCCAACAGCTCGACGCGAGTATTTCGGTTCTCGCGCACCGGCTTGCGCGCATCCAGGCCGACATCGATGCGAAGAACGCCGAGCTAGACAAACTCCGAGTGCAGCTGGTCGCCGCCCACACCCGTCTGGCGCAACTGGAGGCGTTCGAGGGCCACGCGGAGCATGTCCTCGCACAGCAACTCGTGGCCACCTACGAGACCGACGCTCCAAACATCGTGAGCGTCGTGATCACCGCCACCGGCTTCCAGGACCTCCTGAACCGCCTGGCATTCATGCAGCGGGTGAGGAAGCAGGATGTCAGCGTCGTCGGCCAGGTCCGCGCCGCCCGTCGCGCAGTCGCGGCGCAGGCCACACGCCTCGGCGGGCTCGAGGCCCGCGAGCAGGCTCTCACCCGAGCGGTCGTCGCTCAGCGAAATCAGCTGGCGCAGACAGGCGCGAGCCTGCAACGGCAGCGATCTGCAATAGCCCGGTTCCGCAACGCCAAGGCGAGCGAGCTCGCCGGCGCGCGCGCCGAGGTCGGCCGGCTGCAGCACGAGCTGTCTCGGCTCCGGGCAGCACAAGCCGCGCTCGCGGCGCGGCAGTCTGCCCCGCGGTCGAATGGCTCCACGCCTGCGCTTACACCGACGCCGGGCTCTGGTCCGGTCGGGGGCGGAGGCTTCACGTTCCCGCTGCCCAAGAGCGCCGCTGCCCCGCCGAGTGAATGGTCACCCGATCAGGGCGTCGACATCTCCGCGCCCGGCAACACGCCCGAGTACGCCGTGTGCTCCGGCACGATCGTGCTGCACGGCATCGGCGGCTTCGGACCCTGGGCGCCCGTGATCCACTGCGACGGCTCGCTCGACGGCTACAGCTACGTCTACTACGGACACGCCGGTCCCCTGTACCAGCTCCCGATCGGCACGCACGTCGGCGCGGGCCAGGTGATGAGCTCGATCGGGCCCGGAATCGTCGGGCTCTCATCCGGCCCGCATCTCGAGATCGGGTTTGCGGACTCGAGCGGCTCGCCGATCGGCGACCAGACCGCAGGCACGATGCTCTCGCTGCTGCGCGCTGCGTACTAGGGTTAGTGACGCTTACACGCTTGACACCCTGAGCGAACCGGTC
>Ga0335076_10002253_pt1 | contig 19093 bp, 17 predicted proteins | sample Lox_Sample_25_FD_206717 | JGI IMG/M metagenome (GOLD analysis project Ga0335076, IMG submission 206717) | Soil microbial communities from Loxahatchee National Wildlife Refuge, Florida, United States - Lox_Sample_2.5 | ecosystem: Environmental > Terrestrial > Soil > Wetlands | place: USA...
GCTGACCCAGGCTTCCTGGTCTGGGGCTGCGTGGCTCCCAACCTGACCTGGAGCAACATCGCGCGCGAAGTGCTGATGGAGGCCGGGGTAGCCGCGACGATCCCGGCGATATCCACCGTGATGGCGTGTTCGACCAGCATGGTTGGTACGTTCGAGGCCGCAGGAATGCTCGACCCCGGCAATCGCGCGTTGGCGCTGGTGGGCGGCGTCGAAAGCATGAGCAATATCCAGCTTGGCTTGGGAATAAACCTTTCCAACTGGATGCGCGGATTCCAACGGGCGCGTTCGCTTGGCGAAAAGGTTTCGCATGCCACCAATCTGCAGCTCCGCGACGTGAGGCTCTATGTTCCGTCGGTCACCAATCGCGTGACCGGCATGAGCATGGGCGAGCACACGGAGATCACCGCGAAGCAGTGGAACATCGCGCGCGACGCACAGGACCGGCTTGCGCTGGAAGGTCATCAGCGCGCCATCGCGGCCTGGGAACGCGGCTTCTTCGACGATCTGGTCGTCCCGCTCGGTGATGTGAAACGCGACGGCATCCCGCGCAAGGACACCTCGCTCGAGAAGCTCGCGCGCCTGCCGCCCGCCTATGACCGTACCAGTGGCAAGGGCACGTTGAGCGCAGGCAACTCTTCGCCGCTAACCGATGGAGCGGCCGCCGTCTGGGTCGGTACCCGCCAGGGCATCGACCGGCTGCCGTCGTCGGTTGCCCGGGCGCGGCTAATCGACTGGGAACTGGCCGCGGTCGACTTTCGCGTCGAAGGACTGCTGATGGCGCCGGCCTTCGCAATACCGCGCTTGCTCGCACGCCACTCCCTGACCTACGAAGACATCGACGTGTGGGAGATTCACGAGGCGTTCACCGCGCAGGTGTTGTTTCATATCAGGGCCCTGGAGGACGCGGCGTTCCTGCGTGACAAAGTCGGTGTCAATGCGGCGTTTGGCGCATTCCCGCGCGAGCGCGTCAATCCCAATGGTGGAAGTGTCGCGCTCGGTCACCCCTTCGGCGCAACCGGGGCGCGCATCCTGAGCCAGGCGGTGAAGGAACTTGCAGCGCGTCCCAGCGGCACCCGTGCGATCGTGAGTATCTGCGCCGACGGCGGCCAGGGCAGCGTAGCTCTGCTCCAAGCCGCCTGAGGGGCACTCAGACCGGCGCCGCGGCACACCAGTGCCGAACAGCGGTCATTCCGAGTGACCGGGCGGGCGCGAATCGCTGCGTGACGGTTGCGGGCGCGCCCTGGCGAGTCGTGCGGGTCACTCTGCTTCGCCCAGTACTTGCGCCTGCGTCCTTCCGTACGGAAAGAAAGCCCCCTTGTCACCCTTCGCCCAAGCCGTGCGTTGCGCGGTGCTGCTGATGTCCCAATCGGGGCGACAGCGCTGCAGCACCGCGCGCAGATCCTGGCGCAACTCCTCCACCGTCGGCCGGCCGAAGAACCAGTAGCCGTTGTAGATCTTGTAGACGCGCAGCCCGGGCTCGAGAACCAGCGTGTGCGGGATCATCGGGTTGTGATGCGGGTCGGTGTACTCGACGATATCGAGGTCCTTCTGCACCTTGCGCGCGGGGTCCGAAAGAAACGTCCACGGTGCGCCGACACCGGCGCGAAATTCGTTCAGCTCGAGCAGGTTGTCGGTCGAGAGGGTCACGAGGCGGCAATACCCCACCTGCATCTCACGATGCAGCTGCAGCAGGCCTTCGTGCTGGCGCCGATCCTTCGGGCAGAACGCACCGCGTGACAGCACCAGAACGAGCGGGTCGCCGAGCTGCAACTCCGACAGCGTGCGGTGCTTGCCGCGGTGATCGGAGAGCTCATAGTCGGGGAAGACCGCTCCCGCGACGATGTCGGCCCTCATTGCAGGACGCTTTCCATGTGGAGCGCCGCATCCTTCGCGGCTTCCTCCGAGGTCCTGCCACGGTGGCGCGCGACCACATAGGCGGCGTACCAATCGGACCAGTGATGCTTCGGTGCCGCCGCTTCGTACCCGCCATGGTGGTGCTCTGTCTCACGCAGCAGCTCGGCGAGCGTGTCGACATCGAGGCCCAGCCCGCGTCCAGGCAGGCGAGTCTTGATTTCCTGCAGCAGCCATTGGTTGCCGTCGGGATCGCTGAACGTCGCGAATGACCGATAGCTGGCGTGATCCGGCGCCGCGCCGCTTTCCCGACCGCTCGCGCTACCCGGCTGGAACTGAGCACCCGGCACGGTGGGGTGGAAGACTTCGCTGACTTCGACACCATGCGCGACGAGTTGGTCGCGCGCCGCATGGATGTCGGAGACCACCAGGTAGAGGCCCTGCCCCGTGCCCGGTGAGGCTGATGTGATCCGGGTGCCGAATTGCACCGAACAGGCGGAGCCCGGTGGAGTGAACTGGATCACGCGGAAGCCGTTGTCGAATGCGAAATCAGCGTCCAGCCGCCAGCCGAGACGGCCATAGAACCGCTTGGAGCGATCGGCGTCGGACACCGGAATGACGACGACCTCGAGCTTGGTATCGACCATCGCCTCGCCCGGATTGCGGGCGGCGATTTCAGCGCTCATCACTGCGGTGCTCATTGTGGTCTCCAAGAGTTGCAACTGAGTTGCTAAGCGGCCGCCTTCGCAGCGAGCTCTTCGAGGCTTTGCCCAAGCACGCGGTTGAAGGCGGGAAACGGGTGGATGACATCGGCAAGCAGCGAAAGCGGCGTGCCGAGCTTGATCGCGAGAACCAGCTCGCCAAGCATCTCGCCGGCGCGCGGCGTCACCAGGGTCGCACCGATCAGCACCCCGCGCCGGCGATCGCCCACGAGTTTGATCGCACCGCCGTGGAAGTCGTGGATGTAGCCGCGCGCCGTGTCACCCGGATCGACGGTGGCGAGCACGACGTCGATACCGCGGGCGCGCGCGGCGCTCTCCGAGAGCCCGACCGATGCGATTTCCGGATCGGTGAAGGTCACGCGCGGGACCGCCGTGTGATCGGCGCGCGCGTCAACGCCGCGCAGGCGGCGCGCCACAATTTGCCCGTGGTAGTACGCCAGGTGCGTGAATCCACCCAGTCCCGTCACATCGCCAGCGCCAAGGACGCCGGGCTGTGCTTCGAGCGTCGCGGGATCGACCTTCAACCAACCGCGCTCGGTCCGTGCGAGGCCGGTCGTGCGCCACGCCTCCGCATTGGGGCGACGGCCTGTTGCGACCAGCAGCCGGTCGGCCGACACGACGGACCCCGACTTCAGATGCACGGCGACCGAACCGGGTGCGCCGGGTTGGCGTTCGACCGCCACGCAAGGATCGCCAATCTTCAGCGTGATGCCATCGGCTTCCAGATGCGGCCGCAGCGCGGCGCCAGCCTCCGGTTCCTCGAGACCCAGGAACACGGGGCCGGCCTCGATCACGTCGACTTTGCAGCCGAGCCGCGCGAATGCCTGCCCCAGTTCGACGCCGATGGCGCCAGCACCGAGGATGGCCAGCGAGGCAGGCAGCTCGCGCGGAATCGCAGCCTCGCGGTTGGTCCAGTAGTCGATGGTATCGAGGCCGGCGATCGGCGGAATCGCCGCGGTGCTGCCGTTCGCGATGACCACGGCGCGGCGCGCCGTCAACCGCTCGCCGGCGACTTCGACGGTGCCCGGGTCCGTGAGGGTTCCCTCGCCGCGAAAGAGCTTCGCGCCGGTTGCCTGCATCGCCGCGGCCGGACGGCTGTCGTCGAGATCGCGTGCCATCCAAAGCACTCGCTTCGAGACCTTCGCGAAGTCGACCGTCCATTCCACGCGCGAGGCCGCGAGACGGCGCGCGCGCTCGGCTTCGCTCAACGTCTCGCCGGAACGCAGCAAAGTCTTGGAAGGAATGCAGCCCCAGTACGGACACTCGCCGCCTACGAGCTCGCGTTCGACCACCGCCAGTGTCAGCGCGCTGCCTTGCAGGCCCGCAGCGATGGCTTCTCCTGCCACGCCACCGCCGAGGCAAACGACGTCGAATTCCTGCGTCACCGTGTCCACCTCCGTCGAAGGCGAAACGCGATCAAACCAGACCCGCCGGGTCAAGTCGATTGCACGATGGTGTCGGCGCCAGGCATGCGACCCCTGCAGGCGGGAGTGGTCTCGCCTGCCGCGCCAAGTGGCGCATCAGGTCGCGCACCACGTGTCAGCGGAGATCTCGCAACCGTGACCCGACACGCTCCCGGCAACTGCGGGCGCGAAGCTACCCGCATCGAATGTCGCACGTCACTCACGTGCTTCGAACAGCGGAAGGACCGGCCATGTTGTTCATCTCACTTCGCTCTGTCGTGCACGCGCTCAAGGAGCGCAAATGCTGGTCGTTCTGTGCCGCCATGACGACCGAACAGCCGGTGTGCGTCGGACCGAACCTGCGGCTGCTCTAGGCGGCTCCTGCCGATCGCAGTACAAGCGCGCCGATGCGCGCCGCGAGCCTCAGCCCCTCACGACGTGCGCGTCGCGCCCATCGCCGCGAATCTCCACGCGATCGCCGACGCGCAGCTGCGAGCTGCCCGCCTCGGTGATGCTGATTGAGGCACCATTGTCGAGGCGAACCAGGATTCGCTGGCCAGGCTGCTTGTCGATGTGATTCTGGACGCTGTTGCCGGCAACGCCGCCGCCGATGGCACCGAGAACCGTCGCCACGTCGCGACCGCCGCCACGGCCGATCTGGTTGCCCAGGATGCCGCCCGCAACGGCGCCGACCACGGCGCCGACACCCGCCGGCTGGTTGCCTTCGAGCTCCACTTGATCGATCGCGCTGATCACGCCGTAGCGCACCGACTGTTCGCCGCGAACGTGCGTGCTGCGCTCGACAGGCTCCGCGCACGCCGACAAGCCGACGGCCAAGCAGACGAAGGCCGCGCTTTCGAGTAAGAGTTTCATGAAAGTCTCCGAAGAAGATGTAGCGTCAAGTCGTCCTGCCGTCCCGGACCAGGCCCGAAGCGCCCACTTTGATGGGGCGCTGTGGCGTCGCGTTGTCAGAACCGGCCGCGCGCCTTCTCAACGGTCACTTCGCGCGCGACGGACATCGCAATTCATTGCCCGTCGCGTCCGGGACGACGCGTGTCTCGCCGCGCGTCCCGGGCACTGCCTATCGACGCATGGCCGGCCGCAACGCCGTGTCGTTCTGCGCCTGCTGAATGGCGCCCACGGTGCTGCAGGCGGCCAGCGACGCGATCAACACGATCGCGGCGGCTTTGAAGAGGGTTTTCATGGTTCGCATCCTTTCGATTGCAAGCCCCGATACTCAGCATCGCCCAACAGCGACGCGGACCGCGCGATCACGAGAAAGAAGGCCCCGCTTCGCCTCGCGGGGAGACGAGCGGGGCCGAACGCGCGGGAGCGCGAGGGAGGAGAGACAAAACGGTTCGGCAAAAACTCACTTGGAGGCGGTGCTCTGCGCAACGGCGCGGAGGCCGGCGAGCTGGATCTGCTCTTCTTGCGCGGCGGTGGCAACCTTCGGGCCCAGTTCGCCGTAGCCACCCAAAAGCCCCAGGCGGGCGGCTTCACGGGTTTCGGCGACGACCTGCGCGCGGCTCTTGGTCGACGCGACTTCGACGGGCTTGACACCGATTTCGCCGAAGACCGGCAGTTCGCCCTTGGCTTGCGCCTCCTTCAGATCAGCCTTGACTTCGGCGCGCGACTTCGAGAACTGGAAGTGTTCCTTTTCGAAGCCAAACGGATCGACGTCGTTGGCGAACGCCGAGGTTGCGATGAGCAGTGTTGCGAGAACGAGCGTGCGTTTCATGATGCTTCCTTTCGGGTCGGATTGCATTGATCGGGTGAGTAAGCGGTTCGTGAAGATCGTGGTTCGGTCTTGACAGAAGACAGTCTGCGCACGCCCTGTGTCGCGGCTTTCACGTTGCAAGCGACCTGCTTCTCGGCTGAAACGTGCGCAGTTACAGGTGTCGCGTTGTCACTTCGACGCGACGATGGGCTGGATCGCGCCTTGCGCGACCATGTCCTTGTAGTCCTCGTAGTCGGCCAGGAGAACGTCTTCCTGGTTGCTCTGCGTGGCCGCGGCGCGCGCGGAATCGGTGTCGGTGACCTTGACCGGCTTTTCCTTGATGCCGTTGCCCGCTTGCAGCGTCGCTTCGATGTGTGCATCGTGAGCGCGGCGCGTATTGGCTTGTGCATTGGCGAGGCGCGCCGTTTCACCGTCCGTGACGTGGATCGCGGGCGCGGCAGGCAGCGGGCTCAGTGACGCGGCGTGCGCGGCTGCGTAGTTGCGCTGAGCGGCGTCGGCGCGCGCTTCGTCAAAGGTCGTCGGAGCAGCGTGGGCGGCGAGCGAAAGCGTCGCGGTGACTGCAAGCAATGAGATGTATGCGGTTTTCATGATCACTCCAGGTTTGGTTGAGGGAACTGCTTGATGCGGTTCACCAGGCAACCTGCTTCATCGCATCAACGGGTGCACTGTGAGCGCGCCGGGCAACACTCCGTTGTCGCTTGGCGCGCCGGACGTTTCATCTGGAGAGGTTGTCTTACGTCCGCAAGAAGCGCGCGCGGTCGTGATGTCAGCCGACACGCTCGCTTTGCCGATGACGACGAGCGGCGCCGCGTTGTCGCGACGCCCTTGCACGCCTGGCTTCCAATGCGGGCTCGGGTTCATCGAAACGTTCTCCTCCTGCGAGGTGCCACCATGACGAACGAGACGAAGCAGCAGCGCCGCGATCTGCTGCAGCGCGCACGGCGGTTGCTCGTTGCGTCGTTGTGCGCAGGTTGCGCGACTCTGAGTACACCGGCGCACAGTGAATCGATCAGCGCGGCGCTCGATCGCTCACAAGCCGTGCGCCTCGCGGCGCTGCAATCCGCTGCGGCGCGCAGTGAGCGCGCCGACGTCGTGCACCGGAGCTTCGACGCGCTGGTCAAGCGGTTGCCTCACGACAGCGGCCTGGAGATCTGCGTCGTTGGCGGCCCCGCCGCGGCGGAACTGCTCGGTCACGTCGTGGTGGCCAATGAATCGTTGGCCGATCTGCCGGAGCCGATGCGTCTTTTCGTGCTGGCACACGAGATCGGACACGCCGTCTTGAAACACCGTCAGCAGATGGCGGCGCTGTACGCCACGCGGATGCCGGGAGAAATCGACGCAGTGAAGGTCGCGGCGACCGGCGACGACCTGGCGATCGCGGCCGCCCGCCTGTCACGCCAGCACGAATTCGAAGCCGATGCGTTCGCCTACCAGACGCTGCGTCCGCTCGGCTATGGATTCGCGGACGTAGTCGGTGCGCTGACCGCGTTCGGGATGCAGCCGGATACGGCGACCCGTCCCGGCACCGGCAAACGCATCGCTCACCTGCGTTCGCTCGGTTGAATCAGTCAGCGTGCCCTTGGGAACGTACCGACCGCGACCATCCCTTGCGATTTCCCTCAACCAACCATTGCACACCATGAGCCACGAATCGTTCGAGAGACTTGCCCACGTAGCGTCGGCGGCAGCCGCTGCGGCGCCCGCTTCTGCCGATGCGCACGCATTGGTGGTCGACGACGACCCGCTGATGCGCCAGATGATCACGAGCTACCTGTCCGACTACGACATCCGCGTCACGGCGCTTGCCGACGGGAGCGAAGTCATCGCGCGGCTGGAGCACGATTCCATCGACCTCATCCTGCTCGACCTGAAGCTGCCCGGTGAAGACGGCATGCAGATCGCGCGCCGGGTGCGTGCCCTGCACGACGTGCCGATCCTCATGCTCACCGGGCGCAAGGACGAAGCCGACCGTGTCATGGGGCTCGAGATCGGCGCCGACGATTACCTGACCAAGCCGTTTTCACCGCGTGAACTGCTCGCGCGCATCCGCGCGCTGCTGCGGCGGACCCGCTCGCAGGAGTCGGTAGCTGAAGGCGTGGCGAAGTTGCGCGCCTATCGGTTCGCCGGTTGGGAGCTCAACGTGAGGTTGCGCCGCCTCGTCTCGCCCGAGGGCAAGACGGTCCCGTGTACCAAGAGCGAGTTCAATCTGCTGGTGGCCTTCCTGTCGGACCCGCAGCGCGTTCTCTCGCGCGACGACCTGCTCGATCGTTCGCGCCTCTACAACGACGAGGTCTACGACCGGACCGTCGATGTGCAGGTAGGCAGGCTGCGCAAGAAGCTCGAAGCCGTCCCCCCTGCCGCGCCCCTCATCCGCACGGAACGCGGCGCCGGCTACATGCTGACGGTCCCGGTCGAGATCGTCCGCTGACACGCACTCAGAACGACCTGGAGATTCTCATGCAAACGACCTTTCATTCGATGTTCACGCCGCGCCGGCTATGGCGCCTGATCGGGCTGACCTGGCTGGCAGCCCTCACGTTCTCGGCAACGATGGTTGCACCCGCGCTGGCGGCCGAGTCGGACACGATCGCGCGTCCTGCCGCCGCGCGCGATGCAGCCCGGGGCGAGGCCGATCGGCCGGAGCCTCAATGCAAGCTGGTCGACGACGAATTCTCGCTGTGTCTGCCCATGTTCAACCAGGAGCCCCTGCGCGAACTCGTGGACAAGTACGCACCGTCGGCGATCGAGTGGTCGATGCTGCCGCACCTTGCTGGCCGTTCCAAGCCGCTGCCGAAGCTTCGCGAGGTGGATCCGGTGTAGGCGGCTGCCTCGCGCCCGCCCCGCCGGCGCGACGTAGCCTCGCGTCACGCGAACACGAGCACGCTCAGCGTCGCAATACGCGCGCCAGCGTATTGGCGAGCGCGCGCATCGACATCGGCTTTTTCAGGACATCATCGGCGCCCGCCGCTTTGGCGCGCGCCGCCAGGTCGCCGCCGACGAAACCGCTGACGAGCAATGTCGGAATCTTCGCATCGATGTTGCGTATCTCGCGGATCAGCGTGGTCCCCGTCATGCCGGCCATGCGTTCATCCGTGATCACGGCGTCGTAACGCTCCGGATGCGCATTGAACGCTTCGAGCGCGGCGCGACTGGAGGTGAAGCCGACCGGCACATAGCCCAGGTCGGTGAGGTTTTCAGTGGTCAGCCGAACCAGCGATTCTTCATCGTCGACCACCAGGATCTGCTGGCGGTCGCCGTGCGGCCACGCGGGCTCGTCGAGCGCCTCCTCCTCCGAGGCATCGCCGGCGCGCGGGAAGTACACGCTGAACACGCTACCTGCGCCGGGCGCACTCGCGACGTCGATCGCTCCGCCCAGTTCGGTGACGATGCCGTGCACCAGCGAGAGGCCCAGGCCGGTGCCGACCCCGACCTCCTTGGTCGTGAAAAACGGATCGAAGATGCGCTCCAGGATCTCTTTCGACATGCCGGTTCCGCAGTCGGCAACTTCGAGGACGACGTATTCGCCGGCGTCGATCGTGGCGGTGCTTGCGAGGCGCGATGCGGGAAGCGATATCACGTTCAGCGACACGCGCAGCGTCCCGCCCTCTACCATCGCGTGAACCGCGTTGGTCACCAGGTTGGTCAGTATCTGGTCGACCTGGGTCGGATCACCCAGCAGCGCCGCGCGCCCTGCCTGCAGCTTCGCGTCGATCGCAATGCCGGCCGGCAACGTCGCGGCCATCTGGTCCAGCGCTTCGTATACGACGGCCTCGACGTGAACCGGAACCCGCTCGCTCACGCCGCTACGGCTGAACGCCAGAATCCGGTCCACCAGCGCACGCCCGCGCTCGGCGGCCGTCATGATGCTGTCCAGGTCGCGCCGCATCCGGCTGCCACGGGCGGAGCTGCGCAACGCCATCTCGCCGTAGCCGAGGATCGCGCCCAGGATGTTGTTGAAGTCGTGCGCGATGCCGCCGGCCAGCGTCCCCATCGATTCGAGCCGTTGCGTCTGGCGCAGTTGTCCTTCCAGCCGCACAAGTTCTTCCTGCGCTTGCTTGCGCGCCGTGATATCGCTCACGGTGCCGTTCCAGCGGACCGCCCTGCCCGATGCGTCGCGCTTCAGCAGGCCGGTCACCTGGATCCAGCGCAGCACGCCATGCGGAAGCACGCGGATCTCGACCTCGAAACGCTCGGTCTCCCCGGCGAAGTGCGCGTCGATGCAACGCTGCCACTTCGACTTGTCGTCGGGGTGGAACGGCACGCGCGCGAGAAACTCGGCCCGGTTCGCGAACATCGTATCGGCCGTCAGCCCGTACATCTGCTTCATGCGCGGCGACACGTAGAACTCATCGGTCTCGGTATTCCAGTCCCAGAAGCCCTCGCCGGTCGCCTCCATCGCCAGGGTGTAGCGCTCCTCCGAGCGCCGCAACGCGCCCGCCATGTCGCCCAGCTCGGCATACAGGCGGGCGTTCTCGAGGGAAATCGCCGCTTGCGAAGCCAGCAGGTTCAGCACCGCGATGCGCGCCGGTGTGAATACACCGGGTGCCAGCGGATTCTCCAGGTACAGCACGCCGATCAGCTTGGTCTGCTTGAGCAGCGGCAGGCACAGGATGGAGCGCGCGCGGCCGCGTGCGATATAGGGATCGGACGAGTACGGGTTCGGCAGCGACGCGTCATGCAGCAGTACGCTCTCCTGCGCGCGCGCGACATAGCGCAGGATGGATTCGGGCAGGTCCGCCGGCGTCACCACCGCGTGACGCATCCCGAGCTGCACCCGCTCCACGCCGATCGCCGCTTCCGCCTGGATCCGCTGCGCCTCGCCATGCGGCAGGATCAGCAGGCCGCGCTGCGCACCGGCGTGTTCCAGCGCGATCGACATCAGCTTGTCGATCAAGCGTTCGAGCACGATCTCGCCCGAGACGGCCTGCGAGATCTTCACCACGCTCGCGAGATCCAGCCCTTCAGCGGACGCAGCGGTCGCCCCGGCCACCGACGCCGCCGGCTCGGCGCGCAGTTGCGGGTGCGACTCCTCGAGTTGGCGAACCTTGCCCTCCGCGCCCCAGCGCAGGTAGCCGTCACGCGCATTGCGCAGGTGAGCGAGCGCGCTCGTGGCGAGCCCGCGCGCGGCATACCACCGCGCGGCGAGCTCGCTGGCGATTGCCTCGTTCTGCACGAACCCGCTCTCGCGCGCCGAGCGGATCGCCTGCTCGTACAGGCGCTGCGCCTGCAGGTCGCGTCCTTCCAGCCGCGCCACCTCGGCTGCGACCAGTTCGTGCTTGTCGCGGAAGATCGCCGCGCCCTTGTCGGCCCATTCGCGCAGCTGCGCGAGATGCGCGTCGATGCGCGTGCGCCATGCGCACGGCGTCGCCGGCTCACGCGAGTCATATTGCGCCGCCAGGGTCAGCGCGGCGTAGTAGTGATAGTCGAGCAGCTGGATGTGAGCATCGGACGACCAGAGCAGCGCCTGCGCGTTCTCCAGCGCGCGCAGCGCGACTTGGTGGTCGCCCGACAGGAACCGCGCCTGCAGCTTGAGGATCCAGTACCAGCACACCATCGTCGCCATGCGCTCGCCGGTGAGCTCGGCTTCGAACGCCGCCTCGTCGAACGCCGCGTCGCCGAACGTCGAGAAGCTGGCGGTCCGCCCCTGCAAGTTGGCGATGAAGCGTTGCTGGCTCACGATGATGTCGACGACGTCACGGAACTTCGCCTTGCGCGCGAAATCGAGTCCGCGCTCGGACTCGTGCCAGACCTCCTCGAGATGCGTGCCCTGCGCCAGCAGATCGGTGATGGCGTGGTTACAGCTGTAGCAGGCCACGGTGAGGTCGCCGCCTTCGACGCCGGCGCGATGGGCGGCCCGGATGTAATCGAGTGCTGTCTGCACCGGCTGCGTCCACAGCACCACCATCTCGGTCGAGAAATAGACGTTCGCCTTGGGCGCGATGAGATTGCGCTTCTCGACCAGGTCGCAGGCGAGCCGGGCGAAGCGGTAACCGTCCTCGTAGCGGCCGAACAGCGAGCCGATCGTGATCCCGAACCACGAGAAGCCCGCCGGCGAGGCATCGCTCGTGCCGTGCTCGAGGCTGAGGTTGACCATGTGGCACAAATGCAGGCGGACGAGGTTGATATCGGTGAAGTACGCGGGGGCGAAGAGCCCCGACAGCACGCGCATCGTCGCCGTGATCTCCGGGTCCGTCATCGCCGGAAGGTCGACCAGGCTTTCGATGGGCCGGCGCCCGAGGTTGCGCCACACCCGCACGTATCCCTCTTGAACCTGCGCATCGGTCGGATGCGCGTCCATCTCGATGCCGAACAGCCGCAGACCGGTCAGCGCACTGTCGACCGCCTGCGGATTCTCCGATTTCATGACGTGCAGATCGATCTTGAGGCGATACGCCGCGGCGGCATCGACTTTGGAGGCGGCGCGGGCGAGGACCGCGGCGATCAGTGCCTCGGCGGCATCGAAGTTGCCGGTCAGGTACTCGCACTCGGCGCGGTCGAGCCACAGGCGGTAAGCGAGTGGGTAGTCGCGGATCCAGCTGTCCGAGTCGAGCAGCTTCATCCCGGCAGTGAAATAGTTGCGCGCCGACGCATACGCGCTTGCCGCACGCGCCTTGTGCCCGGCGCGCAGGTTCAGCTCGGCGATGCGGACGCGCTCGTCGCGTTCCAATGGCAGGACCGCGCCGAGGTTGAACTGGTTCGCGACATCGAAGATCCGCTCGGTGATCTCGTCCGCGGCAAGGTTCTCGAGGAACAGGCGGCCGATGCGCAGATGCGTCTCGGCACGCCGCTCCGCGGGAATGAGTGAGTACGCGGCCTCCTGGACCCGGTCGTGCAGGAACGCGTAGCTTTCCTCGCGACGAAACACCAAGCCCGCTTGCGCCGCCGCGCGAAGCGCGACGTGCATCGAATCCACCGTGCGCTCCTGCACCAGCGCGAGCGTTTCGAACGCGGCGGCATTTCCGAGGCAGGCGAGATCCTTCAGCGCCTGGCGGGTCTCATCTGGCAGGCGGGTGAGCTTGCCGACCATCAGGTCCACCACGTTGTCGGTGTAGCCCTTCGCGTTGATCCGCGCGAGGTCGGCGAGCCAGGCCCCCGACTCCGCGTTGAAGCCGAGCAGCGACTCGTCAGCGAGCGTGGTGAGGAACTGGATCGCGAAGAACGGGTTGCCGCCGGTTTTTTCGAAGACCAGATCCGCGAGCGGCCGGGCGCGCGTGCGCTCGCAGTGAAGCGAGTCGCTGACCAGGTTCACCACATCGTCGCGCGCAAGCGGCGCGAGAACGATTTCCCGCACGGACACGCCCGCGTGGCTGATCGCTTCGAGGCTGCGCATCAGGGGATGCGACGGACCCACTTCGTTGTCGCGATACGCACCCACGAGCAGAAGATGCGTCACGTCGGATTGGGTCGCCAGGTTGGTGAACAACGACAGCGTGGCGGCGTCGAGCCACTGCAGGTCGTCGAGGAACAGCGCCAGCGGGTGGTGTGGCCGCGCGAACACGCCGATCATGCGCCGGAACACGAGCTGGAACCGCGTTTGCGCTTCCTGCGCCGGCAGCTCCGGAACACTCGGCTGCGGACCGATCACGAGCTCGAGTTCCGGGATCAGCTCCACCATCAGCCGGCCATGCGGACCGAGCGCCTCGCCAAGGTCGGCGCGCCAGCCGGCCACCTCGATTTCCGACTGCGCAAGGATCTGGCGCACCAGCGTCCGGAATGCCTGTGCCAGCGTGGCGTAAGGAACGTCGCGTTGGTACTGGTCGAACTTGCCCGAGGCGAACAGGCCACGCGGCGCGACGATGGCCTTGTGCAACTCGTTGACGACCGATGACTTGCCGATCCCGGAGTAGCCGGAGATCAGCACGAGTTCCGGCAGACCGCGCTCGACCACGCGGTTGAACGCGTCGAGCAGCGCGCCCACCTCGGTTTCGCGGCCGTAGAGTTTCTCGGGAATGCGCAGCACGTCGGGAACGTCATGTTCGCCGAGCGCAAAGACATCGAGCGCACTGCCGCTCTCGTAAGCCTCGAGGCAGCGTCGCAGATCGGCCGCGACGCCGGCCGCCGTCTGGTAGCGGTCCTCGGCCGTTTTCGCGAGCAACTTCATCACGACCGCGGACAGCGCGGGCGCAACGCCGGGCGCACGTTCCGCAGGCGGCACCGGTCGACGCGCGATGTGACAATGGACCAGTTCCATCGGATCGGTCGCACTGAACGGCAACTCGCCCGTGAGCATCTGATACAGCGTCACGCCGAGCGCATACAGGTCGCTGCGCGCGTCGACCGAACGGTTCATGCGCCCGGTCTGTTCAGGCGCCATGTAAGCGAGCGTGCCCGCGATGACCTGCGGAGGCTCGGGCGCCTGGCGCTCGCGCGGGATCCGCGACGCGATGCCGAAACCGGTGAGCCGCACTTGGTCGGACGCGCTGACGAGCACATTCGCCGGCTTGACATCTTTGTGCACGAAGCCGCGTTCATGCAAGCGCCCAAGGGCTGTCGTGAGCGCGATCGCAAGGCGCAGGAAGCGCGCCGGCTCCAGCGGGCGTCCGAGCAGCCGCTCGAGCGGCGCGCCTCCGCAGTCTTCGAGAACCAGAATGGTTCGCCCGCCTTCGCGAACCAGTTCGACCGGCCGCACCGCCCACGCGCCGTCGAGATCGTCGCGCAAACCGTATTCGTGCATCAGACGAGCGAGGCTCGAGCGTGTCGGCCGGTCCCGGGTCGGCAGGATCGCCAGCACCGAGTCGTGCGTTCCCTGCGCGGAATGGCGCACGCCACGGCAGAACACCCGCTCGCCGTCTTCCCACAAGACTTCGACGTTGCTGCCGTGATCGCCGTTGAACCAGCTTGGTAGGTTCATTGTCCGGCTCGGGTCTCCGTTATGCAGCCGCTCTGCGACGTTGGCGAGGCGACACGCCACGTCCTGATGCGCGTCTCGATTGGATCAGGCGCCCGGCGCGCTGGTGTGTCGGTGAACCCGACCTTTGTGTCAACGGACACAGCGATTCACGACGCCTCCCCGATCGACGCTTCGACCGCCTCCAGCAACTCTTCGCGCGTGAACGGTTTCGGCAGCACCTTGCGTACGCCGAGGCGGCGAGCCGCCTCGACCGAACCTCCAAGCCCGCGCCGGAATCGTCCAGAAACCACGAGGACGGGCGCGCGGTGCTCGCCCTCGAGTGCACGAACCAGCGCTTCCGCGCCCCGCGGGTTGGGGACATTGACGATGATCAGCGACGGTGCACTCGCCGGATCGAGCGGATTCGCTGCGCTCAACGGTCCCGACTGGACCCGGTAGCCTGCTTCGGTGAGCCAACGCTCGAGCAGATCGCGGATGAGGTCATCCGTCTCAACGATCAGAACCAACTCTTTGCGCAGCACCTGTCACCTGTATGGCAGGGAACGCGCACAGACGGCGTAGCCGTCCCCTTTAAGCAGGATTCAACCCTCGCCCCGGTGCCCGGTTGTGTCGTAGCAGCGCGAGAATATGTCAGCAGACACAATTCGCTGCGTAGCTGACGCCGTCCTGCGACGATGTGTGCGCACTGTGTCGTCATGCGTGAGGGAGGGTCTGTGCCAATGGATATGACCCATGAGACCGGGGCGACGCCTTCGACAGTGCACGTGCTCGCCGTCGACGATGACCCGTCGGTACGACAGATGATCGTCGACTACCTTGGAGACAACGACATCCGCGTCACGCCGCTCGCGAGCGGCAAGGGAATCGATGATGCGCTCGAGAAAGAAGCCATCGATCTCTTGATCCTCGACCTGAAGCTCCCCGGCGAAGATGGTATGCAGATCGCGCACCGGCTGCGCGAGAAGTGGGACTTGCCGATCATCATGCTGACGGGCCGCAAGGAAGAAGCCGACCGCGTCATGGGCCTGGAGCTTGGCGCCGATGACTATCTCACGAAGCCGGTTTCCCCGCGCGAGTTGCTCGCACGCATCCGCGCACTGCTGCGGCGCGCGAAGTCGCGCGAAACGCCCGGCGAGAGCCTGGCGAAAGTGCGCGCGTACCGTTTCGCCGGCTGGGAGCTGAATGCGCGCCTGCGGCGCCTCACCGCTCCTGGCGGCAAGACCATGCCGATGAGCAACAGTCAATTCAATCTGCTGGTCGCATTCCTGTCCGCGCCACAACGTGTGCTGTCGCGCGAGCAGCTGCTCGATCTTTCGCGATTGCACAACGACGAGGTCTACGACCGCGCGATCGACGTCCAGGTCGGACGCCTGCGCAAGACGTTCGAAGTCGATGGTGCGCCGAGCGAGATCATTCGCACTGAGCGCGGCGCGGGGTACGTATTCACCGCGACGGTCGAGACATTGCGGTAGGGGTCACATCCCGAGAGCGGAGCAAGGGATCCCAAGCCCGCGAGAATTCCGATCCGGCGTCGGCGATGACGTCAGGCGCGCAGCACGCGCGCCAGGCTTACGGCCAGTTCGCGTGCCGACAGCGGCTTCTTGAGCACTTCGTTGGCGCCCGCGTTGTACGCCATGGTCGAAACCATTCCGCCAACGTACCCGCTCACCAGCACGATGGGAACCGATCGGCGGATGCTGCGCACCTTCTCGATCAATGCCGAACCCGACATGCCCGGCATGCGCTCGTCGGTGATCACGGCGTCGAACCCCTTGGGATCGGCACGGAAAGCCTCCAGCGCCGTAGTGCTCGAGGTAAAGCCGACCGGCGCATAACCGAGGTCTTCGAGCGTCTCGGTCGCGAGCCTGACCAGAGGTTCTTCGTCGTCGACGAACAGCACGCGCTGCCCGTCACCCTGGGGCATGGTCTGTTCGCCGCGCTTGGCATCGCTGCTCGCATCGCCGACGCGCGGCAGGTAGACCGCGAAGACGCTGCCCTGGTCCGGTGTACTGGAAACATCAATCGCGCCGCCCACCTCGGTGACGATGCCATGCACCAGGGACAGTCCGAGGCCCGTGCCGACGCCGACCTCCTTGGTGGTGAAAAATGGATCGAAGATCCGCTCCAGGATCTCCGGCGCGATCCCGATTCCGGTGTCCGCGACCTTCAAGACGATGTAGTCGGTGGGCAGGATGGTGCCGAGCGTCGCGACCCGCTCGGTGTCGAAACGCATGGTTTCCAGCGTGACGCGCAATGTGCCATGCGACGGCATGGCGTGGATCGCGTTGGTCGCGAGATTCATGAACACCTGGTGCACCTGCGTCGGGTCACCCTGCATCGCCGCGTGGCCGGCGCGAAGATCGGTTTCGATGGCGATGCCAGCCGGCAACTGCGCGGCGATGAGATCGAGTGCCTCGCGGATTACTTCTTCCACGTCGACGGCGACCCGTTCACCGACGCCGCTACGCGTGAACGTCAGGACCCGGTCGACCAGCGCGCGGCCGCGCTCGCCCGCGGCCAGGATGCTTTCGAGGTCGCGGCGCATGCGGCTACCGCGCGGCGCCTCATGCAGCGCCCGCTCGCCGTAACCCAGGATGGCGCCGAGGATATTGTTGAAGTCGTGCGCGATGCCACCGGCCAGCGTTCCCATCGACTCGAGCCGCTGGGCGTGGCGCAGCCGTGCCTCCATGTGCCGCAACTCCTCGTGGCGGGCAATGAGGGCGGCTTCAGCCTCGACACGCTCCGTGACGTCGCTGGTCGTGCCGATGTACTCGTCGACATCGCCCGCCTCCGGCGGCACCGGCCGGCCGACGCTGCGCATGTGCCGGATCGTTCCGCCGGGCAACACCACGCGGTAGTCGATGGCATAAGAGCGTCGTGCCCGCGTCGCCTGTTCGAGGGTTTCGCGAACCGCGCCGCGATCCTCCGGGTGAACGGCACTCAGAAACGTGTCGACCGATACCTCGACGGTACCCGGTTCGAGGCCGAACATGCGGTACTGCTCGTCCGACCAGGTCACCTTGCCGCTCGACAGCACCCATCCCCAGCTTCCGGTGTGGCTGATCCGCTGTCCCTCCGCCAGGAACGCCTCGCTGCGACGCAGTTGCAGTTCCGCCTGCTTGCGTTCGACACGCTCCTGCGACTCGCGCAAGGCCCTGCGCACCGAACTTGCCAGCCGCGACAGCCTCTCCTTCAGAACGTAGTCGGTCGCGCCGATCTTGAGCGCTTCGACCGCCACTTCCTCGCCGAGTGTTGCCGAGACGAATATGAAAGGCAGGTCGGGACGCTTTTCGACGGCGATCCGCAACGCCGACATGCCGTCGAACGAAGGCAGCGAGAGGTCGGCCAGGATGAGACCGAACTGCCCTTGCGTGAGGCAGGTGACGAAGTCGTCGCGCGTCTCGACCCGCGTGATCCGGCAATTGATGCCGCCCGCCTCGAGCACGCCCTGGATGATTTCGGCGTCCTTCGGATCGTCTTCGAGGTGCAGGATGTTCAGGCAGCTCATGGCTCGCTAAGTCGGCGCAACAACGCCTTCAGGTTTTCTTACCAAGACTTCCAGGGGGCGGCTCGTTGATGATCGCCCAGAACACACCGAGTTCCTTGATCGCGTTGACGAACTCGTGGAAGTTGACGGGCTTCACGACGTACGCATTCACGCCGAACTTGTAGCTGGCCACCATGTCCTTTTCTTCGCGCGACGAGGTGAGCACGACAACCGGTACCAGCCTCAGCCGTTCGTCGGACTTCACCTGCTGCAGAACTTCCAGGCCGTCGATCTTCGGCAGCTTCAGGTCGAGCAGCAGGACCGCGGGGTTTTCTTCCCCGCGCGTGCTGAAGCTTCCGCGCCGATAGAGATAGTCGAGCGCCTCCGCGCCGTCGCGCGCGACCACGACCTCATTGGCGAGGTTGTATTCCTCCAGCGCGGTCAGCGTCAGCTCGACGTCCTTCGGGTCGTCTTCGACAAGCAGGATGCGGCCTAGTCCGCTCATGTTGGTCACCTTCAAGCTTTGGGAGCCGAGAAATAGAAGGTGGCCCCATGATCCACCTCCCCCTCGGCCCAAACTCTACCCCCGTGACGCGCGACGATGCGTTGTACCGTCGCAAGTCCGATGCCGGTGCCTTCGAACAGCTCCGCGCGATGCAGGCGCTGGAACACGCCGAACAGCTTGTTGACGTAGCGCATGTCGAAGCCGACGCCGTTGTCCTTTACGAATACGACGAACTCGCCAGGTTTCCCGTCCATGCATCCGATCTCGATCTGAGCTTGCGGCCGCGTGCCCGTGAACTTGGCGGCGTTTGCCATCAGGTTGACGAACACGATTCGCAGCATGGATCGATCGCCGTACATCGAAGGCAAGGCGCCGATCTTCCATGCAATGTCACGCCCGGCCGTTTCACGCTCGACCTCCTTGCGGGCGTCGCCGACAAGCTGATCGAGGTTGATCAGTGTTCTCTGTGCCTCGGCGCGTCCGATCCGTGAAAACGTGAGAAGGTCGTCGATCAGGTTGCCCATCATCCGCGCCGA
>Ga0335076_10002254_pt1 | contig 19091 bp, 14 predicted proteins | sample Lox_Sample_25_FD_206717 | JGI IMG/M metagenome (GOLD analysis project Ga0335076, IMG submission 206717) | Soil microbial communities from Loxahatchee National Wildlife Refuge, Florida, United States - Lox_Sample_2.5 | ecosystem: Environmental > Terrestrial > Soil > Wetlands | place: USA...
CTTCTCGGTCATCCGATGCCCGCCGAGGAGTTGGGCTCTCCTCACGGTCGGCTTACCGGACGTGCGATCACGTCCGGACCTCGACGGGGTTACCGCTTTCCGCACGTTCGAGCTGCGGCCGGGGTGGGTGCCTCCTATACCCCGAGGACGGCGGTGCTCCTCCCGGCCGAGGGACGTGCTCGGTCGGCGCCTGCCGCTCTTCCGCGGCGAGTCCTTCGACCCCGCTCCAACCTTTCCATCCATGCAGGGCTATGAGTTACGAGGCATCAGTCGGAGGTTTAGGTTCTTCACCCGTCCGGCCTGCCCCTCGCCTGTAGCCCCCGGATGGATCGGGCGCCCTTGGGCTTCCCCTCGAGCTTCGCACCCCGCCGTTACCGGCGGCGCACGTCGAGGGCGGGGCCAGGTCGTTGAGCACAGACCCGGAACCACTCGATCACATCAGACCGATCCTCCAATCCGGTAGTTCACTCGTTTCGTGCGACCGGCGTCGCACCGTCCAACTCATCAGTCTCGACGACGACCCCTGAGGTGGCTCCTTTGCCGGCGGAACAGGAGCGGGGCGCGAGGACGGATGCCGTGAACTCAGCTTGCGGATCGCCTGGCTAAGCGAGAGCCTCGCTGCGCCCGCGGCGATTCGTGCTCAGATTCGTGTGTCCGGGCTGATGTCGAGTCGGTTCTGGATGACCTGGAGTCCGGGATGTGTGAGCCTCCGTCGTGTCGCAACGGTCGAGAACATGATCGCTTGACCGGGCTACCGGAGGGATCGGAACGCGGCGCGCAGTTCGGTGGCGAATAGGTCGGGCTCCTCCCAGGCCGCAAAGTGGCCGCCTCGGTCGGCCTCGCCCCAGTAGATCAGGTTGGGATAGACGTGTTCGGCCCAGCTGCGCGGTGCCTTGAAGATCTCATCGGGGAACACCGTGAACGCCACCGGGAGCGAGACCTCGGGGGGCGTCTGTCCGGCGGCGCCCGCTGCGGCGTGTGCGCCCTCCCAGTACAACCGGGCCGCCGAGGTTCCGGTGCGTGTCACCCAGTAGAGCGTGATGTTGTCGAGGATCCCGTCGCGAGTCAGGCCACCGCTCGGATGTCCGTCGAGAAAGGCGCGGGAGATCTTCTCGTAGCTGTCGGTGTCGTGGTCGAGGATCCACGCCGCCAACCCGGCCGGTGAATCGCTCAGCGAGTAGCCGACGGTCTGTGGCGTCTGGCCCTGCTCGACGATGTAGCCCTTCCTGATCTGGGCCTTGAATGGTTCGAACGCCGCGCGTTCCTCCTCGGTGAGTCCCTCGGGGTCGGGCGCGCCGCCGAAGACCGCCGCCGCGACGGCCGCCGGGGGCCTGCGGAGGAAGTTGAGGTGTATGCCGATCAGCCCGTGCGGCGCCTGGATAGCCATGGAGTCGGTGACTGCGGCGCCTTGGTCGCCGCCTTGGGCGACGTAGCGGGTGTACCCGAGGCGTCTCATCAGCGCCGCCCAGGCCTGCGCGGTGCGGCCCGGATCCCAGCCGACCTCCTTCGGCTCCTCGGAGAAGCCGTAGCCGGGAAGCGACGGCAGCACGACGTCGAAGGCGTCCTCGGCGCGACCGCCGTGCGCGGTGGGGTCCGTGAGCGGACCGACGACCTCCAACAGCTCGATCACCGAGCCCGGCCAGCCGTGCGTGATGATGACGGGCAATGCGTTCTCGTGCCGCGATTTGACATGGATGAAATGGACGTCGAGCCCATCGATCTCGGTCTTGAACTGCGGGAGAGCATTGAGCTTCGCCTCGCAAGCGCGCCAATCGTGCTCAGCCGCCCAATAGCCGGCGAGCGCCTGGATCGTCGCTAGCTGCACGCCCTGTGAGCGATCAGAAACGAGTTCCTTGGCGGGCCACTGCGTCGCCGCGATGCGTCGACGGAGCTCTACCAGGTTCTCGTCCGGCACGTCGACGTGGAACGGGCGAATCGTTGTCGCGCCCGACTTCTCGGCCATGACAGCCATGTGAGCCTCCTAGATCAGCAGGTACGAGATAAGACTTGGTCATGCTTGAGGGAGACGGCATGCGGTGACCGCGTGCCGTCTCCCGGTCATCACTATCGAAGTGATCTGAACCCGGCGCGAACCTCTTCCGAGAAAAGCTGCGGCTGTTCCCAGGCGGCGAAGTGGCCGCCTTTGTCGGGCTGGTTGTAGTAGATGAGGTTGTGGTACGCGCGCTCCGTCCAGCTGCGCGGGGGTTGATAGCGCTCGTACGGGAAGGCGCTCACGGCCGCCGGCACACGAACGTCGACGGCCACGAAACCGCCGGGAACCTTGTTCTCCCAATAGAGACGAGCGGCAGAGACGGCCGTTCTCGTCAACCAGTAAAGGGTGATGTTGTCGAGGACGTCGTCGCGTGTCAGTGCGCCGTCGGGGTGTCCCTGAATGGCCTGCCCTACGAGCCCGGGCTGGCCGGCGCCATCGCCATGGTCGATGATCCACGCGGCCAGGCCCACGGGCGAGTCCTCCAACGCGTAGAGGGTTTGGGGGCGGGTTGCCATCATCGCCGAGTAGGCGCGGTGCGGAGCCCCGGCGCGCAGCTTCTCGAATGCCCCGAGTTCGTCCGGTGAGAGGCCGGGCGGCGGCGGATCGCCGGCTTGGAGGGCTTTCGCCACGTCCGGGGGGACGGCGGACGCGAGATTCGAGTGAATGCCGAGCAACTCGGGGGGCGCCTGTTCACCCAATTGGTCGCACACGAACGCTCCCACGTCGCCGCCCTGGGCGACAAACCGCGCATAGCCGGGGCGCTTCATCAGCTCTACCCATGCGCGGGCGACCCGTCCCGGGTCCCAGCCGGGAGTGCTCGGCTTGGCGGAGAAGCCGTAGCCCGGGATCGACGGAATCACCAGATGGAACGCGTCCGACGGACTCGCGCCGTACGCGGTGGGATTGGTCAGTGGATCGATGATCTTAAGCTGCTGAATGACCGACCCGGGCCACCCGTGCGTGACGATCAGCGGTAACGCGTCCTCCTGTCGGGAGCGAACATGGATGAAATGGATGTCCACGCCGTCGATCTCGGTCATGAATTGCGGCAGGGCGTTCAGCTTCGCCTCGACGTCGCGCCAGTCGTAATCCGTCGCCCAGTAGCGCGCGAGCTCCTGGAGCATCGCGAGCGGCACACCTTGAGAATCGTCCGTAACGGTTTCCCGCTGCGGCCACCTTGTCTCTTGTATGCGCCTACGCAACTCGATGAGTTCCGCGTCCGGAACGTCGACGTGAAACGGCCGGACGACCGGTGCATTGCTGACTGTCTGGAGTGCAAACTGAGTAGTGGCCATCGTCTCCTCCTAAAGTGGAGTTGGCCGGCAGATGTAACATCCGCGGCTGGTCTGTGGTACCTGCACGACGATCCTCCGTACGGTGCCTCCTCGCGCCCGTGGGTCCCTGGTCGTCACCCTGGTGCGAGGAATGGGCGAGGGCACCGGGGCACAGGCAACGGGGGATCCGCGTGGCACGCATCCTTTGCCTCAGTGCGCTTTCCGTCTGGCGAGCGCCAGGACGATGGCGCCGCCCGACCGTCGGGCGGGCGCCATCTCATCGCCTATTTTTTCTGCGGACAGCTCGTCAGAGAACCCCGAGCTTCACGCCCCAGAGCTGCGTGGCGGGCACGGCCTGGGCGGGACCACGGAACCGCAAGTGGCGGAGGCGGATCGGCGGGAGCATCGTGTTGGTATTCACGTGCCATGGGTAGGTCATCGCGAACGGATGAACGAAGTCCGTCGTGGCCCCGCTGATGATCGGAAAGAACCCGGCGGACGCGGTGGCCGGCGACAGAGCAGTCGCGATGATCCAGACGGTCCGACCAGGAACGGTGCAGGGCTGCAAGCTCAGCGCCTCGCCCGAGTACGGGGAGATCGGGACACCCACGCACAGGCCGGTTGGCTGTCCGAGCGGCGCATACTCGAGCTGCGAGGCTTCCAGGCTGCCATAGTGACGATTCACGTCGGCCGACACCAGTCCGAGCTGGTAGTAATCGGATACGTCACCCTGATGGGGGTTCATGAAGTCCTCGGACGGATCGGTGCTGCTGGCAGTGGTCAGGCCGGTCTCCGTGTCGATTCTGGCCACCCCGCCGAAAACGTGCTCGACGAAGTTCGGCTGGGCGTAGGTGCCCAGCTCACTGCTGAACACCCCGATGCAGTACTGGCCGCAGGCTGGGGTGGCGGCGCTCGCCGGGATCGCGACCGCCGCGCTCATGCCGCAGACGCTAGTAAGCGTCGCCGCGATCGCCGCCACCTTCTTCTTGAGGGACATTGAACCTCTCCTTTGCTGTGATGGGCCTTGAGGGACCATTGAAGTGATGAGGTCACACACAGTGGATGAGTGACGTGGCGTTCGCGCCCGTCACACACTGGTCGACACCCTTGTCCCCCGCTGGAGCCATGCGGCCAGGGAGTCACTGGCGCGACGCATTCGCGCCCCGCGCGATTCTGGCGGTGTACCCACAACCATCCGGTTCAACGCCGGGTTCCACAGGAGGCACGGCATGACCTACCACCGCCCGACATACATGGGCAGCGACGATCCCGAGCGCGGGCACACGGCCTACCACCCGTGGTGGCTCGACAACCTAGCCGATGACGCCACCGGGGAGGGGGCGTTCATGCAGGGAGCCGCGCAGGGTGCTCAGGAGGTTCGGGCCCTCGTGACCTACGCCCGCACGGTGTATGAGTACCAGGACTTCAACCACTTTGGTGACTACGGGGAAGACGGCTTCATCGAGGACTACACCACGCGGATCCACGGCGAGCCGACGGGTGTGATCGTGACGGTCACTCGGAACACCGCCGGAGAGGCCCAGCACATCGTGGTGAACCACCGCCCGCGCCGCTCTGTCCTGCTCTTGGCCGGTTTGTGCGCGGAGCGTTTTGCCGGCACATCCCTGGAAGACATCTTCGCCGACGCGGAGGGTGGTGCGGGGGATCGTACGCGCGCGAGGTACCTGCGAAACGATGGTGGGACCACCGACTACTACCCGGCATGGCTGGACAACCTGGCCGACGACGTCACCCTCGAGGGTGCAGCGATGAACGGCGCCGCCCACGGCGCGCAGGCCGTCCATTCGATCATATCCTACGCGCGCACGCTATATGAGCATCAGGTGTTCACTTTTAGCGGCTCGTACGGAGACGACGGCTTCCTCGAGGAATACACGACGCCGATCAAGGGTGAGCCAACCGGTGTCGTCGTCAGGGTGAGCTTCAATCCCGCCGGGGAGGCCGAGCGTCTCGTGGTCAGCCACCGTCCGCGTAGCTCGGTGCTGCTCTTCTCCCGCCTGATGGGCGAGAAGTTCGCCGACACCCCAATCGGCGAGCATTTCATTACTAGGGGCTCCGAAGCGGGACTGCCAACCACGGCTGGTACTGCGTCCGCGGTGTGACGTCCGAGTTTCGAGCCGTTCCCTCCGATGTCGGACCGAGCGAGGGCTAGGATAGGCGCTCGCTCGGTTCGACACGGTCGTCAGTCCTGCGTGTTGAGGAATCTCTCGACATCCTCGGCAAACGCCGCGTGGTGCTGGAACAGGAACCCGTGCGCGGCGTCTGGATAGATCTTGACCTGCGCTTGCGGGATCAGCCCGGCGAGCAGGTACGAGTAGTGCGGAAGGATCATCGGGTCGCTGTCGCCGTTCGCGACAAAGACCGGCACCTGGATGGCGCCAGCCCGCTGTAGCAGGCTGTGATCTGGGATTCCCCACGCGCACACCGCGTCGTACTGCGCCTGGCGAGTCTGCCACGTGGTTGGCGTGTCTCGGTCCTCGCTCCGCACGGTTATGCGCCTCAGTGTCTGCAACCCCGCTTGCCGGCTTGGCGCCGAGCTCGTGAAGAACACGCTGAGGTAGCCGTGTGGGTTGGGGGCGACGCCGCCGACGGCCTGGATGACTCCGCGGGCCCAACCGTGCATGCCGGCCGCCCCCTGGGGGGCCGAGGACGCGAGGACGAGTCGTCGGACGAGCCCCGGGCGGCGGAGCGCGATCTCCTGGGCGACGAAGCTGCCGATCGAGAACCCGAGGACGTCGACCTCGACGAACTCCATTGCATCGAGGAACGCGATCGCGTCGATCGCCATCTGCGTGACCGTGCTCGGCGTCGTTCCGGTCGACCCGCCGACGCCGGCGTTGTCGAACGTCACGACCCGTCGATCGGATGCCAGCGAGTCGATCAGCGCGGGATCCCAGTTGTCAAGGTTTCCGCGGAAGTGCTGGAGCAGCACGAGGGGCGGCGTGCCTTCACCGACCTCGCGATACGCATAGCTGATCCCATTCGCAGCCCGCAGCAATCTGTTGGGACACGCAACATATTCGGGGGTGGCATGCGTCGCTGCAGTCATAGGAGTCTCCTAGCTGATCGGTTTGATCGATGCTCGCCCGAGTCTTGTCCCCGCGGTCGGTTGCGAGCGATGATTCACCGGATGCCGACGCGGAGCTCTCGCTCCATGTAGCGTCCGGCGGCGTCTGATGCTTCGTCGGGCATGCTGCCGTGCTTGCGCGCGGTCATGTACGCGGCGTACCAGTCCCACCAGTTGTGGGGGGCATGACTCTTCTCGTAGGGGTCGTGATGCTCGGCCGTCTCGTGGAGTAACTCGGCCAGTGAACCGATGTCCATCGTCAGTCCTCCCACTGGCGGCCTGGGAGGCGCGTCTTGATCTCCTGGAGCAGCCACTCGTTGCCATCCGGATCCGAGAAAGCCGCGTAGGTCTGATAGGAGCGGCCTTGCGGATCCCGACCCGGGACGGGTCCGCCGTCGAGGTGGAACACGTCACTTATCTCGATGCCGCACCTGCTGACGCTCTCTCGCGCCGCGTCGATGTCGTCGACGGCGAGGATCAGGCGCTTGACGGAGCCGGGCTCACCGGTGGTGAGTCCTTTCCCGAACGCGATCGAACAGGCCGAGTGCGGCGGCGTCAGCTGGACGGCGCGGAAGTTCTCGCCGCGGACGATGTCGGCGTCGCACCGCCATCCAAGGCTCTCGTAGAAGTCTTTTGCCCGATCGACATCGGAGACGGGCAACGTCACGACCTCGAGCTTCAGGTCGCACAGCCCGACGTGCGGGTCCGCCGTCGAGCTTTCGATGCTCAATCCGGTGCTGCTCATCTTGACCTCCGTCGGTCGATTGGTTGTTGGCGCAGCTTGTCGCTCTGGCTAATGCGTCGCGCCCGTGACCCCCTGGTCATCCCCCTCGACCAGGGGGTCACGGGCGCGACGGGCCGATGAAGAGCGCATCTTGTGCCGCAGCAAGAACCGCGTCCCCGGTAAAGGAGGAAGTCCCCATGTCCGTCAACACCGACAAGCAGGCCGAGGAAGCCACTCCGACATACCTGCGCGGCGGCGATCCCGCCCTCGCCGACTACTACCCGGCATGGCTGGACAACCTGGCCGACGACGTCACCCTGGAGGGTTCGATGATGGACGGCGCCGTCCAAGGCCCCGACGGAGTACGGGCCGTGCTCGTCGCTATCCGCTCGCTCTACGAAGTGCAGGAGTTCCACTTCGCCGGCGCCTACGGCGAGAACGGCTTCCTCGAGGACTACACCGCCCGGGTCGCTGGCGAGACGATCGGCAACTACACCGTGATCACCCGCAACGCCGCCGGCCAGACCCAGCACATCGTGGGCAACTACCGGCCCCGCAGCGCGCTCCTGATCCTATCCAGGCTGATCGGTGAGCACTTCGCCGGCACTCCATACGCCGAGCACTTCGCCAGCGGCATGGACTGACACGCACAAAGAAGGCTCCTCGGGAGACCCCGACACCTTGCCCAACCTTGGGCGCGAGACCGTGGCGCGCGCGAGGAGGAACCATGGAAACCCGGCACACGATCGAAATCTCACGGCCCCGCACCGCCGTCCGGGTGCTGCCGCGGCTGTCTCGCCGCGCCGGCTTCTGGGCGGTCGCCTTCTCGTTTTTCGTCGTAACCGCTTTCTCCACGGCGCCGAGCAGCCTCTACGGTCTCTATGAGCGGCGCGAGCATCTGTCCTCGCTCACCATCACGTTCGTGTACGCCGTGTACGCGGTCGGGGTCGTGGTCAGCCTGTTGCTGGCCGGGCACGTGTCCGACTGGTACGGCCGTCGCGCCGTGCTGCTTCCTGCGATCGCGACAACACTCGTCGCGGCCGGCGTATTCCTGGCCTGGAGGACCGTGGCCGGGTTGTTCATCGCGCGCGTCCTCACGGGCTTCGGGGTCGGTGCGGCGGTGGCCACGGCAACGGCGTTCATCACGGATTTGGATGCCGGCCCGGCCGGTCCGCCCAGTCGCCGGGCCGGGATCGTGAGCACGGTCGCGAACATCGGCGGCCTGGCTTCAGGTCCACTTGTCGCCGGCGTGCTGGCACGGTACCAGCCAGGCGGGCTCACGCTCCCGTTCCAGGTCTTCCTCGTCGCCCTCGTGCTCGGCGGCATCGCCGTCGCCCTAGCGCCCGAGGGCCACCCGCCCCTTAACCCTCGTCCGCGGTACCGACCTCAGCACCTGTCGCTCCCGGCAAACGCGCGCCGGCGATTCACCGCGGCGTGCGCCGGCGTTTTCCTCTGCTGGGCGGTGGCTGGGCTGTTTGCCGGCCTGGCCGGCGCATTCCTCGCCGGGCCCTTGCACCATCCATCAACTGCGCTGTGCGGCCTGACGATCTTCCTGAGCTTCGGCGCCGGCGTCGTCGTTCAGACCACGACCACCGCTTGGCCCGCGCATCGCCTGATCGCAGCCGGAATCGCGCCGGCTCTGATAGGGCTGGGGCTGCTCGTCACATCGGCGTGGACCTCGCCCCCGAGCCTCGCGTTGTTCTTGATCGGCGGAATCGTCTCTGGTGCCGGCAGCGGAGCGATCTTCCGCGGCAGCCTCACGCTCGTGATCTCCACCTCGGATCCAGATGACCGGGCAGGAATGGTGGCCACGTTCTTCATCGCGGCGTACGCCGGTTTATCGACACCCGTGCTTGGCCTCGGGATCGCGCTTCAGCACGTGAGCCCGCGCATGACACTGCTGATCTTCGCTCTGATCGTCGGCCTCGGACTAATCACAGCCGCCCCCGCGTTGGTCCGCTCGCCCGAAGCCAACTCGGACCCATGACGACCTTGCCATGAGCGCCATCGATCTGCATCCGCCCCACCCAACTCGTATCTCCGTCAGGACCTTCCCGAACTGGTGAGGTCAGGTCTGAACGAGCTCGGACCTGACTAGTGCGTCGGCGAGCTCGTGGCGTGAACGGATCCCGAGCTTCCCGAACACCTTCCGAAGATGCCACTCCACGGTCCTCGGGCTGAGGAAGAGACGTGACCCGATTTCCGGGTTGGACAGGCCGTCGCGCGCCAGCTCGGCGATCTGCCGCTCCTGCGCGGTCAGATCGTCGCGCGTCTCCAGCGTTCGCTTCCGTGCTCTTTCCCCCGTCGCCAGAAGCTCCTTACGTGCGCGCTCGGCGAACGCCTCCATGCCCATCACGCTGAACCGCTCGTGAGCGGCACGGAGCTCGGAGCGGGCGTCGACCCGGCGCTGCTCACGACGCAACCACTCCCCGTAAACCAGATGTGCACGGGCAAGCTCCGGGACCAGCCTCGTCTGGCTCAGCCGAGCGATTGCCTCTTGGTACAGGCGCTCCGCGGTCGTGCCGCCGGTGAGCAGCGCATGTGAACGGGCCCCGATCCCGAGAGCCCAATCCGTACCGCTGGCGCGGGTCGTCGTGGTGAGCCGCTCGAGGGCGGCCTCGGCAAGCTCCTGGTTTCCCGTCCGGGCCGCCGCTTCGATCAGCTCGGCCACCGCTCGCGTCGGCGAGCCAAGCTCGGACGGGTACTCGCCGGCGTGTCGTACTGCGGCCAAGGCCGCGTCGTAACGACCGAGCCCGTTGAAGAGGATCGCCCTCGGACAGTCGGTGATTGCCGACGCGAGGCCTTCCCCCCTCGACAATGCCTCGCTGGCTGTCCTATCGATCACCTCGGGCGCCTCCGCCTCGCGACCCCGTAGCGCAGCGACCCACAGCGCTCCCTCAGGCGGAGGGATGATTCCGGTCGCCTCGCTCACCGTTTCGAGCTCGCCGACCAGCACCGCGGCCGAGTCCAGCTCGCCGAACATCGCCCCAATCGAGGCCTGGTTGCTGAGTGCAAACGGGACAGCAGCCAGCGCCCCGGACTTCCGGGCTCGCTCCAATCCGCGCGCACACAGCACCGCTTCGGTCTCGTCGTCCCATAGATCGGACGCAACCCGGCACGCGAGCCAGAGCCACCGTGCCTCCTGCATCGGGAGGAGCTTCTCGCGCCGAAAAGCGCTCAACGCCTGCCTCAGAATCGGAGCTCCCGCCGCATACCCCTGGGTGAACCGGATCGCCAGTCCGTCGAGGAGGAGATCAGACGGGCGAGGCGGATCCGGCGCCGGAGGGCCCGCAAGGGTCGCCTCGCTCACCTTCACTACGCCACCGGACGCGAACCGGCCAGCATGCAGCGCAGCATGGAGAGCCTCCAGATAGCTCGTGCGAGCCAGCATCAGGTCGACGGCCTCCAGATCCTGAGCGGCCGTGAGTAGCAGCGGGAACGCATCGCTACGACGCCGCGACGCGAATGCGATCCGAGCGCGCACGAGGAGCACCCGGGCACCTTGGAGCTGATCGAGCGCTTCGGCCTCGGCTGTGACGACCAGGGTCATCGCCGCGTCCAGCGCGCCGGCTTCGAGGCTCGCTTCCGCGGCCGCGAGCGCGCGCTCGGCACGCTCGGTGGGGTCCTGGGACAGGGCGACCGCACGCTCGAGGAACGCGGCCGCGGCAGCCAGCCCGCCGCGCGCCTGCGCCCGGGCGGCCGAGTGCTCGAGCTCCACGGCGACGTGCTCGTCCGGCCCCGCCGCTGCAGCAGCCAGATGCCAGGCTCGGCGATCGGGATCTGCGTTTCGATCGGTCGCCTCGGCCAATGCCATATGGACTGCCCGCTTCTCCGACATCGGTGCTGTCCGATAAACGGCGGACCGCACCAGCGGGTGTCGGAATGTCACACGCTCTCCGAACGTCAGCAACCCGTCCGTCTCCGCATCAGCCGCTGAAATTGCGATCCCCAGTCGCTCGCAGGCACGCATCAGCACCAAGGGGTCGCCGACCGGCTCCGCCGCTGCCGCCAGCAGGACACGCCTCGCGTCGTCAGACAGATCGTCGAGTCGTCGGACAAAGCCCTGCTCGATCTGAGTCGAAAGGGGCTGCACGCGAGGCAGCCCGAATCCGCCGGCAAGCTGCCCCGGCGTCAACCCCCGGGGTAGCTCGAGCAACGCCAGTGGATTCCCGTGGGTCTCGGCGACGATCCGATCGCGGACTCGCTCGTCCAACACCACCCGTATCGCCGAGCCGAGCAGGGCGCGAGCCTCGTCGTCGCGCAACCCGGGAACGTCCAGCTCCGTCAGGTGCTGGAGCTCATCGCTCGGCTCACGCGCTGCGAACACGATTCCCACTGGCTCGGCCAACAGGCGCCGAGCCACAAATGCCAGCGTGAGCGCCGAGGCATGATCGAGCCATTGCGCGTCATCAACGACACACAGCAAGGGTTGAGCCTCAGCGACCTCCGACACCAGGCTCAACACCGCCATCGCGACCAGGAAGCGATCCGGGGCGGCGCCTGCGCTGAGGCCGAACACGATCTCGAGAGCCTGACGCTGAGGGGCCGGGATCCGCTCGAGCCGATCCAGTAGCGGACTGCATAGCTGATGGAGGCCGGCGTACGCGAGCTCCATCTCCGACTCCACCCCCAGGGCCCGCACCGTCCTCAGATCCGACGCCGCTTCGATCAAGTAATCCAACAGTGCTGTCTTCCCAATCCCGGGCTCACCCCGTAGCACCAACGACCGACTCTCGCCCCGGCGGACATCGGCGATCAAGACGTCAAGCTGCGCGCACTCGCGGGTCCGTCCGAGCAGGCGCATCTGCCGCCCCGGTTTAGGAGAAGCACCCTCCATCGCCAGCGATCCATCCTACTGGCGCGACCGCGGCTTACCGGCCGGTCAGGCCTGAACCAGCTCGGACTCAGGTCCGGCAAGTGGACCCGCGAGCTCGTGGCGCGAGCGGATCCCGAGCTTTCCGAACACCTTGCGCAGGTGCCACTCAACCGTCCGCGGGCTGAGGAACAACCGCGCACCGATTTCCGGGTTCGACAACCCGTCACGGGCAAGCTCAGCGATCTGCCGTTCTTGCCCTGTTAGATCGTCGCGCGTCTCCACCGTGCGCTTGCGTGCTCTTTCGCCCGTCGCTACAAGCTCCTTACGTGCGCGCTCGGCGAATGCCTCCATCCCCATCGCCGCGAGCATGTCGTGCGCCGCGTACAGATGCTCGCGGGCGTCGACGCGGCGTCCCTCGCGGCGCAACCACTCACCGTAAAGAAGGTGCGCGCGAGCGAGCTCGGGCCGCAGCCGAGTCCGTCCGAGCCGCTCGATCGCCTCCCGATACAAACTCTCGGCCGCGTCACCTTCGTTCAGAAGAGCGCCGCATCGAGCAGCGAGCCCAAGGCCCCAGTCGGTACCGCCATCCTGTGTGAGCTCGTGCAGGCGCCGGACGCCGTGCGCAGCGATCTCACGCGCCCCGGCTCGAACGGCGGCTTCGATCCGCTCGCCTAGCCCCCAGTTTTCGGTTGTCAAGTCTTGTGGGCCGACCTCTTGGGCTGCGGCCAAAGCCTCGTCATAGCGGCCGAGTCCGTTGTAGAGGATCGCCTCACAGACCGCGATGAGCGCTGTGCCGCTCCCTTGGCCCCGTCGCCTCATCTCGCCGCTGCTGGCCTTGGTCAGCGACAAAAGCTCGGACTCACGCCCGCGCATCGCCGCCAGATGCAAGGCGACCGTCGGCGCAAGGAAACTCACCGTCGCCTCTGTCACGGTCCGCATCTCATCGATGAGACACGCTGCGATTTCCAACTCGCCGCAGAGTAAGTGAACGTACGTCTCGACGGTAAGCGCGAGCGGTATCTCACTAAGGGCAGCTACCTGGCGACCGAGTTTGACGTACCGCTCGCACAGCCCGCACCATGTCTCATCGTCCCACAGCTGCACCGCGACGACACCCGCCAAGAACAACCAACGGAGCGATTCCTCCGCGGGACCGTCTTGGTCAAATGCGCGGAGCGCTTGCCTGAGGATCGGCACCGCGGCCGCGCGTCCGTCGATGTACAGGGCCGCCAGGCCATCAAGCAATAGATCCGGTGCCCGAGGTGCATCAGTCGCCGGAGGGGCCGCTCGCGCGGCGCGCGCAACCTCCGCCACGTCAGCGCCAACGCTCACCGCGCGGCCGGCCAGGACGACCGCTGACATAGCATCCAGGTAGGTCTCGCGAGCGAGCTGCACGTCAAGCGACTCAAGTCGCTTGGCAGCCATGAGCAGCAGTCCCAGAGCGTCGCTGCCATGAGTGGAGGCGAACACGAGCTGCGCCCGCAGCAGCGCCACTCTCGCGCTCCGCAACTCATCCAACGGCCCGGCCTCGGCCTCGATCAGAAGGTCCTGGACGGTATCGAACGCGCCTGCGCTGAGGCTGACCTTCGCCGCGGCGAGAGCGCGCTCCGTCTTGCGCGCCCGATCGGAGGAGAGCGACACTGAGCGCTCCAGGAATGCGGCTGCCGCTGCGAGCCCGCCGCGAGCCTGAGCCCGTCCCGCGGAGCGCTCGAGTTCCGAAGCGACCTGTTCGTCGGGTCCTTCGGCGGCCGCAGCGAGATGCCACGCGCGGCGATCGGCGTCGGTGTTCGCGTCGGTCGCTTCCGCTAATGCTAGGTGCACCGCGCGACGCTGCTCCGCGGCCGCCGACCGGTACACCGCAGACCGCACCAGCGGATGGCGGAATATCACCCGGCGGCCAACCGATAGCAGGCCATCGGTCGCCTCGCCGGATGCCGCTAGGTCGATACCGAGGGTCTCGGCCGCGCGCGAGAGCAACAACGGATCCCCGACAGGCTCGGCCGCCGCGAGTAGCAATAGACGCCGCGCGTCCTCAGACAGCGCACCGAGCCGCCGGATGAAACTCTCCTCGATCCGTCCCGAAAGACCCTGAGCGTCCAGTAGTCCGAAGCCGCCCGCCAACTGTTTCGTCGTCAGCCCCTGCGGCAGCTCGATCAGGGCCAGCGGATTGCCTCGAGTTTCCTCGACGATCCGTTCCCCAACTTGCGCATCCAGCTTGACCATCACCGCCGAGCCCAGCAGCGCGCGGGCGTCGCCATTGATCAAGCCCTTCACCTCGAGCTCGGGGATTCTCTGAAGCTCGCCCGGCTCTCGCGCAGCGAATACCAAACCAATGGGACCCGCCACCAGGCGACGGGCTACGAAGGCCAGGGTCAGAGCCGACGCCTGATCGAGCCACTGCGCGTCATCGAGAACGCACAGCAACGCGCGCCGGTCCGCTACAGCCGAGAGCAGGCTCAGCACCGCCAACCCGACGATAAACCGGTCCGGGGGGGAGCCCGAACTGCGCCCGAACACGATCTCGAGCGCCTGACGCTGCGGCGCCGGCAGACTGTCAAGCCGATCGAGCGCCGGGGCGCAAAGCTGGTGGAGACTGGCATACGCCAGCTCCATCTCTGACTCCACCCCTACCGCCCGGAGAACGGTCAGATCCGAGGCACACTCGATCAGATACTCGAGCAGTGCGGTCTTACCGATCCCAGCCTCCCCGCGCAGAAGCAGCGAACGACTCTGGCCCCGGCGCACGTCCGCGATCAATCCGTCCAGCAGTGAGCACTCGCTAGTCCGACCGAGCAGCTCTGCGCGCCGGGGAGATCGGGAAGACACCGAACCGGCCAGTACGTGATCGACATCCTTGCGAGCTGCCGGATGGTCAAGCCCGTGGACGAGCGTTGCCGTGGAGATCGCACCGGCGAACTCCTCGGCGGCGGGATCACAGACGACCTGGGTCGTCAGCACCGACATGGAGTGCTTCCCTCATCGTGGACCCGTTTCATTTCGACGCATAGCGTCCTGCCGCAAGAAGCGAGCAGCAAGCGTCAAATGACTGCGGGCACGGCTAGCTCAAATGACTGCATCCCCCGAGGGTCGTCCGGCTCGAGCCGTTGCAGCGCTGGTCGACTCCAGCGACACGAGGGCATCGCGCAGCGCGGCTCGAGACGTGATCCCCAGCTTGGGGAAGATCCTGTACAGGTGAGCGCCCACGGTCCGGTGCGACAAGTACAACCGGTCCCCTATCTGCTTGTTCGTCAGACCCCTCGCTGCCAGCATCGCGATCTCCAATTCCTGCGCGGTGAGCACGTCGCGATCGCTGCCCGCTTGCGCGCGGGCCTGCCCAGTGGCACGAAGTTCGTTGGAGGCGCGGGAGACCCACGGCTTTGCGCCGAGCCGCTCGAATATCTCGAGCGCGGCCGACAGATGCGACCGCGACTCGGTCATCGCACGGGCGCGTCGCAGTCGCTCACCATAGGCAAGCTCGACTCGAGCGAGCTCAAACGGCCACCGGTCCGCATCTGGAAGCGCGAGCGCCTCCTCGAATCGGTCGAGCCCATCTCCGGCAGGGCTGGCCATCGCAGCCGAGCCGGCCGTCAGGAGCGCCAATCGCGGCCCGAGGCCAGCGATATCCAAGTCGTGCATCGCCTTGACATGGGCCGCCGCTTCGTGATGCCGGCCGGTGTGGACGGCGGCTTCGACGAGGTCCATCGGCACCCAAAGGGCGAAGTAGACGTGCGACGCGAACGTGCCTGCGGGGCTGATCGCGGACGCGCGAGAATAAGCCTCGTCGAACTCGCCGCGCCCCAAAGCCGCGAGCGTCTGCGCCTGGCGGGCGTACCACTGGACCGAACGGACACCGCGCGGGGCTGCCCACTGGACCATCGCGTCGGCAATCGAGCGCACCGTGTCGTACTCACCGCGGCCGGCTGCCAGCAGCGCCTGGATGTATCGGGCCGGCCATGCCCCAATCAAATGGAATCCGTGGATGCGGCAGAGCTCCGCGGCCTGCTCCGCCTGGCGCGCGGCGACGTCCCACTCGCCGCTCAGGTAGTTGTCGTAGCCAAGCGTGCACAGCGCGTTGATCGCGAGAGTCGCGGTTTCCCGCTCGGGGCTCTCGCGGACGAGCCGGCCGAGCGCCTCCCGGCAGGGCCCTAGCCGATCCACGTAGAAGCACGCGATGGCGGTTCGGGCGATGTGAGCCGGATCCTCCTCGGTGCTGAGCCGGCTGACGATGGCGTCGAGGTCTGCGAGCACGCCCGCCGCCTTCCGGGCAGGATCGGAAAGTATCTGGCCGCTGATGCGCAGGATCGCGGGCGCGTCGGCGCCGAGCCTCTCCAGTTCGCGGTCGAACGGCTTCCAGAGCTCGGGCCGACCGCCGAAGTGACACACCATCAGAAGAGTATTGAGCGCCTCCACGACCACACCCGGCTCGTCATCTGCCGGCCGGTGGCTCGCGATCGCCCCAGCGAGCAGTTGGTGCGCGGTCTCGACGTCGCCCTCGCCCGTGAGCAGCAAGAGCGCGGCGATCGTGGCGGCCTGGAGCGATGCGCCGAGTTCGGGGTCCGTGCCCCTGGCGTCGGCGAGCAGGCGTGAGGCATTCTGCAAATCGCCGTTCACGTCGGCACCGACGTAGGCGGCGGCCGCCAGGCGCCGCGCGCGCTCTGAGGCTTGCGGGCTCAGACGAGCGGCGCGGACGAGCGCCGTAACCGCGCCCACCCCGTCGCCGCGTCGAAGCACGCGCTTCCCGGCCAGCTCAAGCAGGGTTGCGACACGCTCATCCGGCTGTACCGACGCTTCGGCGAGATGCCATACCTGCCGGTCCGGCTCATCACTCCACAATTCGGCCAGTGCTTGATGAGCAGCCCGACGCTCGACGACGGTGGAGAGCTCCACGACTGCCGATCGGATCATCGGGTGACGGAACATGATCCGATGTCCGGCACGATCCATGGACGCGAGCCCGGCCTCCTCGGCCGCGACCAGGGCATCGAGACCCGCCGCGGAGTCGCCGACCGCCTGCAACACGCGAACGTCCCCTGTCGTATCCAGCGCAGTAAGCAATAGCAAGCGGCGCGTACCTGCGGGGAGAGCGCCGACGCGCGATCTGAATAACGCCTGAAGTCGACGAGTTAGCGGCAGAACCGGTGGGAGCGCGTCGAGTGCCGCGCGCTGATGACCGGTCAATGCCGACGGAAGCTCCAGCAGCGCCAGCGGATTCCCCTCCGCCTCAGCCAAGAGCCTCGCCCGGACTGCGGGAGCCAACGTCGGAAAATGCGAGCCGATCAGGTCTCCCGCAGCCTCATCATCCAGCGGCCCCAGCTCGAGCTCCGGCAGCGCCGCGCGATCGAAGAAACTCTCCTCACCGATCCGTGACGCCGCGAGCAGCCCCACATGGCTGCCTCGCAGCCGCCGCGCGACGATGCTCAGGACCCCTGCGCTCGTTCGGTCAAGCCACGGCAGATCATCGACCGTGAGAAGCAACGGCTGAGCGCGAGCCGCCTCGAGCAGCAGTGCCAGGGTGGCGTTCGCGACCAGCAGCCGATCGGGCGGCGGGCCGTCGCCGAACCCCAGCGCTACGTTGAGCGCGTCGCGGTAGGCATCCGTGAGCTCCGTCATCTCGTTGCGTAGAGGGAGCAGGGCCTGATGCAAGCCAGAGAAGGTCACGTCCTCCTCGGACTCGACCCCGGCCGCCGCCAGGATCCGGCCGCCAGCCGCCGTCACCATCGTCTCGGCCGCAGCGAGGAGCGCGGACTTGCCCACGCCCGGCTCTCCCAGGACTACCAGCGCGGCGCCGTCAGCCGCGGCCCGCTCGAGAAACTCACCGATCAGTTAAAGCTCGCCGCTGCGCCCGAACAGAGCACCTCGCGAACCTACACGATATGGCTCAGCGATTCCCAAGGCACCCGGTCCACAGCATCGACAACCGTCTGAGCCACGATACCCCACCGGCATCTCTAGGTGTAGTCATTTGACTCTTGCTGTGCCGAGGCCGCCGCCTAGGATGGCTAGTACGGCTGGAGTCGGGTATCGGCCCGGCCCAAGCCGAGCGAAGAGATGGAACCCTTTGACCTCGAACATCGGATGGCGTCGGCCAATGAGCGGCGCGGCTACCACTTGCGCTCGTCCTTGACATCCAGGTCGCGCTCGCCCGCCCGACCTGGACCATCTTGTCTGGCATGGCTTCCGCATCGCCCTACGCGGAAGCGCCGGCGATAAGGATCACGACGTGAACCCTCTCACGACGACGCCGAACGTTCCCAAGGCACGCATCGTCACCAAACTCAGCCCCTTGTCAGTGGCTGACACCACCGCACGCCTGTTAGCGATCGCCGCAGCGCGAGGAATGAAGATCTTCGCTGTGATAGACCACAGCGGCGAAGCCGAGGACGTTGGGCTCGACCTACGCGACACCAAGCTCCTGATCTTCGGGAGCCCCCAAGCGGGTACGCCGGTCATGCAGGCGGTGCCTCTTTCAGCGCTCGACCTTCCACTCAAGGTCCTCGTGTGGCTGGATGAACGGCAGACGAAGCTGAGCTACACGACTCCAGCCGAGCTTGCCGCTCGCTACGACCTGAGTGATGACCTAGCGAGTAGATTCGCCGGAATCGACTCAATCACCGACGCCGTCATCCACCGAGAGGCGTAGGTTCCGGAAAGTCGTCCCCTCGTTGAGGCGAGCGACGCACGGCTCCTAGCCGATGCTATGTGTCGTCATTGATGCCTCTAGTGCGGTTGCGAGCCGCCGGCGCTGCCGAGCGGTCTGGGTTTCCGCTCCGGTCGTGCCGGTGATCCCCGGGCGGGTCCCTGGCGGCTTAAGACCAGTGACTCCCAGGCGCGAACTGGGCTGTCGCACCTCAAACTCCGCCGCGTCGAACGAAAGGAGACCGTCATGTCAACCGGACCGAACACGCAACCCGAGCCGACTGCCGCCACCGCCAGTGGCGACGACGGCGGGCATGGCCAGCGGCGTTGGTATCACCCGCGGCCCAGCCCTCGATGTGCGGCAGACGTGGCCCGTTTCAACTGGTCCTACTGGTTGTTTATCACCTGTGTGGTTCTCTTCCTGCTGCTTCCGTGGTGACACGGGTCACGTAGGTAGAAGTGGTGTAGCGAGTGCCAGGGTCGACGACCGCGAGGGTCGGCCACCGTGGCGCCGAACTCGTCGGCTGTATCGCAGTCGACGTGAAGGAGATCACCACGAT
>Ga0335076_10002260_pt1 | contig 19074 bp, 19 predicted proteins | sample Lox_Sample_25_FD_206717 | JGI IMG/M metagenome (GOLD analysis project Ga0335076, IMG submission 206717) | Soil microbial communities from Loxahatchee National Wildlife Refuge, Florida, United States - Lox_Sample_2.5 | ecosystem: Environmental > Terrestrial > Soil > Wetlands | place: USA...
CCATAACAACCCCCTGATGTCATTTCGAACCGGCGAGTAAACCCACCCCCTGGAGATGATTGGGACCGGCGCGTAAAAACCCCCCTAAGCCCTGATGTCATTCCGAACCGGCGCACAGCGGCGGTGAGGAACCCGCTTTTAGCCACCCACGCCGAAGAATTCAAGCTGTAACTGCATCACCGCTTCCATCTCCTCCGCGATCTTCAGTATCTCAGTCACGCTGTTCAAATTGCGCGCGGTTCCTGTCACCTTGAACAGCTTTTCCAGCGAGGACCACGGCAGTTTCGATTTCCCGGCACCATTGGGAAAGTAGATATACAACTCGCGCCCCTTGAGATGCAGTTCCTCCGGATACGCCTTTAGCCTCTCCAGAGCCGCCTCCGCGCCGGCCTGAGGCTCGGCCGCAAGAAAGGTCACTAGCAATTTTGCAGGCTCGATGTCGCTCCGCTTCGCGAACGGATTCGCCGCCAACGCCTTTCTCATTTCTTGGGCCGTTCGCAGGATCACTTCCGGCCGGCAATTGAACTTTTTCTCGATCCCTTTCTGGATCCTCGCGGCCAGCACTGCCTCTTTCTTCTCCTTGGTCCGAAAGATCACGTTTCCGCTCTGGACGTAAGTTCGCGGATCCTCCAGCTTCAGCGACTCATAAAGCGAGCGCAGTTCATCCATCTTGATCCGGTTGTGCGAACCAACATTCACCCCGCGCAGCATAGAGACAACGACGCCCATCGCCGACATCATAATCGACTCCGGACGCGGAGGGTGCCCCATCCTAAAATCGCGCACTTTGCGATTTTAGGGTGGGGACTTTGACCCCAACTTCAGTGATATCCCCGCAGCCGCTGATGTCATTCCGAACCGCCGCGTAGCGCCGGTGAGGAACCTGCTTTTCGCCCCGCCCCCAGCGGCCCTGGAATGCCCTGCCCCTCTGGGACGAGCCGAACCAAGAAAATCACTATGACCGGGCATGCCGTTCCCCCAAAATCTGAGCAGATCAGCACGCCGATCGGAACTCGCGCCCTCGTCGCACGGAAAACGTCAGACCATTCTGGTTCCACGGGAGAAGTGCCATGTCCGGACAAGTCGTTTTGTACTTCGAAGATCAGGCGGATGCTCTGCGTTTCGCGCTGGCCGCAAGTTCGGTGATGTCCGGGGACAGCGCTCAATTCACAACCGATCTGGTGGAAGGCACCAGCCGGGTTTCACGTCTTCGCCTGGACGCCGTGAATGCAGGCAACATCAAGAAACCAAACTCCGGCCGCGTCGCCTGATCGGGACAGACGGAATTAAGTGTGTGAGGAAGTTAAGTGTGAGAAGGCAGGTGTGGAGCGGACACCCCTGCCCGCTACGCCGTCCCGGCGTTCGTGAATGCTTCGAGCGCATCCCCTAAGGTAGGAAACATCAGAAAAATCTGTTCAACCTTCGTGATCTCGAAAACTCTCTCCACCCGCTTGTTCACGCCCGTGAGCGCCATCCGCCGTCCGGCCTTGATGCACGATGTGCAGGCACTCACCAGCGACCCCAACCCCGACGAATCCAGATAAGGCACGTTCGTGAAGTCCAGAATCACGGTCGGCGCATTTTCCCGGCGCACCGCATTCATGAACGGCGACACGTTTTCCATCGTCAGTGGTCCGCGCAGGCTGAGCACTCCGCGGTCGAGGCGATCGATTTGTAACGGCTCCGATGCCATGGGACCAGAATTCTAGGCCAGAAACCGAGCCGGGTTCAAGCCTCTGTGTACTAACTAGGTTCCCCTTTTCATTTCCGTGCAGTTCCGGATTTTGTAATTTTTTTGTGTTTTCTGTGCCCCGCCCGCTCCATCACTCCCACGCCAGTCTACGATGCAAGTAAGGCTTGTGGGAGAAAGACGGATGACCCGAATTGGCAACACTTGTCAGCACCACCCCGGCCCATACCCCGGACGTTAATTCTTCGGTCCCTAATACCACTCCTACAGAATCCCGGCCCTTTGCTACGCACCCCAAGGGAAGCCACGCTCGCGTCCTTCTAACCTCTGTCTTCGGCCCCTACGCGCAAGACGACGAGTTCGGCAGCCGCGCCATCAACCCAATGGAGCTCTACCACAACCAGGTCACGCGCGCGCAAGGCAGCTTCTCTCTTCGCATGTTTCATCGCTCCTGGGGCATCATGATGATCCAGGAAAACATCTCCGCTCCCTGCACTGTCCTCGATTTCCCCACCCGCGATGATTTCGCCCGCGAGCTTCAGTCCCATCATTACGACATCGTCGGCATCTCCTCCATCATCGTGAACGTCATCAAGGTGCGCGAGATGTGCCGCATGATCCGCGAACTCTCCCCTCAATCCGTGATCGTTGTCGGCGGACACGTCACCGCGATTCCGGGAGTCGAAACCCTGATCGATGCCGATCACATCGTCCGCGGCGAGGGCATCTCCTGGATGCGCCGTTATCTCCGTGAAGACGACTCCGCTCCCATTCACCATCCCGAAATCGTCTCCGGACTTCGCACCCGCATCATGGGCATCCGCGTTCCTGAACGCAAAGGCGCCACCGCCGCCACCATCATTCCCTCGGTCGGCTGCCCCATGGGGTGCAACTTCTGCACCACTTCCGCTTTCTTCGGCGGCAAAGGCAAGTTCGTCAACTTCTTCGAAACCGGCGACGAACTCTTCGACGTTATGAGCCAGATGGAAGACAAGCTCGCCGTCCGTTCCTTCTTTGTGATGGACGAAAACTTCCTCCTCCATCGCGACCGCGCCATGCAGCTTCTCGATCGCATGAAGCACGCCGGCAAGAGCTGGACCATGTCTGTCTTCGCCTCCGCCAACGCGATTCGCAAATACACCATGCAGGAACTCGTCGAACTCGGTGTCTCCTGGCTCTGGATGGGCCTCGAATCCCCCCGTTCCGCCTACAGTAAGCTGCACGGCACCGACACCCGTGAGCTCACCCGAGAGCTTCGCGAGCACGGCATTCGAGTGCAAGGCTCGACGATCATCGGCCTCGAACATCACACGCCCGATAACATCGTCAGCGAAATCGAGCACGCCGTCTCGCATAACACCGACTTCCACCAGTTCATGCTCTACACGCCCGTGCCCGGAACTCCGCTCTACAAGCAGATGACAGAAGAAGGCCGGATGCTGCGCGACGTTGACTATGCCGACGTTCACGGCCAGTTCAAATTCAATTTCAAGCACGCCGCGATCTCGCGCGATGATTCCAAGCGCTTTTTGGATTGGGCTTTCTGGCGCGATTTCGAGCACAACGGTCCCAGTCTCTATCGCATCGCCCGCACCTTGCTGGCCGGATTCAGGCGCTACAAAGACTGGCCTGATGCCCGAGTCCGCGAGCGCTTCACCCACGAAATGCAACGGCTGAGCGGCATCTACGGCTCGGCTCTCTGGGCAATGGAGCACGAATTTCGCAAAGTCGACAGCAAAGTCAGCGACAAAATCAAAGCTGTGCGCGCTGACTTTAGAAAAGAATCCGGGTTGATCTCGCGCTGGATGCCCGCGCTCGTTGGCCCCGTGCTCCTGTGGACGACCCGCCGCGAAGGAAAGCGCCTCGCCGCCGGCAAAACCTACGAGCCCCCCACAATCCTAGAGCGCAAGAACTGGGTCGAAGCGTGAGCGGCAGAAAACACTGCTAAGATAGCTACCCCGGCGGTGGCATGCTCCAAGCTTGGCGGGATCGGACTTCGGTCCGTTTTCCCTCTCCGGGGATACCCCGGGGCAACGTGAAGAACTACCGATTCGTCGCGCGAGCGATACTGCGCCACAACGCAGAACTGCTCACGCAGGGTTAGACTCGTTGGGGCATTCCGCCGCCGCTGTATGTCCATGCGCGACCCGCTCCTGCTTGACGCTCTCGCCGATTCCTTTCTGGCTGGCGACCCCGCACTGGAAGCAATCGTCGCCCGCGCTACTCAACTGTTCGGGAGAAAGTGGCGCTGGCTACCGCCCCTCGCAAAGCGGTATTTGAAATTCTTTTCCGAGCAGCCCAGGCCTCGTCACCGAGACGTTGTTCGCTTCCTTCGCGGCGACAAGTCATTCGCGCGCATTCGATGGAAGCATCGAGAAGAGCTGTCAATTGAGACTTGGCTGACGCCGACTCCGTCCATGCAGCCAGTCCCTGCAGCAGAGGCCTGGAACCTGCCCCGGATCGAGTCTCCCGGCGAACTGGCGAGTTGGTTCGGCCTTCAGCCCGGGGACCTTCGCTGGTTCGCCGATGTCCGTGGTCTGTTGCAGAAGCAGACTCGCATGGCTCTGAGCCATTATCACTATCGTGCCCTCGCGAAAGATTCCGCGAGTATTCGCCTGATCGAAGCTCCCAAGCAGCGTCTGAAAGAAATGCAGCGCGGCATCCTTGTCGAGATTCTCGAGAAAATTCCGGTTCATCCCGCCGCCCACGGATTCGTAAAAGGCCTCTCGATCAAGACCTTTGTCACCCCTCACTCCGGCCGTCGGATCATTCTACGGATGGATTTGCAGGACTACTTTCCTTCGATAAGCGGTGCACGCATCCAGAGCTTTTTTAGAATACTGGGCTACCCCGAGGCGGTCGCCGATTTGCTCGGTGGCATCTGCACCAATGCGACTCCACGCGACGCGTGGCAGCAGGTCCCCTCGCACATCGATCGGATAAGGCTCCACGAATATCAGACCCTCTATGCTCGTCCGCATCTCCCGCAGGGAGCACCTACTTCACCTGCGTTGGCGAACCTTTGTACCTATCGTGTCGATTGCCGCCTGACCAGCCTGGCGAAATCCGTTGGCGCTCACTATTCGCGTTACGCCGACGATCTCGCATTCTCGAGCAACGACGCCACTTTCGAGCGCAGCGTCGAACGCTTTTCCATTCACGTCGCCGCAATTCTTATGGAAGAAGGCTTCCGCGTGCACCACCGCAAAACCCGCATCATGCGCCAGGGTGTGCGCCAGTACATTGCTGGCCTGGTTGCCAATCGCCATCCCAACGTCATCCGTGCCGATTACGATCGCCTCAAAGCAATCTTGAACAACTGCCTTCGCTTCGGTCTCGAGAGCCAGAATCGCGACGCCCACCCCAACTTTCGCGCCCACCTCGAAGGCCGAGTCGCCTTCGTCACATCAATCAACCCGGGAAAAGGCGCGCGCCTGAAAAGCATCCTCCAGCAACTCTAGGGAATGCCAGGAGAGATCCGAATCTCGAACAGGGTTCGTATCAGGGCATCGCTTCAGCGATGCCGCACGGGCTCCACCCCCGACCCGCCTTCAGGCGCTGCGCATACCACTGTCATCCTGAGCGAGGATTGATCTCCGCGCCTTATCGCGGAGATCAACCGCAGTCGAAGGATCCCTACTTACGTTCCCCCCACCGGAAGCCTCAGACGAGGTTGGGCGTCCCCAATCGTTATCTCGACACGCGTATCCGTGGTTTATCTTCGCCGCGAACCACCCCGATTCGCACCGCACTCACCCCCGCCCCGTTCAGCGCTCGACCGAGAGAGTCTCCATCCGAAGTCGCAATCAACAGCCCGCCCGCCGTCTGCGGATCAAACAGCAGCGCCCTCAAATCCTCCGCAACCCCGTCGGCGTGCTCAACCAAACACTCCGCAAAATCGCGGTTATTCTTCAACCCGCCAGGAATGTACCCCGCGCGCACGCACTCCATCGCCCCATCCAGCAACGGCACAGCCCCCGCCGAAATCGAAGCCGACACTTCCGACGCCAGCAGCATCTCCCGCAGGTGACCAATCAGCCCAAATCCCGTCACATCGGTCATGGCATTCACTCGGAACCCGCCATCGACGATCACCTCAGCCGCCCGCTTGTTCAGCGTCGTCATCGATCGCACGGCCGCATCAATCCACTCCGGCTCCGCCTCCGCTTTCTTGATAGCCGTAGAAATCACTCCCGTGCCCAGCGCCTTCGTCAGCAGCAGCGCGTCCCCAACTTTCGCACCTTGATTCGCCAAAACCTTCTGCGGATGAATCAGCCCGGTCACCGAATATCCAAACTTCGTCTCTTCATCGCGAATGCTGTGCCCGCCAATCACCGTGCATCCGGCTTCCATCATCTTCGACAAGCCGCCCGCCAGAATGCGCTCCAGAATTTCCAGGTCGGCCTTCTCCGGGAAGCACACCAGCGCCAGGGAGGTCAGCGGCTTCCCTCCCATCGCATAAACATCGCTGAGAGAATTCGTCGCCGCGATCTGCCCAAACACATAGGGATCATCCACAATCGGCGTGAAGAAATCGACCGTCTGCACCAGCGCCTGCTCCGGCCCGATTTGATACACGCCCGCGTCGTCGGCATGATCAAAGCCAACCAGCACATTCGGATCCTGTTGCCGGGCTAATTTCCCAAGCACCGTGTCCAGCGCCGCCGGACTCAGCTTGCTCGCTCAACCCGCAGCTTTCACCGACTCCGTCAACCGAAATGGTTTCGAGTCTGCCACAGAGACAATTGTAGCGAAGCAAAGAGGTCGGCAAGCAAATCAGGATTTTGGGGAGGGAAGAAGAAGCGGGTGCCCCATCCTAAAATCGCGCAGTTTGCGATTTTAGGGTGGGGATTTTGACTTAAAGATCTTGAAGTTACTTCACCGCAACATCCGTAACTTTCAGTTCCGGATACTGCCGGTTCCACTGCGCCGAAATCCGGTCAAACGTGAGTCGAAACGGCGCCATCTGCCCGGGCGCCAGCGGCGCAGCACTCAGGTCGACTGGCTCGGTATACGCGCCATTGCTTCGCACGATCTGCAGCGGCATCTCCTCCCGCTGTGCGAGTTGTCCGGTATCGTCTCTGAACACCACTTCCACTACGACGCGGGTCAGAGCCTTATCGCCGGCATTGGCGACGTTCCCGTCGACATAACTCACGGTCGCCCCAACAAAGTTCTCCGCGGCGCTCATCTTGATATCCGAGAGCTTTACGTTGGCGACATACGGGGACACCGGCCGAATCGGCTTTGGTTTTTCGCGCAGCAGAAAGGCAAGCCCGAGCATCACCCCGATCACTATCACGACCGCCCCAATGATGATCCACCGGCTGGAATCGCGTTCTTCCGCAACTGGATTCGGCTGTCCGAGGCTACCCATACCCGAGATTGTAGGCTGTCACTTTTTGCTTGTCGATTGGATCTCCGGTTCCATCACTGGTGTAAGTCAGGACGCTTCGTATTTGTGCGTCATCCCAGGCGAGGCCTTGGGTCTGAATACAAACTCGAGCCGTCATCCCGAACGCCCGCGCCTTCACCAGCGGGCGGAGGGATCTCGCGTGCAGCAACACTCGAGGTAGGCGAGCGCCACTTCTCTCTCCGCCTAAATATATGATTTCCATCAAATTTCGCGACCCGGCAACCTCCGCGACATCGAATCTCGTAGCTATTTCACTGCTGGTGAGTTCGAAAACAAATTTCAAGTCCGTCATCCCGAACGCCCGCGCTTTCACCAGCGGGCGGAGGGATCTCTCGGGAACGATGACCGCCCAGGAGCCGACCATGGAACATGATCTGCAAAACACCATCGCCATTCTCACCCGCACGCCCGCCACACTCAATGCCCTGCTGCGCGATCTGCCCGAGGCGCTGACTCTAAGCAACGAAGGCGGAGAAACTTTCAGTCCCTTCGATGTCGTCGGCCACCTGATTCACGGCGAACGTACCGACTGGATGGTGCGCGCCCATCGAATCCTCGAATTCGGCGAATCGCGGCCGTTTGATCCTTTCGACCGCCACGGCCAGGAGCGCGAAAACCAAGGCAAGTCCCTGCCTCTATTGCTCGACGAGTTCACCCGCCTGCGTTCAGAAAATCTCGCTGACCTTCGCTCCTTGAACCTGCAGAAAGAAGATCTCGCCAAACGCGGCCGTCACCCCGCCCTCGGAGTCGTCACTCTTTCCGAGTTACTCGCCACGTGGGCAGCCCACGACCTAACCCATCTTCATCAGATTTCGCGCGTCTTGGCGAATCAATATCGCGATGCCGTCGGGCCCTGGAGTAAATATCTCGGAGTCATGCACTGCAACGGTCACGGAGCCTAACTCGCCCGTGTGCGCGCATTCAGAAGTTTTTCGGCATTGTCGCGATATACCTGCTTCAGAATCTCATCACTCAGCCCCAATCCGTTCAGGGCCCAGTGATATGAGAATTGCTCCGTCTCATAAAAATGCTCATCCATCGATTCCAGAATTCGAAACGTAATCCGGTACATCGCCTGGTCAAAACCCATGTCGGTTCCATAAACCAGCCGGTCCGCATGCTTTGAATAAAACTGCGCCGTGAATCGTGGAATCGGCGCCGTCTCCGCATACCGCGCGGAAATATCCGCATACAAATTCGGATTCCGTTCCAACACTTCTCCAAGCCGCGCCAGATCGTAATCAAGGTTCGCAAAATGACACGCAATGAAAGTCGTCTTCCGATGCCGCGCCAGCGTCCGTTCCAGAATGTCAATCATGCCTGACAAATCCACGATCCCCGGCTGATTATCCAGCCGCCATTCATACGCATTCATCAGCCCGTCGTTGTGCCGGTCCATCTTCTGATACATCCAGATCGGGTCGGCCACATGCAAACTCACCGGCATCCCCAACTCGCCGCACTTTTCCCAAACATCATCCATGCGCGCATCATCCGGATGCATTCCCGCCGCATTCGATTTTCCCGACCGCAATCCTTTCCCCTTGTCGTGAATCTCACCCACGCCGCGCGCGCCAACGCCGTGGCAGCGTTCCAACTCCTTCACCGCCGCAGCCCCAAAACCCGGCTTGTCGTAGCCGCGAAAATCCAGCCCGCACCAAACCTCAAACCGCTCTGGATGCTTCGAATATTTCTTATAGATCTCATCGAACTCCGCGCCGGTCGTCATGGTCAGAATCATCGTCTTCTCCACCCCGACCTCATCCATATTCTTTACCCACTGCTCGATCTCACTCGGCGTCTTGGCATAAGGATGCGAGTGCATATCAACAATCGGGAACTCCGCCTTGGCGACGTTCGTAACCGGAATTTTGTAGATCGATACCGGTCGATAGTCTTTCAGCAAAAGCGTCTCCGGCGATGCCGTGCTCTTCACTCGCTCCGCAGCGCCGGTCTGCGACTTTTCTTCTCCAAGAATTCTTCCGAATGCCGAAACGGGAAGCCCCGCAACTCCCATCAACTCGGCCCATTTCAGGAATGATCTGCGATTCATTTGCTCTCCCTCGTGCGATTCATCTGGCTCGCCTCCGTCCCAGTACCTAGAATTTTTGCATGAGTTTTTACCGATATCAGCAATGCGAAATCGAGAGCATTATCCACGCGACCAAACGTCTGCGTCTACGCTTTTGCATCATCGCCGCCTTCATTCTTGTGGCTTCGTGCGTCGCCGCCGTTTCGCGCCCAGCGTGGATCTTTGGCGTCCACGAACGCGCCCGCCTCTGGGTGCTTGTTGCCTTGTGCGTCTGTTTTGCCGGGCCGCTGGCCGACACCCTATTCCGCTGGCGTAACCGCCTCACCAAGCTGGAGCAATCTCTGAAAACGACCATCGTCGAGATCTCCAGCGAAGCTGTGACCGTGCAATCTTCCACCAGCCATCGTCAGCTCGCACGAAATTCCATCCGCCGCGCCGACGAAGTCCCCTGGGGACTCTACCTGCGTTCCGCAAATCGCTACCGCTGGATCTTCATCCCCGCAAGCGTCAGTGAATTCGACAATCTCAAGCGCGAACTAGCAGCCATGAACATCCCGGTAATCGAAGCACCACTCCCCCCGAACTGGGAAGAATTTGTCGGCGCCCTTCTATTCACCGCCACTCTACTCTGCGCCATCTTCGCCCAGGCTCCCGGCCTCCTCACCGCCAATCTTTTAATTTCGCTCGTAATCGCTGTCGGTGGATTCTCGATCCTCAGCGCCAACCCCGATAATCTGCCAAAGATGCGCTGGGTCCGCTTCGCAACCTTCGTCCCGTCGGTCATGACCGCCTCGATGCTCTGGACGACAACCCACCCGCACTAAAGATCTAGTGTTCCGGGAGTCTAACCTGAAGAGCACACCGAAGAACGAATCCGCCGCAATTCGTATCAGCTAATCGCTTTACCGACACCGCACAGCCCCGCTCGATGTCATTCCGAACCGCCGCAAAGCGGCGGTGAGGAACCTGCTTTTCGCTGGTTCACCCGAGCAACCGTTGCATTCCGCCCATCCGGCAGCGTATGGTAGTCGCCTGTTCCGCCATGATCTTCTGAAAGCACAAAGCGGAAACCGTTTCTCCGGCCACTTGTCTAGCTCGCTCGAACCCTGGCATCGAGGTGACTCATGAATAAGTTCCTTCGTCGGACCTGCATTGCCTTCTCGGTCGCAATGTCCCTCTTCATTCTCACGGCAGCCGACACCAGCTCTCTCCCCCAGCCGCCCATCGCCAAGAAGGTCCCGCACGAGACCGAAGTCAACGGCCACAAGCTCGTCGACAACTATTTCTGGCTCCGTGACAAGCCGAATCCCGAAGTGCGCGCCTACCTCGAGGCCGAGAACGCCTACACCGACGCGGTCATGAAGCCCACCGAGCCATTTCAGAAGAAGCTTTATGACGAGATGCTCAGCCGCGTCAAAGAAACCGATGTCGACGTCCCGTACCGCGAGGGCGACTACTTCTACTACACGCGCACCGAGGCCGGCAAACAATACCAGATCCACTGCCGACGCAAGGCTTCCATGGACGCTCCGGAAGAAGTCCTGCTCGACGTCAACGATCTCGCCAAGGGACAGGTTTTCATGAACGTTGGCGAATTTGAAGTTAGCCCCGACGGCAACGTTCTCGCCTACTCCTTCGACAACACCGGATTCCGCCAGTACAACCTCGCCGTCAAAGACCTCCGCACCGGCCAGACTCTCGCCGACCACGCCGAGCGTGTCGGATCCGTTGTCTGGGCCAACGACAACAAAACCATCTTCTATACACAGGAAGACTCAGTCTCCAAGCGCCAGTACCGTCTCTACCGTCACACCGCAGCGTCGCCTGATCCCGACGTCCTGGTTTACGAAGAGCCCGACGAGAAATTTGATGTCGACATCGCAAAGACTCGCAGCCACGAATTCATTTTCCTGATGTCGATCAGCCACACCACCAGCGAAGCCCGTTTTATCTCGGCCAACGATCCCACCGCGAACTGGACCGTTATCGAACCTCGCAAGCAGGGCGTCGAATACTATCCCGATCACAACGCCAACCAGTTCTATATCCGCGTCAACGACACCGGACGCAACTTCCGCCTGGTCACCGCGCCCATCAACGATCCGGGGAGCAAGAATTGGCACGAAGTCCTCGCTCACAATCCCGGCATCATGATCGATGGCGCCGACTTCTTTAAGAATTACTGCGTGCTCTACGAGCGCGAAAGCGGACTACCCCAGATCCGTGTCATCGATCTGCGCAGCGGACAATCCAAGCGCATCGCCTTCCCCGAGCAGGCCTACGCCACGTTCCCTTACGTCAATAAGGTCTACGACACGAGTGAGTTCCGCTACGCATATCAGTCCCCCATCACGCCCTCCTCAGTCTTCTCCTACGACATGGAGAAAGCCACTTCCACCCTGCTCAAACGCAAAGAAGTCCCCGGCAGTTACGATTCCAGCAAATATCAGGTCGAGCAGATCTATGCCGTCGCTTCCGACGGCGTCAAAATCCCCGTCTCCGTCCTTCATCTCAAGGGCGTCAAGATGGACGGCACCGGCCCCATCTATCTCTACGGTTACGGCTCGTACGGCATCTCCATGGACATGTATTTCAACTCGAACATTTTCAGCATGGTCGATCGCGGAGTCGTCACCGCTGTTGCCCACATTCGCGGCGGCGGCGAAATGGGGAAGGCCTGGCATGATGCCGGCCGCATGATGAACAAGAAGACCACCTTCACCGATTTCATTGCCTGCGCCGAAGATCTCGTCAAGCGCGGCTACGGCTCCAAAGACCGTCTCGTCATCGAAGGCCGCAGCGCCGGAGGATTGCTCATGGGCGCCGTCCTCAACATGCGTCCTGATTTGTTCAAGGGAGCTCTGGTCGGAGTGCCATTCGTCGACGTCATGAACACCATGCTCGACGAATCCCTGCCACTGACCGTTGGAGAGTTCGAAGAGTGGGGCAACCCGAAAGAAAAGCCGGCCTTCGACTACATGCTTACCTACTCGCCCTACGACAATGTCGAGGCCAAGGCCTATCCCAATATGCTGGTAAAAACTTCATTCAACGACAGCCAAGTCATGTACTGGGAACCCGCCAAGTACGTCGCGAAAATGCGCGCCACCCGCACCGATCACAACATCCTGATCCTGAAAACAAACCTGAGCCCCGCCGGTCATGGAGGCTCCTCCGGCCGTTACGACCGCTTAAAAGAAGCCGCCTTCGACTACTCCTGGATCCTGGGCCAGATGGGAATCACGAACTGATGAAAATGCATGATCACAAACTGCCAACAAACGTGTAATCACGAGCTGCTGACAAACGCGTGATCACGAACTGACGACCAACGTGTAATCACGAGCTACGGCTGGAAAATAGGCAGAGGCGTTGTCATCCTGAGTCGCCGCTCTTTGGCGACGAAGGACCTATGCAATCGCCGCGTCCCGATCCCGAGTTCTTGTCATCCTGAGCGGCGGCGAAGCCGGCGCGAGGGAGCTTACGTCAGCCGGCATCGCGTGTGCAGTCAAAAAGACCACCCCAGCTGCCTCAAGCCCACTGCCAAGATCTACCCCGCCGTTGCGAACCCATCCGCAACGTTTCGTATCAGCGCATCGCGTCAGCGATGCCGCCCCCAACCACCGATGTCATTCCGAACCGCCGCGCAGCGGCGGTGAGGAACCTGCTTTTTCGTCAAGTCCCAAACCCAGACGCGCCTTCAGGCGCTGCAACGGCATCAAATCAACCCCGCCCTCAACCGTCGCAAAAAATCATCCGCCTCTGATTGCGCCTGCGACAAAATCTTCTGCTGCCCGCGGTATTCAATCGCTGCCTCTTGCAGCATCAGTTCCACCGCATCTTTCGGCTTATATCCATGCGCGACCATTTTCTTGATTCGCGCGGTAAAGCTCTCCGTGGATGACGGCAGCCTTACCAGATGGTCGGAGCAATTATGTTCCCGGAATTTCGCCGCCGCCAACCGGTCGAAAGCTGTCTTCGCTTCCGGATCATTCAACAGAGTCGGCAGCGCGGAATTCCACTCGCATTGCGAACAGATCCACCCTTGGAATGCTCGATCCACACTCCACACCAGTTCTCTCGATTTTGTTTTTGGAGGACTGTTACGGTCCATGACCTGCGCCGTTCTTCTTTCCTGGTTAAGCGCTTGGCCTATGAAACAGGAACAGCACATCTTACCCCGTTTCGTACGCCGCATCGCTTGACCAGTCCGGTTCGGGCGCGATCTGTGGCGAACGCCGGCAGCGGAAGGCGGCCTACTTGGCGAAGAAATAATCGAAGGACTTCACGGCCGTGAATTCGTCATTCTTGATGTCGAACACCGTGTAGAGCTTGGTCACATGCAAAACGTCATGCACTTTCTGCGTCAAGTTCAGCAGCTTCAATTCGCCGCCGGCGTTGCGCACGGTCGTGAAGCTTCCGACCAGTTCTCCTACTCCCGAGCTGTCAATGTAGTCAACATCGGCAAGGTTGAGGACGATCTTCTTCTTTCCCTGGCTGATGAGGTTGCGCACCGCATCCCGCAGTTCATGAATCTCATCCCCCAAGACCAGCCTTCCACGTATATCAAGAATCGTTACGTGTGCGACTTCCCGCGTGTCGATCAAAAGGGCCATTGTCGGACTCCGCGGGCGATGGTAGTGGCTGCTGCCAGTCAAGTCAATGCCCTTCGCTGCCGAAGGCTACTCCGCCCTCATCAACTCCCGCTCTTCAGTCTTGTGGATGCAAGGGCGCCCACTCCCGGGGACCGGTCTGCATTCCTTGGACCGGTCGGCGCCACGCATCGATCCCGCGTCCACAGATGTCATTCCGAACCGGCGCGATAGCGCCGGTGAGGAACCTGCTCTTCGCAGTTTCTGGTTATGCTCGCTGATTTTTTCGGAAAGCTCTACGACATGGCGCGATCGCTGTTGTTCTCAACGATCAAGTCCGACTCGCATTGATAATCGCGAATTTCCTGGATGGGCGAAGTCACAATCGGCGTGGGATATTGCGGGTGCCGGAACTCGAGATGCATGCCCCGTCCTACATACTGCAGCTTCAGCATCGAACCGCCCCAGGTCGACCCTGCAATCGCGACCTGCACCGGCTCGGGACAAAACTCCGGATGCCCCGACAGCATCGCTTCGCTCCCGCCTAGCAGCACCGCCGTGTAACGATGATGCATGGTTTGGATCTCAAGCACCGTCGATGGCGGAAGATCGTTGAGGAACACTCCGCCTTCGATCTCCGATTGAATGATCCCGCGGTTCACTTCATCTGCCAGGTTGGGATGGGGACTAAACATACAAACTATTAGGTGGTAGGGTACCGATTTTCCGTCCGGTGAACAAGAGCACTTTGGGGAGGGCCCTGGTACCAGTAAGCATGTCCGTTAGAGGACCCATATCCTACCCGGGTTGCAGAGAATTAGGCAACCCCATTCTGCCGGCCGTTACGAAAGCCGAACTCCTGGCCCGGGTGCCCCACTCCTGGCCCGGGTGCCCCACTCCTGGCCGATGTTGCCAGAAGTGGGGATTCTTAACCATGCGCGCCACCCTCGACACCCCAAAACCCAAGGCATCCCTGATACAATTGAATTTAAAGGGGTTCCAGTTTTCCCATGCCAGTACCCGTTTCCCAGATGTGGACCGTCACCAGCTATGTGCTGCGGCAGAAGTTCGCCGGACGGAAGCAATACCCACTCGTTCTTATGCTCGAGCCGCTGTTCCGCTGCAACCTGGCCTGCGCCGGATGTGGCAAGATTCAATACCCGGCCCACATCCTTAAAAAGGACCTCTCCCCCGAGGAATGCTTCCGCGCCGTCGACGAATGCGGCGCCCCGATGGTCTCGATCCCCGGCGGCGAGCCGCTCATGCATCCCCAGATCGGCGAGATCATCGGGGGCCTCGTCGCGCGCAAGAAGTACATCTATCTCTGCACCAACGCCCTGCTGCTCAAAGAGAAGATCCATCTCTTCCAGCCGAGCAAATATCTGACGTTCAGTGTTCACCTCGACGGCCAGCGAGAAGAGCATGACCTTGCCGTCTGCCGCGAAGGCGGATACGACATCGCCGTCGACGCCGTCAAAGAAGCCCTCCGCCGCGGCTTCCGCGTCACCACCAACACAACATTATTCGACGGCGCTAATCCGAAATCGGTCCGCGCCTTTTTCGACGAAATGATGGACCTCGGCGTCGAGGGCATGATGCTCTCGCCCGGCTACTCCTACGACAAGGCCCCGGACCAAAAGCACTTCCTCGGACGCGCCCGCACCCGTCGCATGTTCCGCGCGATTCTCTCGAACAGAAAGAAGACCTGGCAGTTCAACCTTTCGCCGCTCTTCCTGGAATTCCTGATGGGAAAGCGCACCTACCCGTGCACTCCGTGGGGCATGCCCACCTACAACGTCTTCGGATGGCAAAAGCCCTGCTACCTGCTTCAGGATGGTTACGCCGAAACTTTCCGCGAACTGATCGAAACCACCGAATGGCAGAACTACGGCACCGAGTCCGGCAATCCCGCATGCGCCAACTGCATGGTCCACAGCGGATACGAAGCCAGCGCGGTCAACGCGACATTCAGCTCGCTAAGCGGATTTCTAGCCACGGTCAAAGCCACACTTTCCGCAGAGTATAAAGACCCCGAAGCCCTGCGCCTCCTGGACGAACCCGAAGCGCCAGTGCACCCGCTGGTCCAGATCAGTCCAACCGCAGACTCACTCCATGAGTCCCGAGCCTAACGAGCCAGCCGCCAAGCAAGGTTTGGGTCCAGCCCGCACTGAGTGAAGTCAAATGGGCGAAAGCGCGGACGGACGAAAGGGCGGACAAAATCGCAGCTAGAAGGACAGCCGCAAAGCGGCGGCAGAATGCAGCCCACGGCGCAAGCCGTGGGTAGGCTCAAAAAAGAGAACACAGCCCCAAAGGGGCGAAAGAAAACCTGACTTGTGAGCACACTTGATCCCACTGGAAGAACTGACCCCGAAACCAAAATTCTGGCACCGGAAGGAATAAAATTCCTCTGTGTAACTCCGGCCCTCTGTGGTAACGATTTTGATTTTTGCTCATAGCTCAAAGCTCGCAGCTCATAGCTAAACCATGATTCGGTTCGCTCGCGACTCGCAACTCAGGACTCACAACTAAATGACCGGCAAAGAAGCAGGACACATCGAAGAACACCCCTCCCACGCGAAAGCGCAAAACCCCGACGCGCTCGAAGTAGCCCCCGGCACCGAACACGAAAATCTTGAAGGCTGGATTCCCAAGCTCGCCAGCGACGAAGAACTCCGCCAGGCCCTCGAAAAAGCCTTCGACTACCGTGGCGACATCACCATCACCCGCAAAGACGGATCCAAAATCGAAGGCTACCTCTTCGATCGCCGCACCGGCGCAACATTAAAGGACTCGCAGGTCCGCCTCTATCCTAAAAACTCAAACGAAAAAATCGCCATCTCCTACTCCGACATCGCCGCCCTCGCATTCACCGGGCGCGACACCGCCGCCGGCAAGAGCTGGGAAGCCTGGATGAAAAGATACGCCGAGAAAAAAGCCCGCGGCGACAAAGACCTAAGCCTCCACCCCGAATCCCTCGACGAATAACCTGTCATCCTGAGCGAGCACGTTTTTGGCGCGAGCCGAAGGACCTCATGTCATCCTGAGCGTAGTCGAAGGACCTTGTGTTCCGCCTGTCATCCCGAGCAAATCAGCGGGCCCCGATTGCCCAAGCCAATCCCTGTCATCCTGAGCGAGGATTGATCTTTGCGCCCCAAGCGCAAAGATCAACCGCAGTCGAAGGATCCCTACCCGCTACGCGGCACCCGAGATGCGAGAGAGGAGTTCTATGCGGGCGCGTAAATTCCCGCCCCCAAGAACGCACCTCGATTCGATGTAGAGCACACTCTGCCAACACACTTTCTGATGTCATTCCGAACCGCCGCATAGCGACGGTAAGGAACCTGCTTTCCGAAGGCGAGTAAACGCAGCCGCGGTAACTCGCCAGAAAAGAATCCTTTCTCCCCGTCCTCCGCTCTTCCCCTATAGGAGACCCCTGTGACCCCAACCATCACTGTCGCGGACCTGAAAAACCGAACCGGCGCTCAACTCATCGACGTCCGCTCCCACTCCGAGTTCGCTACCGGACACATCCCCGGCGCCGTCAACATCCCGATGGACCAGATTGAAGCTCGCACCGCCGACTTCCTTCCAGGCGCGCCGCTCATCCTGATCTGTCAGTCCGGCAAGCGCGCCCGCATCACCGCCGGCCTTCTCGAACCCTGCGGACGTCAAATCTCCATTCTCGATGGCGGCACCAACGCCTGGCGTCAAGCCGGCCTGCCGCTTGTCACGAATGCACGAACGCGCTGGTCGCTGGAGCGCCAGGTTCGCCTCGCTGCAGGTCTTCTGGCTTTAACCGGAGCGGTTCTCGCGTTCACCATAAACGTTAATTGGCTCTTTCTTTCGGCCTTCATTGGCGCGGGCCTCACTTTTGCAGGTCTCACCGATCTTTGCCCGATGGTGATCCTGCTCGCTGTCATGCCTTGGAACCGCCGCTCCCATTGCCATTTCAGCACTCCAAATGCCGAACCTCACGACACTGTGAGCCCAGACACAGCCACCCGCAAACTCGCATGACAGAATCCGGGCATGATCAAAACTTCGTCTCAAATGGACTTCGAAGTCCTAACCCGAACCCACAAAGATGCGGTCTACCGGCAGATGATTCGGGCTTGTGGCAATTACGAGGATGCCGAAGACGTTCTGGTAGAGGCGCTGCTCAAGGCTTACCGGCATCTCCATCAGCTGCGCGACTCCGCCGCTTTTCAGGCGTGGCTGGCTCAGATCGCCCGCCGAGTGTGTTGGCAGCTCAAGCAACGCGATGCGCTGTTGCCCCTTCTGCAGCTTTCCACTCTCCAGGAGGAAGGCCGCGAGATTCCAGCCCCCAAGCCAACTCCCGAAACCGAATTGGTGCACCGTCAGATGAAGCAAGTCCTCGACGACGCCATCTCGGCGCTTCCCGATCTCTATCGGTCGGTCTACCGGATGCGCGACATCGAGGATCGTCCCGGAGACGAAGTTGCCCGAACCCTCGACATCTCGACCGCTGCGATGAAGTCGCGCCTGCATCGCGCACGAGCGTTGGTGAGAATTCACCTGGATATGGCGTTGACGGGAAAAATGACTCCGCTCGAAAAAGACTCGCCGACATTACAGAAGCATTTTTAGGAGGCACAGATGGAAGTCACGGTCCAACATTTGGGAGCAGTCCAATTCGAAATCAAAGCTCGTCAGCACTCCATCGTTTCTGATCAACCGCCCGAAAACGGCGGCCACGATGAAGGCATGACGCCGCCCGAGCTCCTTCTTGCTTCGCTGGCTTCCTGCGCCGGATTCTATGCGGCCCAATATCTCCGCAAATACAAGCTCGCCACCGAAGGCACCAAAGTCCGCGTGACGGCCGACAAAGCCAAAGATCCCGCGCGAGTCGACAACTTTCGAATCGAAGTCGAATGTCCCATCGAACTGACTCCCGACCATCGCGCCGGCGTAGAACGCGCCGTCCACCACTGCCTGATCCACAACACGCTCCTGCATCCCCCCAAAATCACCCTGGAAGTGAACCAAGCACTAGTCGAACACCACCATTAAACTGGGTGCCCCACTTCTCGCCGCATTTGCTAGAAGTGGGAATTCCAATCGCCGAAATCCACGGGTGCCCCACCCTACGCGGCTTTCGTAGGGTGGGAATTCCAAATGTCGACGTCTATTTCCCCGCTGCCGTAAAAGTCAACCCATCCACCAGTTCTTCCACATCATCTTCCGTCCCTGCGATCACAGTAATCGACACCGCATACCCGTGCGACAGCATCGCCAGCGTCGATTGCCGCATCACCCGCGTCCCCACATCCCGATGAAAATCCGCGCGCACCAGTGTCTTCCCGCCCACCGCGATTTCATACGG